>Ga0208297_1000344_pt1 | contig 105950 bp, 71 predicted proteins | sample LMS_cellobiose_e_FD_187367 | JGI IMG/M metagenome (GOLD analysis project Ga0208297, IMG submission 187367) | Rumen-fistulated moose microbial communities from Alaska, USA - LMS_cellobiose_enrichment (SPAdes) (version 2) | ecosystem: Host-associated > Mammals > Digestive system > Stomach > Rumen... | reverse complement strand
TCTTCGTCCGTCACGACTCGGCCATCTTCGAGCAAGCTCGGATGGCGCTCGCTGCTCCGTCCGTTCTGAAAGTAGTTTGGGGACGAAAATATTCACGGACATTGACATTGTCTTCGTCCGTCACGACTCGGCCAATCAAACAAGTTTGTTGGCTCTCGCTGCTCCGTCCGTTCACGGATTATCTACGGACATTATACGTTAAAAAGATTTTGTCTGCGACACTACGTATAATGACCGAAAATGTCGTGAATTCATGTTAGAGATAATTGCAAATAAATTTGCATTATCGCTCGCCTTGCACTATCTTTGCTCGCAGAATATTTTTTAAAGAGGAAAAACTATGAAAAAATGTGTGTTTACACTGGTGCTTCTGCTGTCCCAGGCGGTTCTGCACGCACAGGAGGTGAAGACGGAGGTGTTTCACCTGAAGAACGGCTCGGTCATCAAGGGAGCCGTGGTGGGTGAGATGGGCGACTCCATCGCCCTGCGCGGTACGGACGGCTCGGTGTTCATCTTTGCCACGGGCGACGTCACGAAACGGGTGCTGACGGAAGAGGCCAAGCAGGCGCAGGCTGCCACCACGAAGCTGGAGCTGCAAACCGACCTACTGAACGGAGTGCGTGTGTTCCGTTCGGGCGAGCGCCTGAAGGAGAGCGACGTCAAGGCCATCATGGCCAGTCACAGCCAGGCGGCACAGCTCTACCGCAGCGCCACGAACCTGAACCGCACCGTGTCGGTGATGGCATTCGTGTCGGGATTCATCCTGGGCTGGGAGCTGGTGGACGTAGGGGTGTTCGACAAGGAGTGGAACACGCCTGCGGTGTGCGTGGCGGCAGCCTCGTTCGTGGGGGCGTTCGGCGTCAACGCCATCGCAAACTCCAAAGCGAAGAAGGCCGTCAAGCTGTACAACGCCTCCCTCCCCACACCCGAAGCGGGGACGGACGACCTCAGCCTCAGCGTGGGACTGACCTCGGACGGCGTTGGACTGACATTGAGATTCTAATAGAGGTGAATGATATGAACGAGACGGAGACCAGGCCGACGGAACGCCTGGATGTGATGATGAACGAGATGAGGGCTTGGCGCAGACGGCTGGCCAAGGTGTGCGGCGTGAAGACCATCGAGGACTTCAACCGCCGGGTGGAGGCTGGCACAGCCACCGACGTCATCCACGTGACGGAGGTGCTGCAGGCCAGACGCATCGCCGCGATGGCCGACGACATCGCCGCCAGAGGCACGGTGAGGACGGTGTTGGTAGCCGGGCCGTCGTCGTCGGGCAAGACGACCTTCAGCAAGCGCCTCTCCATACAGCTGATGGCAGCGGGGCTGAAACCGGTGATGCTCTCGACGGACGACTACTTCGTCAACCGCGAGCAGACGCCCAGGGACGAGAACGGCAAGTACGACTTCGAGTCGCTCTACGCCGTCGATCTCGACTTCCTGAACCGCCAGCTGGCGGCGCTGACGACGGGGCAAAGAGTGGAGCTGCCACGCTTCAACTTCGAGACGGGTCAGCGCGAGTTCCGCGGCGACACGCTCACGGCCGATGCCGACACGGTGCTCCTCATCGAGGGCATCCATGCCCTGAACCCGCTGCTAACCGAGTGCCTGCAGGAGGAGGCGAAGTATCGCATCTTCTGCTCGGTGCTGTCGGACGTGCCGCTGGACGGGGAGCGCGTGGTGCCTGCTGCAGACGTGCGTCTGCTGCGGCGCATCCTGCGCGACAGCCAGTATCGCGGCTACCCCGCCGAGGAGACCATACGGCTGTGGCCGTCGGTAGGCCGAGGAGAAGAGAAATGGATATTCCCCTTCATGGGAGAAGCCGAGAGGCTGTTCGACTCGTCGTTCTTCTACGAGCTGGCGGTGATGAAGCGCAAGCTGAGGCCGCTGCTCGAAGGCGTCGGGCGGGAGGCGGCAGAGTATGCCAAGGCACAGCAGTTGCTGGCGTACCTCGACGGCTTTGCCTCCATCCCCGATAAGGCCATACCGCCCACATCGCTGCTGCGCGAATTCTTCGGCGGCAGCAGCTACAAATACTAAGATTGAAGATAAACCTTAGACTAACAGACTGACAGACTATCAGACTAACAGATAATAGTACAGCAACGAAGCCGTCCTCGGAACATTCATCTGGCAGTCTGTAAGTCTGATAGACTGACAGTCTAAAAAAGATTGAAGATTAAAGAAATGGCTGACAATCATAATACGCAGATAGAACAGCAGCAGGAGCTGCAGACGCAGCAACAACGGCTGTCGGCACAGCAGATGCTGGTGGTGAGCCTGCTGCAGCTCTCGACGCAGGAGATGGAGGACCGCGTGCGGGCCGAACTGCTCGACAACCCGGCGCTGGAGGAGGGACTGCCCGACGACCGTGCGGACAGCAACGACGATGCCTCGGCTGACGACGACGGCACCAACGGCGACACCACCGACGAGCTGGGCGGCGACAGCATGGGCTCGCAGTCAGACAGCGAGGGGGAATATGACGACGACGACGGCTCGTCGGACTACCGCACCGGCGACGGCGGCAACGCCGGACGCGACGAAATCCCCATCGACGCAGGTACCTCGTTCTTCGACCTGCTGAAAGAGCAGCTGGGCGAGCAGCCGCTGAGCGACAAGGAGCAGGCCATCGGACTGTTCCTGATAGGCTCGCTGGACGACGACGGCTGGCTGCGCAAGAGCATCGACGAGATAGTGGAGGTGCTGGCTTTCAAGGCCGACATCGACACCACAGCCGCCGAGGTGGAGGGCGTGCTGCACCACATACAGCAGTTCGACCCCGCCGGCGTGGGTGCCCGAAACCTGCAGGAGTGCCTGCTGCTGCAACTGGACAGGAGAGAGAGCGGACAGGGCGGCAAACCAGCAAGCGAGGAGGTGGCGCGACGCATTCTGACGGAATGTTTCGACGACTTCGCCGCCAAACGCTGGGACCGCATTGCCGACACGCTGGGCATCCCGGGGGACGACGTGGGCCGCGCCCTGAACGAGCTGACACGCCTCAACCCCCGTCCGGGCAGCGCTCTGAGCGAGATGGTGGGCAGGGGCATGCAGCAGCTGGTGCCCGACTTCATCATGGACACGGAGGGGGACGAGACGGTGCCGGTACTCAACAATGCGGGCCTGCCCACGCTGCACGTGAGCAGCGAGTTCCGTGCGATGCTGGCCGCACAGTCACAGAACGGAACGCCTGCACAGAAGGAAGCGGCACGGTTCCTGCAACAGAAGATAGACAATGCACAGGGATTCATCCAGGCGGTGCGACAGCGCGAACAGACGCTGAACGCCGTCATGCGTTCCATCGTCGCCTTGCAGCGCGACTTCTTCCAGACGGGCGACGAGGGCGTGCTGAGGCCCATGATTCTGCAAGACGTGGCCGAGCGTTCGGGCTACGACATCTCCACCGTCTCGCGCGTCAGCAACACCAAATATGTGCAGACACGCTTCGGCATCTTTCCGCTGAAGTACTTCTTCTCCAACAAACGGGTGAAAGTAGGTGGCGACGAGGCACAGTCGTACATCAACCTGAACGATGTGCTGAAGGCGCTGAAGGCACTTGTGGATGGCGAGGACAAGGCTGAGCCGCTTACCGACGACCGTCTGGCTGCCCTGCTGACGGAGCAGGGGTTCCACGTCGCCCGCCGCACCGTAGCCAAGTATCGCGACATGCTGAGCATACCCGTAGCAAAACTGAGAATAGAGAATAGTAAATAGTCAAATCGTAAATAAAATGAGTCCTATTGTAAGCATCATCATGGGCAGTACATCCGACCTGCCCGTCATGGAGAAGGCAGCAGCCTTCCTGAACGACATGCACGTGCCGTTTGAAATCAATGCCCTCTCGGCGCACCGTACGCCCGAGGCCGTCGCCACGTTTGCCCGCGAGGCAGAGGGACGCGGCATCAAGGTCATCATCGCTGCTGCCGGCATGGCAGCCCACCTGCCGGGCGTCATCGCCGCAAGCACGACGGTGCCCGTCATCGGCGTACCCATCAAGAGCACGCTGGAGGGCATGGATGCCCTGCTCGCCATCGTGCAGATGCCACCGGGCATACCCGTCGCCACCGTGGGCATCAACGCCGCACAGAATGCAGCCATCCTGGCCGTGCAGATGCTTGCCCTCGCCGACAACGACCTGGCAGCCCGCTACGCCGACTTCAAGGAGGGGCTGAAGAAGAAAATAGAGAAGGCCAACGCCGACCTGCACGAAGTGAAGTACGAATACAAATGCAACTGAGTCCCCCCATGTGCACACCTTATTATAACCGCCGCCGCTCCTCCGTCGTCCACATCGGCGGGGTGCCGCTCGGCGGCGACAACCCCATCCGCATACAGTCCATGACGACCACGCCCACCGACGATACGGAGGCATGCGTAGCCCAGGCAAAGCGCATCATCGCCGCAGGAGGCGAGTATGTCCGCCTCACCACGCAGGGGGTGCGCGAAGCCGAGAACCTGCGCAACATCCGTGCCGCCCTGCGAGCCGAAGGCATCGACACACCGCTCGTGGCAGACGTCCACTTCAATCCCCATGTGGCGGACGTGGCGGCACAGATAGTGGAGAAAGTGCGCATCAACCCGGGCAACTATGTCGATGCCGCACGCACCTTCAAACGCATCGACTACACCGACGCCGAGTATGCTGCCGAGGTGCAGAAAATCCGCGACCGCCTCGTGCCCTTCCTCCACATCTGCAAGCAGCACCACACAGCCATCCGCATCGGCGTGAACCACGGCAGCCTCAGCGACCGCATCATGAGCCGCTACGGCGACACACCCGAGGGGATGGTAGAATCGTGCATGGAGTTTCTGCGGGTGTGCGTGGATGAAGGGTTCACGGACGTGGTGCTCTCCATCAAGGCCAGCAACACGGTGGTGATGGTGCGGACGGTGCGCCTGCTGGTGCAGCAGATGGAGGCCGAGCAGATGGCCTTCCCCCTGCACCTCGGCGTGACGGAAGCTGGCGAAGGCGAGGACGGACGCATCAAGAGCGCCGTCGGCATCGGTGCCCTGCTGGGCGAAGGACTCGGCGACACCATCCGCGTGAGCCTATCGGAGGAGCCCGAAGCCGAGATTCCCGTGGCACGGAAGCTGGTGGACTATGCCGCCGAGAGCGCCCGAGTGCGCACCATTGCCAAGGAGGGCATCAAGGGGGGCGTGCTGACGCTGCGCTATGACGAGACGTCGCTCGAGGACTTCCAGCTGAAGGCAGCCATGGATGCCGGGGCACTGCTCATCGACGGGCTGGCGAAGGAGCTGGTGCTCACCAACGCCAGCGACGCCATCACAGTCGAACAGATAAAGGCCACGCAGGACGCCATCCTGCAGGCGGCACGCGTCAGGTTCACCCGCACGGAGTACATCTCGTGCCCAGGCTGCGGACGGACGCTCTACAACCTGCAGGAGACCATCGCCCGCATCAAGAAGGCGACAGCCCATCTGGGCGGCGGGGTGAAAATTGCCATCATGGGCTGCATCGTCAACGGCCCGGGTGAGATGGCCGATGCCGACTACGGCTACGTGGGTGCTGCCCGCGGCAAAGTCAGCCTCTATCGCGGACGACAATGCGTAGAGAAAAACATCCCCGAGGCAGAAGCCGTCGATAAACTGCTGCAACTGATAGAAACTGACAAGAACGCATGACTACTGCATTGCTGATTATCGCCATCGTGCTGGCGCTGGTGGGACTGATAGGGTCGGTTGTGCCTGTGCTGCCCGGCCCCACGCTGTCGTGGGTAGGCTGGCTGCTGGTCTATTTCGCAGAAAAAGAGGAGGTGGCAGAGAGCGGCGTGACGGCGGTGAGCCTGACGTCGGTGGTGGTGTGGGGCGTAGTCCTGCTGGTGGTGTCGCTGCTGGATAACTTCGGCTCCACGTGGCTGACGAGCCGCATGGGCGGCAGCAAGTGGGGCACACGGGGGTGCTTCATCGGCATGCTCATCGGCATGTTCTGCTTCCCGCCCGTGGGACTCATCGTAGGGCCGTTCGTGGGTGCCTTTGTCGGCGAAATCCTCGGCAATGCTTCCACAGGGCGGGCACTGAAAGTAGCCTTCATCTCCTTCATTGCCTTCCTGCTGACCACCGGGTTGAAACTCATCTACAGCGGGGTGTTGCTGTTCCTCATCGGACGAATTGCGGTGAGGACGTGGCTCTGAGCGCATGACAGCAGACGTATTACGATAGGAAAAAACAAAAAAATGTCCGATTGCTTGTTTTTCAAGAACGGATGTTATACCTTTGCCACCGATTAACTTTAACAACATCACAATTATGAAAAAGATTACATTCGCAGCCGCAATGGCACTGGCACTCCTTTTCGTCACTCCCGCCGAGGCACAGTTTGCCTTCGGTATCAAGGGCGGTCTCAACCTCGTCAACAACGATGTCACGGGGCTGACAACTATGACGAAAGACGACTTCATGAACAAGGACACCTACACAGGCTTCTTCGTTGGCCCGAAGATTGAGATGGACATTCCTCTTGCAGGCCTCGGCTTTGAGGTCGCCGCTCTCTACAGCCAGAAGGGCATGACCGTCAGCACCGACGAGAGCTACAAGCTCAACAGCGTCCTCATCCCCGTCAACCTCCGCTGGGGCTTCGGACTGGGCAACCTCGCCAAGATATTCATTGCCGCAGGTCCTGAGTTCGACTTCAACATCGGCGACAACCTCAACTTCGTCACCGGCAGCAAGGAAGAGGGCATCGTCGCCTACACCGTCAACAAGAGCGCCCTCAGCGTCAACGTCGGAGCAGGCGTCACGCTGCTGAAGCACCTGCAGGTGGGCGTCAACTACAACATTCCTTGGGGCAACACCGCCGAGGTGGTGGCTTTCAGCAAGAACGAGATTCAGGAAATTGAGGCCGAGACGAGTCCCGTCAACACTTCGAAGACCCTCGCCGAGCAGTACAATGAGCTGAAGACGAAGTACGAAACGGCCAACGCCAGTGCTCACAAGACGGTCGATGACATCACCGCCAAGGTGAAAGCCGGCACGCTGCAACTCTCCGTTGCCTACCTGTTCTGATGCCAGAATAATCAGATTAGTCCGATTACTCTGACCACTCCGATTATCCTCGTCGATATCTTGCTTCCCCTCCCTTTAGAGGGGAAGTTTAGCTATATTCTGCCCGAGCGCTTTGCCCACTGTGTGCAGACGGGCAGCCGCGTGGTGGTTCCCTTCGGCACCAAACGGCACTATACGGGCATCGTCACAGCCATATACAGCGAACAAACCGCCCAACAGGACAATGGAGAAGGAGATGCGCACGAGGAGATGCAGAAGAATGGAGGAAAAGTTGACCGTTCAAAGCTGAAGGAGGTTATCGAAGTCTCTGACCCCGAGCCCGTCATCCTGCCCTCGCAGCTGGCACTGTGGCAATGGATGGCCGACTACTACCTCTGTGCAGAGGGCGACGTCATGAAGGCCGCCCTCCCCGCAGGTTTCAAGATAGAGAGCGACACCCTCCGCCGGCACTATCGCCCACGCACCGAGCTACGCATCCGTCTGACGGAGGCTTACCGCTCGCCGCTGAACGAGGCGGCACTCAATGCTGCCTGCGACGACCTGAAGCGGGCTCCCAAACAACAGGAGCTGCTGCTCAAATACCTGCAATATGCCGAATATGCCGACGGCCTGTGCAACACCGAAGTCACGCGCCACAACCTGTTGGAACAGTCGGGGCTGACGCCGGCACACCTGCATGCCCTGCTCTCAAAAGGCATACTTGAACAATACGAAGCTGAGGTCAGCCGCCTTGGAAACGCCGGCCATCAAGCAGGAATGTTGTCGGAACTGTCGCCGATACAGCAGACGTGCCAGCAGCAGATTCATGACGTCTGGCAGACGCGCGACGTCTGCCTGCTGCATGGCGTCACCTCAAGCGGAAAGACCGAAATCTACATCCACCTTATCGAAGAGGCCATCCGTGCCGGAAAACAGGCGCTATACCTGATGCCCGAGATAGCCCTCACGTCACAGATGGAGAACAGGCTGCGACGAGCATTCGGCGGACGTGTGGGGGTCTATCACTCAAAATTCTCAGACGAGGAGCGCGTTGAGATATGGCAGAAACAGCTCTCGGCCGAGCCCTACGACGTCATCCTGGGCGTCCGCTCGTCCGTCTTTCTCCCCTTCAGCCGTCTCGGACTAATCATCGTCGATGAAGAGCACGAGAACACCTACAAGCAACAAGACCCAGCCCCCCGCTACCACGCCCGCAACGTGGCCATCGTGCTGGCGAAGCAATTTAGTGCGAAAGTGCTTCTCGGCACTGCCACGCCCTCTTTTGAGAGCTATTACAATACCCGGACAGGCAAATACGGGCTCGTCACGCTTGGGCAGCGCTGGCAGTCGGTGCAGATGCCTGCCATCGAAATTGTCGATACCGCTGAGCTGCGGCACAAGCACCGCATGAGCGGTTCCTTCTCCCCGCGCCTCCTTGGCGCCATACGCGATGCGCTGGGTCGTGGCGAGCAGGCCATTCTCTTCCAGAACAGACGCGGCTATGCCCCCCTAATAGAGTGTCCGACGTGCGGTTGGGTGCCCCGCTGCGAGCGCTGCGACGTCTCCCTCACCTACCACCGACGATACAACCTGCTCGCCTGCCACTACTGCGGAAACACCTACCACGTGCCCCTCTCCTGCCCTGCTTGCGGCGAACAGCAACTCCGCTTCATCGGCCTCGGCACCGAACGCATCGAAGAAGAACTGCACGCCCTCATCCCCGAAGCACGCATCGACCGCATGGACCTGGACACCACCCGTGCCCGCTCGTCCTACGAACGCATCCTCAACGATTTCACCCGTGGCAACACCGACATCCTCATCGGCACGCAGATGGTGTCCAAGGGACTCGACTTTGCCCACGTCAGCGTGGTGGGCATCATGAATGCCGACACCATGCTCAACTACCCCGACTTCCGCAGCCACGAACGTGCCTACCAGCTCATGGCGCAGGTGGCCGGGCGTTGCGGACGCCGCGACCGTCAGGGACTCGTCATCCTTCAGACCCGCAGCACCGACATCCCTGTCATCGGTCAGGTGAGAAGCTATGACTATGAAGGCCTCTACACCTCGCAGATGGATGAGCGAAGGGCATTCGGCTATCCCCCGTTCTCGCGCCTCATCTACATTTTTCTGCGAGGACGCGACGAACGTCGCCTCGACGAAGCAGCCATTCATCTTCTCGGCCGGCTCGACAAACCTTTCGGGACACGTGTCCTCGGCCCCGAGGCACCCCCCGTCGGACGCATCGGCGGACTATACATTCGCAAGGTCATGCTCAAGCTCGAGCCCTCCTTCTCCCCACGCAAGGCTCGGGAATGTCTGCGCGGAATACTCGCTGCCATGAGCGGCACAGCCGAGCTCTCCGGCATAAACGTCCACTTCGATGTTGACCCTATGTAAAGACAGCACTATGAAAAGCCCATCCCCCATGAAGACAAAGAAGATTGCCGCCCTCACCATGGCGCGGAACGACGAGTTTTTCCTGCACCGTTGGGTGGCGTACTACGGCAGCCAGCTGGGAACGGAGAACCTCTTTGTCTTTCTCGACGGCACAGATCAGCAGCTTGCTTCGCCGCTCCCCGCCGACGTCCACCTGACGACTGTCCCCCATCTTGAAGGAAACGTCCATACGGCCGACCGCCGGCGCATCGACTTCCTCTCAGCCCAAGCCGCCACGCTGTTTGATGGAGGGTATGACCTTGTCATCGGCACCGACGTGGACGAATTTCTCATCGTTGACCCCATGCTCCATCTCTCCCTGCCGGCTTTTCTAAGCAGCCTGCCTATCGCCACTTCCCTCTCTGCCCTGGGCATCGACGTAGGAGAACATCTGGAGAAGGAATCCGCCATACAACCAGCCCATCCCTTCCTCAGTCAGCGGCGCTATGCCCTGCTCTCCGACCGCTACAGCAAGGCCTCTGTAATCGCCCGCCCCGTCCAGTGGGGCTCTGGGTTCCATCGTATCCGGGGCCACAACTTCCACATTGCAGATGGGTTATACCTCTTCCACTTCGGCTGTGTCGATTACAACCGACTCCGTGCCCGCTTCTCCGACGAGGAGCGCATTGCCGACGGTTGGGAGGCGCACCTCCATCGCCGCGCGCGCACCATCCACATCATCACCCACGCCACCCCCCGAGAGTGGGAGCAGACCACCCGTTGTGCCCGACGGATACAGCAAATCTTCCGCCAGCCCTACGCCTGGAACAAACCCACCATGCTGCGGCAGAAATGGGTTGTCGAAATCCCCAAACGCTTCCAACACCTCGTTTAATCGTCCACATCCCATGACCAACCAAACTATACATAGTAAATTGCCGGATAGTCAGCCCATTGATGCCGTTGTCCTTTGGGTAGATGGACACGACCCCGCATGGCTGACGAAGCGGAACCACTATCTCCGTGGCGGCGAAGACCGTCATGACGACATCGCCGGTGCCACACGCTACAACTCTGTCGGTGAGGTCTATTACTGCCTTGCCTCCATCAACCGCTTCGCCCCCCTCATCCGCCGCATCTTCCTTGTCACCGACAACCAAGTGCCCCCGCATCTCGACGATTTTCTCCGCCACAACTTCCCCGATGGCTACATCCCCTACGAGGTGGTGGACCACTCCGTCATCTTCCAGGGATACGAGGAATGCCTGCCCACATTCAACTGCAACTCCATCGAAAGCCTGCTCTGGCGCATCCCTGGCTTGAGTGAACGCTACATCTATTTCAACGACGATGTCGCCCTCCTCTCGCCCGTCAGCCCCGACGACTTTTTTGTCGGCAACGCCACCTGCTGCTATGCCCGCTGGTACAGCACCGGTCTTGCCCGCCTCCTCCATGTCCTCAAACCTCGCAAAAAGGGCCACAAACCGATGGGATTCAAATCGCTGCTCGTGAATACGCTGCGCTACACATCCCGCTCCCACCGCCGTTTCCTCTTTCTGCTCCACACGCCGTTGCCCGTCCGCCGCAGCTTTTTTGAGCACTACTTCACCGCCCATCCCGATGTGCTGCGCATCAACATCGTCCAACGCTTCCGCCACCCCTCGCAGTTCAATCCCCAGGAACTGTTCTATCTGGAGGAGGAGCGCGAAGGACGATGCCTCGTCAACCCTTCACACAAGAATGTTTTTTACTACAAACCCCATGCCAGCAAACGATACCTGCAAAGGAAAGCACGCGAATTCAGCCAAACGAAAGCTCTCTTCGGCTGCTTCAATTCGCTTGACCAAGCTTCCGACAACGAGCGAAAAGAGGTGCTTCGCTGGGTGGCAAAGCGGATAAATGTAGACTTTGATGGGATGGACACATAATTTTTCCCGAAAAAACGTTGGAAGGTTGGCGGTTAATGACTACCTTTGCACCCCAACGGAAAAGAAAACAGTTTTTAACCCTTAAAAATACAGTATTCCCATGAAATTCTTAACAGAAGAAAAGCTCACTATCGTCGGTGCCGGCGGTATGATTGGTTCCAACATGGCTCAGACGGCTCTCATGCTCGGTCTGACTCCTAACGTATGCCTCTACGACATCTTTGAACAGGGTGTCCACGGCGTTGCCGAGGAAATCTATCACTGCGGTTTCGAAGGTGCCAACGTCACTTGGACCACCGACCCCGCCGTCGCCTTCAAGGATGCCAAATACATCGTCTCCTCCGGTGGCGCACCCCGTAAGGAGGGCATGACCCGCGAGGACCTGCTGAAGGGCAACTGCAAGATTGCGGCCGAGTTTGGCGACTTCATCCACCAGTACTGCCCCGACGTGAAGCACGTGGTTGTCATCTTCAACCCAGCAGACGTCACGGCCCTTACTGCCCTCATCCATTCTGGCCTGAAGCCCGAGCAGCTCACCTCCCTCGCTGCCCTCGACAGCACCCGCCTGCAGGAAGCCCTCGCTCAGGAGTTCGGCGTGCAGCAGTGCAAGGTCACCGGTGCCCACACCTACGGCGGCCACGGCGAGCAGATGGCTGTTTTTGCTTCGCAGGTGAAGATTGACGGCAAGCCCCTCGCCGAAATGAACCTCTCGGCTGAGAAGTTCGCCGACATCAAGCAGCGCACCATCCAGGGCGGCAGCAACATCATCAAGCTGCGCGGACGCAGCTCCTTCCAGAGCCCGGCCTACAACGCCGTCAAGATGATAGAGGCTGCCATGGGCGGCGAGCCCTTCACCCTGCCCGCAGGCACCTATGTCAACAACGAGAAGTACAAGAACGTCATGATGGCTATGCCAACCGTCATCGACGCCACGGGTGTCCACTACAGCGAGGTCAAGGGCACAGCCGACGAGATGGCGGCCCTCGACGCTTCCTATGCACACCTCTGCAAGATGCGCGACGAGATTGTCGAACTCGGCATCGTCCCCCCCGTCGCCGAGTGGAAGAAGCTTAATCCGTACCTCTAAGTCAAAGAATTAAGTTTTGAGAGTTAAGAGTTAAGAAAAATAGCTTCATTTTTCTTAACTCTTTATTCTTTGCTCAAGCAACCGTTTCCATGAACGTACAAATCATCAATAAGTCCAAGCATGCACTACCCTCTTATGCCACGCCGCTCTCAGCGGGCATGGACCTGAGGGCGAACCTCGATGAGCCCATCACGCTGAAGCCCATGCAGCGCTGTCTGGTTCCCACTGGGCTCTACATAGCCCTGCCCGCAGGCTACGAGGCACAGGTGCGCCCTCGCAGCGGACTCGCCATCAAACGCGGCGTCACCGTCCTCAACACCCCCGGTACCATCGATGCCGACTACAGGGGCGAGATTTGCGTCGTCCTCATTAATCTTTCGGCTGAGGATTTCGTCATAGAAAATGGCGAGCGTATCGCTCAGATGATTGTCGCTCGTCACGAACAGGTGGTTTGGGAAGAAACAGACGTCCTCTCCGACACCCAGCGTGGCGCAGGCGGATTCGGGCACACGGGCGTTTGAATTGATGGGTTAGAAGTTAAAGGTCAGGGGTTAGAGAGAAGAAAGAAGTTAGAGATAGAAGAAAATGGCAGGCAAGCACCTCCTTACAATCCTTTTCTTGCTTACGCTTGCAGGCTGCGGCACGTCGCGCAAGGCTGCATCGGGTGCTGCCCCCTTGCTCTCCGACGACGAGCAGCGGCGCTACGACTACTTCTACCTCGAAGCTGTCAACCAACGGCAACAGGAGAACTACGACGTGGCTTTCGACCTCCTGCAGCATTGCCTGGCCATCTGCCCCACGGCACCCTCGGCACTCTACGAGCTATCAGCCTTCTACACCGCCATGGGCGACAAGGAGAAGGCGCTTGGCTTGATGCAGCAGGCGGCGGCGGGCGACCCCACCAACTTCTGGTATCAGCAAAGCCTGGCCGAAGCCTACTACAACACACAGGAACTGGACAAGGCCGTTGCCATCTACGAGGACATGGAGCAGCGCTTCCCCAAGCGCGCCGCCGAGCTGCTGCCCGTGCTTGTCAGTCTCTACCAAGCCACCGAGCAGTACGACAAGGAAATAGAAGCCCTGAGTCGCATGGAGGAGCGCTTCGGGTCGTCCGAAGAAATCGAGATGGAGAAGTTCCGCACCTACTGGCTGAAGAAAGACAGCGAAGCCGCCTTCCGCTCCATCGAGGAGATGGCCGCTGCCCATCCCGACGACCTGCGCTATCGCCTGTTGCTGGGCGACGTCTGCCTCAACTACGACAAGCTCGACGAGGCACGCCGCGCCTACGAGTCGGTTCTTGCCGTCGAGCCCGACAACGACCAGGCTCACCTCGGCATCGCCAACTGGCACGACAAAAGCGGGCAGACGGCGCGTGCCTACGCCATCGTTGATTCGCTGGTCGTCTATGGTCATCTGCCCGACGACCGCCGCATCCAGCTCACCTCGCAGCTCATCGCCCAGCTGGAGGCTCGCCACGACTCGCTGGCCGTCACCGACCTCTTCAACCGCATCCTTGCCCAGCCGCAGACCACCATCGCTCTGCCCAAGGCCTGCGCCGCCTACTACATCCAGGCACACAAGCCCGACTCACTTATCATCCCCGTCCTGAACGTCATCCTTTCCGTCGAACCCGACAATGTGGATGCCCTCAAGCAACTGCTCTACTATGCCGTCGAGCACAACAGCACCGACGAGGTGCGTGAGCGCAGCCGCGCCCTCCTCGCCTACTATCCCGACGAACTCTATGCCTACTACTATCTCGTCATCACCGCCCTGCGCGACGGCGACGAACAGCGGGCCATCGCCTACTTGGGCGACGGTGTCTCGCACATCGGCGAGGAGAGCGACACAGGACTCTGCACCGAGCTCTACGCCATGCTGGGCGACCTCTACTTCTCGGCAGGCGACGACCAGAAAGGCTACGCCGCCTACGACTCCGCCCTGGTCTATAACCCTGCCAACATCTCCGTCCTCAACAACTACGCCTACAACCTCTCCCTCGAAAACCGCGACCTCGACCGCGCCGAGGAGATGAGCCGCACCACCATCACCAAGGAGCCCGACAACAGCACCTATCTCGACACCTATGCCTGGATACTCTTCCAGAAAGAGCGTTTCGACGAGGCCAAACTCTATATAGACCAGGCACTCAAGGCCGACACCACGCAAAGCCACGTGCTGCTTGAACATGCTGGTGACATCTACTTCAAGTGCGGCCTCACGGATGAAGCCCTCAACTACTGGAAGCAGGCGCTCTGGCACCAGCAGGACGAGCGCAAGGACTCCGGCACCAAGCCTACCGCCGAAGAACGGCTGGCCGAGAATAAACTGAAAAAGAAAATCAGACTGAAAAAATGGATAGAATAACTCACTCCCTCTCGCAAGTGCTCAGCACACTCGCCCTGCTGCTTCTGTTCATCGGTTGCGGCACGGTGCGCGAGACAGCCGGCACCGACGAAGCCCGCCGTGCTCCGGCCATGGCACGACGCGCCACGCCCCTCAGCGCCATAGCCCAGCCACTATCGGGTCACACCGACCTCTCGCTACGCATGGCGGTCGAAGCCACCTATGGCGAAAAGACGCTGCCCGTCAAAGGCAACCTGCGCATGCGGCGCGGCGAGTGCATTCAGATGGCCTTCACCGCTCTGGGCATGATTGAGGTGGCTCGCGTGGAGATGACGCCAAACGCCGTCTGGATTATCGACCGTCTGAACAAACAGTACGCCAAGGTCAGCTACGCCGAACTCCCCCTCATCGGCAGCTCGTACGTCAATTTCTCGCTGGTGGAGTCGCTGCTGTGGAACGAACTTTTCATCCCAGGGCTGAAAAACGTCGCCACTGGGCTCGACAAATTCTCCATCGAACCTGCTGGCACGCAGCAACTCATCCAACCCAAGGAACAGAAGGCCCTTGCCTGCCGCTTCTGGACCGATGCCGACATCACACGCTTGCAGAAGACTCGCCTGCAGTATGGCTCCTTCATCTCCGACTGGAACTACTCGGGTTATCAGCTGGTGGGCGACACACGCTACCCCTCGTCGCTCAGCGCCACCGTGGAGGCTGGCGGCAAAAAGGCCTCAGCACGCCTCACCTTCACGGGCATCACGCTCGACAACAAAGAGTGGACCACGCGCACCAACCTCGCCAATTACACGCAGATTACCGCTGCCGAGTTCCTCTCCAAACTCTCGAAAGTCATTAATTAAGAATTAAGAATGAAAAATGAAAAATAAAATATCGTTTTTTTGGAGTTCAGGAGTTCAGGAGTTCAGGAGTTCAGACGATAGTGCTGCTAACGAGAGCCTGCATGCAGAAGTATTGTCTGAACTCCCTGTAACTCCTGAACTCCTGAACTCCAAAAATCATTCTTCATTTTTCATTCTTCATTCTTCATTCCTAAAGGCTATCTTTTTTTCATTCTTCATCATTCATTTTTCATTCTTGCCTGCTCAGACCGTGAAGCAGATGCAGGCCGACCGTGCCCGCCTTGAGCAGCAGATCAAGGAGTCGCAGCAACTTCTGGCCGCCACCGGCAAGGACGTGAAGAGCCAGCTGGCCCAGCTCACGGTGCTCAGCGAGCGCATCCGACAGCAGACCGAGCTGGTGGAACAGCTGGCGGGCGAGCAGAAAGCGACAGAGGCCGAAATCGTCCGGCTTGGCGGGGAGCTGCGCGAGCTGGAGGCCGAGCTGCAGAAGCGCAAGGAGCGCTATGCCAGTGCCCTCAGCCAGAGCGTCCATCGCAGCTCGTTCGAGAACAAACTGCTCTTTCTCCTTTCATCCGACACCTTCCGCCAGATGTACCGCCGCATGCGTTATCTGGGCGAATACTCCAACTTCCAGGCAGCACAGGGCCGCGAGATACAGGCCAAGCAACAGGAGCTGGAAGAGAAGCGCGCTGGCCTCGAAACGCTGAAAGCCCAGCAGGCCGAGCTCCTTGCCCGCGGGCAGGCCGAGCAGCAGGCCCTTGCCGCACAGCAGGCCGAGCAGAAAGCCCTCGTCAGCCGCTTGCAACGGCAACAGGCCACCATAAAGAGTGAACTGGCACGCCAGCAAAGCGAGCGCGACCGTCTCGACAAACGGATAGAACAACTCATCAACGAGCAAATCAAGGCTTCGCAGGCCAAGAAGGGGAAGGGCGAAGCCTCATCCAAATCCACCGCGAAAGGAAAGACACCGGCAGGAGGGGGCACCGCCTCGTCCTCGGGCGGCGGCTTCAAGATGAGTGCCGACGATGTCAAGCTCTCGGGCTCCTTCACAAACAACAAGGGACGACTGCCTGTCCCCGTGCAGGGCAGCTACATGCTTGTGGCACACTATGGCATACGCGAACTGGGCGGCATGAAGAACGTCAAGGTCAACAACCTGGGCGTTGACCTCAAGTGCGGACAGGGTGCCACCGCCCGCTGCATCTACGACGGCGAGGTCAGCACCGTCTTCGAGCATCCCTCGCGTAAGACCTACGGCATACTTGTCCGCCACGGCAACTACATCTCCGTCTATTGCAACCTCGCCACCATCAGCGTCCGTCAGGGCGACAAGGTCAAGGGTGGCGCCACCCTCGGCACCATCCACACCGACCCTACGGGCGACACCATACTGCAGTTCCAGCTGCGCAAAGACCTGCAACGCCTCAACCCCGAGGAGTGGATAAAGTTCTAACCCAATAAGAATCCCCTTGCGACGTAGTTCTCGAGGCTCTGGCAGGTGTTGGCAGCAAAGGCCAGGGCGCAGCGCACGATGTCGTCCCAGTCGGCGGGCGAGAGCGTGTCGAGGTCGGCACGGCGCACACGGCTGCGCAACAGGCCATAGATGAGGCCCGCGTTGAAGCTATCGCCGGCGCCGATGGTGCTCACCACCTCCGCCAGCGGCTGCGCCGGATAGTGACGTTCCACGCCTCCGCCGGCATAGAGGTCCACGCCCTCCGCACCGCGCGTATAGACCAGTCGTGGGCAGTAGAAGGCCGTCTGCTGCCGATAGACCGATGTCCCGTCGCTCAGGCCGAAGAGGATGCCGAAGTCCTCGTTCGAGCCGCGGATGATGTCGGCATATTCCATATTCTCGAGCAAGGTGCCCGTCAGCTTCACCGCCTCCGCCTTGTGGTTGGCGCGGAAGTTGACGTCATACACCACAATGGCGCCGCGCTCGTGCGCCAGACTCAGCAGCGCCGACACGCGCGAGCGCGTCAGCGGGTCGAGGGCATAGTATGAGCCAAACACCACGATATCTTCCGCCGTCACCTCCGGCAGCACCGGCTCCCGCTCGGCGGGGAACGGCTCGCGGTAAAACTCATACTGGGCGTTGTTGTCCTTGTCCAGAAACGCCAGCGACACGGGGCTCTGCTTGTCCGCCCACACGCTGACGAACGTGTCGTCCACACCATTGCCCTTCATGAAGTCCCGGATGACCGTGCCCACATGGTCGTCGCCCACGTCGGTGAGGAACACCGCCGGCGTGTCCATGCGTCCGAGCGAAACCATGGTGTTGAACGTAGAGCCGCCCGGCACAGCCCCCGTAGGCTGCCCGTCCCGGATGATGATGTCGAGAATTGTCTCGCCGATACCGATTACCTTGCGCATATTCTTAACTTTTTAAATTCATGTCTATAACAACACCCTTTCCAGTTCGGTGAGCGATGCGGCCTCGCCGACGTAGTCGCCGAGCTGTCCGCGGATGAAGCCGCGCTCGGCCATGCCGTGCAGCATCCGCAGGCAGTCGTCCCAGAAGCCCCCCACGTTGTAGAGCACCACCCGTTTGCGATGTTCGCCAATGGTGGCACTTCCCATCACGTGGAACACCTCGTCCAGCGTGCCGATGCCGCCCGGCAGCGCCAACAGCAAGTCGCTGCGGTCCAGCATCAGCTGCTTGCGCTGCGCCAGGTTGTCGCACAGCACCACCTCGTCCAGCAGACGGCTCTGCACCTCGCGCTGCACCAGCCGATTGGGCACCACGCCCACCGTGTACCCCCCGCCGTCCTTCACGCCACGTGCCACCTCTTCCATCAGTCCCATGGCAGCACCGCCATACACCAGCGCAATGCCCTTCCGCGCCATCCACGTGCCCACCTCGTGCGCTGCATCGAAGTAGCTGCGGTCAATATCCTCTGCCGCTGAGCAGAATACGCCTATCGCTTTTACCATACTCATTCTATTTTTCGGCAAAAATAATCATTTTTCCCCGAATATCCCCATCATAGCCCCGAAAAAATATCTATCTTTAATCCTTCCTGACGCTTTTAGATAGGCTGCGGCTCGGAAATAAAAATAAATGGATTTATTTTATATTTCTCTCGCCTTGCACTATCTTTGCGGCCAATTATGAAAGAATATCCCTTCGAGACCGCCACATTGCCCAACGGTCTGCGCATCATCCACCAGTCGTCGCCCACCGATGTCGTCTATATGGGCTATGCCATCGACGCCGGCACGCGCGACGAGGCTCCCGGCGAGCACGGCCTTGCCCACTTTGTCGAACACACCCTCTTCAAGGGCACAGCCCGCCGCCGTGCCTGGCACATACTCAACCGCATGGAGAACGTGGGCGGCGACCTCAATGCCTACACCGGCAAGGAGGAGACGGTCGTCTATGCCGCCTTCCTGAAACACGACTTCGCCCGCGCCCTCGACCTCCTCACCGACATCGTCTTCCACTGCACCTTCCCCGAGTCGGAGATTCCCAAGGAACGCGCCGTCATACTCGACGAAATCGACAGCTATGCCGACAGCCCCTCCGAGCTCATCCTCGACGACTTCGAAGACCTCCTCTACAGCGGTCACCCGCTGGGTCACAACATTCTGGGCACTCCATGCAGCGTGCGTCACTTCGGCGCTGCCCATGCCCGCCGCTTCACCGCCCGCCACTACTGTCCTGCCCGCGCCGTGCTGTTCGTCTATGGCAACATTCCCCTCCCGCGCATCGAGCGGCTGGCGGCACAGCTCACCTCCGACCTGCCCTCCGGCACACCGGGCACGGGGCGCACGGCACCGTCCGTCGTCCAGCCCCGCACCGAGCTCCGGCACCGCCACACCCACCAGACGCTCGTCGTCACCGGCGCCACCGCCTATCCCCATGCCGACTCCCGCCGCATCGGCCTCGCCCTGCTCAGCAACCTGCTGGGTGGCCCGGGCATGAACAGCCGCCTCAACGTCGCCCTGCGCGAACGCCTCGGACTCGTCTATAACGTCGAGGCCAACCTATCCACCTATACCGACACCTCCACCTTCTCCGTCTGCTATGGCTGCGCCCCCGCCGATGCCGAACGCTGCATGGCCCTCACGCATGCCGAGCTGCAACGGCTCATCGACACCCCGCTCACCCCTCGTCAGCTTGCTGCCGCCCGCCGCCAGCTCATAGGCCAACTGGGCGTCGCCGCCGATAACTTCGAGAACAACGCCCTCGCCCTGGGCAAAGCCTGTCTCCACTACGGCCGTCCCGCCACCCGTGCCGAGCTGCTGGGCCAGCTCGATGCCCTCACCCCCGGCGCCCTCCAAGCCATTGCCGCCGACATCCTCGCCCCGGGCCGCCTCTCCACGCTCATCTACACGTAGCTTTTTGTGCATGAGCCATCCCCAAACATACTTTCAGAAATCAGCCGTCAGCCGTCAGGATGTATTGTTTTGTCGTTCAGCCAAATACGGTTTTTTGTCCCGAAATTCCGCTCACGGCGTATTCTTCAAGCACGCCAACGTAGTGCGTCGCGCCGCCAGCGTTAAACGCTACGCCGATAGCGTAAAATGCTACGCCGCCAGCCTTTAACGCTACGGCAACAGCCCCTTTGCAGGAATAAGCAGCCGTCACGCAGGAAAGGCCTTCCGTCACGTAGGAAAGGCCTAATCAGACGCAGGAAGGCCTTTTAAACGCAAAACCGCAGCAACTTTTTTCTATTGTTTGAGCTTTTTGGTAAACAGCGCCCCTGTTTATGTAAACACGGCCCCTGTTTATTTAAACGCGGCCCGTGTTTACAAACCGCCCATTAAAATGAGAAAACACTCCACTACTTTTTGTCTTTTCCCACCCCTCTTTACGGTTCACGGTTCATGGTTTATGGTTCGCGGTTATCTTCCATCATCCATCTTCTCTCAAAACGGCTGACGGCTGACAGCTGATTTCTGAAAGTATGTTGGGAAAGGCATGGTCGCCTTCAATTCGTCGTTCCCGCCTATCTTCAGCTTTCAAAACGTAAGAAAAAGAACATTGATAAGTGTCAAACTATCAAAAACCGTTACCTTCCCTCCTACATCATACATCTTCCATCATACATCTTACTTCTTATTAACAATCGGCACGCCGTCGGGGGTGAGGCCTTCGGCGGAAATGGTGAGGGCACGGCTGTAGCCGTTGTTGTAGAAGGAGACGGATGTGTAGCCGTCGGCGTCCGTGGTGACTTCAGGGTTCCAGTAGATGGTGCGGCGGTAGTCCTTGTCGCCTTGAATCGGGCCATTGGGATAGGTAGGGGCATAGAACTCCACGACGGGGGTAAAACCCTTGAAAGTAGTCTGGCGTGAGTTCTTTGTGGTAATCTTGCGGGTGGTTTTTTCGTGCAGCTGTATCTCTACCACGTAGGCGCCGCCACATGAATCTATTATACCTTTTATCGCTTCCAAAGATAAATACTGAAGTACTACGGGAATGCCCATGAAATCGCTACGTTTGTTATAGAAAATAATGCTTTTCACCTTTTCTATGTCGATATCCAGGGCTCTTTCGTTTCTTGTGACATGCTTACCTTTTAGAGGAATGTACACGGTCTCCTGACCTCTATACTTACCATCCTCGTAGTCTATTTCGTACCCCTTTTCCTTGAGATAGTCCCATACTTTATATGTGTATCTCCCCTCGTCCAAAATCAGTTCCGCGTCTTTGTCGGCATCATAAGCCTTAAAGGTGGCGAAGTCGATGTATCTGCGGCGGCGCTGCACTTCCACTTCTTGTAACAAGTGGGCGTCGGTGGGGAGTATGAACTCGTCCTCCTCTTCCTCCAGCACTTCGATGTCAGAAGCGCTCCACGCATAGTCGGGAATGTATGTCTCGATGGGCTGGTAGGCGTAGAGACCAGGTGTAAAGGAGCGTTCGAGCCGCATGCGGGTGGTGTTATTTTCTTTGCCCTTTTCCTGCTGTCTGGTCTGGATGAAAAGATCCCATTCTCCTTCGAAGTCCTCTACGCCGACGCTCCAGTAGCCCAGGCTGTCGGTAGTGACGACGGTGCTCTGCTTTTTGTCGCGGTCGGGGGAATAGAGCCTAATGCCTACCTTGACGTTGGCCAATGGCAGTTCTTTGTAGCGACTGAAGGCCCAACCATCGACGACGAGCCGGCTCTCGGTGTAGTGGCGAATCTTAAACGGCTCCACGCCCGCCATCTGCCGCCAGTTGTAGCGCGTCCACCCCTGCACCATCATCAGCAAATCCAAGGCATCTTTTTTAGACTTCAGACTAACAGACTGCAGACTGGCAGATGAATGTTTAGGAGAGCTATTATCTGAAGTCTGGTAGTCTGAAGTCTGTTCTCTTTCGAAGTACCACCCCGGCTCCTCGATGAGTCCTTTCAGTTCGGATGATAGCAGCATGTAGGTGCGGATGTCGTCGCGGTAGGCCGTACCGTAGTCGGCGGCATCGCGCACGGCGAGGGAGAAGGTGCTTTGCGGGGCACTCCGCAGGTTCAGCCTTATTTCATCGAAGGGGCGGATGTCGGCCCGTTCGGCTGTGACCTCGACCTTCTCGGTCTCGATGTCGTTGTCGATGAAAAGCAGGCGTTGGGCATAGACGGCGCCGTCGGCATCGAAAAGCGTCAGCTGATAGACGCCCGTAGGGCGGTCGGCGGTGGCGATGGCACGGGTGCAGCCCTTCGTGCCGATGGTGAGGGTATCCACAGCGTAGCAATGACCCTGCGAGGTGAGTGTATAACCCAGCAGCTTTGTTGAGGGTTGCCCTGCCGCAGCAAAGTTGACGATAAGACTGTCCCCATCTGTTGATTTGCTGACTTGCTGACCTGTTGACCGCATTATCTGTAGCGTACATCCCTCCGGCTCAGGAGCGGGCAGGGTGAACGTGTACTTCTTTCCTTTGTAAATAGCTTGCACCTTCTGCGCCTTTTCGCTTGGCGTAATCTCGAAGCTGCCCATTCCGTTGTGCTGAAGTGGGATGGCGAGGACGTTGTCGTTATTATCTGTCAACGCATCAATGTCCACGCCGTGCCCCTGCTTGTCGGTAACTTTGAAGGCGACGCGGCAGGGAAGGCCGCTGATGAGGTGGCCTCCTTCGGGGAAAAAAGTCATATTTAGCTTGTCCAACTTTTCCGAACGCGTCGGATTAGGACGGTTCACTTCGCGATAAGTATATCGCTCCATGACGGGATCGGCGTAGTCGCCTTCCTTCTCGGGAGCCTTATAGACGGGGATGACGCGCGAGAATACGGCGGCATCGTCAAAGTTAAGCATCGTGCGGGTGTAGGCGCGAATCTGGTAGTAGCCGCTGGGGTAGCCGACAGCGCCGCGCAGGGCGACGGCCTCCTCCACGGCGTTATCGATGAGCGAGAACGAGCCGTGGCAGCGGCCATCCGTAATCTTCAGCTTCTGCTGCTTCAGGACCACGCCCGTGGGCGAGAGCAGCTCCACGTAGAGCACCTTGCTGGCGGCCTCGCCGCCGGTGGTAGCATCGACAACGTTGGCGGCGTACCAGATGGTCTCGCCCTGGAAGTACGCCGTGTTGTCGAGATGGAGATACACCTTCTCCTGTGGGCAGAGGCGGTTGAAGTAGTTGATGCGGGCGGCGTACGTCACCAACTGTGCCACATCATTCTCCGCCGTCTGCGCCATCGCGGCAGACAGGGCGAAGCAGAGCAGTACGAGGATGGCACTACGTTTCATGTTGTCGATTCCGTTTTTTCCTTTCTATTATATAAGACCCGCAAAAGGAGAAATCAAATACCCCTCTTCATGGAAAAATGTTTTTTTTATTCATACTCTCTTTGACTTCGTCTTATCTTGTCGCGACTCGGCAAAAATGAGCAAGCTCTTTTGCGCTCGCTGCTCCAAGATTTTGGGGACAAAGGTAGCAAAAAATGACAAAAAAGCATCGAAGGCTCTTGTTTTTTTCTGTCGGGTATTTGCGGGAAAGGAAAAAAGGGCGTATCTTAGCGGCAGAAATTCAGAAACAAGAATATGGATAAGGAATATTACATTATGAAAGAGTTTGCTTTGCGCCTGCTTCGCCGGTCGGTGGCCCTGCTGGGGGCTTGTGCCCTGTGCCTTGGCGCTAATGCCGAAGAGAACGACATCCTGACGGGCTACACCTACGCCGAGGCGATGCTGCCCAACGGCAACGAATGGCAGAGCCCCGAGAACCTGGGGCTGAACAAGGAGATGCCCCACACGTGGTTCTTCTCGTTCGCCGATGTGGAGTCGGCACGCCGTGTACTACCCGAAAACAGCGCCTACTGGCAGAGCCTGAACGGCACGTGGAAGTTCCACTGGGCGCCCAATCCCGACGCACGTCCCAGGCATTTCTATGCCACGGACTTCAACGATGCGGCGTGGGACGACATAGCCGTGCCCGGCTCGTGGAACATACAGGGGGTGCAGAAGGACGGCACACAGCGCTACGGCACACCCATCTACGTGAACCAGCCTGTCATCTTCTGGCACGAAGTGAAGGTGGACGACTGGCGGGGAGGCGTCATGCGCACGCCGCCCGTGACGTGGACAACCTATAATACCCGCAACGAGGTAGGCTCGTACCGCCGCACATTCCGTCTGCCCGAGGGGTGGGACGGACGCGAAATATACATCAACTTCGACGGCGTCGATTCGTTCTTCTACCTATGGGTGAACGGCTGGTTCGTAGGCTTCTCGAAAAACAGCCGGAGCACGGCGCAGTTCGACATCACCCCCTACGTCCATGCCGGGGGCGGCGACAACGTGCTGGCCGTGGAGGTCTATCGCTCAAGCGACGGCTCGTTCCTGGAGGCGCAGGATATGTTCCGCCTGCCGGGCATCTTCCGCACCGTGGCCCTCGAAGCGAAACCCAAAGTGCAGGTGCGCGACTTCACCATTACCCCAGACCTCACGGACGACTACACCCGTGGCTCGCTGACGCTGACGGCCACCGTCGCCAACCTGACGGCGCAGCAGAAGGGCGGCTACAGGCTGTCCTACTCCCTCTACAAGAATGGTCTCTACAGCGACGAGGGGACGTACATCGACACCTACGAGGTGGACGATGCGTTCGACATCGCCGCCGAGAGGGGGCAGACGGCCGTCACCACCTCCATTGCGCTGCCTGAGCCTGCCCTGTGGTCGGCCGAGGCTCCGTGGCGCTACACCGTCGTGGGCCAGCTGGCGGATGCCGAGGGAACGGTGGTGGAGACATTCTCCACCTACACGGGCTTCCGCAAAGTGGAAATCAAGGACACCCCTGCCGATGCCGACGAGTTCCATCTGACGGGACGGTACTTCTACGTCAACGGCAAGACGGTGAAGCTGCGGGGCGTCAACCGCCACGAGAGCCATCCCGCCGTGGGCCATGCCCTCACCCGCGAGATGATGGAGGAGGACATCTTCCTGATGAAACGCGCCAACATCAACCACGTCCGCAACAGCCACTATCCCGACGACCCCTACTGGTACTACCTCTGCGACCGCTATGGCATCTACCTCATGGACGAGGCCAACGTGGAGAGCCACGAATACTACTACGGCGAGGCATCGCTGTCGCATCCCAAGGAGTGGGAGGCGGCACACGTGGCCCGCAACATGGAGATGGTGCACCAGAACTACAACCACCCCAGCATCGTCATCTGGAGCATGGGCAACGAGGCGGGGCCGGGCCGGAACTTCCAGGCTGCCTACGACGCCATCAAGGCTTTCGACCAGAGCCGCCCCGTACAGTACGAGCGCAACAACGCCATCGCCGACATCGGCTCCAACCAATATCCCTCCATCCCCTGGGTGCGCGGAGCCGTACAGGGCAACTACAACATCAAATACCCCTTCCACATCAACGAATACGCCCATTCGATGGGCAACTCCCTGGGCAACTTCGCCGACTACTGGGAGGCGATGGAGACGACCAACTTCTTCATGGGCGGTGCCATCTGGGACTGGGTCGATCAGTCGATGTACAACTACACGCCCGACGGCACTCGCTACCTGGCCTATGGCGGCGACTTCGGCGACACCCCCAACGACGGACAGTTCGTCATGAACGGCATCCTCTTCGGCGACCGCACCCCCAAGCCCCAGTACTACGAGGTGAAGCGCGTCCACCAGCCCATCGACATCCGGCTGAACGGCAGTACCGTCAGCGCCTTCAACAAGAACTACTTCGAGCCCTTCCGCTGCGACGTCAGCTGGACGCTTGTTCGCGACGGACAGAAAGTCGATGGGGGAATCATCGACCTCCAGCCGCAGGGCATGTTGTTTACCCTGGCTCCGCGCAGTTCGTTCGAGGTGAATCTGCCGGATGAGTTCACCCGCTCCCTGCCCGACGACGGCGAGTACTTCCTGAACATCCAGCTCCTGCAGCACGATGATCTGCCCTGGGCTCCGAAGGGCTATGTGGTAGCAGAGGAGCAGCTGCCGCTGAAGTCCGCCCCCTCGCGTCCCTCCATTGCCACACTGCAAGGAGGGAAAACCCCGATGAAATCGGATGTTTTTGTCTCGCAGGCAAAGACGCCCCTCTACACCATACAGGGCGACGGCTTCGACGTGGTGTTTGACATGCAGCAGGGCACCATCCACCGGCTCGCCTATCAGGGCGACACGGTCATCCCCGAAGGCTGCGGCCCGAAGCTCAATGCCTACCGCGCCTTTGTGAACAACGACAACTGGGCCGTCAACGGCTGGCTGGCTAACGGCCTGCACAACCTGCGCCACACCGCCACCGCCGCCAAGGTGGCGAAGCAGAAGGACGGCAGCGTCCGGCTCACGTTCACCGTCACCAGCCAGGCACCGAACGGAGCGCGTCTTGTCGGCGGCACGGCCAGCGGACATCCCGCCATCGAGGAGGACGGCGATGCCCCCTTCACCGATGCTTCCTTTAAATTCGTTTCCAACGTCGTCTGGACCGTTTATCCCGACGGCAGCATCGAGCTCGCCTCGGCCATCACCTCCAACCGGCAGAAGACGGCTCTCGGCCGTCTGGGCTACGTGATGGAGTTCCCGAAGACACTCGATGTCGTCAGCTACTATGGCCGCGGCCCCATGGAGAACTACAACGACCGCATGGCCAGCGCCAACATCGGCCTCTACGCTTTTCCCACAGATGCCCTTGCCACCGAATACACCTTCCCGCAGGAGAACGGCAACCACGAGGGCACGCGCTGGCTCACCCTCGGCACCGTCGCCACCGGACGCTCCGCCCGCAGCGGCGTCAGCATCATCGCCACGGTGCCCCGTCCTGCCGATATGCCGTTGGCAAGCCAAAGGGAGGAAACGGAATCGGCAAGCCTCATTCCGAATTATTCCTTTAGCATCAGTCCGTGGAGTGCCCTCGACCTCACGCTGGCTGCCCACCCCTACCAGCTGCCTGAGCGCGAGCACTACTTCCTCACCCTCGATGCCAAGGTCACCGGTCTGGGCGGCAACAGCTGCGGACAGGGTGCGCCGCTGCCCATCGACCGCGCAATGGCTGAGCCGACATCGTTCGGCTTCCTCATCCGTCCCCTCAGTGCCCAGGGCGGCACCTCCGTCAGCGGCAGTGCCGCCGTGCCCGCCATGCCCGTCATCCCCAAGCCTGAAGGGCAGCTCACCGTCATCTATGCCTCCAGCATCGAGCCCAGCGAGGGCAGCGCCGAGGCACTCACCGACGGCGACCCCAGCACCTTCTGGCACACGATGTACAGCATCACCATGGGCACCTATCCTCACTGGGTGGATTTCGATGCAGGCAAGCTGAAAACCATCAAGGGCATCACCTACACCACCCGTCAGGACAGTTCCAACGGCGACATCAAGGACTACGAAATCTACGTTTCCACCGATGCCCGGAGCTGGGGCAGCCCTGTGGTCAGCGGCTCGTTCCCCCGCGGCAAAAAGCCCAACACGGTGCTCTTTCCCACGCCTGTCCGTGCCCGCTACATCCGTTTCCGCGCCCTCAGCGAGCAGCGTGGAGCCGACTACGCCTCGGGTGCTGAGTTCAGCATCATCACGGATTGAGACAACAGGTTGACCTAAAAAAGATTCAGAACGTCAGGTTACGCCAGCTGTCGGCCACCTTGTCGGAGGGGCTGGTGGCGGGGGTCTGCGACTTGCGCATCCTCAGCTGCGGAGCACGGTTGGAGACGTTGCGATGCAGATGGTCGGAGAGCTGGCCGAAGGTGACCGAGCCGCCAGTGTCCTGCATCTCCTTCAGAAGGAAGTAGGTGAAGAGGCCGTGTCCCTGCTCGGGATAGCCCTGGGCGGTTTCGTTGCCTTGGGCAGCAGAGAACACGACGACATTGCCGCCGCCCAGCGTGGCATCCTCCGCTTCAATTTCCACACCGCGCAGGCCGTCGGTGACACCCTCGTTCTCGCGGTTCACACCGCTGAAGCAGGCATCGAGGAACACGCTGGTCTGGTGGAATGCCAAGTCACCCAAGCGGGCATAGAAGGCATCGAGGGCAATGCCGCGCTGCGGGCTCGTGCCGCGCACATCGGTGGGCAGGATGTAGGCCTTGTTCTTGTTCTTCACATCGGGTACGCCGTGACCGGCATAATAGACAATGAGGTTCTTACTCTCCCTGTCGGGAATGGTCTGCACCCAGTCCTCAAGTTCCTCTTCGAGAATCATCTGCTTGGTAGCGTCCTCGGTGAGGTGGATGTTCTGAGCCGGGATGCCAAGGGTCTTCTGGCAGTACTCGGCAAAGACGCGGGCATCGTGGATGGCGTAGGGTACGTCGGAGACGAAGCGGTAGTTCTGGTTGCCGATGACGAGAGCATAGGTGTTGTTGCGGGCACGATAGCCTTGCGGGATGATGGAATCGACGCCGGAGGTCATGTAGTCGTAGTCGATGTCGAGGACGCGTCCTGCCGTGAGTTTCTCGATGGCAGCAGGGGCGAAGCCATACTCGGCGGCGTTGCCGGCATTGATGTAGGAGGGCAGGCGACGTACCTCGCCGTTGTAGAGGGCGTGACGCACACGGCCGTTCACCGTCACCTCGCCGGCAAAGACATGGTGGCCAAGGATGGCCGTGGGGCTGAGCTCGACATTCTGCAGATTGGTGCACGAGACGTAGGCCTGGTCGGCCACGCGGCATTGGTCGGGAATCTTCACGCTGTTGAGCGAGGTGCAGCGGGCAAAGGCAATGGTCTCGATGCTGCGCAGGCCCACGGGCAGCGAGATGTTGCGCAAACGGGTGCAGCCGAGGAAGGCACCCCACCCTATCTGCACGACGTCGTTTGAGTAGAAGACCACTTCCTGAAGAGACTCCATCCCGGCAAAGGCACACGAGCCGATGCGGACGATGCCTGCGCCTATCTGAACCTTCTTCACGTCGAGTTTCTTTTTCGTCCATGGAGCAATCTGGTGCTTCATGTCGTAGTCGGCAATGGAGACATAGTTGCCCTCTTTGCTGTCGTTGACAATGGTGAGTGTGACGCCGTCGAAGGCCCACTTGGTGTCTTTGCCGCAGGTGCCCTCGGTCTTATAGATAGACTGTGCCCATCCCGACGGCAGGCAGAGGAGGAGCATCAAAGTTGTAACAAGGTACTTTTTCATATCATTGGGTACTATTAATTCAGACTAACTGGAATCGGGGACGCTGCATTACATCCTGAACTGGATGTAGAAGCGGGTGAAGGAGGAGTTGAAGTTGTTGGCGGTGGTGCCGAAGTCGCTGGTGTTGAGCGGCTGGTAGCGGGTCTTGCCCGTGCGGGTCTCAAAGCCCAAGCCAATGACCTTCCACGAGAGGTTCATGCCGAACGAGGTGTAGAATCCGTGGCCCCACAGCAGCTTCAGGTTGGTTGACATGTCATCGTAGTTCTTTGTCTCGGAATACTCTGTGTGGGGATTGGCGTCGGCCTCCTTCTTGTTGGGCATGTAGAGCACGGACACCTGATAGCCGACATGGTAATAGACGTTGAGCTTCATGTAGTGGATGCCATCGTTGTTCACATAGTTGAACGGAGCGATGGTCACTGAAGGGCCGAGTGACATGCCGTAGGTGCCCTCGTATTTCTCCAGGTTCCACGGCGTGTAGTAATACGACTTTGTACTGCCGTCTTTCGTCATCGTGATTTTCTGGCGGCTGTCATAGAGCGTCGAGCCTACTGCCGCCCTGTAGTGGCTGGCCGAGAGGTCGAGGCCGGTGTAGTCGAGGCAGATTTGCACGGTGTTGGCAATGGGTTTTTTGTGGAGGCGGTAGTTGCGCCCCTTCTGCAGGGCAACGCTCCAGTCGGAGACGGTCTTCCAGTCGGCTGTACTGCCGTTATAATAGCCTCCGGCAATGGGTGAGTAGCCCGTCTGCACCTTTTCGCCCGGCACAGGCATGAGGCTCGCCGACTTGTTGTAGGCGATGTTGAAGAATCCCCGTCGTCCCCAGACGTCGGCGAAATGGTTTTCCCGGGTGTTTCTCGAGGTCACCGCCTGCTGTTCCTTGATGATATCGTCGATGGTGACGATTTCGGTAGAATCTTCCTTCCAGTCGATGTTTGTCCAGCGCTCATCTTCGTTCACCACCTGGGCAAACGTCGTCAGCACTGACAGACAAGCTGCACAAAGCAAAAATGTTCTTTTCATATTTTAAATAGGATAATTGAAAATCGAAGATTGAAAATTGGAGTTCAGGAGTTCAGGAGTTCAGACAAATGTACTGCGTTCGACACTCTTTTCCGAAACTATTTTTCTTAATTCTTAATTCTTAATTATAAAAATCCCCTAACCCAATTATAGAGCCTTGTCATTGGTAATCTTCAGCCAGCGCGTCTCGACCACCATCTCGCGGTCGGCCTGCTGGCTTTTACGAAGCCAGGTGCGGAATTCGCGTGCACCGAGGAAGTTCAGGTGTCGGGCGTCGCCCGTGGTGTCGTCGCACTTTGTGAAGGGGTTGGGCGAGTAGATGAGCACGATGCCGTCCATCTCGAAGGGCTGCTCGGTGGTCAGGTTGATGTAGTACGGTGCGGCGGGCGTGGCCGTCTTGTCGAAGAAGGTGATTTCCCGTCCCCCCTTGACCTCGAAACGTCCTGTGGTGTCTGTCTTGTAGGGCACCAGGCAGGTGGCTTCGCTGCTGTTGCTCTGTATGAGGTAGGCGGCGACATAGCCGTTGGCAGGGGAGCGGAAACGGACGAAGAAACGCTCGCCCGACGAGAACGCGGTGCTCTCTATCTGCTTGCCGTCCACATCCTTCAGGATGCTCCATTTCAGGTTTGTCTTCGCTCCGGTGATTTCGCGTGCCTTACCCCACACCTCAGCTGTAAAGAACAGTTCGCCCTTGATGTACTCCACGTTTATTTCGGGTTCGCGGGTATCGCCCAGCCAGTCGCCGCGCGACATGGCCTCGGTGTTCATCCAGAAGTAGGAGCTTTCCACCGTTCCTTCCGCGCTTGTCGATGACATGTTCGTGTCGATGATGTTCGAGGTGATGCTTTTGCCGAACGCCTGCTCGATGGCATCGGTCTTGGCCCATTCGATGCAGCGCAACTTAGCTTCCGTGAGTGTGATGTTATCGTTCTCACCCACCACGTATGTGCCTTTTCCGTGTACCTCCACTACCTTCTGGGCATTCGCCTGAGCAGCCAGCAAAGCCATTGCAAGCAGCAGCATTTTCTTCGTATTTCTCATGTGTTGTTTTATTGTGCCCGCAAAAATAAGCATTATTTTTCACATTTCCGCACTCCATAATAAAAAAACTCACGGGTGGAGACTAATTTTTTTTCGTTAAAGTGGAAAAAAGCCTCCGGAACTTGGGTTATTCTTTCGATTGGCTTTGGAGGACGTCGCGGAGGGGTTGGCCGGTGGGGGGCCAGAGGATGTCGGGGGCTATCTCGAGCAGGGGGCGCCAGACGAACTCGCGCCGTAGCATCAGGGGATGGGGCACCGTGAGGCGAGGGGTATGGATGAGACGGTCGGCATAAAGGAGTATGTCGATGTCAATGGGACGGTCGGAGTAAGAAGAGGGAAAATTGAAGATTGAAGATTGAAGATTGGAAGGAAAATTAGCGGAAAGGGGGGATTGAGACGTGGGAAGGGGGGTGCTTTTATGGGTGCGGCCGAGCTGACGCTCGATGCGCTGGGTGACGGTAAGGAGACGGGAGGGGCTGAGGCTCGTTTCCATGCTGACAACCATGTTGAGGAAGGTGTTGGGGGAGGTAAACCCCCAGGGCTCGCTCTTGATGATGGACGAGCGGGCGATAAGCGTGCCTACCTTTTCACCGAGCAGGGCGACAGCCTGCTCGAGAAGTGCATGGCGGTCGCCCTGATTGGAGCCAAGACCAAGATAGACGAGGTTTTGCATTCAGTCCGTCAGATAATGAGCATGGCATCGCCGTAGGCGCCAAAGCGGTAGTCGCCTTTGACGGCTTGCTCGTAGGCGCGCATGACGTAGTCGTAGCCGCCAAAGGCACAGGCCATCATCAGCATGGGCGACACGGGGAGGTGGAAGTTGGTGACCATAGCGGTGGGTATCGTGAAGTCGTAGGGGGGGAAGATGAACTTGTTGGTCCACCCCTCGTACTCCTTCAGCAGTCCGTCGGTGCCGACGGCTGTCTCCATGGCCTTGACGACGGAGGTGCCGATGGCGCAGACTTGCCGCCCGGCTTCCTTGGCGGTGTTGACGGCGGCGCAGGCGGCGGCCTCTATGAACATCTGTTCGGAATCCATCTTGTGCTTGGTGAGGTCTTCGACATCGATGCTGCGGAAGTTGCCGAGCCCGATGTGCATGGTGATAAAGGCGCGCTCGATGCCCTTGATTTCCATGCGCTTCATCAGCTCGCGACTGAAGTGCAGGCCGGCGCCGGGGGCGGTGACGGCACCTTCGCGGGCAGCGTAGATGGTCTGGAAGCGCTCAAGGTCTTCGGGGGTGGAGGTGCGATGGATGTAGGGGGGCAGCGGAGCAACGCCCAGGTTGTAGAGGTGCTGCTTGAACTCTTCGTGCGTGCCGTCGTAGAGGAAGCGGAGGGTGCGCCCACGCGACGTGGTGTTGTCGATGACTTCGGCCACCATGGAGTTGTCCTCGCCGAAATAGAGCTTGTTGCCGATGCGGATTTTGCGGGCGGGGTCAACAAGGACGTCCCACAGCCGCATGTCGGCATTGAGCTCACGCAGCAGAAACACCTCGATGCGTGCGCCCGTCTTCTCCTTGTTGCCAAACAGGCGGGCAGGGAAAACCTGGGTGTCGTTGAACACGAAAACGTCGTTTTCATCGAAGAAACGGAGGATGTCCTTGAAGAGAAGGTGCTCGATGTCGCCGGTGTCGCGGTGGACGACCATGAGCTTCGATTCGTCGCGGTGGAAAACGGGTTCCTGGGCTATGCGGTCCTCGGACAGCTTGTACTTGAATTGGGAGAGCTTCATATAGTAGAAGAATTAGGAATTAGGAATTGGAAATTAGGAATTAGGATGGACATGATGATCTTCGAGCCATTGGGGGAAGTCGTCGAGGGCGATGCAGTCGCAGAGTGTGACGTTGCCGACACGTGTGCGGCACAGGGCTGTCAGGTGGGCGCCGCTCTGCAGGGCCTCGCCGATGTCGCGGGCCAGGGCGCGGATGTAGGTGCCCTTGCTGCAGACGACGCGGATGGTGATGGCGTCGGGCAGGGCACAGTCGAGCAGTTCTATCTCGTCGATGACGAGCGTCTTGGGTTTCAGCTCCACCTCGCGGCCCTTGCGGGCCATGTCGTAGGCGCGCACGCCGCCCACCTTGATGGCCGAGAAGGTAGGGGGCACCTGCTCAATGGTGCCGACGAAGCGGGCCAGCACGGCCTCCACCATCGGACGGGTGATGTGCGCGGTGGGGTAGTAGGCGTCTATCTCCTTCTCGAGGTCGAACGAGGGGGTGGTGGCTCCCAGGCGGATGGTGGCGACGTACTCTTTGGTGTGAGCCTGAAACTCCTCGATGCGCTTGGTGGCACGGCCGGTGCAGACAATCATCACACCCGTTGCCAGAGGGTCGAGGGTGCCGGCATGGCCCACCTTGAGCTTCTTCACGCCCAGCGCCCGGCAAAGCTGCCAGCGCACCTTGTTCACCACGTCGAAGGAGGTGAAGCGGTAGGGCTTGTCAAAATAGAGTATCTCGCCGTTCTGGAAGTCCATCGGATAACATCAGGAGAAGATGATGACAGCAAGGCCGACAGCGGCGCAATAGGCAGCAAACCAGATGAGCTTGCCACGGCGGACGATGTTAATCATCCACTTGCAAGCGGCACAGCCGGCCAGGAAGGCCGCCACGAAGCCCACGGCCAGCGCACCCAGCGAGAGGTCGCCGCCCAGGGCGGCATCGGCGCCATCCACGACGATGTCCTTCACGTCCAGCAGCGCCTCGCCGAGGATGGGGGGGATGACCATCAGGAAGGAGAACTGGGCCAGCTTTTCCTTCTTATTACCCAGCAGCAGGCCGGTGGCGATGGTGGAGCCGGAGCGGGAGATGCCGGGCAGCACGGCCACGGCCTGTGCGATGCCGATGACGAAGGCGTGGAGGGGCGAGATGGTCTCGCGCTGGCGGGGCTTGGCAAAGTAGGAGAAGGTCAGCAGCGCCGCCGTCACCAGCAGGCAGCAGCCCACCACCGTCAGGCCGGAGCCGAAGACTGCCTCCACCTTGTCCTTGAAGAAAAAGCCCACAATGGCAACGGGAATCATCGAAATCAGTATGTTGACGGCATAGCGCGTCCCTTCGTTCCACTTTCCCTTGAAAAGGTCCTGGAAAATCCACACTATCTCCCTCCAGAGGATGACGATGGTGCTGAGCACCGTGGCGACATGCACGGCCACGGTGAAGGCAAGGTTCTCCTCGCCGTCCACGCCAAAGAGGGCCGCGCCAATGGCCAGATGGCCGCTGCTGCTGATGGGCAGGTATTCTGTCAGCCCCTGCACAAGGCCAAGTATCAACGCTTCAATCCAGCTCATGGTCTTTCTTCTTCGGACGGTACATGATGGCGAAAATCATAAACACAAAGCCCACGAAGCAGATGGCAGGGGCAACCTTGATGCGGCGGACGCTGAAGATGGCAGGGTCGAAGGCCGTCTCGGTGGAGCTGGCACCCGTCATCAGTACAAACCCAAAGATAATGACCACCACAGCGGCGGCCATGAGGATGTAGTTGATTCTCTCAAACGTAAATCTCTTGTTCATATCGATTTTTTAGTTCAAAGTTCAGGATTTCAGGATTATGGATTAATGTTAATGAAGAATGTAAAATAAATTGTTTTCCCCTTCCGTAGGCAATGCCGATTGCAAAGGTATTTTTCTTAACTCTTAACTCTTAATTCTTAACTATATATAGTATAGGTCTCCTGCCTTCATGCGCAGGAAGCGGTTGATGGAGATGCTGGCACACAGCATGGTGATGAGTACGCCGAACAGCATGACGCCCCCTGCCACAACGCCTATGGCCACCCCGTCCATCAGCTCCACGGAGCGGGGCTCGTAGTGCATCAGGGCATACGCCCCGCCAGCCATCATGGCCAGCGCCAGCAGCCCCGAGGCAATGCCTATCCAGAAGTTGCGCACCATGAAGGGCCGCCGGATGAAGCCCCATCCCGCCCCCACCAGCTTCATCGTGTGGAGCAGGAAGCGCTGCGAGTAGATGGTGAGCTTGATGGTGTTGTTGATGAGGGCGAAGGAGATGAGCAGCAGGGCAAGGGCGAGCACAAGCAGCACAAGGCTGATCTTGCGGATGTTGCCGTTGAGGTTGTTCACCAGGTCGCTCGGATAGCTGATGTCCGATATGCAGGCCTCGTGGCGCAGCCTCTCGCCAATCCACGCCAGGCTGTCGCCATTGGCATAGTCGGCCTTGAGGCGGATTTCTATCGAAGCGGTGTAGGGGTTGAAGCCGAGGAACTCCGTCGGGTCAACGCCCATCAGCGCCGACTCCTGCCGGAGGACATCGTCCTTCGAGATGAAGCGTACCTCCTTCGCATAGGGCTGGGCCTTGACGCGCCCCACCAGACGCTCCACCTCGGTGGGCGGCGTGCCGTCGTGGACAAGAGCCGAAAGCTCCAGGTTTTCGCGCACATACACCGACAGGTTGTTGGCCGTCAGCACAAAGAATGCCACCGTCCCCAACAGGAGCAAAACCAACGACGTGCTGATGCAGGCCGTGATGAACTGCACGTCAATCGCATGTTTTTTTCTCTTCTTCCCCATAATCGGTGACAAAGGTAATACTTTTAGAATGAAAAACGAAAAAAAATGCAAAAAAACTACATGTGCGCCTGCACGAAGCGTTCTACGGCCTGGCTGACGGACCGTAGTCCGAAGTCGCCCGGACGGACGTCGGCCAGCGGAATCCAGCGGAGGGAGTCCACGTCGTCGGCAGCGGCGAGCGCCGCATCGTCCGGCAGCGTGCAGCGGAAGAAACTGTCCGTCGTCGGCACGTAGGCATCGCCCCACACGTAGCGGTTGGGGATGGAGAAGAGGTAGCGGGCCGTGGCGGGGGCGCACCCTATCTCCTCCCTCAGCTCCCGTTCGAGACCCTCCTCGAGGCTCTCGTCAGGATCGACGAAGCCGCCCGGCAGGTCCAGCGTGCCCTTGGCCGGCTCCTCCGCCCGCTTGCAGACCAGCAGCCCGCGACGGTCATCCACCACGAAGGCGGCCACAGCAGCCGACGCGTTCTGAAACAGCTCCGCGCCGCAGTCGGCACAACGCCTGCACCGCTCGCCCACCAAAGCGAAACGGCTGCTGCCGCAATGGGGACAGAAGCGGAACGAACGGAGAAGAACTGTTTTCCTGAATGCTGACATCGCCAACTATGCTGTAGCCCCACCGGGAATCGAACCCGGATCAAAGGTTTAGGAAACCTCCGTTCTATCCATTGAACTATAGAGCCGTCGTTTTCGGGCTGCAAAGGTAGCCAATAAAATGAAAAATGAAAAATGAAAAATGAAAAATATCATGACGAACGAAAAACAACACACAAAAGCAAGGGCACGCCCCCCCCAAAAAAAAGCAACCGTTCAACCTATCGACCATACAGTTTGTTCGAAAAAATTTTTTTCTCGACTTATTCACGGACATTCACGAAGCGTCGCAGACAAAAAATTTTATTAACGTATAATGTCCGTAAATAATCCGTGAATATCCAGAATATCCAGATTATCCAGATTATCCAGATTATCCAGAATATCCAGATTATCCAGATTATCCAGAATAGTTCGCAAATAATATCCTTTCCTGTGACTTGTGTTTTTTACTACACTTCTACACGCTTTTTCTACTCTATCTTGATTGGCAGTAATTTACGTCCATTTTCGCCTCAATTTTCTACACGTTTTCTACACGATTTTCCCGTTTTTACCCCTAAAACGCCCCTATTTTATTAGCAAAAAGATAGTTTTTTGTGACAAAAAACGTGTTTTCCACCCCTTTTTCATCGTCTTTTTACACACTTTTCCTATTTCATGCCGCAAAATGAACATTACACCCACTTCTTCCTCCATCTTACGCCTTCCTCCACGCCCGTATAGTCCTTTCGCGCACATTCCTCCTTCTTCGTTGGTAAATGACGCCGTCGTTTATATAAATGACAGCGTCGTTTACATAAACGACGGCGTCATTTACCGGAAACATCTTTACTCTTTCCGACGTTCCACCGCTACTGTCATCAGGTCTTCCATCTTCCCTCTTACATCATACATCTTACATCATACATCTTCTCCGTTCTCCGTTCGGGCGGATTTGCAATCCGGCCGCGCCAGAATAGAGGGATTTGCAATCCCTCACCATTAGCTCTGTCCTTTAGCAAGGGATTGCTGCCTGAGCGGGTACAAAAAGAGAAAAAAAACACAAAAAAGGCGCAAAAGTCATTACCAAGCCCCCTTTTAAATGTTAAAAAGCGCCATTTTTCGCCAAAATCGTGTAGAAAACGTGTAGAAAATCCCGAAATCGTGTAGAAAATGAAGGATTTTTCAGGCGTATATTCTTTTTATACAACGAATTAACAGCAATTCGTGTAGAAGTGTAGTAAAAATACTATGTGTAGAGTGCTTTCCGCCGCTCGTCGCGAGCGGCGGAAAGCCGGATGCATCCATCAAAAAAGTAAGCTTATAAAAAATACAGAATGCATCGTCTCTTTTTGAAGTAAGCTTAGTTTGTGTTCAGACAGACTAATCTTCAAACCTGACGGTCACCGACCCGCGCAGCACGCGGTTCTCGTTGCGCTCCACGAGTCCCTGCTCATAGTACTCTTCCGGATAGTCCTTCCCATAGATTATCTGCTGCATGTACTCACACTCTATCGGTATCTCGATGGTGAACGTCACCTCGTCATACACCTCTGGAGGCATCTGCCCGAAAAAAACGCGGAACTCCTCATAGTTCAGGAAAGGCAGGGCCGTTCCACTTTTAAAATATTCGGCAAACGTAGTGGGCGATGCCTCCTTGTTGTAATCCTTATATACTTGAAAATCTGGATAAGATACAGATACCTTATCTGTCTGTGGAAAATCCACCACCATCACGTCCGCAAGGTTCGCCCCGGCCTCTCTTCCGAAGAAAACGCAGTCCGCATATATGCGCCCCGCTTCTCTTATACCGGCATAATAGTAGGATTGGCTGGCATAGCCGCGCTGTTCAGTATAGTTATTCACCTCCTTACCTAATCCATCAAGCATTCTTGAAAATCTCTTCTGTTCCTCCGAACCGTGGTTTACGCTAAACGGTGCGGCACCAAGCTGTCCTTGTATGGTGATTTCATATCTTGCCCCCTTGCTGATGTGCCAAATGTCATCCTCGGGTGTAAATGACAAGGCGTTATACTCTTTCCAAAGGTCAAGAATCTCAGGGTTTTCGTTCATTCCGTTGTAAACTTCGGGATTCGCGTTTCTGCCCTGCGTGGCAACACCAAGGTTGAGTCGGTTCATGAGCTGTTCGGCAATCGAGATATTACTGCCTTTTAGTATAATCTCATGTTTTGTTTCCATGTCCTTTTGACAGCCTGCAAGGCATAAACCGACGAACCCCAAAAACAATAGATAATCTCTTTTCATTTTCATACCATTATTGAATTTAATATAGAATACATTATGTAAATATAACTTATACAGAATAATTTCGCGAAAAACATCCCCTATTGTTTAATATGCTGAGAAACCATAAATCATGTTTCTGTCGTAAACATAGTTGAGCGTATTGTTATTGACATCTTCCACTACCCAATTTCCTGAGACAGAGAACCAATCACTATCGTTGGCCCGTCCCATTGCTCCCCATCGCATACGATAATCAGTTACGATAGGAGTGCGTACCTCTATTTCCTCTCGGTCATCGATTTCAGGGTCGGGGCCTCCAATCACATAGACCCATCTATAGACATATCTGTATGTGTATTGAGCTATACGGTATGAATCGATAACGAAGGAATGACCATTGGTATAATGGATCCGTCCCAACCAGTCTGTATAATAATCTCCATAAGCAGCCACAATAACAGGTTTCTCATTTTGAAGATTAGCTTTGACTATAGATTCTGAAAACGAACTGTATGAACATGAAATATTGAAATATCCAAATACATTATTAACAAGGTTGACCACATTTGTTCCCGAACCATTCATGCTATAATTCATATTCGTCTGATATCCCACAAAAGCTAATAATGATGCCGCTAAATCTGGATTCATATTTCCCCAAATGTCGTAAGAATCAGTCAAGTAATGATAGAAAGGCAGAGGTGAGGCTACGGTGCCTAAAAAATGTGCATATGCAACTCCTTGTAATGGATACCCAATTTTATTATGTAAATAACCCAACACCATCCCCCCAGCTACAGCCACACAACCTGCAGGAGCATGATTGGACGAGTTGCTGTTTTCTTTAGGACAGTATTTGTTATAAGGAGCTTCCTGATGGAAGAAGGAATATGGGGAAGTGTCCGTTATGAGGTGAGGATATGTAACCGAGTCGGCATTTAAAACTTCCGTAAAAACCAATTCCCAATACCCAGTAATAGGTTTCGGATTCCGCGTTCCTGATGTATTTCGATTGATGAACTCCTCGTCGGCGTTAATAGCCAGCCAGAAGTCAACGGACGAAAGCATTTTTTCCCATGTCTCGTCGTCTGCCCACTCAGGGCGTTCCTTGCAGAGTCGTAAGCCAAGCACGTCCGATTCCAAGCACTCAATCCATGCCATTACATTCTCAGGAGCATCTTTTTCAGAGAAACTTCCTTCCTCACCTGACGCCAACACCAATGGCGCACGCTTGTCTGCCGATATGATTTCCCAACCTTCATTGTAATTCAGCAGATAGGCAAGCGTCGCCTCGTCGTTCAGCCCTAAGGGAACGACTTCTTGAATGGCTAACTCCTTTCCCTGCCCCTTCGCCAACAGTTCCTTAAAATGGATATAGGCTTCTACGTCCTTATCCGTGACGAAATACGCCGTATCCAATGCCGAGAAGTCTATCTCGTCGAGCGGATTCTTTTCGGCACGAGTTTCTCCATCCCACGCCAAGGGTGTATCTGAGGGCGGCAAACTGTCCTGATTACAGGAAACCATTGTGAGCAACAGTAGTAGAGTTGCTGCAAAGATAATACCTTTTTTCATATTCCTTATTTTTAGAGTTCGTTTTTCTGTAATTATTCTATTTCAAACTCCCCTTCCCACCATGTGCCATAGGCAAAAACAGAGAGTTTGTATTCACCAGATGGGAGCGTTGAGAGGTAGATGACCTGACCCGTTGCTGAACCGAATGAGTTGGAATAGGCAACGGTGTTGGTCTGGCTGTCGGTAATGGTTACCTGACAGGACGAAGAGGGGGTAAATGAAAGGGTTAGCATATCCTCGTCAAGCGAGGCCAACACCCTTGCAACTGGAGCCTTTGGGCCTTCTCCTGAAGAATTGTTTCCAATAGTCGCACGGAGAGGGACTTCCTCCCCAACAATGCCCATGCAAGCAAGGCATGAGACAAACAAAAGACATAGCTTCTTTCTCATAGTGTGAAGTTTTTAATTCGACGTGGCAAAGATATACGAAAAAAAACGGATACAACAAAGAAACACCGTCACATTTGCGTGACGAATGAAAAAAAGCGTCACACAGTTTGTGACGTCATAGTGACAATTTTGATTTTCAGTTTCCTAAAGGAACGACCGGTTCAAGAAGTTTTACTCTTAATTCAGCCGGAAGTTTCTTGTTTAGACGATTTCGGCGCATGCGGAAGGTAGAATCGTAGGTGTCTTGTATCACTTGAATCTGTTTGTCGTCAAGCCCAAGCATACGGCTGACGATATACTGCAAGTCATGTTTGTTCAGCGAAGGACTGACCATTTTCAATACTGTCATTAACTCGACAAAGGCTTGGTCAAGAGCGTCCGTGATTTTCCTTCGGATAGCATCGGCCTCTGCACCGCGTGAAACGACGGTTAGCTTCTTCATGTCTGCCATTGCCTTTGGGTCGAGCAGATGACATCCCAAGCGGAACAGGCTGATGTAGGCGTCGGGGTTTTTCAGGCTCTCCAAACTGACGGCGGTAAGTTCGTCATCCTCAGCTGAAGGAACGACGAGGTTCATCAGCACAACATTGCTCTGGCGAATGGCATTCTGGAGGGCGATGGTCTTGCGGCTGTTTTTATTCCGATGATAAAAATACAGCACCAAAAGAACAAGACACAAAATGAAAAAGAGGGTCGTGCCAATAAAGAGCAGGCGGCGGTGTTGTTCTTCCAATCTTCGCTGTTTCATCTCCACGCGGTGATCGTTCGTCACCTGGCGGATGGCTTGCTGGTTGCTGACAATGTAAATGGAATCTAAATAGATGTCGTGTCGTTGAATAAACGTCGAAATGGAATCTACCTTACCAAGCAGAGGAGCCAATAGTATCATTTGCTTATAATTGAAGGCTCTGGTAGTATGTACTGGATAGCATTCAAGTGAACAATGGTAATAATGCCACGCTGAATCCAGTTGCCCTCGTTCTTGGAAGAGTACTGCTTTTTGAGCGTATGTACCCGCAAGTCTTCTCTTGTCTGATGTGTAATGGATGCTGTTGTTAATATATTCGAGAGCCTTTGAATAGTTGCGCGATGTGTATGTTTCTACTTTAGCCATTTCGAAATAGACGTCACGTAACACATAGTCACGGGCATAGCTATTCTTCAAAGTTTTTACTAACCAATCCTTAGCGATAATATAGTCTTCTTTGTATAGATAACACTGGGCAATATGCAAATCCAGAAAAGCGACAGCAGTACTGTCCGTCAAACGGATAAAATTATCTTTAGCACATGTGAATTCCCGAAAAGCTTCTTCCTTCATAAAACGGTTCAGGTAGTGAAGTCCCAGATTCTGCTCCGCGAGGGCGTAGTAGCGGATGAGGGTGTCGGGGAAGAGGCTCTTGGCCTTGAGGAAAGCGTCCGTGCCGTTTACGTCGTCACCCATATCCTTATATACGCAGCCGAGCGTGTACCAGGCCATGGCGGCGTGGTAGTCGGGGCGGCGGGGCGTGCCGTAGTAGTCCGTGGCGATGCGGGCGAGGCTGTCGGACGTCAAGGGGACGTCGCACTTGTACTCTATCTGCGTCCGAAGCCAGGCGTAGTCGGCAAGGGATTTACTATTTGACGATTTCTTCACTCCTTGTTTATCTTTAGAGGTGTTCAGGCGAGCGAAGCTCGGAGTCCGATTTACGATTTTCAGGCTATCGAGGACGGCACGGGCGGCGTGGGGGTCGGTGTCCATGAGGGCTTCGGCACGGCGAAGAGCGGCGTGGAACGCCTTTTCACCGCCCCGCCCGAAGGTGGGGTGGCTGGCATCGCGGCAGGAGCTGACACTCACGGCCAGCAGTACGGCCACGAACGGAAGGATGTGGTTCCTACGCTTCATAGGCAATAGTTTCTGCAAAGGTAAAGGATTTCAGCGTTTTTTCCAATTATTCACAAAATAAAGTTCAGGCCGGGCAAGGATGCCCAGCCTGAACAGCGGATAAGGGGTGCGTCGGCGCTATCAGCGGCGGATGTCGGGAACGGACTCCATGTCATCGAAGTCGGTGATGGTCTGACGGTTGGCCATCATGCGCTCGTAGTCCTCGCGGCTGCCGACGATAATCTTGCCGAAGTCGCGCTGGCCGGTGCCGGCGGGCATGAGGTGGCCGCAGATGACGTTCTCCTTCATGCCTTCGAGGGTGTCGGTCTTGCCATTGATGGCGGCGTCGTTGAGCACCTTGGTGGTCTCCTGGAAGGAGGCGGCACTCATGAAGCTGCTGGTGGCAAGGGCGGCACGGGTGATGCCCTGCAGAATCTGCGTGGAGGTGGCGGGCACGGCGTCGCGCGTCTGCACAATGCGCAGGTCGCGGCGCTTGAGCGAGCTGTTCTCGTCGCGCAGGCGACGGGCGGTGACAATCTGGCCGGCAAAGAGGGTCTCGCTGTCGCCAGCGTCGGTGACCACCTTCTTGCCCCAGATACGGTCGTTCTCGTCCATGAACTCGAGCTTATCGACAATCTGCTGCTCGAGGAAGCGGGTGTCGCCGGGCTCGTTAATCTGCACCTTGCGCATCATCTGACGGACAATAATCTCGAAGTGCTTGTCGTTAATCTTCACGCCCTGCAAGCGATAGACGTCCTGCACCTCGTTGACGATGTACTCCTGTACGGCTGTGGGGCCCTGAATGGCGAGGATGTCGGCGGGGGTGATGGCGCCGTCGCTGAGGGGCGTGCCGGCACGCACAAAGTCGTTCTCCTGCACCAGAATCTGCTTGCTGGTGGGGATGAGGTAGCGCTTGACGTCGCCCGTCTTGGAGGTGACGACGACCTCGCGGTTGCCGCGCTTGAGCTTGCCCATGGTGACCTCGCCGTCGATTTCGCTGACGATGGCGGGGTTGGACGGGTTGCGGGCCTCGAAGAGCTCGGTGACGCGGGGCAGACCGCCGGTGATGTCGCCAGCCTTGCCCTGGGCACGAGGAATCTTCACCATGACGTCGCCGGCCTTGACCATCTGGCCCGGCTCGACCACCACGTGGCCGCCGACGGGTAGGTTGTAGGTGCGGATGACCATGTCGTTCTCGTCGAGAATCTCGGCAGAGGGCATCTTGCTGCGGTCCTTGGACTCGGTGATGATGATTTCGCGCAGGCCGGTCGATTCGTCGGACTCGACCTTGTAGGTGGTGCCTTCGATGACGTCCTGGAAACGAATCTTACCGGCATTCTCGGTGACGATGACGGCGTTGAAGGGGTCCCACTTGGCAATGAGCGTGCCCTTGTCAACCTCGGTCTTGTCGGCCACGTAGAGTGTGGAGCCGTAGGGCAGGGCGTGCACGGAGAGGGTGATGCCGGTGGCGACGTCGATGAAGCGGACTTCGCCCAGACGGCCGACGACGACACGGACGGCTTCGCCCGTCTCATCGACGGCATCGACGGTGCGGAGTTCCTCGAACTCGATGCGGCAGGCGTTCTTGGCCACGATGCTGGCGTTGGCAGCGATGTTGGAGGCGGTACCACCGGCGTGGAAGGTGCGGAGGGTGAGCTGCGTACCGGGCTCGCCGATGGACTGGGCGGCGATGACGCCGACGGCCTCGCCCTTCTCCACCATGCGGGCGGTGGCGAGGTTGCGGCCATAGCACTTGGCGCAGACGCCCTTCTTGCTCTCGCAGGTGAGCACCGAACGGATTTCGACGCTCTCGATGTTGGCGGCCTCGATGCGGGCGGCGATGGGCTCGGTAATCTCCTCGCCCTGGGCAACGATGAGCTCGCCCGTGGCGGGGTCGCTGATGTCGTGGACGGAGACACGGCCCAGGATGCGCTCGGCCAAGGAGGCGACGACCTCGTCGTCGTTCTTCAGGGCGGTGCAGACCAGACCGCGCAGGGTGCCGCAGTCTTCCTCGTTGATGATGACGTCGTGGCTGACATCGACAAGACGACGGGTGAGGTAACCTGCATCGGCGGTCTTCAGAGCCGTATCGGCCAGACCCTTACGGGCACCGTGGGTGGAGATGAAGTACTCCAGCACGGAGAGGCCCTCCTTGAAGTTGGAGAGGATGGGGTTCTCGATAATCTGACCGCCTTCGGCACCGGCCTTCTGGGGCTTGGCCATCAGGCCACGCATGCCGGAGAGCTGACGTATCTGCTCCTTCGAACCACGGGCGCCGGAGTCGAGCATCATATAGACGCTGTTGAAGCCCTGGTTGTCGGCGCTGATGGTCTTCATGAGGATGCGGGAGAGGTCGTCGTTGACATGGGTCCAGACGTCGATGACCTTGTTGTAGCGCTCGTTGTCGGTGATGAAGCCCATGTTGTACTCGTTCATAATCTCCTCGACCTCCTCGTTGCCCTTGGCGACGAGCTCTTCTTTTTCCTTCGGGATGATGATGTCGTTGAGGTTGAAGGAAAGGCCGCCCTTGAAGGCCATCTCGTAGCCGAGGTTCTTGATGCCGTCGAGGAAGTCGCAGGCGCGGGCCATGCCGGCCTTCTTGATGACCTCGGTGATGATGTCGCGGAGGGACTTCTTGGAGATGATGGTGTTGATGTAGCCGACTTCCTCGGGCACCAGCTCGTTGACAATGACGCGGCCCACGGAGGTCTCGCGGAGCATCTTCACACGGTTGCCGTTCTCGTCGTAGTCCCACACCTTGACCTTGATGGGGGCGTGGATGTCAATCTTGCCTTCGTTGTAGGCGATGAGGGCTTCTTCGGGGCCGTAGAAGATGAGGCCCTGGCCCTTGGCGCCCTCGCGCAGCTTGGTGATGTAGTAGAGGCCGAGCACCATGTCCTGTGCGGGCACCGTGATGGGGGCGCCGTTGGCGGGGTTGAGGATGTTGTGGCTCTGGAGCATCAGCAGCTGGGCTTCGAGGACGGCCTCGTTGCTGAGGGGGAGGTGGACAGCCATCTGGTCGCCGTCGAAGTCGGCATTGAAAGCCGTACAGGCGAGGGGATGGAGCTGAATAGCCTTACCCTCGATGAGCTTGGGCTGGAAGGCCTGGATGCCGAGACGGTGAAGCGTCGGGGCGCGGTTGAGGAGCACGGGATGGCCCTTCATGACAAACTCGAGGATGTCCCAGATGATGGGGTCCTTGCGATCGACAATCTTCTTGGCCGACTTGACGGTCTTGACGATGCCGCGCTCGATGAGCTTGCGGATGATGAACGGCTTGTAGAGCTCGGCGGCCATGAGCTTGGGCAGACCGCACTCGCCCATCTTCAGCTCGGGGCCGACGACGATGACCGAACGGGCGGAGTAGTCAACACGCTTACCGAGCAGGTTCTGACGGAAGCGGCCCTGCTTGCCCTTCAGCGAGTCGGACAACGACTTGAGGGGGCGGTTGGCCTCGCTCTTGACGGCGCTGGACTTGCGGCTGTTGTCGAGCAGGCTATCGACGGCCTCCTGAAGCATGCGCTTCTCGTTGCGGAGGATGACTTCGGGGGCCTTGATTTCGATGAGTCGCTTCAGGCGGTTGTTGCGGATGATGACACGACGATAGAGGTCGTTGATGTCGGTGGTGGCGAAGCGGCCGCCATCCAGCGGGACAAGGGGACGGAGCTCGGGAGGCGTGACGGGCACGTTCTTCAGAATCATCCATTCGGGCTTGTTGCGGTCGCGGGACGCGCGGAACGACTCGACGACCTGGAGGCGCTTGAGGGCCTCGGTCTTGCGCTGCTGGCTGCCGTCGTTGTTGGCACGGTCGCGCAGGTCGTAGGAGAGCTTGTCGAGGTCGAGGTCGATCAGCAGGTCGTAAACGGCCTCGGCACCCATCTTGGCGACGAACTTCTCGGGGTCGTCGTCAGGAAGGTACTCGTTGCCCTCGGGCAGCTGGTCGAGGATGGCCAGGTAGTCTTCTTCGGAAAGGAGGTCCATACGCTGCACCTTCTCGGCGTTCTCGCCGGCGATAATCTGTCCGGGACGGACAATGGAGGCAGCTGCGCCGGGGTTGATGACGATGTAGCGCTCATAGTAGATGATGGCATCGAGCTGCTTGGTGGGGATGCCGAGCAGATAGCCAATCTTGTTAGGCAGGGAACGGAAGTACCAGATGTGAGCCACGGGGACGACAAGCTCGATGTGTCCCATGCGCTCACGGCGCACTTTCTTCTCCGTGACCTCCACACCGCAACGGTCGCAGACGATGCCCTTGTAGCGGATGCGCTTGTACTTGCCGCAGTGGCACTCGTAGTCCTTGCAGGGGCCGAAGATGCGCTCGCAGAACAGGCCGTCGCGCTCGGGCTTGTAGGTGCGGTAGTTGATGGTCTCGGGTTTCAACACTTCACCCCACGAGTTCTCCAGAATCTCCTCAGGAGATGCCAAGCCTATCGTGATTTTAGAGAAATTACTCTTAACTTTAGTATCTTTCTTAAAAGCCATATTGTTTTTTCTTTAAATGTGAAGGGTTAATCGGATTATTCAAGCGTAACGCTCAAGCCCAAGCCACGGAGCTCGTGGAGGAGCACGTTGAGAGATTCAGGAATGCCGGGTGTGGGAAGGGGATCGCCCTTGACAATGGCTTCGTAGGCCTTGCTGCGGCCGGTGACATCGTCGGACTTGATGGTGAGGATTTCCTGCAGGATGTGGGCAGCGCCGAAGGCTTCGAGCGCCCAGACCTCCATCTCACCGAAACGCTGACCGCCGAACTGGGCCTTACCGCCAAGCGGCTGCTGGGTGATGAGGCTGTACGGGCCAATGGAGCGGGCGTGCATCTTGTCCTCAACCATGTGGCCGAGCTTCAGCATGTAGGTGACGCCGACGGTGGCAGGCTGGTCGAAGCGCTCGCCCGTCTCACCATTATAGATATAGGTCTTACCGTAGCGGGGCAGTCCGGCCTTGTCGGTCCACTCGGAGAGGTCGTCGATGGTGGCACCGTCGAAGATGGGGGTGGCAAACTTCACGCCCAGCTTGCGGCCGGCATGGCCGAGGACAGCCTCGAAAATCTGACCGATATTCATACGCGAGGGCACGCCCAGCGGGTTCAGAACGATGTCAACAGGGGTTCCGTCCTCGAGGAACGGCATGTCCTCCTGGCGGACAACGCGGCTGACGATACCCTTGTTGCCGTGACGACCGGCCATCTTGTCGCCCACGCCAATCTTACGCTTCTTGGCGATATAGACCTTGGCCAGCTGGATGATGCCCGAGGGCAGCTCGTCGCCAATGGTGATGGCGAACTTCTTGCGCTTGATTTCGGCATCGAGTTCCTTGTATTTTCTCAGGTAGTTGATGATGAGCTGACCAATGAGCGTGTTGGCATGCTCGTCCTTCGTCCACTTGCTGAGCTGGATGGAGGTGTAGTCGAGACCTTCCAGCGCGCTCTTGCTGAACTTAGCTCCCTTCGGGAGTACATCCACGCCCACATAGTCCTTGACGCCCATGGACGTGTGTCCCTCGGTGAGGGTGAGCAGCTTGTCAACAAGAATCTTCTTCAACTCGGCGGCACGCTCGTCAAACTCCTCGTCGATGCGGGGCAGCAGGGCCTTGTCGGCCAGCTTGGACGAACGGGTCTTGATGGCGCGCGAATAGAGGCGCTTGTCGATGACGACACCCTTCAGCGAGGGCGATGCCTTTAGGGAGGCATCCTTGACGTCGCCGGCCTTGTCGCCGAAGATGGCGCGCAGCAGCTTCTCTTCAGGTGAGGGGTCGGACTCGCCCTTCGGCGTAATCTTACCAATCAGGATGTCGCCGGGCTCTACGCAGGCGCCGATGCGGATGATACCGTTATCGTCCAGATTCTTGGTGGCATCCTCGCTGACGTTAGGGATGTCGGAAGTGAGCTCTTCGACGCCGCGCTTGGTCTCGCGGACCTCGAGGCTGAGCTCTTCCACATGGACGGAGGTGAGGATGTCTTCGCGGACGACACGCTCGTTCAGCACAATGGCATCCTCGTAGTTGTAGCCCTTCCAAGGCATGTAGGCAACCAACAGGTTCTTACCCAGAGCGAGCTCGCCATTGGCCGTAGAATAGCCTTCGGTGAGGATTTCGCCTTTCTTTACACGCTGGCCTTTCTCGCAGATGGGGCGGAGGTCAACGGTCATATTCTGGTTGGTGCGCTGGAACTTGGGAATACGGTGCTCCTTCAGGGCGGGGTCGAAGCTGACAAACTCTTCGTCCTCGGTGCGGTCGTAGAGAATACGGATGGTGGAAGCGTCCACATATTCGACAACGCCGTCGCCCTCGGCAACAAGCTGGGTGCGGGAGTCCTCGCAGAGCTGCTTCTCGACGCCGGTTCCCACGATGGGGCTTTCGGTGCGCATGAGGGGAACAGCCTGGCGCATCATGTTCGAGCCCATCAGGGCACGGTTGGCATCGTCGTGCTCCAGGAAGGGGATGAGGGCAGCGGCGATGGAGGCAATCTGCTGCGGAGAGACGTCCATGAGGTCAACCTGATCGGGATCGACGACGGGGAAGTCGGCATCCAGACGGGCCTTGACCTTGTTGCGGATGAACTTGCCATCGTCATCGAGCGGGGCGTTGCCCTGAGCGATAATCTTGTCCTCTTCTTCCTCGGCCGTCAGATAGACAAGGCCTTCGTCGGAAAGGTCAACGACACCGTCCTTCACCTTGCGATAGGGCGTGGAGATGAAACCGAGGTCGTTAATCTTGGCATAGATGCAGAGCGAGGAAATCAGACCGATGTTGGGGCCTTCAGGCGTCTCAATGGGGCAGAGACGGCCATAGTGGGTGTAGTGGACGTCGCGAACCTCGAAGCCGGCTCTTTCACGCGAAAGACCGCCAGGGCCGAGGGCGGACATACGACGCTTGTGGGTAATCTCGGCCAACGGGTTGGTCTGATCCATGAACTGCGAAAGGGCGTTCGTTCCGAAGAAGGAGTTGATGACAGACGAAACGGTCTTGGCATTGATGAGGTCCGTAGGGGTGAAGACTTCGTTGTCGCGGACGTTCATGCGCTCGCGGATGGTGCGCGACATGCGGGCAAGGCCGACGGCAAACTGGTTGGCCAGCTGCTCGCCAACGGTGCGGACGCGACGGTTGCTCAGGTGGTCGATATCGTCAACAACAGCCTTCGAGTTGACCAGCTCAATCAGATACTTGATGATTTCGATGATGTCTTCCTTCGTCAGGACACCTACGCTGATATCCGTGGTCAGGTTCAGCTTCTTGTTCATACGATAGCGACCGACTTCACCTAAGTCGTAGCGCTTCTCGGAGAAGAACAGGTTGTTGATGACCTCGCGTGCGCTGGCATCGTCGGCAGGGTCGGCATTGCGCAACTGACGGTAGATGTAGAGCACGGCTTCCTTCTCGGAATTGCTGGTGTCCTTGTTGAGGGTATTGAAGATGATGGAGTAGTCGGACTGCCCGGCCTCTTCCCTGTGAACGAGAATGGTCTCGACGCCCGAATCGAGGATTTCATTGATGGCGTCCTCGTCGATGAGCGTCTCGCGCTCGAAGAGGATTTCGTTACGCTCAATGGAGACGACCTCACCGGTGTCTGCATCGACAAAGTCTTCCACACGCACTTTAATGATACGGGCGGCCAGCTTGCGGCCTACGCACTCCTTGAGCGCTGCCTTTGAGACACGTACTTCCTCAGCAAGGTTGAAGATCTGCAGGATGTCCTTGTCCGTCTCGAAACCGATGGCACGCAACAGCGTGGTGACAGGGAGCTTCTTCTTACGGTCGATGTAGGCATACATCACGTTGTTGATGTCCGTGGCGAACTCAATCCATGAGCCCTTGAAGGGGATGATGCGGGCGGAATAGAGCGGCGTGCCATTGGCATGGACGCTCTGTCCGAAGAAGACGCCGGGAGAGCGGTGCAGCTGCGACACCACGACGCGCTCGGCACCGTTGATGACAAACGTGCCCTGCTCGGTCATGTAAGGAATGGAACCAAGATAGACGTCCTGGATGACGGTATCGAAATCCTCGTGGTCGGGGTCGGTGCAATAGAGCTTCAGCTTGGCCTTGAGGGGTACATTATAGGTAAGACCCTGCTCCAGACACTCCCTGATGGAGTAGCGGGGCGGATCGATATAATAGTCAAGAAATTCAAGAACGAAGTTGTTGCGTGTGTCTGCAATGGGGAAGTTCTCGGCGAAGACCTTGTACAGACCATCGTTCTTACGTTTCTCTGGGGGAGTGTCTAATTGGAGAAAGTCTTTGAATGACTTCAACTGCACTTCCAAGAAGTCGGGACATGAAACCGGCTTCTTGACAGAAGCAAAATTAATGCGCGGTTGGGTAGTAGTGGAAGACATTGGGTTAAGAATTAGGTATCTGAAATAAAATTAGGCACAAAAAGGTTAAGAAACCCCAGTCCGGGGATTCTTAACCGTTTACCTGATAAACAGGCTGGCAATTACTTGAGTTCAACCTCAGCGCCAACCTCTTCGAGAGCCTTCTTGAGGTTCTCTGCTTCGTCCTTGGGAAGACCTTCCTTCACGACGCTGGGAGCGGCGTCAACAAGGTCCTTGGCTTCCTTCAGGCCGAGACCGCAAGATTCCTTGACAGCCTTCACGACCTGCAGTTTGTTTGCACCAGCAGCTTTCAGGACGACGTCGAAGTTCGTCTTTTCCTCCTCAGCGGCAGCAGCACCTTCACCAGGACCTGCAACGACAACTGCGGCAGCAGCGGGTTCGATACCATATTCATCCTTAAGGATTGCAGCGAGTTCGTTAACTTCCTTAACGGTCAGGTTAACCAATTGTTCAGCTAAAGCTTTAAGATCAGCCATTTTACTATTCTTTTTTGTTTGTTTTTTATTAATTTTAATCTCTCAAATTACCATCATGCCTCAGCGGCAGGGGTCTCGGCAGCAGCCTCGTCGGCCTTCTCTGCCTTGTTCTGGAGGGCAGAAACAATGTTACGAATCGGCGACTGCAACAGAGCGATGACGTCGGCGATAAGTTCGTTCTTGCTCTTGATGCTTGCAAGCACGCTCAGCTGGTCGGCACCCACATAGAAACCCTGCTCAACATAGGCAGCTTTCAGCGCGGGGGTCGTCTTTTTCTTGCTGGCGTATTCCTGAAGCAGTTTGCCAGGAACGTTAGCTGTTTCCGTGAAGAAAATAGCGGTTGTACCTTTCAGTGAATCATAAAGAGGAGAATAGTCCAAATCAAGGGCTTCGAAAGCCTTGTGAAGGAGCGTATTCTTGGCAACGACCATCTTGATGTTCGACTTGAAGCACTTGCGCCTCAGTTCACTTGTGGCGACAGAGTCTAATGCCGTGACGTCAACAAGATAGAAGTGAGGATAGGCGCTGATAGTCTCTTTCAGGAAGTCGATCTGCTCAACCTTACGTGAAGGGAAGGGTTTTTCTTTTCTCATATTCATAGCTGTACCCTTTCTTTAATTTTCATCGCATGACTTGGGATCAACCTTGATGCCCTTGCTCATGGTACTTGAAAGATAAATGCTCTTAATATATGTGCCCTTGGCTGCGCTCGGCTTCAGCTTAATGATTGTAGCAATGAATTCCTTTGCGTTCTCAAAGATTTTCTCAGGGGCGAAGGAGACCTTACCGATAGACGTGTGCACGATACCGGCCTTGTCCACCTTGAAGTCAATCTTGCCCTGCTTCACTTCCTTGACAGCTTTGGCAATGTCCATAGTGACCGTACCGCTCTTGGGGTTAGGCATCAGTCCGCGGGGACCGAGGATGCGACCCAGAGCGCCAATCTTACCCATGATGGAGGGCATCGTGATGATGACATCAACGTCTGTCCAACCACCCTTTATCTTCTCGATGTATTCTTCGAGACCCACATAGTCGGCACCGGCTTCCTTTGCAGCAGCCTCCTGGTCGGGGGTGCAGAGTGCGAGGACCCTGACGACCTTGCCCGTTCCGTGAGGAAGAGAAACCACGCCACGAACCATCTGGTTGGCCTTACGGGGGTCAACACCCAGACGGACGTCGATATCAACGGAAGCGTCGAACTTGGTCAAGGTGATTTCCTTAACCAGTGCAGAAGCTTCCTTCAGCGTGTACACTTTCCCTGCTTCAATCTTTGCAGCGGCCAACTTCTGGTTTTTTGTCAGTTTACCCATTTCAATTGAAGTTAATTAGTTATTACCGGGAAATTCACCTTTAACACTGATACCCATGCTACGTGCCGTTCCGGCCACCATCTTCATGGCAGACTCGACGGTGAAGCAGTTCAGGTCGACCATCTTGTCCTGTGCAATGGTGCGTACCTGATCCCAAGTGATCGATGCCACCTTGTTGCGGTTAGGCTCTGACGAGCCGCCCTTTGCCTTGCTTGCCTCAAGCAGCTGAATAGCCACAGGGGGAGTCTTGATGACAAAGTCGAAGGACTTGTCGGCGTAGAACGTGATGATAACAGGCAGGATTTTCCCTCCCTTGTCCTGGGTTCTGGCATTGAATTGCTTGCAAAATTCCATGATGTTCAGACCCTTCGAACCGAGAGCCGGTCCAACGGGAGGAGCAGGATTTGCAGCGCCACCTTTAATCTGTAGTTTGATTATTCCAGCAACTTCTTTAGCCATTTTTAATTGTTTTATTTAGGGAATATATAAAAAGGGTAACACGAGCGCGTAACCGGACGTGCTATTCCTTTTCTACTTGCATAAAGCCAAGCTCGATGGGCGTTTTGCGCCCAAAGATCTTCACCATGACCTTCAGTTTCCGCTTTTCCACGTTGACCTCTTCAATGATTCCACTGAACCCTTGGAAAGGACCGTAGTTCACCTTGACGGGCTCGCCGACGCTGTAGGAAACAATCGGTTCGTCCTCCTGTTCCTGCAACTCGTCAACGGTACCCAGCAGGCGGCTAACTTCAGCCGGGCGTAGGGGCACTGGATTGTTCAGGTTCGGCAAAAAGCCCAACACATTGGGCATAAAGCGCAAACGGGAAGCAATCTCGCCAGTCAGTGCCACTTCTACAAGGACATAACCGGGCAGGTAGGTGCGCTCCTTAATGACCTTCTTGCCATTGCGGACCTGCATAACCTTCTCGGTCGGGATAAGAACCTGAGAAACGTACTCACCAAGGTCACCGTGGGCACATTCGTAATCGATGTACTCCTTCACCTTAGCCTCCTTGCCACTAATGGCGCGGAGCACGTACCATCTTCTTTCCACTGTCTCTGCCATTTGTCACACAAATTAATGCGGATAAATGAACTCCATTAATCCTTGGAACACCTGATCCATAGCAAAGACGAGCAGGGCAATCAAAAGGGAAGCTTCTAAAACAAGGATTGCGCTGCTTGTCAACTCGGAAAATGTCGGCCACGTAACTTTATGAACAAGTTCGTTGTAAGATTCTTTGCAAGCTGTTGCTATTTTCTTAAACATATTCGTAGTTCTTTTTTGCAGGGGTGGCAGGAATCGAACCCACATTGACGGTTTTGGAGACCGCTGTTCTACCGTTGAACTACACCCCTAAGATGTCAGTTCCTCCGTGAAAGGAGGAACTGCACATACTCCTTTATGGGGTGACGAATTAGTCGTCGAGAATCTCCGTAATCTGCCCGGAACCGACCGTGCGGCCACCTTCACGGATAGCGAAGCGCAGACCGACGTTGAGGGCAACGGGATAGATAAGTTCGACCTGGATGTGGACGTTATCACCGGGCATAACCATTTCGACGCCTTCGGGAAGAGTAATCTCACCCGTGCAGTCCATGGTGCGGAGATAGAACTGAGGACGATACTTGTTGTGGAACGGAGTGTGACGGCCGCCTTCTTCCTTCTTCAGGATATAGACGGAAGCCTTGAAGGTGCTGTGAGGCTTGATCTGACCCGGATGGCAGAGCACCATACCGCGCTTGATCTCGTCCTTGTCGATACCACGGAGAAGCAGACCAACGTTGTCACCAGCTTCACCGAGGTCGAGGATCTTGCGGAACATCTCAACGCCCGTAACGACGGTCTTCTTCTCTTCGCCAAGGCCAAGGATTTCGACTTCGTCACCAATCTTCACAACGCCAGTCTCGATACGGCCGGTAGCAACGGTACCACGACCGGTGATGGAGAAGACGTCTTCAACAGGCATCAGGAAGGGCTTGTCGATGTCGCGCGGGGGAAGGGGAATCCATTCGTCGCAGGCCTTCATCAGGTCCATGACCTTGTCTTCCCACTCCTTGACGCCGTTGAGGGCGCCGAGGGCGGAACCGCGGATGATGGGGGACTCGGGATCGAACTCGTACTGCTCGAGCAGCTCCTGCATCTCCATCTCGACGAGCTCCAGCATCTCTTCGTCGTCAACCATGTCGCACTTGTTGAGGAACACGACCAGACGGGGGACGTTCACCTGACGGGCGAGCAGGATGTGCTCACGGGTCTGAGGCATGGGACCGTCGGTGGCGGCGACCACGATGATAGCGCCGTCCATCTGGGCAGCACCGGTAACCATGTTCTTCACGTAGTCAGCGTGACCCGGGCAGTCAACGTGTGCATAGTGACGGTTCTCGGTTTCGTACTCGACGTGAGCGGTGTTGATGGTGATACCACGCTCCTTCTCTTCGGGGGCGTTGTCAATCTGGTCGAATGACTTCACATTGCCGGCGTTGCCAGCGACGCGCTCTGCAAGCACCTTGGTGATAGCAGCGGTCAGAGTGGTCTTGCCGTGATCGACGTGACCGATAGTACCGATGTTTACATGCGGTTTCGAACGTTCGAATTTTTCTTTTGCCATAGCTTTTCTTTTAACTTAAGTTATTAATAAATATAATCGAGCTGTTACTGAGATTTGAACTCAGGACCTCATCCTTACCAAGGATGCGCTCTACCGCTGAGCTATAACAGCAACATCATCGTTGGAGAGCGGAAGACGGGACTCAAACCCGCGACCCTCAGCTTGGAAGGCTAATGCTCTATCAACTGAGCTACTTCCGCGTTTCTCCTGTGGTGCGTGGGTGAAGATGGATTCGAACCACCGAAGTCGAGAGACAGCAGATTTACAGTCTGCCCCATTTGGCCACTCTGGAATTCACCCAATGCTTGATGTTCAATTACTTTTCAATATGCAAAGAACTCTTTTGTGCGATAAAAACCGCAACCGCTCCGCTGATTTTCTGCGAAACGGCTGCAAAGTTAGACACAATTTTTTTATGAACAAAAACTTTTTGCGATTTTTTTACTTCCCACGCGTTTTTTCTTTGAATTTCTGCAATTGTTTCTGCAAAGCCTCAAGTGAGAGGTCCACACTTTCCTCAAAAGAGTCACACACTTTCGAGGCGAAGAACTCCTCGTTCTTAACCTTCACCCGGATGTCGGCCTGCTTGTTCAGTGCCGTCTCAGGCTTGACGACCTTCAGGGTCACCTCAACGGCATCGATGTCGTCGTAGAAGCGCTGCAGTTTGGCCGCTTTTTTCTCGATGAAACCTTGCAACTGTTCGGTTGCGTCGAAATGAATCGCTTGAATTCTGATTTCCATAATGTACCTCCTTTTTCTTACGCCAGGGCTTCGTTGCCCTGACTGGGATTATACTTTTTTATTAAACGATATTTTTCTCCTTTTATTATTTACGCGCGCGAGGATGTGCGCTGTTGTAAGCATTCTTTAACTCTTCGAAGGTGGTGTGGGTGTAGATTTCGGTTGTCGAGACACTTTCGTGCCCGAGCAGCTCTTTCACGGCCTCCAGCTCCGCTTGGTTGTTCAGCATGGCGGTGGCGAACGTGTGGCGCAACACATGGGGACTCCGTTTTTTTATCGACGTCACCTTCGCCAGGTTGCGGTGCACCATCCCATACACCCAGGTCTCTGTCACCCGCCGTCCGTTCTTCTGCACGAACAGTGCACCGTCCTCGGGCTCGGGTACCTCCCGGGCTTTCTCCTCCATATACACCTGCATGGCCGACTTCAGTTCCTCGCCGAATGGTATCAGGCGTTGCTTGTTGCGTTTGCCTGTCACCTTTATTTGTCCGCGATAGAAGTCCACGTCACCCTCGTTCAGTCCCACCAGTTCCGCACGGCGCATGCCCGTTTCGTAGAACATCTGGACGATGAGCCTGTCACGCTCTCCCTCGAAGCCCTTGCCGAAGTCCGTCCCGTCGAGCAGGCGGTTCATCTCCTCTTCCCTGAGGAAATAGGGCAGCGGTTTCTTCTTCTTCGGGCCCTTCACCAGCTGCATGGGCGACACGGCGATGGTGCCCTTGCGGAGCAGGAAACGGTAGAACGAGCGCAGGGCGCTGAGCCGACGATTGACGGAGGTCTCTTTCTGCCCGGCCTCCATCATCTCCATCGTCCAGTTCCGCACGATGTCGGCATCCGCCGTCTCCAACGACACCCCTTCGTCCGTACGGGCGAGATACGACTCGAATTCTCTCAAGTCTATCCCGTAACCCTGCACAGTCTTTGGTGAATAGGCGCGCTCAAGACGCAGGTAATCAAGGAATGAATCTATCAGTTCAGACATCGCTCCGTAAAATCTGCGACTAATATACACACTTTTTTTGGAACGACAAAAAAAACGAGGAATTTTTTATTCCTCGTTCTGGTGAAGCTTCTGCACGTAGATGGCTTTTTCCATCTTAAGCCTCTTGATTTCCGATGGCTTGTCGAACTGCTGTCTGCGGCGGAGTTCTTTCACAACACCGGTTTTCTCAAATTTCCTCTTAAACTTCTTGAGGGCTCTTTCGATGTTCTCTCCCTCTTTTACGGGTACTACGATCATTTTTTGTTTTACGGTTTATATTGTTATTACTTCGTTCTTTACGTTGCCAGACGGGACCTGCCACATCTTTAGCGGCGCAAAATTACTGCAAAAAAAGTTAACAACAAAGAAATCCGCGTTTTTTTTCTTTTCGCCCGATGAAAAGGGTCTTTTGAACGAGGTGTTCCGTGACGTTTCGCAGTACTCTTTCTCCCCGGTGCTTGCCATAAATATAATAATGTACGCGCGCGAGGAGCGTCAACGCTTTTTCTTCTCCATGAAGGCCTGGCGGTCGTTGACGATGCCGCTCAGATTGTCAAGTGCCCAACCGATAAGCTCTTTTATCAGAGGCATCAGCGAGTGGCAACGCTCCGTTTGCTCATATTCCACCCGTGGCGGCACTTCTGCATAGACCGTTCGTGCAACAAGCCCATCGGCCTCAAGGTCGCGCAGCGTGCGGGTGAGCATCTTCTGCGAAATGTCTGGAACAGCCTTCTGAATCTGGTTGAAGCGCAGCGGCCTATGCCCATCGTCGAGCGCAAGCATGACGAGGACAGACCATTTGTCGCCCACCCGCGTCAGCACATTGCGGACGGGACATTCGGGAAACATGGGGTCGGTAACCTGATTTCGTGTCATAATGGATTAGTCTTGTATGTCAAGAATGATTTTTCCTCCGGCTCCACCCTTCTCCAGCAGGGTGTGGGCCTCAGCTATCTGGCCAAGCGTGAAGACACGGCTGTAGAGCGGACGGATACCTGCCTTTCGGATAAGTGAGAACAGCCCCTCCATAGCCTCCTTTGTGGGATAGTTTGAAAAGAATCCTGTGAGGAACACACCGTTGGGAATGTATTTGATGGGGTCGAAATGCTCCACCGTAAAGACATTGCCCAGGATGCCCGTGTTGCAGACATAGCCCGGACGGGTTACCGCCCGCAGTGAATCGTGCAGGGTTTTGGGGCCTACGAGTTCAAGCACTTTGTTGGGCCGGATGGTCAGTGTCTGCTGGCTGATGTGTTCGTCATCCACGATGCAGCAGTCCGCACCTATTTCATACAGTTTCGCGAACGACGACTCGCGGCGGGCAGCAGCAATGACGGTGCTGCCGACCGCCTTGGCCAGTTGGATGGCCGCTTGGCCGACAGTGCTGGTAGCCCCGCGGACAAGCAGCGTGTCAGCGGCACTCAGCATCAGGCACTCGAAGAGTGAACCATAAGCCGTGAAGTACGTCTCCGGAACGGCTGCCAGCGAAAGCCAGTCGAGGTCCGTATCCACCTTAAAGACATTCTTGGCAGGCAGCAGGGCATACTCCTCATAGCTGCCGTTGAACGAGCGGCCCATGCCGCCCATTAGGGCAACCACCTTGTCGCCCACATGCAAGCCGGAGTCGGACGCATCGGCCACTTCACCCACGCACTCGATGCCGGGCACGACGGGTTTCTGGATATAATCGTTGTCGGCCTCAAACATCCTGAGCAGGGCCTCGGAATGGTTCAACCCCGCCGCATGCACTTTCACCAGCACCCACCCCGGACGCACCTGTGGGACAGGAATCTCACTTATCTGCAAGTCTTCGGCCCTGCAGCAGCCGTTGAGCACTATTGCTTTCATCGTACCTTTTCTTATTCTAATCTGACAATAGCCTCAACAGGGCAGTTCTCAAAGCAATTGCCGCAGTGGAGACAGTGCTCGGGCAGAATGTGATATGGGTCACCCTCCTCAATGCATCCCTGGGGACAAACGCTCTGGCACGTGCCGCAGGCAATGCACTGATCCGTAATCTCAAATCCTTTCCGTTCCAGCACCGTGTTGCCCAGTGCGTAATAGGCACGGTCGATGGGATGTACGCCGAGGTTGAAATACTCTATCTGGGCATCGCGGATGACGAAGATGATGCCAATGGCACGGGTGTCGCTGGGATAAACATTCGTCAGATAGGGTTGCTCCTCAAAGATGACGTCCTTCCAATGTTCCTGTTCTTCTTCGGGCACCGGCCTGGCTACGGCCGAGAGACGAATCATTTCCTTATACTTCGTCAACGCGAGAATCTGCACATGTCCGTCGTTCAACAACTGACGGCAGAAGTTCTTTCCACGAGCCGTATAGAAGTAGATGGCGTCGGGTTCATAATGGACTGCCGAGATGCTTCGCACCTGCGGCAGTCCCTTCTCGTCCACAGTGGCAAACGTGAGGATGCCCACGTAGCCCAGCTTCTTGATGCAAGTCTCAGCGTCCATGCAATGCGTCAGTTTTCAAAACGCTCGATGTGCAGTCCGTCGGCGGTCAGGGCGCCCAGCGCTGGTACGGCAGAGGTGAAGTGAGGCGCAGCAGAGTGGCGGTCAAGGGCCTCTTGGCTTGCCCAGCTTTCGCAGAACATAAACACACGCGGGTTTGTGGTACTTTGGAACAGGTCGTAGCCTTTGTTTCCCTCGTCCTGGCGCGACTTGGCAACCAGTTCGTTTGTGATGGCCAGCACATCCTCGGTGCTGACGCCTTCCTTCAACGTGAAGAATGCATTTAATCTAATCATTTTCGTTTCTATTTTTGTTAATTTATACTTTTTTCCAGCACTGTGGGTCTGGAGCGTAGAAGTTTTTCGTGTATCCATAGGCCACCGCGGGGCACCCCCGGCAGAAACGCAACAGCTCGCAGCGGCTGCATTTCCCGAATTTCTCGTGCTGCCGGTATGCCTCCATCCGAGGCCCATGAAAGACGTCGTAGAGCTCTTCGCGGACGGTGCCGACGTAGCTGTCGAACCTCCGGCAGGCCATCAGCCGTCCTTCAGCCGAGATGGTGAAGTGGCAGTTGCCGCAGTTGCAGCCGTCGTAGATGGTGTCTGCAGCAAGTCCCTCGGGAATCCTGAACAGCCCTTTTTCATAGAGATAGAGTGTCCAGAGATGGTCCTTCAGGTTAAAGGTCGTGCCTGCGTCGGCGTGCTGTTCATACTTCTGCCAGCAACGGTCGAGGAAGTCGCGATAACGTTCCGGCTCAACATGCCAGGTCTCGCGATGGGCTTTGTCCTCGCTGGTCGGGCAGTAGCGCCCGAAGGCAAAGATGTCGGCCTTGTGTTCCACCACGACGTCAATCAGCGCGGGCAGCTCGTCGATGTTCGTGGCCGACACCGTGCTCATGATGGCACAGTGCATCCCCGCCTTCCGGATGGTGCCGATGGCTTGCAGGGTGGCGTCGTAGGAGCCCGGCTTGCGGAACCTGTCGTGCGTCTCCCGCAGGCCGTCGAGCGAGAGCTGGTACTTGCGGCAGCCCAATGCCTTCAGCCGCCGGCACACCTCGTCCGTCAGGTGAAACGGGTTGCCCATCACCGTAAAGGGAATGTCCCGCGCATGCACCCGCTCCAGGAAATCCCAGAACCGGCTGTGCAGGATGGGGTCGCCGCCCGTGATATACAGATAGGGCGTGCGGTTCATCCGCTCGCACATCCGTTCCACGTTTGCAAGCACCGCCACCAACCTCTCCCAAGGCATCTCCACCAACTGGGGATGTCCTTCGGAGAAGATGTAGCAGTGCTTACAACGCTGGTCGCACTCGTCGGTGATGTGCCACTGAAAGGCAAAGTACTCCACGCGGGAATGCGCTGACTATTTCTCGCCGGCACCGCAGGCCGAACCACAGGCTGCGGGTTTCTCCTCGGCGGGTTTGTCGCCGGCACCGCAGGCCGAGCCACAGGCTGCAGGCTTCTCCTCGGCAGGCTTGTCGCCGGCACCACAGGCTGCTCCGCAGGCAGCGGGTTTCTCACTCTGTTTCATCATGCCCTGCGCGCTGTGGGCAAAGTTGAAATCCATTCTTTTCATTTTCTTTAGGGTGTTAAGTTATACATATTGGTTACTTTCTGTCCGTAACCGCTGCAAAGATATTGTTTTCAAACCAAACATCCAAATAGGCCCCCGTTTTTCCTTTACTTTCATTTTTACACCATTGCTGACTATCTGCCATCTTCGTTGACGACAATTATATTTTTTTAGAATCCGAAACTTTTTTGTACCTTTGCCGTCGGATATTCTTGTTAAACCATAAAAAAGACAAAAAGCAATGAAGAAAGATTTAGGACTGGTACAGGCTGTCTATCCGATGCCTGTGCTGATGGTTGCCGCCTACGACGAGCACGAGAAGGTGAACGTGATGAACGCTGCCTGGGGCATGATGTGCGACATGGACAAGATTGCCCTCTTCATTGACGAGGATCACAAGACGACGCAGAACATCCTGCTGAGCCGTGCCTTCACCGTGAGCCTTGCCGACCGCGACCACATGGACGTTGCCGACTTCTTCGGCATCGCTTCCGGCAACAACATGCCCGACAAGTTCGAGCGCACGGGCTACACGGCCATCAAGAGCCAGCACGTGCAGGCTCCCATCATCGACGAGTTCCCCGTTGTGCTGGAGTGTGAGCTGGCCGAGGTTGTCAACACCGAGCACATGTATGCCATTGTCGGCAAAATCGTCAACGTGGCTGCCGAAGAGAGCGTGCTCTCCGAGCGCGGGAAGATTGAGCCCGGGAAGCTGAATGCCCTCATCTTCGACCAGTTCCAGCATGGCTACTACGTCACGGGCGAGAAAGTGGGCAAGGCCTGGAACGCCGGCAAGGCGCTCATGAAGCAGGAGAGCGAGAAGTAAGAACGACGGAACAAGACTGTTTTTCAACCACGATTTTTACGAATGGAACGAGGGCGCAAAACTACTTTTCAAAATGGGTTGACATAAATTGAACGTTTTTGTTAAGCCAAATGACCAAAGCAAAGCTTGCTTTAGCTTTGGCATGGCGAAAAAACGAAGGATGAAATCCAAGGAAAAGGGAAGAAGGAAGGAATACGGACATTTCCCCTTTGACAAATTCCCTTTGTCACCTATTACCGACACTCGTGTTTCATCGCGATGGTACGTTTGTGTCATCGCGATGGTTCATCTGTGTCATCGCAATGAACACGACGCACCATCGCGATGGCACGTAGAAATAAGCAATAAGCCGCCGATGGGAATACGGGGATAACACCCTTACGGCCATTGCTTTTCAAACCCCAAAAAGGAAAAAACCTCTCAGGGCTGTAACCACCGTAGAGGAGGAATACATAAGATGTTGGCCTTTCAGGCCGTCTGTCGGATGATTGCGGATAATCATTAATGCAAAAAAAGTTTGTGTGTGTTTGGATTCTTCTGTATCTTTGCAGTCTGAGGTATGATGATGGAGATGTTTGTGAAACCTTTAATGCTGAGTATATGAAAAAGGCTGTTTATTTGTTTTCGTTGTTGATGGCTGTGACGATAGCGACAGGCCGGGCACAGGTGAAGGGAATCGTCAAGACGGGCGAGACGACCGTCGAGGTGCGATACATGGACGGGCAGGTGCGCCATCTGGACTTCTACGGGCCGGACATCGTACGCATCTTCCAAGACCCCGCCGGAGGCCCCGTGCGCGACCCCGAGGCCAAGCCCGAAGCGAAAATCCTGGTGGATAACCCGCGAAGCGAGCGCCTTTTTGATATAGAGGTTGATGGCTTTTCTGTTCATACGGTGAATGACTTGAGCGGAACGACGTTGTCGTTTGACAAGGAAACTGGCTTGATGTCGGTCTTTTCTAACGGGAAAACGGTCGCTCGGGAGATAGCTCCCGTCAGCATTGAGAATCGCCATACCGTCGTGCGTCTCTCACGCACAGCTGACGAGTGTTTTTACGGCGGCGGCATGCAGAACGGACGATTCTCGCATGCGGGCAAGATAATTCAGATTGTCAACACCAACAACTGGACGGACAGTGGCGTCTCCAGCCCCACGCCCTTCTACTGGAGCACGGCGGGCTACAGCATTATGTTCCACACCTTCCGCCCCGGTCGCTACGACTTCGGCGCTACTAAACCCGACGAGGTGGTGCTCAGCCACGATGAGGACTACCTGGATATGTTCGTGATGGTGTCCCCGAGCAGAGGAGATGGCCTGGCGGGCTACTACCAGCTGACGGGCAAACCCGTACTGCTGCCTAAGTTCGGCTTCTACGAGGGGCATCTGAATGCCTACAACCGCGACTACTGGACAGAGACCGAGGAGGGCGGCGTGCTCTTCGAGGACGGCAAACGCTATAAGGAGAGCCAGAAGCCCGTGGCCGGCGGCATCCGCGAAAGCCTCAACGACGAGCTGAAGGACTCACTCGGACGGTCGAGCTATCAGTTCTCCGCCCGTGCCGTGATTGACCGCTATGCAGCACACGACATGCCGCTGGGCTGGGTGCTGCCCAACGACGGCTATGGCTCGGGCTACGGTCAGACGGGTTCGCTGGAGGGCAATATCGACAACCTGCGCCAGTTCGGCCAGTACGCCCACGAACACGGCGTGGAGGTCGGTCTCTGGACGCAATCAGACCTCCACCCGAAAGAGGGTGTCGAGCCGCTGCTCCAGCGCGACATCGTGGGCGAGATACGCGACGGCGGCGTGCGTGTCCTCAAGACTGACGTCGCCTGGGTGGGCGCAGGCTACAGCTTCGGCCTCAACGGCGTGGCCGATGTGGCGAAGATTATGCCCGAGCAGGGTAATAGAGCCCGTCCTTTCATCATCACCTGCGACGGCTGGGCAGGCACGCAGCGCTATGCCGGCCTCTGGAGTGGCGACCAGGTGGGCGGGCAATGGGAGTACATCCGCTTCCACATCCCCACTTACATCGGTTCGGGCCTTTCCGGTCAGCCCAACGTGGGTAGCGATATGGACGGCATCTTCGGCGGGCGGAATATCCCCGTCAACGTACGCGACTTCCAATGGAAGACCTTCACGCCCATGGAGCTGAATATGGACGGCTGGGGTGCCAACGAGAAATACCCCCACGCCCTCGGCAAACGGGTCGAGGACATCAATCGCATGTGGCTGAAGTTCAAGTCTGCCCTCATGCCCTATACCTACAGTATCGCGTCGGAAGCAGCACGTTGGGGAAGTCCGATGGTGCGGGCAATGTCATGGGAAAAAGACGAGATGTCCCACAATATCACGCATAACGGCGGGACAAGTATGGTCTTACAGCGCGCTCCTCTTAAAGACCGCCAGAAGATTGATAACCTGACGAAGTACCAGTTCATGTACGGCCCGTATTTCCTCGTTGCTCCCATCTATCAGGACACAAAAATGGACGCCGACGGCAACGACATCCGCAACGGCATCTATCTGCCGAACTGGAATGATCACATCGGTGGCACCAAATGGTTCGATCCCTACGCCGGGGCCTTTATCGAAGGAGGCTGCATCCTCAACAGCTACAATGCTCCGCTGAAGCTCATACCGTTCTTTGTTCGCGAAGGTGCCATCATCCCCGTTACTGCGCCTCATAACCAGCCGCGTGACATCGACTATTCCCTCCGCAGGTATGAGATTGTACCTGGTGATTACGGCAGGCTCGAAGAATATGACGATGACGGCACCACCGATGCTTATCTCAAGGGTGACTACACAACGACCGAGATAGAGGATGACTTCTGGGTGGCAAAGAATCAGTTGGATATAATCATTCATCCTACCTTTGGAACGTTCGATGGGTTTGTGCCTGAGAAGCGGACGACGCTTTGCATTCATGCGGGTGCAGAACCTAAAAAACTAATGGTGAGAAGTATGACAGATAAAGATCTCAAAGTAAAACCCGGAAAGCGAATAAAGGCTACCTGGAAATATGAATATGGCGTTCTAACCATAGACGTTCCAACGATGGATGTAAGAAAGGAGGGATTGTATATTGTCTGCAAAGGTTTCACGCTGCCCCCTATGATGAAGCTGGCCGAGAAGCACGGCGCGCTCACGGCTCCGACGGCCCGATATGAGACGACGGCCTATACCATCAAGCCCTCGTGGACGCTGCCCGAGAATGCCGACTACGCGGAAATCATGTTCGACGGCATGCGCTACACCACGCTGCGCGAAGGGGAGTTCCTGTTTGAGGAGCTGAAGCCCGAGACGACATACGACTTTCAGATTCGCAGCGTCAACGCCGACGGCGCCTCGGAGTGGGCTTCACTAAGCGCCACCACCGATGCCAACCCGCTGGAGTTTGCCATCCACGGCATCAAGGGCACGACGTCGTGTCCAAACCAGCACGGCGAGGGCATCGCCCACTTCTTCGACTTCGACGAGACCACCGTCTGGCATACGGCATGGGGCGAGAAGGCTGTGCCCTTCAGCATGGACATCGACCTCGGCTGCACCATCCTGCTCGACAAGCTGCTCTATCTGCCGCGCGAGGACGCCGGCAACGGCACCCTTCAGGAGGGCACCATCAGCTACAGCCTCGACGGCCGCACGTGGAGCGAGCCCGTGCCTTTCCGCTGGGCCACCGATGCCCGGGCAAAGGAGACGGCCTTCGAGGACGGCCCCAGCGTGCGCTACCTGCGCATGGAGGTGACGCACGGACGCGGCGACTTCGGCTCCGGCCGACAGCTCTACGTCTTCCGCGTGCCCGGCTCGGAGGTGCTCATCCCGGGCGACATCAACCGCGACGGACAGGTGGACATGGACGACTTCACCTCGTACATGAACTACAACGGCCTCCGCAAGGGCGACCCTGAGTTCGACGGCTACGTAAGCGCCGGCGACATCAACCACGACGGCCGCATCGACGTCATCGACATCTCCGTGGTGGCCACGCAGGTGCGCGGCGGCGCCGACCCCGAGGTGGAACGCTTCGCGGGCAAGCTCAGCTTAAATTCTCGGAGCAGCGAGAGCCATCAAGCTATCTTGAATGGCCGAGTCGCGACGAGAAAAGACAACGTCAAGGGCTGCGGCCCCGTGAGCCTGAAAGCCGGTGAGAAGCTGACCATCGACGTCGTGGGCGAGGGGCTGAGCGAGGTGAACGCCTTCGGTTTTGCCCTGCCGTACAACGCTGCCGACCTGGAGTTCGTCGAAGCAATGCCCATCGGCACGAAGGAGATGGAGAACCTGACCAACGACCGCCTGCACGCCACGGGCGACAAGGTGCTCTATCCCACGTTCGTCAACACGGGCGACCGTCCCACGCTCTCCGGCGACGGCACGCTCTGCACCCTGACGTTCCGCGCCCGCCGCACCTGCCGCGTGACGCTGACGCCTGAGCACATCGTCCTAGTCGATAAGACAGGAAACGTCCGGTTTAACGAAGACTAAGTCTAATCCGTCAGAAACATGAAAAAAACAGATCTGTTCCTACTGGTTTTCCTGTTCGGATGCACAGGATGCCACACGCTGTTCCATGGAGGGACGTCGTCATATACCATTGTGGTCGATGCGGAGGCTCCGGCCTCGGAGAGGTACGCCGCCACGGAGCTGCAGCACTGGCTCCGCGAGGTGAGCGGCGTGGAGCTGCCCATCGGCTCGCTGACGGACGGCACAGAGGGGCGGCGGCTGATTGTCGGCTTCAACCCCCTCGTGGAGGCGCTGGTGCCCGATGCGCCGAAACCCGACGACAGGGACGACGCCTTCACCTGGTGCAACCGCGGGGGCGACATCCTCTTCTGGGGCGGGGCGAAACGCGGCACACTCTATGCCGTCTATTCCTTCTTAGAGAAGGAGCTGGGTTGCCGCTGGTATGCCAAGGACGTCAGCATCGCTCCCAAGCGGGCGCGCTGGCACTTCGCTGGCCTCTACAACCACGAGGCACCCGCCATCGTCATACGCGACAACTGCTACCTCGACCCGCGCACGGCCCCGGCCTTCTCGGCACGGCTGAGGAACAACTTCGTCCGCCTGCCCGCAGGGAGCGAGGGCGAGACCATCCCCGGCACTGCCGAGGGCTATCTGGGCGTACACTCCATGGGCGAATACGTGTCGCCACGAGAGTTCTATGCCACCCATCCGGAGTACTTCAGCCTCATCGGCGGCCAGCGCCGGAGCGACTACGCCCAGTTGTGCCTCTCCAACCCCGACGTGCTGCGCCTCTGCACGGAAAGGGTGCGCGAGCGCATGCGCCGCCACCCCGACTTCCTCATCTACTCCATGGAGCAGAACGACAACCAGGCCTTCTGCACCTGCGACTCGTGTACGGCCATCGCCGAACGCTACGGGGGGCAGTCGGGGCTGATGGTGTGGTTTGTCAACCAGGTGGCGGACGCCGTCAGGGACGAGTTCCCCGATAAGTTCATCGGCACCTTCGCCTACCAATATACGCGCCACGCCCCCACGGGCATCGTGCCGCGCGACAACGTGGTCATCCGCCTGTGCAGCATCGAGTGCTGCCTGATGCACGGCTACGACGACTGCGAGCAGAACCGCGCGTTCCTCGACGACCTGAAGGCATGGGGAGCCATCGCGCCCCACCTCTACATCTGGGACTACGTGACGAACTTCCCCCTCTACTGCCTGCCCGTGGCAAACTGGAAGACGCTGCAGCCCCACATACGCGACTTCCGCGACAACCACGCCATCGGCATCCTCGAGGAGGGCGACTACCAGACGGTGTCGTGCGAGATGCGCGAGATGCGCACCTACCTGCTCGCCAAGCTGATGTGGAACCCCGACGAGGACGTCGATGCCCTCATCCTCGACTTCACCGACGGCTACTACGGTGCCGCCGCGCCCTACATACGCCAGTACCTGGCGCTTGAGGAGCGCATCCTGCGCCGACCGGGCATGCACGTCAACTGCTTCACCGACGTCCACGCGGAACACTATACCGATGAGTTCGTCCGCGAGGGACGGCGCATCTTTGCCGACGCCCGCGCTGCCGTCAGCGACGACCCCGTGCTGCTGGCACGCGTGGAGAAGGAGGAATTCGCCCTCTGCTTCATGCAGATGGAGCGCACCCCGCAGGAGGGCATCGGGAACGGGGCCGACGTGCTGTTCAGACGCGTCGTGGAGCGCGAAGGCATCGACCAGATGACCGAATGGACGGCACCACGGGCCAAGGACTACTTGGAGAAATACGAGAGAATGAAAAATGAAAAATGATTCCTACCCACTAAATAACAACATGATGAAAGCAACACGTAAGACCATTTTCATGGTGACCCTCGCGCTGGCTTGCACGCTGGGCTGCACAGAGAAGACCGAAACCACCCGTTTAACGCAGTATGTCGATCCGATGATCGGCACGGCATTCACCGGCCACACGTTCCCCGGTGCCGCCTACCCCTTCGGCATGATTCAGCTCAGCCCCGACAACGGGCTGGAAGGCTGGCAGGTCTGCTCGGGCTACCACTACGACGAGCCGTACATCTACGGCTTCAGCCACACCCACCTCAACGGCACCGGCTGCGCCGACCTCTGCGACGTGCTCTTCATGCCCACCTCGGGCTATCAGGCACAGCACATCAGCGAGCAGGACTACCGCTCAGAGTATTCGCACGACAACGAAAGCGCGTCGCCAGGCTACTACCGCATCAGCCTCGACCGCTGGAAGGCCGACGCCGAGCTCACCACCGCCCGGCGTGCCGCCATGCACCACTACAGCTATCGCGATGACGACACCGACCACCAGATTGTCATCGACCTCACGCTGCGCGAATACCTCATCGACGGCACGCTGAAGGTCATCGACGACCACACCGTCTGCGGCCTGCGCCGCTCGCACTTCTGGGCCGACGACCACTCGGTCTATTTCTACGCCGAGTTCTCCGAGCCGATTGCGGACGCACAGGTCGAGGAGGTGACGTGGAACTTCCGCGGCAGGCAGATGACGCGCCCCGTGAAGGCGCTGCTCAGCTTCGGAGGGAAGAGCGATGTCTATGTGCGTGTCGGCATCAGCAGCGTCTCCGAAGAGAACGCCCGCCTCAACCTCCGCTCGGAGCTGGCTCAGGACAAGGGCGCGAAGGCGTTTGCCAAACAGTTCAGCAGGATGAAGAACGACGCCGACGCCGCATGGAACAGCTACCTCGGCAAGATTGAGGTTGAGGCCGAGGACCGCAAGCGCGGCACCGACGGCACCGTCTTCACTGCCCGCGAGCAGCTCACGTCGTTCTACACCTCGCTCTACCACACCGCCATCGCCCCCTGCCTCTACAGCGACGTCAACGGCGAGTACCGCGGCATGGACGGCAAGGTGCACAAGAGCGAGGGACACGACCAGTACACCGTCTTCTCCCTCTGGGACACCTACCGCGCCCTTCACCCCCTGATGACCATCATCGAGCGCGAGCGCACCAGGGACTTCCTCTACTCGTTCCTCTCCATCTACCGCGAGTGCGGCAAGCTGCCCATCTGGGAACTCCACCGCAACGAGACCAACTGCATGATTGGCTACCACTCCGTATCCGTCATCGCCGACGCCCTGATGAAGGACATCGCCCTCAGCGACGACGAGATGAACGAACTGCTCGAAGCCATGCAGGAGAGCACACGCAAACACGAGTTCGGCATCGACACCTTCCACGAGCTGGGCTACGTCAACTCCGACGAACAGGACGAGTCCGTCTCGAAGACGCTGGAGATGTGCTACGACGACTGGTGCATCGCCACCGTGGCGGGGAAGCTGGGCAGGCCCGACGTGGCAGACAAGTTCTACCAGAGCTCGCTCTACTACCACTACCTCTTCGACCCCTCGACAGGCTTCATGCGCCCGAAAATCAAGGGCGAATGGCTGACGCCGTTCGAGCCCAAGGAGGTCAACCGCCACTTCACCGAGGCCAACTCATGGCAGTACAGCTTCCACGTGCAGCACAACATCAAGGACCACATGGCGCTGCTGGGCGGCGACAAGGCCTACGGCGAGAAGCTGAACGGCCTGTTCGAAGGCCCCTCGGCCACCAAGGGCGACGAGAAGTCGGACATCACCGGCCTCATCGGACAGTATGCCCACGGCAACGAGCCGAGCCACCACGACATCTACCTCTTCGACGCTGCCGGCATGCCCTGGCGCACCGCCGAGGTGGTGCATCAGGTCACCGACCTCTTCTACCAGCCCGTGCCCGACGGCCTCTGCGGCAACGACGACTGCGGACAGATGTCGGCCTGGTACATCTTCTCCACGCTCGGCTTCTATCCCGTCTGCCCCGGCAAGCCCCAGTATGCCGTCGGCTCGCCCCACTTCAAGGAGGCCAGGATACATCTGGAAGATGGCACGACAACCACCCTCAGCGCCAACACCGCCGACGGCATCTACGTGCAGCGCCTCGACGTCCCCGGCAGCACCCGTCCCCTCCGCACCTTCCTCACCCACAGCGAGCTGATGCAGGGAGGCCACATCCGCTTCACCCTCGGCAGCAAGCCCGCGGCAGACTACGGCACAGCCCCCGAGAACCGCTACATGACCTCGGGAGACTAGAATGTTTTGTTTTTCCCTACATTCCTACATTTTATGAATTAAATATCTGTATTTCATGTTTATAAATCATGTAGGGACGTGTATTCCCTACATTTCCCTACATTTCCCTACATTTTTTTGGCGGATTATTTGGAGTTTTGGGATTGAATTTGTATCTTTGTGGCGTTAATGTGTTGCAAATAATGAGTGGAATGTTGTAAAAACAAGCTGAAGTGTGACAAAACAACGCGCCACAGCGTGGCGCGACAATAATACGTTTTATTCATCCTTAAACCATCTTCTATTATGACAAACAGAATCAACGAATTTGATGTGCGGAACAACCAGATGGAGGAGTTTTTCAATCAGGTGATTTCGCCGTTTGAGGCATTTCTGCCCGGCATGCGTCCGAGCAACTCGGACAAGTACCTGACCCTGCTGGCTGATGCCATAAAGAAAGCGGGGAAGAGCGAGGAATGGGCATACGACTTCATCCTCGACAGGAATCCGTTCCTGCTGGACGACGCGCACCTGAAGGAGCTGGTGCACAAGGCATTCGAGGAACGCGGCGAGCCGTCAGCCCAGCAAGCAGGCGGGGAAGCAGGCGGGCAGGTCAACAAGATTCAGCAGGAGACGATAGCGCTACAGGAGTTTATGCAACGTCGCTACGCCCTGCGCCAGAACGAGGTGCTGGGCATCACGGAGTACTGCGAGCGCAAGCGCCTCCACACCCGCTACCGCCCTGTGAACGAGAGGGTCATCAACTCCATCGCCCTGAATGCCCGCGAGGAGGGCATCAACGTGTGGAACCAGGACGTGGCGCGCTATCTGCTGTCGGACCGTGTGCGCCCCTTCAACCCCTTCAATGCCTTCATCGGCGGTTTGCCCAAATGGGACCACCGTCCACGCATCGACAAGCTGTTCCGCTGCATCCCTACGGACGACGAGGAGTGGTATGCGCTGGCGCACACGTGGTTCCTCGGCATGGTGGCGCTGTGGATGGGGAGGAACCGCCGGAAGGGCAACGAGTCGATGCCCATCCTCATCGGCGCGCAGGGCATAGGGAAAAGTACGTTCTGCCGCAGCCTGCTGCCGCCCGAACTGGAGCCTTACTATCTGGAAAACTTCACGTTGGGCGACCGTCGCAAGGCGTTGCTGATGCTGACGCGCTACGGCCTCATCAACTTCGACGAGGTGAACCGCCTGACGGAGCGCCAGCAGCCCGTGCTGAAAAACATGCTGCAGCTGCCTACCGTCGATGAGTATAAGCTCTATGCCGCGGCGTCGGAACAGATGCAACGCTACGCCTCGCTCATCGGCACGAGCAACAACTACGACGTCATTTACGACCTGACGGGCTCGCGCCGATACGTCTGCGTGCGGGTGACAGACAAGATTGTGCTGCCGAAAACCATCAACTATCCGCAAATCTACGCCGAGGCTGTACACGAAATCACGCTCGGGCGGCGCTACTGGCTGGACGAGGCCGACGAGGCGGCGCTGACGGAGCGCAACATGCGCTTTGTGCGGATGCCGGCCGAAGCCGAGACGTTCGACTCCAGCTTCGAGCCCGCCCGTCCGGGCGACGAGGGAGCGGAATGGCTCTATGCCACGGAGATACACCACCGTCTGCACCCCACCATCAACAAGCCGATGACGCAGAAGGAGCGGTATGACTTCAGCGCCTTCATGGCTGCGCGAGGCATACAAACCAAGCGCGCCGAGGCCGGAAAGAAATACCTCGTCAAGCCGAAAAAGGGCAAAATCATGTAGGGAAATGTAGGGAAATGTAGGGAAATTCGTTCCCTACATGGCTCAAAAGATTCTGCATGAGAGGATTACCGCAAAAAATGTAGGGATGTAGGGAATAATTTAATACAAGGAGAGAATATCTTCACAGCGCGCCCTGTTGTTTGTAAACACGGGCCGCGTTTATGTAAACACGGGCGCTGTTTACATAAACGCGGCCCGTGTTTACAAATAACGTAAGCAAATAAAAAAATAACATGAGCAAATAAAAAAACAACAAGAGCAAATAAAAAAATAGCGTAGGCAAATGAGCAGCCGGAGAAGGTGAACGGCCAGCGTAGGGCAAAGAGCTGCTGCCGACAGAGAACCCACTGACCGTGAACCTGCTGACCGAAAATTTAAAATTATTAACTTTTTTTCGCAAAAACGCTTGTTTGTTCTGTAAACACTTCGTATCTTTGTCCCCCGATATGCCGGGACATCATCCGTAGCTTCACTCCTTATATAGAAATGAACCACGAGTCAAAGCCCGACTATCGCCAACAGAGTATCATGAATCGCCAATTATGAATTATGAATTATTCATTTAAGTCATTTCTTGCCCTGATGGTGATGCTGCTTGTGAGCAGCACCATGCTCTATGCCCAGACCGACATCACGGTCAAGGGTACCGTCACCGACCCCACCTCCGAGCCCCTGATAGGCGCCACGGTGGTTGTGAAAGGACTGACGGGCGTGGGCACGGTGACCGACATCGACGGCAACTTCGAGCTGAGCGTACCCTCCGCCCAGTCGGTGCTGGTGATTTCGTATGTCGGCATGGCCTCGAAGGAGATCACCGTCGGCCGTCAGCGCACCATCAACGTAATGCTCGAAGACGACACCCAACAGGTCGAGGAGGTCGTGGTGGTGGGCTTCGGCCAGCAGAAGAAAGTCTCGGTGGTGGGCGCCATCACGCAGACCACGGGTGCCGTGCTGGAGCGCACGGCGGGTATCGGCAGCGTGGGCGCAGCCCTCACGGGCAACCTCCCCGGCGTCACCACCATAGCCTCGTCCGGCCAGCCCGGCGAGGAAGACCCCCGCATCTACATCCGCGGCGCCGCCGCCTGGAACCAGGACGCCCAGCCGCTCATCCTCGTCGATGGCGTCAAGCGCGACATCAAGTCCGTCGATATCACCTCCGTCGCCACCGTGTCGGTGCTGAAGGACGCCTCCGCCACCGCCGTCTATGGCGTCGAGGGCGCCAACGGCGTCATCCTCATCACCACCAAGCGCGGCGTCGAAGGCAAGGCACGCATCGACGTCGGCTACAACGCCACCCTGAAGGCCGTGTCGAAGCTGCCCCGCAAGTACGACTCCTTCGACAGCTATATGTTCCGCAACCAGGCCATCGAGCACGAGCTCGCCCTCACCGGCGATGCCTCGTGGGCCTACTACCGTCCCCAGACCTTCATCGACCTCTTCCGCAACCAGGACCACACCGTCCGTCCCAACTACGACGCCGCAGGCAACTACCTCGGCGACTACAGCCAGGCCGAACGCTACCCCAACGTCGATTGGCAGGAAGAGATGTTCAAGGACTTCGCCTTCTCGTACAACACCAACCTCAACTTCTCCGGAGGCACGGAGTATGTGAAGTACTTCGTGGCCTTCGACTTCCAGAACGAGGGCGACATGACCCGCATCTGGGACAACAACCAAGGCTACACCGGCGGCTACACCTACAACCGCCTGAACGTCCGCTCGAACCTCGACTTCCAGATTACCAAGACCACCCAGTTCAAGGTGAACCTGGCAGGCTCCAACGCCCAGCAGAAAGCGCCGCGCTACTATTGGGGCAACGACGGCATGTTCTTCCAGCAGCAGCACTGGTCCGGCGCCTACGGCATGGCGCCCAACCTCTTCCCCGTCCGGTTCTCCGACGGCTCGTGGGGCTACTATCCGCTGGTTTCCAACATCGAGAACTCGCCCATGGGCGTAGCCACGTCCGGCTACGAGCTCCGCACCATCACCCGCATCTTCACCGACTTCAACCTCGAGCAGAAGCTCGACTTCATCACCCCCGGCCTTGTGGCCCGCGGCACCATCTCGTGGGACAACCAGTTCAACGAAGGCAGCCGCGGCATCTCCGACCTCCACTCGACGAAGCGCGCCTACATGCTTCCCGAGGACGGCCAGCTGATGCCCGAGACCCTGCTCGACCCCACCACGGGCTTCGACTTCTACGAGAGCCGCGACTGGACGACGGTGGAGGGCAGCGTCAGCTCCACCAGCCGCGCCACCGAGATGTCGCTCCAGCTCTACTGGGGCCGGCAGCTCGGCATCCACAACGTCTCCGCCATGGGCAACTGGAAACGCCGCATCAACGCCGGCAACGCCGACCTCGAGTTCCGCCGCGAGGACTGGGTGTTCCGCACCACCTACGACCTCATGAGCAAGTATTTCGCCGAGTTCAACGGAGCCTACAACGGTTCGCAGAAATTCTCGCCCGCCAACCGCTTTGCCTTCTTCTGCTCAGGAGCCCTGGGCTGGATGATTTCAGAAGAGAAGTTCATGCAGTGGTTTAAGGAGAAGAACATCATCGACATGCTGAAAATCCGCGGCTCCATCGGCGAGATAGGCGACGACAGCGCCGGAGCCCGCTGGGCCTACCTGACGGAATGGTCCGTCACCAACCCCTTCGGCATGAACCTCGACGGCTCCAACAGCCCCTTCACAGGATACAGGGAATCAAAAGTCGCCTCCCCCGACCTCCATTGGGCCACCGTGCAGAAGAAGAACCTCGGCTTCGACTTCGGCTTCGTGGGCGGCGTCGTCACCGGCAGCTTCGACCTCTTCCGCGACGACCGTTACGACATCTTCATCTCCGGCGACAACCGCTCCGTGCCCTCGTACTACGGCGCCGCCATGACCCCCGACATCAACAAGGGAAAAATCAAGAACACCGGCTTCGAGCTCGAGCTGCGCATCAACAAGGTGCTGGCCAACAACATGCGCTTCTGGGCAAACGCCAACTACACCTTCGCCCACAACGTCATCAAGCTCAAGGACGACCCCGCCCTCATCCCCGCCTACCGTAAGGCCGAGGGATATTCGCAGGGCCAGTACGTCTCGTTCATCGACAACGGCTTCATCGGCACCTACGACGAACTCTACAGCACCCCCGCCCGCGAGAAAGACGACAGCCAGGTGCTCATCGGCGACCATTACATCGTCGATTTCAACGGCGACGGCATCGTCGATGAAACCAACGACCAGGCACCCTTCGGCTACACCGAAAACCCCGAGCACACCTACAATGCCACCATCGGCTGGGACTGGAAAGGATGGAGCATCTTCACCCAGCTCTATGGCGTCACCGGCGTCACCCGCGATGTCGGCCTCCCCTCGTTCAACAACAAGCTGCTCACCGTTTACGACAACGGCACGTGGTGGAACCCCGCCGACGCCACCGGAACAGTCGTCGTACCCCGCTTTGCCAGTCAGGTGTCCTACAACGACGGCACACAATACCTCTTCGACGGCTCCTACTTCCGCCTCAAGAACGTGGAGATTGCCTACACCTGGACGAAGGGCTGGATCAAGAACCTCGGCTTCACCAGCCTGAAAGTCTATCTCAACGGCAACAACCTCCTGCTCATCACCAAGATGCCCGACGACCGCGAGAGCAACTACGGATGGAGCGGCAGCGGCGGAGCATACCCCACCGTCAGACGATATAACCTCGGGTTCAAACTCTACCTATGACGCGCTGTCGCGCAATTGAAAATTGAAAATTAGTGCGCAGCTAAATAGTAAATCGTAAATCGTCAAATAGTAAATATAAGGACGTGTCCATGCGCAGCCAAATAGTAAATAGTAAATCGTCAAATAGTAAATATAATTGGTAATTAGGATTTAAAAATATAGAATATATGAGAAGAAGAACTTTTTATTTTTCATTTTTCATTATTCATTTTTCATTGCTGCTCTCCCTGACCTCTTGCACCGACTGGCTCGAGAAGGAGAAAGAGGCCATCGTGGCCGAGGACGAGGCATTCAAGAACTACCGCAACTTCCAGGGATATATCGAAGAAATCTACGACTGCATCCCCAATAAGGAGATGGTCAACTACTGCACCTCGTGGAACTGGGGCGACGATGCTGTCCACAACCCCGAGGGCTATGCCCACATGGACCATCAGATTGATCTGGGCAACTACCGCAACTGGTGGACCAACGGCCAGTGCTGGCTGAACGGCGCAGGCAAAGACGGCTCGTGGGGAAACAAATACTCACTCTGGAAAGGCGCCTGGTACAGCATCCGCAAATGCAACATGGGTCTCGAGAACATCAAGTCGCTCATCGGCACCGACGAGGAGCGCGACCTGCTGCTCGGGCAGCTCTACTTCTTCCGTGCCTGGTGGCACTTCGAACTGATGTGCTACTTCGGCGGGCTCCCCTACATCGACCAGAGCTTCGAGGCCGCCCACATCCCCGAGCTGCCCCGGCTCACCTTCCAGCAATGTGCCGACCGCTGTGCCGAAGACTTCCAGCGGGCCTACGACCTCCTTCCCCTGGATTGGGACGAGACCCTCGCCGGCATGCAGACCTCGGGCAAGAACGACCTGCGCGTCAACCGCTTCACCGCCCTCTGCTACATGGGCAAGTGCCTGCTCTGGGCAGGCTCGCCCCTCATGAAGGAGAGCGAGAAGGCACGGACGGGCGGCGTCCCCCAGCTGCTGGGCGCCAGCGCCAACGGCAAGACCTACGACTACGACACCGACTACTGCAACCGTGCCGCCGAAGCCCTCGGCAGAGCCCTCGAGATGGTGACACGCGGCACCGTCGGCTACAAACTGGCAGAATACAAGTATTCCAACATCTACGACCACGAGCGCGACGAAAGCGCCGCGTCCAACTACTCCGACATCTTCTATACCCGTGGCCAGAACTGGCTGCAACCGGGCTCCACCGAAGCCATCTTCCGCGGACTCTCCCAGACCGACGACTGCAACTGGAACTGCTCCAAAATTTTCGGCCCCAAGGTGCTGGGCATTGTGCCGCACGACAACATCATCCACCACCCCACGGCCAACCTCATCGACCAATACGGCATGGCCAACGGCCAGCCCATCTACATCGTCCGCAACGGCGAATACGTGCTGAACCCCGAGTCCGGCTGGGACCCCGAACATCCCTACAAGGACCGTGACCCGCGCTTCTACCACGACATCGTGTTCGACGGCTTCCACTACGTCCTCAACACCGAGAACTTCACCGATGCCCAGCGCAAGCTCGGCCTCGACTACTGCACCCTCTACACGGGCGGCGCCATGCGCGCCGTCGATAACGGCAGCAGCACAGGCTATTTCATCCAGAAGCTCGTACCCCACCAGTGCAACGAGCTCGACCGCTGGTGCTACGGATGGGAGAACGGCAACACCTTCCACTGCTACCTGCCTTACATGCGCCTTGCCGACATCTATCTGATGTATGCCGAGGCACGTGCCGCCGCCGCCACCAGCGCCGGGGCGCTGAAGGACAAACCCGAATACTGCCCCTCGCTCTCCGCCATCGACGCCGTCAACGCCCTTCGCGACCGTGTGAACACCGACGACTATCCCATGGCACACATCCCTGCCCAGTTCCTCGACACCCGCGAACATTTCCTCGACGAGGTGCGCCGCGAACGGGCCGTGGAGCTCTCCTTCGAGGGCTTCCGCTGGTGCGACCTCCAGCGCTGGCTCCTCCTCACAGAGCCCCCCTACACCGTCAAATACTCCCACGAGTTCGAGCGGCTGGAAACCGAAGGCTGGTTCAAGAACCACGACCCCAAGGACGCCCGCGTAGCAGGCTTCCACAAAGAGGAGCTCATCAGCCGTCGCTTTGAATCGAAACACTACTGGTTCCCCCTCCCCGACAAGGACACCTATCTCTACGAAGGTTTCCCCCAGAACCCGGGATGGTAATCAGAAATTAGGAATTAGGAATTAGGAATTATGAATAGCAAGCACAAGATACTCTTTGTCCTTCTTGCCGTGGCTGCGCTGACGGCAGGTGCACAAAACGAGGGCGACGCGGATACCCTCGTGGCAAAGAAAAAAGTCCATGTCGCCTTCCGCGACGTCGATCCCGACCTGCTGCTCGGAGGCATCTCCTACGTTGACATGCAAGAGCTGCAAAAAAAGGACTACACCATGAGCAGCCTCGAAGATATGTATGCCCTTGTGGGCGGATGGAACGGCAACAACCTCTGGGGTATGGACAACGAGCGCCTCGACAATAACGACAACGGCAACCTTCCGCTCGTCATCATCGACGGGGTGAAGCGTCCCTCGAACAACGTCCTCCCCTCCGAGATTGAGCAGATTACCTTCCTCAAGGGGGCACAGGCCGTGGTGCTCTACGGTGCGAAGGGGGCAAAGGGCGCCATCCTCATCACCACCAAGCGCGGCAAGGTGGACGGCCTGCGCATTGATGCCAACGCCAACACCGGCTTCCACGTTGCCAAGGCGTTCCCCCAGTACCTCGGTTCGGCAGAGTACATGACACTCTACAACGAAGCCTGCCTGAACGACCAGCTTGCGACAGGGGCTAAGTACAGCCAGATGGACATCTACAACCACGCTGCAGGCATCAATCCCTACCGCTACCCCAACGTCAACTACTATTCCGACGAATACATCCGCAAGGCCTACAACCGCTCCGAAGCCACGCTGGAGATACAGGGCGGCGGCACACGGGCACACTTCTACACCAACATCAACTACTACCGGCTCGAAGACCTCCTCAACTTCGGCGTGGCAAAGCAGAACTACACCGACCGCTTCAGCGTCCGCGGCAATGTCGATTTGGTCATCAACCGTGCCGTCAAGGGCTATGCCAACGCCAGTGCCACCTTCTACAATGCCAACCGCAACAAGGGCAACTTCTGGAGCGAGGCGGCCACCATGCGTCCCAACTTCCCCGAAAACGCCGCACCGCTGATACCCATCGAATGGGTTGACCCCAACGCCAGCAAGGCCCTCGCCATGCTGGGCAAGTCGCTCAACCTGCTCGACGGGCACCTGTTCCCCGGCGGCACCAAGGCCACACCCGCCAATGCCATCGCCGACTGCTATTTCGGCGGCAAGACCCGCGACGTCAGCCGCCAGTTCCAGTTCGATGCCGGCTTCACCTACGACATGGACAAGTTCGTCCGCGGTCTCTCGTTCAAAACCCTCTTCTCCATCGACTATGCCGCCCTCTACAGCCTCTCCTACGACAACAAGTATGCCGTGTTCATCCCCACCTGGAGCAACTACAACGCGCAGGACGCCATTGTGGGACTGACGCAGCAGGGCGACGAACTCGTGACAGGACACATGGCCATGTCGGGAACCTCCTACCGCCAGACGGTGAGCTGGAACGGACACTTCGACTACGACCACACCTTCTCGGGCGGTCACCACGTGACCGGCATGCTCCTCGCCAACATGTACACCACCACCTCCAGCGGCGCCTACCACCGCTATGCCAATGCCAACCTCGGCCTGCAGGCGGGATACGACTACCGCGGACGCTACCTTGCCGAGGTGTCGGTGGCCGGCGTACACTCCGCCCGTCTGCCTAAGGGCCATCGCGAGGCGCTCTCACCCTCCTTCACACTGGGCTGGAACATCGCACGCGAACCCTTCCTGGCCGGCAGCTTTGCCGACGACCTCCTGCTCAGCGCCTCCTACAGCGACCTTCGTGAGGACATCGATGTCTATATGGGCAGCAAGTATTTCTACCTCTACGACGCCCTGTGGGCAACGGCCGGCAGTGGCTACACGTGGAACGAGGGCGCCACCACCGACCGCACCTTCTCCACCATGGGCAGCAATCCCGCCCTCGACTTCATCCATCGCAAGGAATACTCCGTCAGCCTCCGTGGCGCATTCTGGGACAGGCTGATTCTGACCAGTCTCACCTTCTTCAACACGGACATGTCCGGCTACATCATCCAAAACCCCACCCTGTTCCCCTCACACCTGCAGGGTGGCCTGTCCGGAGGGTCTTTCAAGCCGGCCATCAACAACAACATCCAGAGCCGCAAGGGACTCGACTTCTCCGTAACGGCACAGAAGCAGCTGGGCAGCGTCCATGCCACGCTGGGCGTCGTCGGCACCTGGCTCACCACCGAATGGAAAAAATACGACGAGACGGCAGACCCCGCAGCGCCCCAAAAGCACATCGAGGGACAGCCCTTAGATGCCCTGTGGGGCTACAAGTGCCTGGGCTTCTACACCGCCGACGACTTCGACTACGATGCCACGACGGGTAAGTACACGTTGAAGCCCTCTCTCCCCCGCCCCGCCATAGGCGGCAACATCATGCCCGGCGACCTGAAGCACGAGGATGTCAACGGCGACGGCACCATCAACAACAAGGACATGGTTGTTCTGGGCAAGTCGGGCAACATCGTCATGTTTGACAACAACGGCAATCCCGTCGGTACGGGGTTGGGCAGCATAGGTGCCCCCTGGACGATGGGTGTCAACCTCACGCTCAAGTACAGACACTTCACGCTCTTTGCGCTTGCCGGTGGCCAGTTCGGCGCCTGTGCTATGAAGAACAACAGTTACTATTACATGGAACGCGATGCCAAGTATTCCGTCAATGCGCTTGGCCGCTGGACTCCTGAGACGGCCGATGTGGCCACCCATCCCCGACTGACCACATTGACCTCGGCCAACAACGCAGCGGCATCCACCTTCTGGCTCTACAGCACCAACCGGTTCGACATACGCAAGCTTCAGCTGACGTATGACTTCCCTGTGGAATTGTTCGACGGCAAAGCGGTGCACGGGCTGTCAATCTATCTGAACGGCAACGACCTCCTCACCATCTCAAAGAACCGCAAGCTGATGGAGACAAGCGTCGGCACTGCACCGCAGACCCGTTTCTATAATCTCGGCGTCAAGGTAACGCTTTGATTTGAATGGATAATGGAAAATGGATAATGGAAAATTGTGAACTATGAAGAAGAGAAATACGATACTGTACCTTTGCGGTCTCCTCGCCCTCTGCTCGTGTGCTGATATGTTTGAGCCGGCAGACGAGAACAACCGGCAGGAGGAAGCCATGTACGAGGAGTCGAAGTATGCGCACGGTCTGCTGATGTATGGCTATGGCCAACTGCCCTATCTGACGACCACGCAGACGGACATCGCCACGGACGACGCCGTGACGAACCTGGCAAGCGGCGCCTACTGGAACATGGCTGCGGGCGGCTCGTGGGCAGCTGACAACAACCCCATGTCACGATGGGACGGGTGTAAGGATGGCATCCAGTACCTCAACCTCTTCCTCTCGAAAGTAGATAAGGTTAAGTGGGCTCCCAGCGCTGCTTCGAAGCAGCAGATGTTCATCGACCGCCTGAGGGGCGAGGCCCTGGGGCTGCGTGCCGTGATGTACTACCATCTCCTTCAGGCGCATGGCGGCTATGCCGACGACGGCCGGCTATACGGCGTTCCCTTGCTCGTGACACCCGAGGACGGCAGCTCAGACTTCAACCAGCCGCGCGCCCCGTTTGCCGACTGCGTGAAGCAGTGTTTCGCCGACTGCGACAGCGCCATGGCCTTGCTGCCCGCTGACTACCGCGACATCGACAGCGACGACGAAATCCCCGCCAAGTATCGCGCCCTGGGCGCCCAGAAGACAGGTTACAACCTGGTGTTCGGCGAAAGGTCGAGGGGCCTGATGTCGGGCAGAATTGCCGAGGCCGTGAAGGCTCAGATAGCCCTGCTGGCTGCCAGTCCGGCATTTCGCGAACAGAGCGGGGTGACCTCGGCCGAGGCCGCAACCCTATGCGCCAATGTATTGCAACACATTGGCGGACTGGAGGGTTTCGACGTGACGGGGAACATCTGGTATAAGAATAAGACTAAGCTGAATCCCGACGCTTCAGAGATGCCTGAGATGCTCTGGCGCGAGGACCGCCACCTGAACAACGATCAGGAAAAAGAAAACTTCCCCCCCAGCCTCTATGGCAACGGCGTGGTGAATCCCTCGCAGAATCTTGTCGATGCCTTCCCCATGCGCAACGGACGTCCCATCACCGACCCCGCCTCCGGCTACGACGCACAGAACCCCTACGCGAATCGCGACCCGCGCCTCGAAAACACGGTCGTCTATAATGGCATGACCTTCAAGAGCAAGGTCATCCTGACAGGTGTGGATATGCCTAACGATGCGGGCGAGACCATCGACAACATGGACAACACCGAGAAATCTACCCGCACAGGCTATTATCTGAAGAAGCTCCTTCGTGAGGACGTGAGCGTGAATCCGTCGTCCACCCTTTCGCAGCAGCACATCTATCCCCGCATCCGCTACACGGAGATATTCCTCGCCTACGCCGAGGCAGCCAACGACGCATGGGGCCCCGACGACGACCCCACGGGTGTAGGATTCACGGCCTACCATGTCATCAAGGCCATACGCGAGCGTGCCGGGCTCGGCAAGGATGAGTACGGGCGGGAACTGCCCGGCGGCGATGCATACGTAGAAGAATGCCGTGCCGACAAAGAGAAAATGACGGCACTCATCCGAGTTGAGCGCCGTCTGGAGCTCTGCTTCGAGAATAAGCGCTTTTGGGATCTCCGTCGCTGGCAGATGCCTCTCGATGAGAGCATTAGGGGAATGAAGATTGAAAAAATCGAGCCCGACAGAGAAGACAGCCCGCTCAGATACACCCTCGTCGAGGTCGAAGACCGCAGGTTCGACAACGCATACCAGTGGTATGGCCCCATCCCCAAAGGCGAGGTGCTCAAATGGAGCAACCTCAAGCAAAACAAAGGATGGTAATCAGAAATTAGAAATTAGGAATTAGGAATTAGGAATTATGAATCGCAAAACGTTTTCTCATAGTGTGGTCTGGGGGGCAATGACGCTTGCCTTCGTATCGTGCTACAATACGGAACACGTGTTCCCTGACTTCGAGGGGGGTACGACGGCCTACTTCGCCTATCAGTTCCCGGTGCGGACAATTGTGCTGGGCAACGACATCTACGACAATACGCTCGACAACGAGCACAAATGCCAAATCTGGGCCACAATGGGCGGGGCGTACCACGGACGGACGGCCACGGCCGACATTGTGGTCGATGAGTCGCTCTGCGACAACCTGTGGTTTACCGACGAGGGCGGAAATCCGTCGGAGCCCGTGCTGCCCATGCCGACGGACTACTACAGGCTGGCGGCAAACAGCATTGCCTACACGGCCAATACGCGCGGATATGTGGAGGTGCAGCTGACCGATGCCTTCTTCAATGACGAGAAGGCAACGGCCAACACCTACGTCATTCCCCTCCTGATGACGAACGTGAAGGGTATAGACCACATCCTCACCGGCACGCCCCGCGAAGGACTCACTCCATCGCGGACGAACACCGAGGACTGGGAGACTCCGGCCATGGACTATGTGCTCTACTGCGTGAAGTACATGAACCCCTGGCAGGGAAAATACATCCGCCGGGGTATCGACAAAGTGACCGAGGCGGGCACTACCACCACCATTATCCGCAGGGACACGTCGCTCGTCAACTCCGACCCGGGGCGCTACACGGAAAACCCCGTCAACCAATACGACGAGGTGTGCGCCATCAGCACCCGGAACATGACACAGGCCGTATTCCCCGTATCGTTCAAGACTTCAGGTGCCTCTGTAGGCTGCAACCTCATCCTCACCTTCGACGGCAGCCATTGCAACATCACAACCGACGAAGAGGGCGTCACGGTTTCCGGCACAGGCGAATTCATCGCTAAAGGTACGGAGAAACCAGAATACAAGGACTTCCAGTGGGGAAGCAACAATGGTGTGCCCGTCCAGCGCGACGTCCTCCGCCTGGCCTACGAGGTCGTCTTCGCAGGAAGAGACATCCGTGTATCGACCACCGACACACTGGTCGTACAGACGCGTGAGTCCAACAAACGAGTCTTCTTCTCACCAAAGTACGTTAAGAATTAAGAAGATGTACGATGTAAGATGTACGATGTATGATGTAATATGAATTGTGAGCTATGAACAATAAACTAAGAAAAAGTCTCTTTTTGTGGGTTGCAGGGGCCCTTGCCGTCGGCTGCGCCGAATATAATGTGACAGACAACTTCTCTGCCGAACCTGACCCTACCTTCTCGGAGCCTTATAAGGACTTGGCTCCCGTCAAGACGTACATCGACCGCGGCCGGTATGCCAACATGACGGTCGGTGCTACGCTGAAAGTCACGGACTTCAACAAGCAGGAGCTGGCCCACGCAGCTGCCATCACCAACTTCGACAACCTCGCCTTCGGCACCACGCTGATGTCCGGCACCATCGTGAACAAGAAGGGGGTGATGAACTTCCTCGACATGAAAGAACTGCTCGACCACGTGGAGGAGATTGGCGGCGAGGTGTTCGGCAGCCCCATCGCAGCCAATGCCTATCAGGCCGACGACTGGCTCGCTACGCTGACGGCACCCATAGAGGTGCCCGTGGACTATGTGGAGGGCAAGGCGGTTGACTTCAGCACCCTGTCGGCCTTCGACGGCACGGTGGAGAAAGGCAAGGCGTCCATCGTCAACTACGACGGACAGAACGTGCTTCGCATCAACACGGCATCGAACGTCCGCATCATCGAGGGGTTCGACGTGGATCCCCTGGCGACCTACACGACAACCTTCTGGGCTAAGGCCGACAAGACGGCAACATTCAACGTCACCTTCTCAGGTAACCAGATTGAAGGCTCGGGCTCCAAAGGCCGATGGACGTTTGCGGCAGGCAAATGGACAAAGGTGGTCGTGGAAGGCAAGGCAGCTGAGGGCGTGACAGACGGCTACCTGACAATAGAAAATGCCCTTTCGTGCGAAATCTATATCTCGAAGGTGGAAGTGGGTTACTTTCCCGACAACCATCGTCCGCAAACAGCCGAGGAACTGAAAGACACCATCGACTATGCCCTGAATGCCTGGTGCAGCGGTCTGATGGAGATCAACGAGGGGCGCATACACTCGTTCGACCTCATCGACGACGCCATCGACACCAAAGCCGAACTCGAGAACGGCATGTTCGACCTGAAACATTCGGCGGAAAAGATTTTCTGGCAGGATGTGCTGGGCAGCGAAAACTATGCCCCTGCGGTGTCGAAAGCTGCAAGCGCGGCCTTTGAACGGTATGGCGGCGACCCGTCCAAATTGCAGTTCTTCGTCAGCGAATCGGGGCTTGAGAATCCGCAGAAGATGAAGAGCCTCATCTACTGGATGGGCGTCTGGGACGCAAACGGAGCAAAAATCGACGGCATCAATGCCAAGTTGAACCTCACCTTCAGCGAGGACGACGTCCGCCAGGAGGCTAATCGCGCTTCGCTCGACGCGCTGCTGGAGGCTCTTGCCGCCACGGGCAAGCTCGTCCGGCTCTCGAACTTCGACATCAAGTATCAGGATGCCGCAGGGACAAGCATAACTGCCAACGAAATCACCTCCGCACAACGCCAGCGGCTGGCTGACTACTACGGCTACGTCATCCGGAGCTATATGTCCAAAATCCCCGCCGACAAGCAAGCAGGCATCTGCAAGGGCAACCTCGCCGACACAACAGACCCCGTCGGCCTCTGGGCAGTAGATAGTAAGAGCAAGGACTGGGTTCGCACCGCCACCTACAAGGCGTTCTGCGATGCCCTCAGCGGTAAATAGAAATATGTCGTTAAACGTTAAACGTTAAACGTTAAACCAATTATGAATTGTGAATGAATAAGTCGTTTTATTATTAACTTTTAAATGTATTCGTTATGAAGAAAATTTTTACGCTTATGGCTCTCATGGCGTGCGTCTTGGGAGCGAAGGCAGTGGTGGTCGTTGACGCTGAGGTCAACTTCGCCGAGCAGACTGCCATTAAGTTGTATGGCTGGGGCGGTAGCAATACTGACCGTCTCTCCCTGCAGGACGGTTGCCTCTTCTACCATGGTGAGGAGGCAACGGAAAACCCCTGGGACGTTCAGTTCTTCCCCATTGGCGGCGTGGATGTCGAGGTCGGTCAGACCTATACCCTCTCGCTGAAGATCAAGGGCTCTGTCGAGGCCGACATTTTCAACATGAGCTTCGCCGGTGTGGACAAGTATGGTGCGCTTCACGTCACCACCGACTGGCAGGAACTCGAATTCCAGTACGAAGCCACCGGAACCAGCGGCGACCTGCTCTTCCAGTGCGGTAGCTATGTCGGCGACTGGTGGATTGAGTACATGAAGATTACCCACGAAGAGAGGGACCAGCGCCCCGTCGAGTGGGAGAACATCCTTGAGAACGGCGATGCCGAGGGTGAGTATGGCGAGGTGCCCAGTGCCTATTCGAAGGAGTGGGGCACGGGTGTCGGTGAAGACGGCCTGCCCACACCTCACGTGGCTGTCATTGAGGACATGGGCGGCAACAAGGTGTTTGCCGTTCATGCCAAGAAGGTCGATCCCATTCTTGTCTGGGATTCCGACGGCGAGCAGTGGGGACAGCCGCACAGCGCTGGCGACCCCATGCCCGACAACACGTGGCAGAACCAGTTCTGGATTAACTTCCCCCGCGCCATGAAGGCCGACGAACAAGTGAAAATCTCGTTCAAGTATAAAGCCTCCAAGGACTTCCGCGTCACCACGCAGGACCATACCGCCCCGGGCGAATATCTGGGTGGCGGCAAGCTGGGCGACGTGCAGTTCAGCACCGACTGGCAGACGTTCGAAAAGACCTTCTCGGCAGCTGCCGGCGTGCAGTCCATCGCCTTCAACTTCGGTGAGGACCAAGCTTATCTCGAGGATATCGACATCTTCTTCGACGACCTCAACGTGTCGCTCATGAAGCTCGACGAGGGCTTCTTCGCCGCCTGCACCAACACCGAGTCCGGGCTGGTCGATTATGACTTCGACAATGCCGTCGAGTTCACATACGACGACGACAGCGAAGCCTACGTCGCCACCGTCGGTACCAAAGGCAAGGAAGAAACGTGGGTGAACGAGCTCATGATTTCCACCGTCCGCGGCAACGACAAGGCCTTCAAGGCAGGTACGCTGAAGGTGTCCGAAGCCATCACGGGCGACCCCGACACATGGTACCCCTATGCCGAGGGCTCGAACGCCAAGATCAAGCTGCCCGCAGCCGGCGTGTGGACCATCATGATCAACACGGAGTATGAAATGATGAACTTCGTGATGCTGGAGGGTGAGGAATTCCACGAGCCTATCGAAATCGTTGCCAACCCGTTTGTTGCCGTGGTGAATGCCCTCGAGAGAGACTTCACATCGGCTGAACAGGAGGGCGGCACGGGCCAGGCTTGGGACAACCAGTTCTGGATTGTCGCTAACCGTACGCTCTCTGCCGGCGAAGTAACGGTCATTGAGTTCGACTATGTGGCTTCCATCAATGCCCACACCTCCACACAATGCCACACCACGCCGGGCAACTACCTGCACTGGGCTGCCATTGGCGACGTTGACTTTACTACAGAGGAGCAACACTTCTCCACTACGTTCACCGTGCCCGCCGAAGCCGATGGCATGCAGTCCATCGCCTTCAACATGGCCGAAATCAAGGATGCCTGCGACTACACCATCAAGAACGTCATCTGGAGAACCGAGGACAACACCGAGACGCTCATCAACATGGAAGGTGGCGACAACTTCTACGTCAAGGTCGTCGGTGGCGAGACATACTCGCTGGGCATCCGGAACGTAGCCGGTGACACCGCCGCTCCTGCTGCCATCTACAACCTTGCCGGTCAGCGCGTGACAGAAGCCTACAAGGGCATCGTCGTCAAGAACGGCAAGAAGGTCTTGATTAAGTGAGAGAATAACTGAGCTTGCTCAGGTTTTTCCGAACGTGAAAGAGCTCGAGCGAAGCTCAAGGTGCTGGTGAAGAAAACGACGAGATGAAAAAACACGTCTTCATGGCGTTGCTGTGCCTGGCCGCATTGGCGGCTCAGGCACAGCTTTCCGCTAACCCTGACAAGTTTCTCGGCAACATCACGACGCACTACAACGTCGATTACGGAAACGAGAAATTCCACACCCTCTGGAACCAGATTACGCCCGAGAACGAGACCAAGTGGGACGCCATCGAGGGCTCGGCGCGCGGAACGTTCTCGTTTGGCAATGCCGACAAGTCGGCCAACTATGCGCGTCAGCATGGCTTCCCTTTCAAGTACCACACACTCATCTGGGGAGCCCAGTACCCGGGTTGGGTGAACAGCCTCTCCACGGCAGAGCAGTACAAGGCCATCGTCGAGTATTTCAATGCCGTCAAGAAGCACTACCCCAATCTGGAGATTATCGACGTGGTGAACGAGGCCATCGCCGGTCACCAGCCCGCCCCCTACCGTGCTTCGCTCGGCGGCGACGGACGCACAGGTTTCGACTGGATTATCAAGGCCTTCCAGCTGGCTCACGAACGCTGGCCTGATGCCATCCTTGTCTATAACGACTACAACACGTTCAGCTGGCAGAAGACCGAGTTCATCAACCTGGTGCGCACCCTGCGCGATGCCGGTGCGCCCATTGATGCCTACGGATGTCAGAGCCACGACCTCACCGACATCAGCCTCAGCGACTTCAAAAACGCCATGGCCGAGATTCAGAATGCCCTGAAGATGCCGATGTACAGCACCGAGTTCGACATCGGCACTTCTGACGATGCCAAACAGGAACGGCAGTACAAAAACCTCATCCCCGTCCTCTGGGAGGCCGACTACTGCGCCGGCATCACCCTCTGGGGCTACATCTACGGCGCAACCTGGACCACCGACGGCAACAGCGGCCTCATCCGCGACGGCAAGGACCGCCCGGCCATGACGTGGCTGCGCGAATACATGAAAAGCGATGTGGCCATAGGCGCCAAGAGCCCCTTCCCGGGCTTCAAGAAAGAGGCTTCCGTCTATGTGAAACCTGCGTCGATGAAAGTAGCAAAGGGCGACAGCCTGCCCGTGTGGGTGGATGCGACCCTTGCCACAAAGGCCATCGAGAAGGTGGAGCTCTACAATGGCCCCACTCTCGTAGCCACCATGACCGAAGCGCCCTACATCGCCAAAGTGTCCTCAACTCAGACGGGCACGAAAACGCTGAAGGCCGTGGTGACGGCTACCGACGGCTCGCAGTACGAAAGGCTTTCAAGAATCAACGTGCTCAGCTCGGCCACAGCCCGCACACCCTATAACGATGTGGTGCCCGAGCTGCCCGGCGTAGTGGAGGCCATGAACTACGACAATGGCGCTGCCGGCGTGGCATACGACAACGCCACCCGCACCGGCGTAACCAAGACGGGCGGATGGATGGAATACACCACCCTCGTGAAAGAGCCGGGGCTTTATTCATTGGACATCGAAGTGGCCGCCGCGAGCGATGGCGGCATGTTCCACCTCGCCGACAACCATTTCGGCGACATGGTCTTCCTCTCCGACTTCGTCACCGTCTCCAGCACGGGCAGCAACACCGACTACAAGACCGTCCATCTCCGTCTGGGCACGCCGCTTGAGGCCGGTCGCCGCACGCTCAGCCTCTGCATAGACAAAGGCGGATTCAACATCGGCAAGATGACGTTCACCCGTCTGGAGACCGACAACGCCATGCGGGTTGCCGTCAAGACCAGCCCAGCCACGATCGACGTCGGTGGTCAGGCCACCATTACCGCCTCTGCTGCATCCTCGACGAGCACCATCGCCAGCGTCCGTCTCTTTGCTAACGACATGCTGCTTGCCACCCTTAGCGAAGAGCCCTACACCACGGTCTTTCAGCCTACGGCGAAGGGCACTTACACCATTGCCGCCATCGCCACCGATGCCGAAGGCCGCGAGTCGAAGGTTGCCAAGACCACGCTGAAGGTGAACGGTACACGCGCTCCTTACAAGAGCATCAGTCTGCCGGGCACCATGCAGTTCGAGGACTTCGACAAGGGAGGAGAGGGCCTCACCTTTCACGACTCCGACGACAAGGACGAAGGAGATGCCATGTACCGCACCGACAACGAAGGCGTTGACATCGTGAAGGGTAACGGCGGCAGCGCCATCGGCTACACGGCGGTGAATGAGTGGCTCGAATACACCGTCAACGTCACCGAAGCCGGCACGTACAACTACGAAGCCTACGTCTCCTCCGGCACCACAGGCGCAGGGTTCACCATCAGCCTGCGCGACAACAACCAGACCACGCAGCTCTGCCGCATCAACATTCCGCAGACAGGCAACAGCGACTGGAGCAAATACCAGGTGGTGAGGGGCACGCTGTCCAAGGCTCTCTCCGCCGGACAGCACATCCTCCGCGTCACCATCACCGGCGCCAACGGCAACCTGGACAAGGTGGTGTTCACCCGCTCGGACGGCGAGGAACCACCCGCCGGCGTTGACCCGAACTTCTATGTCTATCTCTGTTTCGGGCAGTCGAACATGGAGGGCAACGCCACGCCAGAGACCATTGACCAGACAGTGGATTCCCGTTTCCAGACGCTGGCTTGTGTCAACTTCTCCAATCCTGCCCGCACGATAGGTGAGTGGTACACCGCCACGCCGCCTATCGTCCGTCAGGGAACAGGCTTGGGCATGGCCGACTACTTCGGCCGTACCATGGTGAAGAACCTTCCCGAGAATGTCCGGGTGGGCGTGGTGGATGTTGCCATCGGCGGCACCAAGATTGAAGGCTTCATGCAAGAAGAAGTAGCCTCGTATATCGCTTCGATGGATCCCAGCTCAGAGGGATGGCTAATCAACTATTTCAAAGCCTACGCTGGCGACCCCTATCAGCGACTTGTCGATATGGCAAAGATAGCCCAGAAGTCGGGCGTCATCAAGGGTATCCTCCTGCATCAGGGTGAGAGCAACAACGGACAGTCCGACTGGCCTCAGAAGGTGAAGAAGATCTACGACCGTCTCATCAGCGACCTCGGCCTCGACGCCGCCGACGTTCCCCTCTTTGTCGGCGAAACGGTAAGCCAGGCCGCGGGCGGCGCCTGCTGGCACCACAACTCAATCATCGCGGGCGTGCCCAAGGTCATTCCCAACGCCTACGTCATCTCCTCCGCCGGATGCCCCCAGAAGGGCGACGGCTTGCACTTCACGGCCGAGGGCTACCGCATCATGGGTAAGCGCTATGCTGTGAAGGCGCTGAAGCTGATGGGCATCGAGGATATGATTGACGACCCGGACAATACGACGGAAATCGACGTGATTGACCAACGCTTCACCAGCCTGAGCGCCATCGGCAGCACACCCTTTGCCATCATCGATGAAGAGCAGGGAAAAGCCTTCTACGGCTCCGACAACCAGAACCTCGGCTTCGACGTCTATGACGCCGCCTTCGCCGATACCAACACGGGCTATCTCTTCAGGCTGGAGAAGAGCGCTGTCACGGGCGGCTATCTGCTGCGGCTGATTACGCCGCAGGGCGCCGAGTATAGCATCTGGGGTAGCCCGGGCTACCTGAACGGCTATTCCACCGTGGCCGACTGCAGTTTCATCCTCGGTCTTAACAACCAGAACGGACAGGATGTGGAGAACGGAGCCGTGTGGAAGATATGGTACGTGGCAGGCCGTGGCTTTAGCCTGAAGAACCTATATACAGGCAAATTCCTGCACAACGCCCTCTCGGCCAAGTACGACGACCCCGCCTACTTCACCTTCTGCACCCTCAACCCCCGCGGGTTGGCCGTCGAAGCCGTCGAAGCAGAACCCCTCTCTCCCTGCATCTACACGCTGCAAGGTGTCTGTGTCGGCACGATGGAGGACTGGAGCCGCCTGCCGCAAGGCATCTACGTCACAGCCGGCCGCAAGATAGTCAAGAGGTAGGTTGGTTTAACGTTTAACGACCATGCGTGAGGAACTTCATAGGACGTGTTCGTTAAACATTAAACATTAAACGTTAATCGTTAAACCAAAATCAATGGATGATGGATAATGTATAATTGCCCATTACCCACCAGCGCATAGCATTTTAAGAAACGGGGGGGGCGTAAAATAAAAGAGGGGATTGTAGTTCAATCCCGAAAAAATGCGTAATTTTGCACGGTTTTTCCGTAAAAGGCCTCTTACAAACCGCAAGGATACGTTTTTATTAACCACATAGAGAATCATGAGTGAATCTTTCGTTGTAAAAGAACTGGAGCAGGTGGTTGTGCGCTTCTCGGGCGACAGTGGCGACGGCATGCAGCTCGCCGGCAACATCTTCTCCACCATCTCAGCTACTGTGGGCAACGACATCAGCACGTTCCCCGACTACCCGGCCGACATCCGCGCTCCGCAGGGGTCGCTGACGGGCGTCAGCGGCTTCCAAATCCACGTGGGCGCCGGCAAGGTGTTCACGCCGGGCGACTTGTGCGACGTCCTCGTCGCCATGAACGCCGCTGCGCTGAAGACACAGTACAAGTTTGCCAAACCGACAGCCTGCATCATCATCGACACGGACTGCTTCAAGAAGTCGGACCTCGACAAGGCGGCCTTCAAGACCGACGACCCCATCGCGGAGATGGGCATCAAGCAGGACGTCATCGCCGCCCCCATCTCGCAGATGGTGAAGGACTGCCTGGCCGACACGGGCATGGACAACAAGGCCATACTGAAGTGCCGCAACATGTTTGCCCTCGGCCTGGTCTGCTGGCTCTTCAACCGCGACCTCTCCATCGCCGAGAACTTCCTCCGCACCAAGTTTGCCAAGAAACCGGCTGTCGCCGAGGCGAACATCCGCGTCATCCACGCCGGATATGACTACGGACACAACACGCACGCCTCCACGAGCCACACCTTTACCATTGAGTCGAAGACGAAAGTCCCCGGCAAGTACATGGACATCAGCGGCAACAAGGCGACGGCCTACGGCCTCATCGCGGCTGCCGAGAAGGCTGGGCTGAAGCTCTATCTGGGCTCCTATCCCATCACGCCTGCCACGGACATCCTGCACGAACTGTCGAAGCACAAGAGCCTGGGTGTCACCACCGTACAATGCGAGGACGAGATTGCCGGCTGCGCCAGCGCCGTAGGTGCCGCCTTCGCAGGTGCCCTGGCAGCCACCTCCACCTCCGGCCCTGGCATCTGCCTGAAGAGCGAGGCCATGAACCTGGCCGTCATCCAGGAGCTGCCGCTGGTGGTCATCGACGTGCAGCGTGGCGGCCCCTCGACGGGCCTGCCCACCAAGTCCGAGCAGACCGACCTGCTGCAGGTGCTTTTCGGGCGCAACGGCGAGAGCCCCATACCCGTCATCGCTGCCGCCAGCCCCACGGACTGCTTCGACGCCGCCTTTGGCGCCTGCAAGATGGCGCTGGAGCACATGACGCCCGTCGTGCTGCTCACCGACGCCTTCGTGGCCAACGGCTCGGGCGCCTGGCGTCTGCCGCGGCTGGAGGACTATCCGGCCATCAACCCGCCCTACGCCCCCGGGGAGCAGAAGGACAACTACACCCCCTACCGCCGCAACCCCGAGACGGGCGTCCGCTACTGGGCCGTGCCGGGTCGCGAGGGTTTCATGCACATCCTCGGCGGACTGGAGAAGGACGGCGACACCGGCGCCATCTCCACCGACCCCGACAACCACGACCGTATGTGCCGCGAGCGTGCCGACAAGGTCGCCCGCATCCCCGTACCCGATGTAGAGGTACAGGGCTGCAAGGCTGATGCCGAGCTGCTCATCGTGGGCTTCGGCGGCACTTACGGTCACCTTTACTCTGCCATGGAGGAGCTGAACAAGGCAGGCCACAAGGTGGCGCTGGCACACTTCCGCAACCTCAACCCGCTGCCCAAGAACACGGCAGAGATACTCCGCAAGTACCCGAAGGTGGTGGTGGCCGAACAGAACCTCGGCCAGTTTGCCGCCTACCTGCGCATGAAGGTCGATGGCTTCGTGCCCTACCAGTTCAACGAAGTCAAAGGACAGCCGTTCGTCGTTTCCGAACTCGTAAACGCATTCACAGAGATTATCAACAAATAGTTTTACGACTACGAATTATACGAATTAAAAGATTGAAAAATGAAGAATGAAAAATGAAAAATAAAATGTCCTGTATGCAGCATACCCTTTCCTCTGCCGACTTCCTCGCTGGCAAAGCTATTTATTCTTCATTTTTCATTAACACTTTTCATAGGACGTGTTCGTTAAACATTAAACGTTAAACGACATATTATTCGTAGTAAAAAATAAAAAGTAGTATGAATTATTCTGCACAAGATTTCAAGAAAGGGCAGCCTCGGTGGTGTCCGGGGTGCGGTGACCACTTCTTCCTTGCCTCCTTGCACAAGGCTATGGCCGAGATAGGCATTGCTCCGCACGACACAGCCGTCATCAGCGGCATCGGCTGCTCCAGCCGCCTGCCCTACTATATGAACACCTACGCCATGCAGACCATCCACGGCCGTGCAGCGGCTATCTCCACGGGTGCCAAGGTGGCCAACCCCGCCCTCACCGTCTGGCAAATCAGCGGCGACGGCGACGGCCTCGCCATCGGCGGCAACCACTTCATCCACGCCATCCGGCGCAACGTCGATATCAACATGATTCTGCTCAACAACCGCATCTACGGCCTGACGAAGGGACAGTACAGCCCCACCAGCCCGCGCGGATTCGTCAGCAAGTCGAGTCCCTACGGCACGGTGGAAGACCCCTTCCATCCGGCTGAACTATGCTTCGGCGCCCGCGGACGCTTCTTCGCCCGCGCTGTCGCCACCGACGGCCCCGGCACGGTGGAGATTCTGAAGGCTGCCGCAGCCCACAAGGGCTCTTCGGTCTGCGAGATTCTGCAGAACTGCGTCATCTTCAACGACGGCACACACGAGAGCGTATATAATAAGGAGGGACGTGCCAAGAACGCCATCTACCTCCGCCACGGGCAGCCCATGCTGTTCGGCGAGAACAACGAGTTCGGCCTCGTGCAGGACGGCTTCGGCCTGAAGGTGGTGAAGCTGGGCGAGAACGGCGTCACCATCGACGACATCCTCGTCCACGACGCCCACCAGGAGGACAACACCCTGCAGCTGAAACTGGCGCTGATGGGCAGCCTCGATCAAGCAAGACAAGGAACGGAGTCCGACGGGACTCCCCGCTTCCCCATCGCCCTCGGCGTCATCCGCGACGTGGAGGCTCCCACCTACGAGACCGCCGTAGCCGAGCAGATCGAGGAAATCAAGGGCGTGAAGAAGTATCACAACTTCGAGGAACTCCTCCTCACCAACGACATCTGGGAAGTGAAATGATTGGATTAGTCAAGAATCAAGAGTTTCATTTAGTTAACTCTTGATTCTTAACTATAAAACTTTGTTTTTATGGACGTCATCAATCTGAGTGAGCAGCACTCTGTCCTTGGACGGTTCCTGGCCGAGCTGCGCGATGTGAATATCCAGAAAGACCCCATGCGCTTCCGCCGCAACCTGGAGCGCATTGGCGAGATTTGTGCCTACGAGGTCAGCAAGCAGCTGACGTACGAGACGGTTAAGGTGCAGACGCCGCTGGGCAAGGCCCCCACGGCGCTGTCGCCCGAGCGGATTGTTCTCGGCACCATCTTCCGTGCCGGGCTGCCCTTCCATCAGGGTTTCCTCAACTACTTCGACCGCGCCGAGAACGCCTTCGTGAGCGCCTATCGCTACTATAAGGATGAGGAGTGCCGCGAGGTTGGCATCAAGATAGAGTACATCGCCGCCCCCGACCTCACGGGCAAGACACTCATCATCGCCGACCCCATGCTGGCCACCGGCGGCAGCATGGAGCTGGCGCTGAAGGCGTTCCACACCAAGGGCGAGGCACGGCGCATCCACTTCGCCTGCGTCATTGCCGCACAGCCCGGCGTGGACTACCTGCAGAAGGTGTTTGCCAATCGCGACGACATCACCCTCTGGTGCGCCGCCATCGACAAGAAGCTCAACGACCACTCCTACATCGTGCCCGGCCTGGGCGACGCCGGCGACCTTGCCTTCGGCGAGAAGATGTCCGAGTCCTACCAGTGGGATTGAACTTTCCAGCACCGGGAAAAAGCAATTATCGGCCTCAGAAATATGTATAAATGCATATTTTGCAGAAAAAACGGTTTTGTTAAGATTTTTTAACAATAGGGGGGGGGTAAAATTTCCCCCCTTTTTTTATTTTTGCCGCGGATTTACCAACTTTATTAATCATTTTTATCGTATTCATCATGAAAAAGACCCGTTTGCTTTGTGTGATGGCCATACTGATGACGTTCAGTACGGCATGGGCTGAGGATTTCATCTGGACCTTCAATCCCGAAGAGGCACTCATCACCGATGCCTCTCAACTCTACGCAAACTCGGTGGAGAGCGAGCAGTTCAACGTGGAACGGCTCATCGACCCGAGCGACGACTACACCAACATCATCTTCCACTCCTCGTGGAGCAACCCGCTGCCCGCCGATGTGAAGAACTACCTGCAGGTGCACCTCAACGAGGCCCGCGAGGACTTCATCTTCACCATGGTGGGCTCTAACTGGGTGGCCACCTACGACACGCCTGACGCCATGGAGATTTTCGTCTCCAACGACCCCGAGGATGAGCTCTCGTGGGTGTCGGTGGCCGAGCTGCCCGACATGATTCCCGAGGACCTTCACAACGTGCATCCGGCCTTCTACACCTCGCCGCGCATCGACCTCGGCGGCAGCTACACCGACGTGCGCTTCGTAGTGAAGGCTACCGTCAACAACCGCAACAACGGCAACGGCAACATCTACTTCAGCCTTGCCCGCTTCCAGATGTACCCGCCCGTCAAAATCGACGACCCCGTACAGCTGCTGCAGATGACGCTCGACGAGCTGGAGGGCTATGAGTTCCCCGTCGCCACCGACCCGGGCTTCCACGAGAAGTCGCTGGTGGAAGCCTACGAGGAAGCGCTTGCCGAAGCTCAGAAGGCCGTGGCGGCAGCCGATGCCGAGCGTTGCCGCGCCGCCAAGGAGGCCCTGCTGGCTGCCTTCGAGGCTGTGATGGAGGGCGTGAACCCCGTCACGGACGGATTCTACTACATCGTGAACAGCGACGAGCGCTTCGACGACGTCCAGGGCTACGAAAAGGCTATGTTCATCGATTCGCACACGCTGAGCTGGAAGTCGTTCGACGCGAGCGACGAGAGCTTCATCTTCCGCATCGAGAAGAACAGCGACGGCAGCTTCGCCATCCGCAACTTCACCTCAGGCGAGTACATCTTCTGCCAGAGCGGCTCAGCCACGACCGTGTCGGCAAGCGCCACGCCCAGCGTAGGCCAGGTGCTCACCAGCAAGGGTGCCGGCAAATGGCATATTTCGAACTTCAACAACAAAAAGGCCTACCACGCCTCTGGACACAGCATGGGCGCCGGCGAGAGCGGCTTCGTCTCGCAATGGCAGAACGCCGAGCTCGACTTCTGCCTCTGGTACCTGCGCCGCATCGACGACGAGGACTACATCAAGGACCTCCTCGACCGTCAGGACAACAACGCGCTCAACAACGTCCTTGCCGAGCTGGTCACGACCGGACGTGGGGTGTATAACTCGGCCTTCTCCTACATCATCGACGACGAACATCCCCTCATCACCGACGCCTCGCAGCTCTACGCCAACTCGGTCGAGAGCGAGCAGTTCTACGAGGGACGCCTCATCGACCCGAGCGACGACTACAACACCATCATCTTCCACTCGTCGTGGAGCAACCCGCTGCCGGCAGGCGTGTACAACTACCTGCAGGTGCACCTCAACGAAGCCCGCGACAACATTGTCTTCAAGATGATAGGCTCCAACTGGCCCAGCACCTTCGACACGCCCGACCAGATGGAGATTCTCGTTACCGACGACCCGAGCGACGAAGAGTCGTGGATCTCGGTGGCCACGCTGCCCGACATGATACCTTCCGAGGACCACAACAAGCATCCTGCCTTCTACACCTCGCCGCGCATCGACTTCGGCGACTCGTACACCGACGTGCGCTTTGTGGTGAAGGGCACCGTCAACAACCGCAACAACGGCAACGGCAACATCTACTTCAGCCTCGCCCGCTTCCAGATGTACGACTCGGAGGTTGACTACGACAACTCGCTGTGCTACATGGTTGAAGGCCTTGAGGACGCCTGCGACAACCTCGCCACGCTCATCGAGGACGCCCAGCTGAAGATTGACAACGAGGACGTGGTGACCCAGGCCGACATCAGCCGTCTGACGGAAGCCATCGCCCTGGTGCGCGAGCTCGTCGAGGGCAAGCCGCTCATCAAGTTCAACTACACCAAGGACCTCGTCACGGGCAACTACTGGTACTACAATCCTGCCGACGGCCTGCTCACGTCCGAGGAGCAGCTCTTTGCCAACTCCGAGGAGAGCTCCGTGTTCCGCGTCGGCCGCCTCATCGACCCGTCGGACAACTACAGCGGCATCATCTTCCACACCTCGTGGGACAACCCGCTGCCCGCCGGCACCGACAACTACCTGCAGTTCCACTTCAACGAGCCGCACGACGCCTTCGTCTTCAAGATGGTCGGCTCGGCCTGGGGCGGCACGTACGACACGCCCGACCACGTCGTCTTCCTCGGCACCAACACGCCCGGCGACGAGAGTTCGTGGAAGAAGCTCATCGAGCTGCCCGACCTCATCCCCGACGAGCTCCACGACGCCTATCCCGCACACTACCAGTCGCCGCGCATCAGCCTCGACGACAGCTACACCGACCTCCGCATGGTGGTGAAGGCCACGACGAACAACCGCAGCAACGGCAACGGCAACATCTTCGTCAGCCTGGCCCGCCTGCAGTTCTACGAGGCCCGCGAGCTCACCGACCAGGCCGTCATCGACTCGCTCCGCAAGGCCGAGACCGACGCCATCATCAACCCGATGCTCGACTCCGTAGCCCTCTACTACAACAAGGCCAAGGGCGTAGGCACCACGCCGCTCATCACCCGCGACGACCAGCTCTACGCCAACTCCGAGGAGAGCGAACAGTTCTACGTAGGCCGCCTCATCGACCCCTCGCAGGACTACAGCTCCATCATCTTCCACACCTCGTGGAGCAACCCGCTGCCCGCCTCCGAGACCAACTACATCCAGGTGCACCTCGACCAGCCCGTTGAGCACTTCATCTTCACGATGATAGGTTCCAACTGGCCCTCCACCTACGACACGCCCGACCACATCATCATCCAGGCCACCAACACGCCCGACGACGACGCGTCGTGGACCGACATCGTCGAGATGCCCGACCTCATCCCCGCCGAGCTGCACGGCGTCCATCCCGCCAACTACACCTCGCCCGTCATCGAGCTGGGTGCCACGTACACCGACTTCCGCTTCCTCATCCTCGAGACGGTCAACATGCGTCTGGGCGGCCACGGCGTGCCCTACGTCAGCCTGGCCCGCTTCCAGATGTGGGGTGACCAGCCCGTCGAAGAGGCTCCCTACACCACCGTGAAGGGCCTTGGCGATGCCGTCGATGCCATGATGGCCGCTGCAGACAAGGCGAAGGCCGAGCCCACAAGCGACAACATCGCCCGCCTGCGCGAAGCCATCAAGCTGGTGCGCTGGACCCTCATCAACGGCAACCTCGAGCCCGGTAAGGAGCCCGTGAACATCCTCTTCATCGGCAACAGCATCACCTACGGCGCCGGCCTCGCTGACCGAGGCACAGAGGCTCCTCCCGTCAAGTGTGCCGAGAAGGTCGCCGCGAAGAGCGAGCGCCCCGTCTTCTTCCAGAACTGCGGCGTCAGCGGCGCCACCACCCTCGACTGGCTGCCTAAGACGGCCCTGTTCCGCAACTCCAGCCGTTCGGCCAACGACCTCACCGAGAACGGCGGTTTCCTCTTCTTCAGCATGATGCTGGGCACCAACGACAGCGCCGAGAACGGCCCCAACGGCTCGCCCGTCAGCCCCGAGGACTATGGCACGAACCTCAAGACCATCGTCAACAAGCTCCACGACACCTATCCCGATGCCCTCTTCATTGTCAACTACCCCATCTGGTACAGCCCCAACACCCACAACGGCGCCACCTATATGGAGGCCGGCCTGAACCGGCTGAAGAGCTACCATCCCGTCATCGACCAGGTGGTGGACGAGCTGAATGCCCAGGGCATACAGATCTGGGCCGGCAGCAAGGAGGCCTTCGGCTTCTTCGAGAACAAGCCCGAGTACTTCATTGCCGAGAACGGCTACGACGGCGTCTTCTACCTCCATCCCAACGCTACAGGCGCCGAGCACCTGGGTGCCTTCTGGGCCGGGAGCATCGTCGAGCACATCCCCAGCGGCCTCGGCATCGATGCCGTGCAGAACGGCGCACCTGCCTCACAGGCCGTCTATAACCTGCAGGGCCAGCGCATCCACGACACCGAGCACCTCGCACCCGGACTATACATCAAGGCCGGACGCAAGGTCGTCATCCTCCGCTAACGGCAAGGCCGGTGGTTCACCTGAGCCACCGGCCTACTTTTTTTCCCTTAAAAAACCATCGTACGCCACGAGAAAAAGCGCCGATACGTTAAAAAGGACTAAAAAAAGAGGCATTTAATAGCCATACTTCATAAAAAGCGTTACATTTGCACGCTTTTTGAAGAATCGAAAACAACGAAAGAGTTGAAAATGTTTTATTAACTTCATTAAAAATTAAAAAGAAAAATGAAAAAAGTTTTAGCACTTGTTGCAGCTGTTATGCTGCTTGGCGGTACCGCTATGGCACAGGCCAGCTTCGGCGTTGGTTACATGAACCCCACGCACTATTCCCTTAAAGACAAGACGATGAGTGGTATCTATGCCGGTTTTGACTACAACATCCACCTTTCGGACAACTTCGGCATTGCCCCTGGCGTCTATTATTCCTACGCTACGAAGAGTGTTGAGGACGGCATCACTATTGGAGGCATCAATCTTGCCAATGGAAAAATCTCTTTCACCGAGCATTACGTGGCTGTTCCCATCAACTTGAACTACAGCTTCAAGCTTGCCCCCGACTTCGCCCTCAGCATCTATGCAGGTCCCACCATCAGTTACGGTGTTGCCTCCACCAGCAAAGGAGACGCCAATGTCCTCAATGCTCTGAACATCAACAACAGCAGCAATCTCTACGAGAACACCAACTACAAGCCCCTCGACGTGCTGATTGGCGGCGGCGTGGCCTTCGACTATGCTGAGATGATCCGCGTGAACATCGGCTACAACTACGGCCTGCTCGACCGCGATGCCCGCGACAACGCTTCCTACAACCGCAGCTACCTCCACATGGGCGTTGCCTATCTGTTCTAAGACAGAGACCATTCCCCTTTAGACAATATCAGGACGCTTCGCCTGCAGGACACTGCAGGCGAAGCGCTCTTTTATGATTCTTCAAGCCCGTCTTTTGCAAACCATGATTGGCACTTTCCCGACGGAAAAAAGAAAAAGGTTTAACAAAATTGAAAAATCCCATTTTGCAAATAAAAAACCTCTTTCCCGCTTTTCTTTCCAAAGAAAAGGTTGTACCTTTGTTCGCGGAAAAGAAAGGCCGCGAAAAAGAGATATTCCATTTTATAAATAATAACCCTTTAACAAATACAACAAGAACAATGAGAGCAGAAGAACTCAAGAAGTATGGCATCACTGGCGTGAAGGAAGTGGTCTATAACCCCACCTACGAAGTGCTGTTCAACGAAGAGACCAAGCCCGAGCTGACGGGCTACGAGAAGGCTCAGGAGACTGAGCTGGGTGCACTGAACGTGATGACCGGCATCTACACCGGCCGCAGCCCCAAGGACAAGTACATTGTCATGGACAAGAACTCGAAGGACACCGTGTGGTGGAACACCCCCGAGTATCCCAACGACAACCACGAGATGAGCGAGGCCGTGTGGGCCGAGGTGAAGAAGCTCGCCCTCACCCAGCTGAGCGACAAGAAGCTCTACGTCGTCGATGGCTTCTGCGGCACCAACCACGACACCCGCATGAAGGTGCGCTTCATCATGGAGGTGGCCTGGCAGGCACACTTCGTCACCAACATGTTCATCCGCCCGCAGAACCAGGCTGAGTTTGACCAGGAGCCCGACTTCGTGGTCTATTGCGCAGCCAAGGCCAAGGTGGACAACTTCAAGGAGCTCGGCCTCCGCAGCGAGACCTGCGTGGCCTTCAACGTCACCAGCAAAGAACAGGTCATCCTCAACACCTGGTACGGCGGCGAGATGAAGAAGGGCATGTTCTCCATGATGAACTACTTCCTCCCCCTGAAGGGCATCGCAGCCATGCACTGCTCGGCCAACACCGACATGAACGGCGAGAACACCGCCATCTTCTTCGGCCTCAGCGGCACCGGCAAGACCACCCTCAGCACCGACCCGAAGCGCAAGCTCATCGGCGACGACGAGCACGGCTGGGACGACCACGGCGTCTTCAACTTCGAAGGCGGCTGCTACGCCAAGGTCATCAAGCTCGACAAGGAGTCTGAGCCCGACATCTACAACGCCATCCACCGCGATGCCCTCCTGGAGAACGTCACCGTCGATGAGAACGGCAAGATCGACTTCGACGACAAGAGCGTCACCGAGAACACCCGCGTCAGCTACCCCATCTACCACATCAAGAACATCGTCCGCCCGCAGAGCTCCGGCCCTGCTGCCAAGCAGGTCATCTTCCTCTCTGCCGACGCCTTTGGCGTGCTGCCCCCCGTCAGCATCCTGACCCCCGAGCAGACGAAGTACTACTTCCTCTCCGGCTTCACCGCCAAGCTGGCCGGCACCGAGCGCGGCATCACCGAGCCCACACCCACCTTCAGCGCCTGCTTCGGCCAGGCCTTCCTGGAGCTGCATCCCACGAAGTATGCCGAGGAGCTCGTGAAGCGCATGGAGCAGAGCGGCGCCAAGGCCTATCTGGTCAACACCGGCTGGAACGGCACCGGCAAGCGCATCTCCATCCGCGACACCCGCGGCATCATCGACGCCATCCTCAACCACAGCATCGACGAGGCTCCCACCAAGCAGATCCCGTTCTTCAACTTCACCGTTCCCACCCAGCTCGAGGGCGTTGACCCCGCCATCCTCGACCCGCGCGACACCTATGCCGACGCCGCACAGTGGGAAGAGAAGGCCAAGGACCTCGCCGCACGCTTCATCAAGAACTTCAAGAAGTACGAAAGCAACGAAGCTGGCAAGGCCCTCGTAGCCGCCGGCCCGCAGCTCTAAGACTCAGCTAAAAGCCTCATCTGGTTGATAGTTAAGAATTAAGAGTTAAGAAAAAAAGCTCTGCTGACGGAACACAGCCCGCAGGACAATTTCTTAGCTCTTAATTCTTTTTTTGTCTCTTACCCTACCTTTTTTTAATCTATAATCCCACTTTAAGAACATGAAATCCATGAAATCTCTTCTGAAAAATATCGCCTCCACCTTACTGGTTGCCCTTATCGTGGTGGGCTGCAACAACCCGAAATCCTCCCTCACCCCCGTTGGCACCCGTGCCGATGCCCTCGAAGGCAGTGCCTGGAGCCAGTCCGAGTGGATTTCCGCTGCCGATGCCCCCGTCGTCACCGGCCGCGTCCACGACGGTGCCCGTGCCGCCGACGGCGCCAGCTGGTTCGTCACCACCCTCACCAACGACAAGAAGGTCACCGCCGCCCGCTGGATGACCACCGCCCTCGGCGTCTATGACCTCTACGTCAACGGCCGTCTCATCGGCGACGAGGTGCTCAAGCCCGGCTTCACCCATCCCGCCAAGACACGCCGCTCCTTCACCTACGACATCACCGACGCCTTTGTCAAGAAAGCAGGCGGCGCGAATGTCCTGGCCGCGCAGGTCACCCCCGGCTGGTGGGGCGACAAGATTGTCACCCCCGGCGGACACGACGGCATGGTGGGCCGCAAGTGCGCCTTCCGCGCCGTCCTCGAGCTCACCTTTGCCGACGGCACCACACAGCTCCTCGGCACCGACACCGGCCACTGGCTGGCCGGCATCGCCGGACCCGTCACCCATGCCGCCATCTTCGACGGCGAGGACTACGACGCCCGCGAGCTCCCCGGCTACGCCTGCACCGACAAGCTCTCCAAGCCCGAGGTCAACACCGAGTTCAAGGGCGAGATTCTCCCCTCTGCCGGAGCCGAGGTCTATCAGCGCACCGACCTCGCCCTCGCCCCCGTCAGGGCCTACGTCTGGCAGGGCGTCACGGCGGGCTCCGACGATGCCCACGGCACCATCACCATCCTCCGCGAGTACACCCCCGGTGCCGTGATGACCATCCGTCCCGACGAGACGCTCGTCATCGACTTCGGGCAGAACGCCTCCGCCGTCCCCTCGTTCGTCTTCAAAGCCAAGGAGGGCACCGTCCTCACCTGCCTGCCTGCCGAGCTGCTCAACGACGGCAACGGCGCCAAGAGCCGCGGCATGGACGGCCCCGAGGGCAGCATCCACCGCACCAACCTACGCATCCCACAGACCGGCATGATGCTCCACTACACCTTCGCCGACTCCAAGGACTTTGTCACCTACACCCCGCGCAGCACCTTCTTCGGCTACCGCTACGTCTCCATCACGGCTACGGACGAGGTCGCCATCCGCTCCATCCGCTCCGTGCCCGTCACCTCCATCGCGCAAAATCTCGAGACAGGCGTCCTCACCACCGGCAACGACGACGTCAACCGCCTCATCGCCAACACCGTCTGGGGCCAGCGCTCCAACTACCTCTCCGTGCCCACCGACTGCCCGCAACGCAACGAGCGTCTCGGCTGGACCGCCGACACACAGGTGTTCACCGAGACCGGCACCTTCTTCGCCAACACCGCCCCCTTCTTCCACAAGTGGATGCGCGACATGATGGACACGCAGAGCCCCCTCGGCGGCTTTCCGGGCGTGGCGCCCTTAGGACAGTACGGCAACGAGATGATGCGCCTCGGCTGGGCCGACGCAGGCATCATCGTCCCCTGGACCATCTGGAAACAGTTCGGCGACCGTCAGATCGTCGATGAGACATGGGCCTCCATGGAGCGCTTCATGACGTGGGTGGCCGACACCAAGTACAACCATCAGGCACACATCGCCGAGAACGGCAACTACCAGTGGGCCGACTGGCTCAGCTACGAGCCCCTCGAGAGCTGCAGCGGACGCAGCCACGCCAACGACAAGGACGGCCACTGGAACCCCCTGCCCGAGGCCATCGACTACTGGAACTACCTCAGCGCCTCCTACTGGGCCATCGACGCCGCCATGATGCGCGACATGGCTGCCGCCACCGGACGCGACGCCGCCAAGTACGCCAACATGGCTGCCGAAGCCAAGGCCTACATCAAGGACAACTTCATCAACCCCGACGGCACCTTCAAGACCGAGATTCTCAACACCATGCAGACCCCGGCCCTCTTCGCCCTGAAGAACGGCGTGGTGGAGGGCGAGGCCAAGACCGCCATGCTGGCCCGCCTGCGCGACAACTTCGCCCAGCACGACGGCTGCCTCCAGACCGGCTTCCTCGGCACCTCCATCCTCATGCAGACCCTCACCGACAACGGCATGGCCGACATCGCCTGGGACCTCCTCTTCCAGCACAAGAACCCCAGCTGGCTCTACTCCGTCGATAACGGCGCCACCACCATCTGGGAACGCTGGAACAGCTACACCCTCGAGAGCGGCATGGGTCCCGCCGGCATGAACAGCTTCAACCACTACGCCTACGGCTGCGTCTGCCAATGGCTGTGGGAGACCGCCGCCGGCATCTGCGCCGACACCGCCACCCCCGGCTTCAAGCACATCGTCATGCGCCCCGTCCCCGACAAGCGCCTCGGCCATCTCAACGCCGAATACCAGTCCGCCGCCGGCCTCATTAAGAGCCAGTGGAAGTACGAAGCGGGCACGTGGACGTGGACCTTCACCATCCCCGAAGGCGCCACCGCCTCCGTCACCCTCCCCGGCGAACCCCTCACCCAAAACTACCCCTCCGGCACCTACACCGTGACGAAGCAAGGCGTCTGAGAGAAGAGGTAAGAGTTATTTACAGACATTCACGGACATTGTACGTAGCGTCGCAGACAGTTTTTTCCGTATAATGTCCGCGAATGTTCGTAAATATTTTTGCATGAGGTATTCACGGACATTCACGGGCATTATACGTAGCGTCGCAGACACC
>Ga0208297_1000343_pt1 | contig 106164 bp, 85 predicted proteins | sample LMS_cellobiose_e_FD_187367 | JGI IMG/M metagenome (GOLD analysis project Ga0208297, IMG submission 187367) | Rumen-fistulated moose microbial communities from Alaska, USA - LMS_cellobiose_enrichment (SPAdes) (version 2) | ecosystem: Host-associated > Mammals > Digestive system > Stomach > Rumen... | reverse complement strand
ATATGCAGCTTGCGACGACGTGGCGGAGGGCGTGGGATTCGAACCCACGTGCCGGCTCATCACCGACAACTCGATTTCGAGTCGAGCTCGTTATGACCACTTCGATAGCCCTCCGTATTCAGTTTTGACCCTTCGGAACCGCCTTAATTTCGAGGGGTAAAAAACTCAAATGAATGAAGAAATTGCGAAAGAACCTGCTCTGAAAATCGCGGAAAGCCCTGTAAATCAAGGAAATCGCCGAATTTTACAGACGGCAAAAATCAGACCTTTCGAGTCAGGGCCATTATGACCACTTCGATAGCCCTCCGTATTCCATTCCCGCGGAAGCCGGCTCCGGCTGCGCGGCGAAAGTATTATAACCGATATCCCGGGCAAAAGCAAGTCCCGGACGACGATTTTTCGCGCCTCTTGAAGAACGGCGGCTTGTTGTGATACAATAAGCGCGAGTTATCGGAACCTCGGCGAAAGGAAGGCATCCTTGAACAAAAAGATTCTTCGTTCCATATTCCGGCGCCGCATCGTCATGGTGCTGCTGTTTCTTTTGCAGATCGCTTTTTTCGCGGCGCTCATCATCGTCGGCGGCAGGACCTGGCGGATCGTCTCGCTGGCGCTCCACCTTTTCAGCCTGTTCGCCGTGCTGCACGTCATCGTCCGCAGCGACAACGCGCCCTTCAAGCTGATGTGGGTCGTCATCATCCTGATCCTCCCCCTCTTCGGCGGCGCGCTCTACATCTGGACGCGCGTCGGCACCCGGGCCCTCTCCCGCAGGCTGAAGGCCATCGGCGAGAGTTCGAAGCGCCTGCTGACGCCGCCGGAGGACGCGCTTCCCCTCCTGCCCGACGGCTGCTCCGCCGCGCATTATCTCCAGAATCATGAGGGCTTTCCCGTCTACACCGGTACGCGCACGGAATATTTGAGTCCCGGCGAGGCCTTTTTCCGCTCGCTGATGCCGGCTCTGGAGAGCGCGGAAAACTATATTTTCCTGGAGTTTTTCATCATCGACAGCGGCGCCATGTGGGACGCCGTGCTCGAAGTGCTCAAGCGCAAGGCCGCCGCCGGAGTCGACGTGCGCATCATCTACGACGATTTCGGCTGCCTCCTCCGGCTGCCGAAGAACTATCCGGCCGAGCTGGCGAAGCACGGCATCAGATGCCACGTCTTCAACCCCTTCCGCATACCCCTGTCCGCCGTGCAGAACAACCGCGACCACCGCAAGATCGTTTCGATAGACGGCCGCATCGCCTTCACCGGCGGACTCAACATGGCCGACGAATACATCAACGAAAAGGCTCGCTTCGGCTACTGGAAGGACTGCGCCGTCCGTCTCGACGGCGACGCGGCGTGGAGCCTGACCGTCATTTTTCTCGAGATGTGGCGTCTGCTCGACAAGACGCCGGACGATTTCGAGGCCATGCGTCCGCGCGGCGACGTCTCCTTTGAGTGGCAGGACGGCTTCGTGCAGCCCTTTGCCGACAGCCCGTTGAGTCCCGAGCACACCGCCTCGCGCGTCTTCCTCGCGCTCATCGGCCGCGCCCGCAGTACGCTCTACATCAATACGCCGTACCTCATCCTCGACGACGCCTTCGTGAACGCCATCTGCTCCGCCGCCAAGTTCGGCGTCGACGTCCGGATCGTCACGCCCCATCACGCGGACAAGCCCATCGTCCACGCGACGACGCGCTCGTATTACCACGACCTGCTCCTCGCCGGCGTGAGGATCTACGAATTTTCCGACGGCTTCCTCCATTCCAAGACGATCGTGGCGGACGGAGAGGCCGCCGTCATCGGCACCTCGAATTTCGACTACCGCAGCCTCTACCTGCATTTCGAGTGCGGCGTCCTGATGTACGGCACGCGCGCGGTAAAGCAGCTCGACGACGATTTTTCAGACATGCTCTCCCGCTGCCAGGAGATGCGGCTCGAGGACTTTTCGCCCGGCCTCTTCGGCCAGCTCCGGCAGGCCGCGCTGCGGCTGTTCGCGCCGCTGATGTGACCTTCTTTTTCTTGAAAAGAAAAAGAAGGCAAAAAGAATTTTGTGCCGTTTCGCACATAGTACAGACTCCTGCCTTTTTCGCTCGGTAACGGACGCCGCCGGTAAACCGCCGTTCTCTCTGCGAAAAAAGCAAAAAGAATTTTGTGCCGTTTCGCACATAGTACAGACTCCTGCCTTTTTCGCTCGGTAACGAACGCCGCTGGTAAACCGCCCTTCTCCCAATGGAAAAGGCAAAAAGAACTTTGTGCCGTTTCGCACATAGCACGGCCCCTGTATCGAAGGAACGCGTCAGGTCGATCGTCCTACAGGGAGAAAAACATCATGGACAAGAAAAAATTTCCCCTCTGGTCGAAAGCGGTCGCGGCCGTCTTTCTGTGTTTTTTAGCGTATGCGATCTTCACCACAGTCACCGGCATCCCCCATACGCTCCGAGATGATCCCCGCTGGCTCGAATGGCACGTCGAGGCCCGCTCCGTCGAGGAGGCCGAGGCGCTTTTCGGCGACGGTCTGCTGCTCCGGCAGTTTGCGGAGAGCGGCTGCCGGAACGTCCGATACAGCCTTGAGTTGACGGACGACGGCTCCACGATCGAGGACAGGGACAAGTGGGTCATGCTCGACGCCGTGTGTTACGGAGACGGCGTTTTCTCCACGCTGAAAGTGTATTTTGACGGTTTGCCGCATGCCGTCCGCCGCGCGTTTGAGGCGGATACCATAACGGAAACAGGGAGCGTTGTCATAGATGGAACGACCGTTGACTATGCGCTGGATGCTTCGGGCGTCTATCCCGGCGTTCCGAATATACTGATGGCTCTTTTCCGGTATGGCGGGAACGATTTTTCCTTTTCCTGCGACTGCACCGGCCTCATATCGGACGCCCGGGACGAGGCGCAGGCGCGCGAGGGTATCCAGGTCGCCTGGGATGCGCTTCATCATCTGCTGTCATCCCATGCTCCGCCCGCCCCGTAGGGCGCGGGGCCCCTCGCCGTTACCGGGTGAAACCGGAGAGAACGGCGGCCGCGTCTGACGGCGTGATTTTTGGATTTTTCAGGAAAAAGAACGGCACAAAAAGCAGTGCCAGTTCTCCTGCGTAAAGCGCCGCTCGACGGTCAATCCCGCGGAAAGCAGCGCCGCCTCCACCTCGTCCTCGCGGCCGTCGATGACGCCGGAGCAGACGAAAGCGCCGCCTTCCGACAAAAGCGGCGGCACGGCGGGCGCGAGCGCGATGATGACGTCGGCCACGATATTCGCCAGCACGAGGCCGAAGGTCTTACCGCCGAGGCGCTCCTTCGTGCGCTTTTGCGAGACGTCCCCCGCGAAGACGCGGAGCGTTTTTTCGGTGACGCCGTTGAGGGCGGCGTTGGCCATGACGACCTTCGGCGCGTTTTCGTCGATATCGACGCCCACGGCGCTTTTTCCCCCGAGCAGCAGGGCGGCGATGGCCAGGATGCCGCTGCCGCAGCCGAGATCGAGGATATCCTTCCCCGGCGCGAGCGTCTCCAAAGCGCGCAGACACATCTGCGTCGTCGGGTGCGCGCCTGTGCCGAAAATGAGGCCGGGGTCGAGCCGCAGGACGGTCCGGTCCGTCTCCGGCGCGGTCTCCCATTCCGGTACGATGAGCAGTTTTTCTCCGACGGCGACGGGCTTGTAAAACTGCTTCCAGTTGTTTTCCCAGTCCTCGTCGCGCACCGTCCGTTCGGCGAGCGCATATTCCGGCAGGGCCGATTTAAGACGATCCAGCTCCCTGCGTCCCTCGGGCGTGTCCTCCAGATAGAATTTTACGCGGCAGAGCCCCGCGAGGGACTTTTCCAGTTCCTCATCTATATAGTCCCAGTATTTCCGGTTTTCCTCCAGAAACGCGCGGAACGTCGTCTCGTCTTCGATGACGAGGCTTTCTTCACCGAGCGCCGTGAGCCGCCCGGTGAGGCGGTCGAGCTCATCGGGCCGCGTGTCGACGGATATTTCCAGCCACTGCATCATGTTCCTCCGGCTTTTTATTCTGCGTCTGCGTATCGTTGCCGGGCGGCAGGGGCAAAGCGATTGCCCGGGCCGGTACGCTATAAGTTCTTCTGCAACGCGCCTGAAGGGCGCTTTGGGTGCTTGTGCGGCTCCCAGCCGTCGAGCGGAAGCCTCTGCATCGCGCCGAAGACCTTGCTGCGCAGATCGGGATAGCGGGCGGAGAGCTCGCGCACGAGCGCCTTGACCTCCTCGCGGCGGCTTTGGCCGTCCATCGGGCAGAGGTTTTTGACGACGGGCAGGCTGTATTTCTCCGCGAGGCTCCGGACCGTCCCCTCGCCCACGTAGAGCATGGGCCTTATCTGCGTGACGCCGGTGCGGCTCATGTACGTGACCGGCTGGAAGCAGGAGAGCCGCCCCTCGTAGAAAAGCGAGAGGAGAAACGTCTCCACCGCGTCGTCGAAATGGTGCCCCAGCGCGATCTTGTTGAGACCCAGCTCGGCCATCACGTCATGCAGCGCGCCGCGCCGCATCTTCGCGCAGAGCGCGCAGGGGTTTTTCTCGTGCCGCTCCTCGAAGACGATGCGCTGTATCTCCGTTTTCCGCACCGTGTACGGGACGTCCAGCTTTTTACACAGCGCGGCCACGCCGGAAAAATCCATCTCCTCATAGCCGAGCGAGAGCGTGATCGCGTGCAGCGTGAATTTTTCCGGGTAATACGCCCGCAGCTTCGCCAGCGCGCACAGGAGCGCCAGCGAATCCTTGCCGCCCGAGACGCCGACGGCGATCGCGTCCCCGTCCCGGATCATCGAGTAATCCTCCACACAGCGGCGCACCAGACCGGTAAATCGTTCCATAAAGCGCAGACTTCCTTTGCAAAAAACGAAAAATGATATCGAGCATTTACGAGTAAAAACGAGAAAAACGGAGAGATAGGGAGTTTGTAAAGCGATAAATCAAAATATCGAAAAACTTCTCTTGACACCGTTTGCGCGTTGTGTTATAAAAATAAAGCGCGCCTATCATTGTAAGGTGCGCATGAATATTTGTCAAAATAATTTTTCAGATATCGGAGGAATTTCCATGTCAACCACACTTGCGAAGAAGGAGACCGTTTCCCGCAAATGGTACGTCCTCGACGCTGCCGGCAAGCCGCTTGGCCGTACCGCGGCGACAGCGGCCGTGCTGCTCCGCGGGAAGCATAAGCCCGACTATACGCCCAACGTCGACTGCGGCGATTTCGTCGTCATCATCAACGCCGCGCAGGCCGTCCTGACCGGCAACAAGCTGCAGCAGAAGTACTACCGCCGTCACAGCGGCTGGATCGGCGGCCTGAAGGAGGTCAAGTACGACCGCCTGATGGCCGAGCGTCCCGAGCTCGCCATGGAGCTTGCCGTCAAGGGCATGCTCGCCAAGAACAGCCTCGGCCGCAACGCCTTCGGCCGTCTCCACGTCTATGCCGGCGCGGAGCATAAGCACGAGGCCCAGAAGCCCGAAGCGTGGACGCAGGAATAAGGAGGAAGTAAGAATGTATCAGAGCAAGAAACCGTATATGTACGGCACCGGACGCCGGAAGTCCTCCGTCGCCAGAGTCCACCTGTTCCCGGGCGGAACGGGCAGGATCACGATAAACGGCCGCGAGATCGACGATTACTTCGGCCTTGAGACGCTGAAGCTCATCGTGCGTCAGCCGCTGAACACCATCGGCCTTCTCGACAAGGTCGACATCGAAGCCACCGTCACCGGCGGCGGCGTCACCGGCCAGGCCGGCGCCATCCGCCACGGCATCGCCCGCGCGCTGCTGAAGGTCGACGAGGCTTACAGGCCCGCCCTCAAGGCCGCCGGCTTCCTCACCCGCGACCCGAGAATGAAAGAGCGCAAGAAGTACGGCCTCAAAGCCGCCCGTCGTGCGCCTCAGTTCTCGAAGAGATAACCGAGACGATTTACAGGCGTCCGCTTCGGCGGGCGCCTGTTTCTGTCCTGCGCGCAGCGGGCGGAGCCTTTTGGCTCCGCCCGCGTTGCTTACATATTGGTCCAGGGCTCGCAGAGAGGCCGGTGCGTGACGCCGTCCACGAGGAACAGCTTATACTGCGCGCCGGAGCCCTTCAGGGTGAGCGTGCCGCTCCCGGAGACAGGGGAAACGATCTGCACGGCCGTCATCCTTCCGCCGTCGTATCTGGCGGCGATGAGCTTCGCGCCCGCGGGGGCGTTTTCCACGGTGTATGTCAGCTTACCGCCGTCGACGATAGCGGTGACGGCGGGGCCGGTCTCCTCGTTTTCGGCCCAGACGGCCATCACATCCGTGTCGGCGGCGACGGCGACGGTCACGCCGGGCTGGTACTCGACGCCGCCGACGAGCCACGCTTTAAAGAGCATATCCGCCGGCGCTCCAAAACCGCACTCCGGCAGGAGGTAGTCGCACGCCTCGGTAGTGACCGGGTCCATGGAGCCCGTACCGCCGTTCGGCAGGAAGGCGACGGTGTAGGTCGGTATCTTCGGGATGGTCACTTTCTCCGTCGCCGTGCCGAAGACGGGGTCGGAGAAGGTCGCCGTGTACGTGCCGACGCCGTCGGATTCCGTAGTGGCGGGCGTCGTGACCTCGTAAACGCTCTCGGCGGTGTCGCTGGCGGTGTGGCTCTCGTCGTGCCGGCAGGCGACCGTGGCGGTGACGGTCTTGTATTCATCGGACCAGATATACTCCGGCGCGCCGTAATCATGGCCGAGGGCGTCCAGCTCTGCCGTGTGGTGGTCTTCTATCTCATTTGCCCCCTCCGCGTCGGTGAACCACGCGCCGCAGGTCTCGCAGGCGTAATACGCCGTGTTGCCCGCCTCCTCGCAGGAGGCGGCCTTCGCGGGGATATGCGTCAGCGTGTGACCGAGGGCCGGGATAACGACGGGCGTCCGGCTTATTTCCGCTTCGCAGGCGGTGCAGTAGACGACGGACTCGCAGCTGCCGGCCGCCGTGCAGGTGGGCGCGACGGGATTTTCCTGGACCGCCTCGGCAGGGGTGTGGCCCGTAGCGGGGATCGCCGTATGCTCGCTGCTGATGATATCGCCGCAGACGGTGCATCTGACGACCATGTCGTAGCCGCCGTCCTCGGTGCAGGTCGCGGGGGCGTCGTTTTCCTTCGCGGCCTCGGCGGCGGGCGTATGGCCGGCGGCGGGCGTCATGTACATGGCGGGGTCGTCATAGCCGCCGTAAAGGCCGTATTCATCGCCGTAATACTTGCCGCAGCCCTCGCAGTAGTAAAAGCCCATGCAGCCGGGCGCCGTGCAGGTGTTTTCGTAGGCCTCCGTATGGGTCATGGTATGGACGTGGGCCCTCCACTTGGCCGTGACCTTCACGTCCTCGGTGACGTCGATGCCGTCGCCGCTCTCGCCGAGGTCCCAGCCGTCGAACTCGTAGCCGTCGGGGACATCGAAGCCGTTTTCCGGCAGGATGTACTGCGCGCCGAGCGGGACGGTCTGCGGCGGCATGGTCTCGCCCATGAGGCGCGCCTCCATCAGCTCGCCGCCGCCGTCGTCAAAGCTGACGGTGGCGGACTTTTCCTTCACGGTAACGACGAGGAAGCCCACGTTCTCCTTCTGCACGCCGTCGATGCAGGGGGTATAGGCGTAAATACCGGGCTCCGCGTCCTCGGGGACCGTCACCGTTACGGTCTGCGCGGCCGTATCCGGGGTAAGCTCCAGCGCGCAGGCCGGGTTCGTGCCGCGGGGCACGAAGGAGAGACTGCCCAGATAGGCGTTGGCGGCGGGCCTCGTTATAAAGGACGTGGTGATCTCGTCGCCGGGGAAGGCGGTGGGGTTCTGGAAATACATATTCTGGAGGATATATTTCCCGTCCTCGTTTGCCACGTTCACGGTGACGTGGGCGTTGAGGGTGGTGCTGGGGCCGATTTGCTTTTCCGCGCCCACCTGCACGTTATTCGTCCAGCTCGAAGCCTTCATATAAACCGTGTGCCGGGTGGTGGGCTTGATGACGCCGTATTCGTCCCGCTCAAGGGGCGTCGTGCAGTCGGCGTCCTGATAGAGCTCCACCGCGCCGGGATACAGGGGGTTATTGTTCACATACCAGTTCACGGTCTGGCTCGACCACTGGGCGGCGGGGTAGGTCTCCGGCAGCGGGGATACGGTGAGAGCCACGCTCCTGCCCACCTTGGAATTCATGTCGCTCATGGGGTTTGACGCGTTCATGGCCAGTCCGGCGAGATACTCCCCCTGCCCCGTATATATAACGCTGTACTTATCCCGCGTGCCCGCCAGGGTGGTTGCGGTCTCCTTTACGCGGGTATGGACGTAGACGGACTGATTGAGGAAGCTCCCGCTGACGGGGATCGCCAGCTCTCCCGTGCCCGCGGGGGAAACGGCGCCCGCCCATTCAGACGCCGTGGGCGTGCCGGCGGAGAGGGTCGCCGCGTACTCCTGATTAGAGAAGGCCCGCGTGACGGTGATAACGCCGTCGGCGTAGGAAAGGGAGGACATGGCGAGAGAATCGTCGTTGGCCGGGGCCTTTTTGATCTCCTTTACTGGGGAGACCACCTTGCCGGTCATGCCGTCCACAGAGGCGACGAGGCGGAGGTAAGTGCCCACGTCGGCGGCGGTGATCGTATAGGCGCTGATGGTGGCCCCGTCGATATCCTCCCAGTAATTCTCCCCGTTGGGGCTGTGCTGCCACTGGAAGCGGACGGAATCGGGGGCCGTGTTCTCCATGGTTTTCAGAAGCCCCGTGCGGGCGGTCTGCAGGGGGCCGCCCACCTTCGCGCCGGAGGTGTAGACGATGGAGCCCTCCAGCATGGTGGACTCGGGAACCGCAATAGCGTTGGAATAGAGCGCGCCCATGTGGTTTTTGACCGAGACCGCCACCCGCAGCCAGAGGCCGGTATGCTTGGCTCTGACGTAGAACTCTTGATCGGTTTGTCCCTCGAGGTCCGTCCAGTTCACGTTATCCGTGGAGGATTGCCACTGGTAGGTCTTTTCCCCATCAGAGACGTCTATAAGAGACGCCTCAATCATATCTTGGGGCACTGCAACGGTACTCGACCCCATAGCGGTTTTGATGCTGACCGTGCCGCTGATCTGCGGTTTTTCTACAAAGGACGTCGTAGACGATGTGTGTGAAAAAAAGCCATCGCTTGACCAGATATACCCTTCCTTTGGACTCTCAAGATACAAATGATCCTCAACAAAGAAGCCTTGCTCGCTGCAAACAAGATATCCCTTCGAAGAAGACCTTTGATAGCAGGAAACGGGACCTTGAAACGTTATTTTCCCTTCCGCATAAATGGGAGTCGCCCCACACGCGTGTGCGACAACCCCTCCGCCCGCAGCAAGCGTGATGTCTCCGGTGGCGCAAATAACACGATAATATGGGTCTAAAATCTTTTTGCTCCTGTAATACTCCATATCTTCGTCTGTATACGCTTTTATCTGCGTCGCCCCTCCGCCCTCTGCTGTAATGGTTTCCGCGACGATGCAGCTTTTCAGCGCATGGATCTCCAAATTGCAGTTATCAAGATTGACCTTTTCCGCAGCGACCAGGCCGTATTCGTTCTTGCTCGTCACTTTATTCGCGGGGCCATTGATGATCGTGATACTCTTCGCCTCGATCGCCGTGTCCGCAGCCTCGACAACGAGGTTGCCATAGTTTTGTTTTAGGAAATTGCCCTTCGCGTAAATGCCGCGACCCTTGGAGCTGACCGATATGCTGCCGTACTTTTGAAGATGAATGGTCGCGTCCTCTGCGGAGGTGTAAATGCCGGTGTATTTCTCACTCTCGGTGGATACTTCAACGTCGCCGGTGATCCAGACGCCCGCGCCGTCGGCGTGGATGGCGTCCTTGACGGCCTCGACCTTGACCTTGCCGCTCACGGAGACCTCGCCGGTGGCGTAAATGCCGTAGCCCGTGCCGATGAGCTTCGAGCCCTCGCCGCCGTTCACGCTGACGCCGCCGTTTTTGGCGTCGAGCACGGAGCTTTTGTCGCTGTCGGCAACGGCGGTGATCGGGCCGGAGAGATTGAGGGTGATGCCCTCCTCCCCCGTGGAGAGGATGGCGCTGGCCTTGGCCGCGGCGTAGAGGCTCTCGCCGCTTATATTCACGCTGCCGCCCATGATGCAGGCGGCGCCGCTCTCGCTGCTTTGGGCGTTCACGCTGCCGGCGACGGCGACGGCGCCGTTTTTCGCCAGAAGCGCCTGCTTCTTCGCGCTCACCTTCACGCTGCCCTTGAGCTCGACGCTGCCGCTCTCGGCGCTGACGCCGGTCCTGTTCTTCGCGGTGATATCCAGCGCGCCGTCTCCGAGCATCTGCACGGAGCCGCCGGCCCAGACGCCGCCGCCGTCGCTGACGGCGGTGATCTCCGTGCCCTCCGCCATCACCACGCTGCCCGTGTCCTTCGCCTGAATGGCATAGCCGTAGCTGTAGCCGCCGGTAACGTCAAATTTGCCGGAGAGCCATATACCCGCGCCGCCGCCGGAGACGACGGCGTTGGCTTTGGAGGTAATGGTCGCCTTATCGGTCGCGGAAAGGACGACGTTGTTTCCGGCGACGCAGAAGCTGTCGCCGGTGCTCTCCGCCATCAGCGAAGCGCCCTCAAAGCGCACGGTGCCATAGGCGGCGTAAAGGCAGCTTCCCTTTGCCTCCAGCATGGCGGAGGAGACGCCCGTGAGCGTGACGCTGCCGTTTCTGGAGTACACCGCGTCGCCGCCGCAGGTGACGGCAAGGGTTTTGGCGGTATAGTTGATATCGCCGTCGATGTTGAGGCCGTCCTTGCGGGCCTTGATATCCAGATCGGCGTCGCAGGTGAGGCTTTTGACCGAAATGCCGTGGCCCGCGCCGTTGGCGGTGATGACCTTGTCCGACATGGGCATGGTGATCGTCAGCGTATGCCCGCCCTGATCCTGTATGGTGAGGTCATAGTTGCCCCGTATGGAGCGCAGGATCAGGTCCTTGTCCATGATGAGGGTCGCGTCGCCCGTCAGCACGATGTCCCCCACGGGGCATGTGCTGGCCAGAACTTCGCCCTCGATGGTCTCGACAGCCTCCGCCAGCGCCGCCACCGACAGCAGACAGACGACCGTCAGCGCCATGAGAAGAAGACTCAAAAGCCGCTTTGCCTTTCGCTTCATAACAGGTTCCTCCTTTGATCCGGGCGTTTCCGCGAGCCTATAGTTTTCCATATTCGATTATAGTGTTTTTGGTAAAAAAAGTCACTGGCACTTGTGCCAGTGACGGGGACAAAATCGGCGCGCTTTGGGCGCTTGACAAAACGCGCCCGCGTGGTACAATGATTGCGTTGCAATCATTATACTGGATTTTAGCCGCGGCGTGAGGACACGCCGCATGGCATATTATACCATGCCCTACGGTCATGGTATAATAAAATCGCAAAAGGGCGCTGTACATGGCGGTCAGCCCTTTACTGGTCTAACTTCATGTTAGCCGCTCGGGGGCCATCCGGGCGGCTAACGCGCTTTAATGGTAAGTAAGAACCTTTTGTCAATTTTCGTCCATCCGCCTCCCCCCCGCCGGGGGAGGCTTTTTTATTTTTCCTCCATCAGGTTCGTGATGACCAGCTTGTTGGACACCACGGCGGCGAAGAGCTCGTACTTGTTGGCAAAGCCGCCCTTTTCGATGAGCTGGGTAAGATTCCAGCGGACGCCGTTTTTGCTGATGCCCAGCTCCTCCGCGATCTCGTCGAGCGTCAGCCCTTTGATGAAGCGGCGGAGCACGTCGAACTGCCGGGGCGTGATATCGCCGGAGAACATGTCCTTGAGCTCGATGCTGGGCGCGCTGTCGGGGAAGACATGCTCCCCCGCGAGGGTGCGGTCTATGACCGCCATAAGCTCTTCAGAGCCGTGGTCCTTATACCACAGGCTGTCGGCAGCGCCGGCCCTGGCCCGCGCCAGCACCTCGGGGTCTACAAGGCTCGTGACGGCGATCACCTTCGGACAGCCGGGGCGCCGGCGGATGCGCTCCCCCGCGGCGAGGCCGGAATGGTTGTGCAGCGTCAGGATATCCATGAGCACAAGATCGATCTTTCCGGTATCGCAGGCCGCTTCCGCCTCAAAGGCGTCGGCGAAGACCGCCGCTATCTCGAAGCGGCCGTCCTTTATGAGCAGATCCGACAGATATTTCCGCACGATGGGGCTGTCCTCCGCCAGTATGGTCCGGATCATGGCTCCGTCCTCCTTTCGGGCAAGCTGACTGTCAGGGCAAAGCGGGGCGCGGCGGTGATGACCATCTCGCCTCCGGCCTGTTCGATGCTCTGCCGCAGCGCGGAGAGCCCGCCGCCCTCGGCGATGGGGCCGGAGGGGGCCCGGCCGTCGTTGGTGACATGGGCGGTATAGCGCCCCTCCCCGGCCGTTATCACGACCCGGATGCGCCGGCCGCCGGCGTGGCGAATGCAGTTCGTGACGCACTCCCGGGCCGCGGCGGCGATGAGCCGTTCCGCTTCCGGGTCGGCGGGTCTGACGCCCTCGACGAGCAGCTCCGCGTTCATGTCGGCGGCCTGCCGCTGCGCCGCCTCCAGCGTGCCGGGGCTGACGGGGTATTCGCTGCCGAAGGGCACGAGCGCCCGATCCAGCCGCTCCAGCGCGGTCTCCGCGTCCGCGCCGCCGTTTTCCAGCAGATCGGAAAGGGCGATGAGGCTCGCCCCGATATCGTTGTGGATGCGCACCTTGAGCTTCAGCGCCTCCTGCTGCGGGATGATGTCGGCCAGGTGCGCGAGCATAGCCTGCATCCGCCGAATATCGGCCCGCAGGGCGGCGTTGTCCCGCTCGAGCTGGGCGTTCGTTTCAAACAGCTCGGTCATATCCACGGCGGTAGTCTGCGTGAAGCCCGGCAGGGCCGGTTCGTCCAGCGGCACGGTCTGAAAACGCCATATCCGTCCGTCCGGGAAGCGGTACAGCGCCGGCAGGTCGTTCACGCGGCGGATGGGGGACCGCTCGCCGGCAGCGGCCAGCGCGTCGGTCAGATCGCCGACCGCCTGGGGGTAACTGCCGGTCAGCTCGACGCCGAGCCGGGCCATCGCGTAATTGACCAGGACGGCCCTGCCCGTTTCGTCGGCGAAGAGGATGCCGGCGTTGAGGTTGTCCAGCGCCTGCCTTACGGAGGTGGGGGACAGCGTTTCGAGGTTGGCCCGATACGTCCGCCGAAGGCCCGCCGCCGCGTGGAGGAACACCAGCAGCGCCAGCAGCGGCAGGAGCGCCCACGGGAAACGCGCCTCCAGATGCCCGGCGCTGCACACCGAAAGATAGGCGCAGAGGCACAGGAGCGCCGCGAATAAAGCGCCGTCCGCGATCCGGCGCTTCAGCGCGCCGTGACAGAGCAGCCGGTAAAGGCACAGGGCAAGCTGAAAGACCCCGGCCAGGAACAGCAGTCCCGTCAGCAGGAAACATGTCTCCGGGGAAAGCCGGGAAAAGATGGTCACAGGGCGTCACCCCCCTTTAAAGGAAGCAGGAGCGAGCAGCCGCCCTCGCCGTCCGTTTCGGCGCTCATGGCCGGGTATCGCCGGAAAAGCGGCGATGTGTCGATGGATGCGTCCGTTTCCACGCGGCAGCGGGGCGCGCCCCCCACGACGCCGACGCTCACATCGATGTATTTAGCCGCGTCCGGCAGGGCTTCCGCCGCGTCCTCAAAAAAGTCGTAGGCCAGCTCCGCGGCCTCAAGGGGCAGGGCCCGGCGGTCTTCCTCGACATAATACGCCCCCGCGACGCCCAGACGCTCCAGAGAACGGCACGACTCGGCCAGCGCGCCGGAGAGGATGCGGACGGAGTCCGCGTCCTCATGGGTCAGGATAAAATCCCGCCGCCGCTTGATGAAGCTGCCGAGAAAGAGGATGCGGGCCAGGACCCGCCGCTTTTCCCCGTCGGTCTCCGCCCGCCGGTACGCCGCCGCGAGGCTTCGGAGGCCGTCAAGCTGGGACTGGGTCTTCCGCTGCATGAGGTCATAGAGCCTGTTCTGCTCCTCGAGGGCGCTTTGCGCCTTTTGCTGCTCGTATTCCACCCGGATAAGCTCGCTGCGGTCGCTGAGCTGCTCCCGCACGCTCTCCAGCTCCTCCTGTTTTTCCAGAAGCTCGGCGATATCCTCCGTCCAGACGGCGCGGCCGCCGTTGACCGGCATGTTCCGCAGCCGCTTCCCCTCCGGCAGGATGACGGGAGCCGTTTCCGCGCGTATCATGGCCTCCCGGGGTACAGGCTCCGCGCGGCGGGAGGCGTAGCGCGTCTCGTAGTCCTTGTCGGTGATCTGCATGGCAATATCCGCCGACGCCCGGAAGAGGTCGGAATAGCGGGTATTGGAGGGGATGAGCCCGCACTGGATGCAGCATTCAAAAAACGCGGTGAATACGAGGCAGTCGAAAACGGCCAGATCCCCCAGCGGGCCGGTGACGAAGGGCGCCCGGGCCGTATACAGCGCGATATACAGCACCGCCGCGGCGAAGGGCACGAGCGGCGCCCAGAGGAATTTCTTCGTCCGGGGGACGCGGCACTTTTTGAGCATGGTGAAAAAAGCCGCCAGCGTGCAGGCGATGCCCCAGGCGGTGAGAATGTAAAACAAAAAGCCGTAGCCGTAATTGAGCTCCGAGCCCCCGGCGCTTTCCGGCAGCAGGAAGAGCCGGCCGTGGAGATCGTTTGTAAGCGTCGCGGCGATCAGCAGGAGGGTGGGGATATAAAGGAGCGTGGTCCACTTCGGCAGGCGATACCGCTCTCCTTTCCCCAGCGACAGGGAGACGAAAAAGGCGATGAGCGGGATGAGCAGGATGGGGATGTAGTAGGCGTACCAGAGAAAGCGGCTCGCGTCCGCGTCCATGACGAGGTGCCAGCGGAATTCCCGCACCGTCAGCCACGCCGTCATCAGGACGGCGACAAAGGCGAGCTGGCGGCGCACCTGAAGCTGGATGACCCGTCTGTGGGCGGTGACGCCCCACGCCGAAAAGAGGCCGAGATAGAGAAAAATGCGGAGATAGTTGGCGGCTTGCTCCAGAAAGGGGCTCTCCGTGGTGACCACGATACGGCGGCACAGCAGAGCCGCCGCGATCACGCACAAAGCGGGGAGGACCGCGCGGATAAGGTCCCGGTCCCGTTTAGCCGTATGTCCCAAGGCTGCCGCCTCCCTTCCGAACCTGCCTAAATCAAAACGCCGTTGCAGTGGTCTGTCTCGTGCTGGATGATCTGCGCCGTCCAGCCGGTAAAGGTTTTCAGCCGGACCTGAAGCCGCTCGTTCTGGTACCGCACCTTGATACGGCGGTACCGCCTGACCTTCCGCGTGCCGGGAAGGGAGAGGCATCCTTCTTCGGCCTCGTACGGCTCTGCGCTTTTGACGATCTCGGGGTTAAGCATCGTCATATAGGCCCCCTCGTTGTCGAATACGATAATGCGTCTGGCGACGCCGATCATGTTCGCCGCCATGCCGACGCAGCCGTCGCGGTGGGCGATGAGCGTGTCGAGAAGGTCCCGCGCCGTCTCCAGATCGTCCTCCGTGGCCGGAGCCGATCGCTGCGCGAGGAAGATGGGGTCTTTCATGACGGGTCGTTCCATGGCGTACCTCTTTGGTGTCCGCCGGTCCTGCGCGGCCGCGGTACCGGCCGCCCCGGCGGGATTTTTCGGGGACGCGCGCGTTGAGCCGCCATGATGCCGCCGTCCCGCGCACTTGATTTTATTTCCGTTTCGGATATAATTTTATAGTGCAGGCAACAGGAAGTCAACATTATCCGCTTTGAAAGGAGAACCCTCATGAAAAAAGATTTAGGTCTCGTACAGGCCGTATACCCGATGCCCGTGCTGATGGTGGCGGCCTACGACGAAAACGAAAAGGTCAACGTCATGAACGTGGCCTGGGGGCAGATCTGCGACGAGGACAAGCTCATCCTCTTTATCGGTGAAGGGAAGAAAACATGGCTCAATATCAAGGCGAGCAAGGCCTTTACGGTCGCGCTCGCCGATAAAAGCCACATGGCCGCGGCCGATTTCTTCGGCATCGCCTCCGGCAACAAAATCGACGACAAGTTCGAGCGCACCGGCTATCACGCCGTCAGAAGCGACCGCGTGCACGCGCCGATCATCGAGGAGTTCCCCGTTGTGATGGAATGCGAGCTGCTGGAGTTCCTCGACACGGAATACGTGTCCGGCGTCGTCGGCAAGATCGTCAACGTCAAGGCGGAGGAGGCCGTCCTCGGCGAAAACGGCAAGGTCGATCCTTCCAGGCTGAACGCCCTGATGTTCGATCAGTTCCAGCACGGCTACTACGTCACCGGCGAGAAGGTCGGCCAGGCCTGGAACGCCGGCGCCGCCCTCATGAAGTAGCCGGACGGCGGCGGCAGATCGGCAGCGGGAGCGGAGGAGAGATTATGGATCAGAGCGAAAAAAGACTGTTTCTGATAAGGCGGCTTTTAGCGGAGCGGCCGGAATATCGGGGCGTGGAGATACCGTCCGACGAGCCCGGGCAACGGCGGCTCCTTCGGAGCCTTTTTAACGTCCGTATGCCGGGCGCCGCCGACGAGGATTTTCTCCGGGTACAGGACGAATACCTGCGGGAGGAAACGCGCGCGAAGGGCGTTACGGCGCTATCCGATCTGGCCCCCGCCGAGCCGGACCTCTATCTCTGGCAGGGGGATATCACGACGCTCCGGTGCGACGCCATCGTGAACGCCGCGAACAGCGGCCTGACCGGCTGCTACCAGCCCTGCCATACCTGCATCGACAACTGCATCCATACCTTTGCGGGCGTCCAGCTCCGGAACGCCTGCGCCGGGATCATGGAGCGGCAGGGGCACGAGGAGCCGACCGGCCGGGCCAAGATCACGCCCGCCTACAATCTCCCCTGCAAATATGTCATCCACACCGTCGGCCCCATCGTAAGCGGCCGCCTGACGCGGGAGCATCGGGAGCTTCTTGCCTCCAGCTACCGCTCCTGCCTCGATATCGCCGCGGAGAACGGCTGCGGGAGCATCGCCTTCTGCTGCATCTCCACCGGCGTCTTCGGCTTCCCCAGGCGGGAGGCGGCGGAAATCGCGGTACAGACCGTAAAGGGCTGGAAAACCGAGAAAAACAGCGCCGTCAAGGTCATCTTCAACGTCTTCGGAGACGAGGACCTTGCCGTCTACCGGCATGTTCTGAAACAGGACAGGGCTTCTCCGCTTTTTTGCGGGTGAGCCGGTTTGCAGGCGTCCCGGGGCCCGCTCTTACAGAAACGCTTGCGCAGAGCGGGGCGGCATGGTATCATAGTGGCGTCATACAGGGCCGGACGGACGCGAAAGGAGAAAAACGGTGAAAAAACGACTGTTTATGGCTTTTCTGACGAGTTGTATCGTATGGAGCCTGCTGACCGTCCCGGCGCTGGCCGCGCCGCGGGGAGAAGCGCTGGAGGGCAACGATAAAGCGGTTTATCAGATGCTCGCGGGGAAGATCGAGCAGGTCGCGGCGGGGAAACTCACGAGCACCGTTTTCACCCTGACGCCCGGCGATCTCGGCTTGCAGGAGTGGTGGACCGCCGAGGAGCTCGGCGTCGAGGCCATCGTCGTGGGCGGCTCGATAGCCGCCGACGCCATACAGGCCATGAAGGACAATCTCACGTTTGACGCTGCCGGGGTCATTAACGCGCTGGCGGCGGATTATCCCTGCCATTTATATTGGTTTGACAAGACGGTCGGCTTTTATGCCGAGACGCACTACAACTTCTCTGCCGTGTTCGCGGAGGGAGAATATAAATTAGGCTATGACACGACTGAGATCATGATGCTCATGGCCGTGTCGGAGGATTACGCGGGCGGGACCGTCATGCAGGTGGGAGGCCAGTCCTACCCCGTTGAGCTGGACGCGGCCAGGCGCGAGCAGTATAAGGTCGATACGGCCTTCGCCGCAGCCCAGATTATCGTGGCCGACAACAGCAAAAAATCCGATTATGACAAGCTCCTCGCCTACAGGGACGCGATCTGCGCGCTGACGGCCTATAACCACGGCGCGGCGGACGACCCCGCGACGCCCTATGGGAATCCGTGGCAGCCGATCTTCGTGTTTGACGGCGACCCGGCGACCGACGTCGTCTGCGAGGGCTACGCCAAGGCGTTCAAGTACCTCTGCGACCTTACCGATTTTGACGGCGATATTGCGTGCCGGACCGTGACCGGCGCCATGAAAGGCGGCACCGGCACGGGCGAGCACATGTGGAACGTCGTGCGCATGGAGGACGGGAATAACTATCTGGTGGACCTGACGAACTGTGACGACGGGACGATCGGCGCGCCGGATCAGCTCTTCCTCGCCGGCGCGGCGGAGGGCGGCGTGGAGACCGGGTATCGCTATGCCTGCGAGAACGGCGATATCGCCTATGTCTATGACGCCGACACGCTCGCGCTGTTTCCGTCCTCGGTGCTGACCATGAGCGGGGCGGGATATACGCCCGACCCATGGGCGGACGACGGGTCCGGGAGGATGCCGTATGCGATGACGGCGATCCGCGCCGACTCGGACAGCGTCGCGGTCGACGTCGTGAAAAATTTCGGCGGGACGGGCAGGCTGATCGTCGCGGCGTACACGGCGGACGGCCGCTTCCTTACTTCGGCGATGTGCGACGTGTCGGATTCCGGGGAGGCCGCGGTGACGCTGGATACGGCGGGGGCCGGGCGGCTCTCGGCCTTCATCGTGCGCCATGCCGACATGACGCCCGTCAGCCTGAAGCTCGATGAGCTGCTGTAAAGCACAGATAAAAACAAAAGGGGCTGCCGCAAAAACATTTTGCGGCAGCCGGATTTCACGCCCGCAAGGCGGGCATTTCACCGGGGGCGTTCACAGCGCCCCCGTTATTATTCGCTCCACTCGAGCCGGAGCGTAACCGTCGCGTCGCCGCTGCCGAGCGCTTCCTTCAGCTCGTCCGCGGTATAGGGGAGCGTGGCCAGCGGGGTGTAGGACCAGGTGTTCTCGCCGTAGAAAAGGCAGAGCTGATTTCCCTGATACAGGACGATATCGCCGGCGGCCGCCGTCATCCGCTCGTCGCTTTGCGGGAGCGACCACGGGAGAGGGCCGACCTTCTCAAAGCCGCCGTTGTCGCGCAGCGTCAGCTCGAGCGGGTCGCTGCTTAATCTGTCGAGCAGGGCGGAGGCGGCCCCGGTTTCGGTCAGCGTTGCGTAGAGTATCCTCGACTCCGTCTCGATCACGAGCACGGCGGAGGGCCGGACGACGGCGCTGGGGTCGGTGACGGAAAGCTCCTTTAACGTGACGGAGAGCGTTTCGTCTACCGTCACGGCGTAGAGCGCGTCGAAGTTTTCGGCGATGGGGGAGCGGGCGCGGACGGTCACGGTCGTCTCGCCCGGCTTCAGCCCGCGGAAGGTGAGCGTGACGGTATAGCCGGCGCCGGTCATCTGCTCGTGATCCGCCCTGGCATAGCGGACGCTCCGCTCGCAGGACACGACGGATAGGTCCGCAATCTCCGCTTCATACGTCGGCCCGCCGCCGTCGAAGGATTCAAAGGAGAGCGAGGCCGTCTTCGCCCCGTCCTCCGTCGCCACGTCGCCCTTCCAGTCGAGGATGCCGCCGAATTCGTACACATGGGTATAGCCCAGGTCGGCCAGCTTCTGCGCGGCCTGCTTGCTGCGGTTCCCGCTGCGGCAGTAGATAAGGATGATCTGGTCGAGGTCGGGGAGCTCCGGGGGACGGGTGTCGCCGATGCTCTCGTTCGGGATGCAGATCGCGCCGGGGATATGGCCGGAGGCGAATTCGTCCTCGCGGCGGACGTCCACCACGATATGCCCGTCGTCTTTCGCCATCATGTCCGCGGCCTCCGCCTGGGATATCTGCGTGTAGGCCGGCTGGCGGAACATGCCGTCGCCGTCCATGATCTGCCCGCCTGATACGCAGCCCGTCAGCATAAAGACCGCGGCGGTCATAAGAAACCAAATGTTCATTTTCATCAGACGTTCCTTTCTATCCGTGTCGATACCGAAAGCATACCACATAATTTGCGTTCAGGCAATCGCCGTCGCGCCGATACGGGTTTTTCCCGGGCGATCACTGTTTACACGGCCCGTCCGCACGCCTGTTGCCCCGGTCGTAGACCATCGTGTGCCGCATGATAAGGTCGGCGATCATGTCGATATCATCCCGGCAGTTGCCCTCCAGCCATTGACCGATGATCGCAACCGTCCCCTGCGTATAAAACGCAAAAACATATTTTTTTTCGCTTTCGCTCACCCCGAAATGGGTGAGCGCCGGGGAAAAGATGGTTTGATAGAAGCTCTCGAAGGTCTTTTGGGAATGAAAGAGGTGGTCCTGAAGGTGGATCACCCTGTACGCCCGTCTGTTCTCCTTGATGAAAAGGAGATACGGCTTCAGATAGGTTTCGCTTGTCAGTATCTCCGTGCTCAAACCGCCCGTCGGGACAGCGGACAGCGACTGCTTGAACCGGTCGTTGATCCTGCCTATCGTCTCTTCCAGCAGGTCGTTCATGCTTTCGTAATGCAGATAGAAGGTCGTGCGGTGCACGCCCGCCTTCTGGCAGACCTCTTTTACGGTTATCTTTTCATAATCTTTCTGTTCCAGCAAAAGCAGGAGAGCCTCGTCCATCAACGAGGCGGTGTATAAGTATTTACTTTCCTGCTTGTTCATAGACGCTCCTTTACTCTTCGGCTATCTGATTGGCGAGAGAAATGATGTCGGCCGCGTACTTTTTCTTGGAATTTTCCAGTATCTTCCTGTAGATCGGATAGTTGACCGATACGCCCGCGATCCCGATCAGCCCCGCTATGATACCCAGCGTCATGAGCATCGTGCTGCCGTCCCCGATGATCTTCATGGAAAGGCACAGACCCGTGCCGAGCAGGAGCGCCATCACAACGCCGAAGGTGTAAGCGAAAAGGTTGGCCGGCAGCTTGGCGCGGTTGTCCAGCTTTTTGAGAGCGACGACCTTTCTCGTCTCTTTCGGGGCGTATTCGCTGGCGATTTTTTCCGCGTAAGTCTTGTCTGTGTTCATGTTGAAGTCCTCCCTGTGTTTGATGAGTGCATTGTATCGCAGAGATTGTTCAAAATGAACGACACACAGCGGTAAAACTGTCGATTTGACACGCGGGCTTCGGCTCCTGTCGGCACTTTACCATATATCCGCGACAGCCGCAAGATGCGCAAAGGAAAACCGCCGCCCGGCGTTTGACAGGATCGACAAGAAGGGCTGGCCGCCGCGCTTGACAAAAAACGCATTTGGTGATAACATTTCCTGTTGTAAATCAAAATACCTCTTTTGAGTGCCGCGGAGGCCGGATTCGGGCCCTTGCGGATAATAGAGAAGCCGGTGCAAATCCGGCGCGGTACCGCCACTGTGAGCGCGGAGGGCCGTACATAAGGCGAAAGCCCGCCATTGGGGAGACCTGAGAAGGCGATGTGCGGATCCGAGGAGGCGCGAGTCAGGAGACCTGCTCAAGAGAGGAGCTTACGACCTCCCGGTCATGGAGGGACAGGCTCGGCGCCTCGCAGAAAACCGGCTGCGGCAGTCATCAGGACTGCCGCGCTTTTTTGTCTGCGCCCGTATACCGTCAGTATGTCTTTTCCTCCGGAGGCGAAGGCCGTACTCCCTTCGTTTTTCAGGGTCAATTCCCCGGAAAAATAAATACAAATCAGGAGGAAAAGTCATGAAAGAAGTAAAAAAGATCCTGGCGCTCGTTTTGACCGCCTGCCTCGTGCTGGCGCTTGCCGCCTGCTCTGGCGGCGGCAGCGACACGCCGGCGCAGTCCCCGAGCGAAACGCCCGAAAATTCGCCCTCGCCCGCTCCGTCCGAGGAGCCCAGCGCCGAGCCGTCTCCCGAGGAGCCGAGCGATCAGGAGCTCGCCGACGAGGTCGCCGCGCTCATAGACGCGATCTACGTCCAGAAGTGGACGGAGGACACCGAGGCCCAGTGCGCCGCTGCGAAGGCCGCCTGGGACGCCCTGACCGATGAGCAGAAGGAGCTCGTCGAGGGCGAGGAGGCCGACCCCGACTACTTCGGCCGCGACACCGGCGACGCATCACTGGACGATCCCGCCAACGGCGACGATATCGGCGAAAACGAGCTGCTCGTCGTCAGCTTCGGCACCTCCTTCAACGACAGTCGCGCCGAGGATATCAAGGGCGTCGAGGACGCGCTCCGCGCCGCCTACCCCGACTGGTCGGTCAGAAGGGCCTTCACCGCGCAGATCATCATCAACCACGTCCTCGCCCGTGACGGCGAGAAGATCGACAACATGGATCAGGCGCTCGCGCGCGCTATCGACAACGGCGTCAAGAACCTCGTCATCCAGCCGACGCACCTCATGCACGGCGCGGAGTACGACGAGCTCGTCGAGGCCGTCGAGAAGGTACAGGACAAGTTTGAATCCGTCGTGATCGCCGAGCCGCTGCTCGGCCAGGTCGGCGCGGACGCCTCCGCCGTCAACACCGATAAGGAAGCCGTCGCGAAGGCCGTCGTCGCCGCCGCCGTCGCCGATGGCGGCTACGAGAGCCTCGAGGCCGCCGAGGAGGCCGGCGTCGCGTTCGTCTTCATGGGCCACGGCACCTCCCACGCCGCGAAGGTCACCTACTCCCAGATGCAGGCCCAGATGAACGAGCTCGGCTACAAGAACGTCTTCATCGGTACCGTCGAGGGCGAGCCGGAGGAGACCGCCTGCGAGAACGTCATCGAGGCCGTGAAGGAAGCCGGCTACACCGTCGTCGTGCTCCGCCCGCTCATGGTCGTCGCCGGCGACCACGCCAACAACGACATGGCCGATCCCGACGACCCCGAATCCTGGGTGAGCATGTTCACCGCGAGCGAGGCGTTCGACGAGATCATCACCCAGATCGCCGGCCTCGGCCGCATCGCCGACGTGCAGGCGCTCTACGTCGCCCACACCGCCGAGGCGATCGCGGAAGTAAAATAACGAAAAGAGCTGAAAAATGATGAAGAAACGGATACCGCTCCTGCTGGCGCTCCTGCTGTGTTTGGCTCTGGCCGCCTGCGCCTCGCAGGAGACGCCCGCCCCCGCGCCGGAGACGCCGGCCGCGTCGACCGAGCCGGAACAGCCGTCCGAGCCCACCGCGCCCGAGACGCCGGAAGCGCCCGTCGCGCCCGCGCTCGAGGACGGCGAATACACCGCGAAGTTCGATACCGACAGCAGCATGTTCCACGTGAGCGAGGCCAACAAGGGCCGGGGCGTCCTGACCGTGAAGGACGGGCAGATGACCATCCATGTGTCGCTCGCCTCGCAGGGCATCGTAAACCTCTTCCCCGGCACCGCCGAGGACGCGCAGAAGGCCGGGGCCGCGCTGCTCGAGCCTACGCTCGACACCGTGACGTATGACGACGGCGAGACCGAGGCGGTCCACGGCTTTGACGTGCCGGTGCCGTATTTGGACGAGGAATTCGACCTCGCGCTCGTCGGAACGAAGGGCACCTGGTACGACCACAAGGTGTCCGTTTCGGACCCGGTTTTGATCGGAGAATAACAAAAATACAAATACTGCCGCTCTCCCGGGAGCGGCAGTATTTGGTATCGGAGGGATGAGCATGGAAGTGAAAGCGCCGCGCGTCGTCATCGCCGGCACGAACAGCGGCTGCGGCAAGACGACCGTGACCTGCGCCGTTTTGCAGGCGCTCTTAAACCGCGGCGTGCACGTCGGCGCGTTCAAATGCGGGCCGGATTATATAGACCCCATGTTCCACAGCCGCGTGATCGGCGCGGAGAGCTCGAACCTCGACCCCTTCTTCTTTTCGGAAAACACGATGCGGTACCTGCTGGCGAAGAACGGCGAGGGCCGGGATATAAGCGTCATCGAGGGCGTCATGGGCTTTTACGACGGGCTGGACAGGAACGCCTCGGGCAGCACCTTCGAGGTCTCGCAGACGACGGAAAGCCCCGTTGCGCTCGTCGTCGGTGCGCGCGGCGCGTCCCTCTCGGCCATAGCGGTCTTAAAGGGCTTTTTGGAGCTTTTCCCGGAAAACCGCGTCGGCGGCGTGATCTTCAATCAGTGCGCGCCCGCGACGTACGAGACCCTGAAGGCGGCTGTGCAGGAACGCTTCGGCGGGCGCGTAAGGCCGCTGGGCTTTCTGCCGAAAATGCCGGACTGCTCGCTCGAGAGCCGCCACCTCGGCCTTATTACGGCCTCGGAGGTAAAAGACCTGCGCGAAAAACTGCATATCCTCGCGTGGCAGGCGGAGCGGTCTGTTGACCTCGACGGGCTTATGAAGCTCGCGAAAACGGCCCCGCCCGTCCGCTGTGAAAAGCCGGCCGTCCGGCGCTTTTCGGAAGCGGTGCGCGTGGCCGCAGCGCGGGACGAGGCGTTTTGCTTTTACTATGAGGACAGCCTTGCGCTGTTAAAGGAGATGGGGGCGGAGATCGTCCCGTTCAGCCCGCTAATGGGCGCGGCGCTGCCGGAGGGGATCGACGGGCTCTATCTCGGCGGCGGCTACCCGGAAGTCCACGCGGAAAAGCTCGCCGCGAACAAATCGATGCTCGCCTCCGTCCGGCGGGCGGTCGAGGGGGGCCTGCCCTGTGTCGCCGAGTGCGGCGGCTTCATGTACCTGACGGAGAGGATCGGGGAATACCCTATGGCGGGCGTCCTGCCGGGCGGGAGCTTCGACACCGGCCGCCTCTGCCGCTTCGGGTACGTCACGCTCGCGGCGAAGGAGGACAATATGCTCTGCAAGGCCGGAGAGAGCATCCGCGCGCACGAGTTTCACTACTGGGACAGCGATGACCCCGGCGGCGCTTTCACGGCGGAAAAGCCGAACGGCAAGCGCTGGGACTGCGTCCACGCGACGGAGAGGCTATACGCCGGGTACCCGCATTTTCATTTTTACGCGAACCTCTCGTTCGCGGAGAGGTTTTACGAAACGTGCCTGAAGGAGAAGCACAGCCATGATCGAAAACATCAGACCGGCGGATATTGAGAAGCGCAGCTTCGAGATCATCACGGAGACGCTGGGGAATAAGAAGCTCGACCCGGAAAACGAGCTCGTCGTCAAAAGGGCCATCCATACGACGGCGGATTTCGACTACGCCGAAAACCTCGTCTTTTCCGAGCACGCCGTAAAAAAGGGCGTCGAGGCGCTTAGAAGGGGCTGCGATATCGTGACCGACACACAGATGGCGAAGGCCGGCGTCAATAAGACGATTTTGGCCTCTCTCGGGGGGACGGTCCACTGCTTCATGGCCGACCCGGACGTGGCGGCCGAAGCGAAGGCGCGCGGCGTCACGCGGGCGCTCGTCTCCATGGAAAAGGCGGCGAAGCTCCCGAAAAAGTGCATTTTCGCCATCGGCAACGCGCCCACGGCGCTTATACGCCTGCGCGAGCTCATGGACGAGGGGACGCTTACGCCCGCGCTTATCATCGGCGTGCCGGTGGGGTTTGTGAACGTGGTGGAGAGCAAGGAGCTCATCATCGGCTCGAACGCGCCGTATATCGTCGCGCGCGGGCGCAAGGGCGGCAGCAACGTGGCGGCCGCCATCGTGAACGCCATGCTCTATCAGATCCGGCGCTGACATGGAAGAATTTGTCGTAAAGGACGGGAAAAAGCTCCGCCTCGGCTATACGACCGGCTCGTGCGCGGCGGCGGCGGCGAAGGCCGCGGCGTGGATGCTGCTCACGGGGAAAGCGCGGGAGCGCATCTCGCTTCTGACGCCGAAGGGCATCGCGCTCGATTTGGAGGTGCTGGAGACGCAGAGGACGGCAAAAAGCGTCCGCTGCGCCATCCGCAAGGACAGCGGCGACGACCCGGACGTGACGAAGGGGACGCTCATCTTCGCGGAGGTGTCCCTGTCCGATAAGCCGGGCGTCGCCATCGACGGCGGCGAGGGCGTTGGGCGCGTAACGAAGCGCGGGCTCGACCAGCCCGTCGGCGCGGCGGCCATCAACTCGGTGCCGCGCGCGATGATACGGGAGAACGTGGAGGAAATTTGCCGCCTTGCGGACTACCGCGGCGGCCTCTCCGTCGTCATCTCCGCGCCGGAGGGGGAACGGCTCGCCAAAAAGACGTTCAATCCGCGCCTCGGCATCGAGGGGGGCATCTCCATCCTCGGCACCACCGGCATCGTGGAGCCGATGAGCGAGCGGGCCCTCGTCGATACCATCCGCGTGGAGCTGCGCCAGAAGAGAGCCGGCGGTGCGGAGTACGTCCTGCTGACGCCGGGCAATTACGGCGCGGATTATATCCGGGAGCATATCGGCCTTGACCCTAAAGGGGCCGTCCTCACCTCGAATTATATAGGGGATACGCTGGATATCGTCCGGGAGCTGGGGTTAAAGGGCGCGCTTCTCGTGGGGCATATCGGCAAGCTCGTGAAAATAGCCGGCGGGATGCTGAACACCCACTCGAAATGCGGCGACTGCCGCATGGAGCTCATGACGGCCCACGCCGCCGCCGCGGGCCTCCGCCGGGAAAGAGCCGAAGAAATGCTCAAGTGCGCCACCTGCGACGACGCGCTGCGCATCCTCCGGGAGGAGGGGCTTTTTGAGGAAACGCTGCGGCGGCTAACGGACAGGATCGCCTTTATACTGGACGCCAAAAGCGGCGGGGCCTTTAAGACGGGGGCCGTGCTGTTTTCAAAGGAATACGGCTTCCTCTCTGAAACATCAAACGCCCGGTCGCTGCTCGACCGGATAAAAAAGGGTGAATGAACATGGTACATTTTGTCGGCGCCGGGAGCGGCGCGGTCGATCTCATCACGGTCCGTGGGGCGCGGCTCCTTAAAGAGGCCGACGTCGTCATCTACGCGGGGTCGCTCGTGAATCCGGAGCTGCTCTCCTATACGAAGGCGGGCTGCGAGATATACGACAGCGCGCGCATGACGCTCGAGGAAGTCACGGAGACGGTAAAAAAGGCCGAGGCCGCGGGCAAAACGACCGTCCGCCTGCATACGGGCGACTCCAGCATCTACGGGGCCGTGCGCGAGCAGTTCGACGAGCTGGAAAAGCTGGGGATCGCCTATGACGTGACGCCGGGCGTCAGCTCGTTTTGCGGCGCGGCGGCGGCCCTGCGGACGGAATACACGCTCCCCGACGTGAGCCAGACGGTCATCATCACGCGCGAGGCGGGCAAAACGCCGGTGCCGGAGCGCGAATCGGTCCGCTCGCTCGCGGCGCACCGCGCGACGATGATTTTGTTTTTGAGCACGTCGCTGACGGAAAAATTGCAGTCGGACCTGCTCGCCGGCGGCTACCCGGAAGGTACGCCCGCGGCCGTCGTCTACAAGGCCACCTGGCCGGAGGAGAAAATATACCGCTGCACCGTGGGGACGCTTCATGAGACGGTGAAAGGCAACGGCCTTACGAAGACCGCCCTCATCGTCGTGGGGGACTGCATGGGCGACCGCTATCTGCGCTCGCTCCTGTACGATCCGGGCTTTTCCACGGAGTTCCGCGAGGCGACGCGATGAAGGCCGCCGTCTTTGCCTTTACAAAGCGCGGCTGCGAGACGGCGAAGCGCGTCCGGGACGCGCTCGAGGGGGATATCCGCCTCTTTGCCGCCGAACGGCTGCGGGAGGAAGGTTTTGAGGCCATCCCGCGCCCTTCTCGCCCCTTTTACGGGGAGCTCTTCGGGGAAGCCGACGCGCTCGTCTTTATCGGCGCATGCGGCATCGCCGTGCGGGAGATAGCCCCGTTCGTCCGCGATAAGCGCACGGACCCCGCGGTCGTCTCCGTGGACGAGCTGTCGCGCTTCGTCGTGCCGCTTTTGTCGGGGCATATCGGCGGGGCCAACGAGCTCGCGGTGAAGATAGCCGAAAGCCTCGGCGCCGTCCCCGTCGTCACGACGGCGACGGATATAAACGGCCGCTTTTCCGTCGATACCTGGGCGAAAGGGCGCGGCTTCATCCTCTCCGATATGAAGGCGGCGAAGGCCGTCTCCGCCGCGATCCTGGAGCGGGATATACCGCTTTTTTCCGACCTGCCCGTGGTTTCTCCGCTGCCGGCGGGCGTTTATGAGGGAGAGAGCGGCGATATCGGCGTCTATATCGGCTGGGAGGAAAAGGAGCCGTTTAAAAAGACGCTCCGCCTTATCCCGCCGACTTTACATCTCGGTATCGGCTGCCGGAAGGGGACGGAGGCCGGCGCGATCGAAAAGGCCGTCGCGGCCGCGCTTAAAGCGGGAAATCTCGACCGGCGGGCCGTCCGGTCCGTCGCCTCTATCGATTTAAAAGCGTCGGAGGCGGGGCTGCTCGAATTTTGCGAAAAAAACGCTTACCCCGCGCGCTTTTACACGGCGGAGGAGCTCGCCGCCGTGCCGGGGGATTTTCAGGCGTCCGATTTCGTCCGGCGCGTGACGGGCGTCGATAACGTGTGCGAGCGCGCGGCGCTCAAGGGGGCAGACAGGCTGCTCGTCGGCAAGAGAGCGCAGGGCGGCGTGACGGTCGCCGTGGCGGCGGAAAAGGTGGAGGTGCGCTTTGAGTAAGCTTTATGTGGTGGGCATCGGCCCCGGAGATTATGAAAATATGACGGTCCGCGCCGACCGCGTCCTGCGCGAGAGCGAGGTCATCGTCGGCTACGGCGTATATATCGACCTGGTGCGGGAGCGGTACCCCGGCAAGGAGTATCTGTCCACGCCGATGACGCGGGAAACTGACCGCTGCCGCATGGCGATAGAAAAGGCGTTGAGCGGCAAAAGGACCGCGATGGTCTGCTCCGGCGACAGCGGCATCTACGGCATGGCCGCGCTATTATACGAGGTGCGCGGCGAGAGAACAGAACCGGAGATCGAGGTCGTGCCCGGCCTCACGGCCGCGTGCAGCGGGGGAGCCCTGCTCGGCGCGCCGCTGACGCACGACTTCGCCGTTATCAGCCTTTCGGACAGGCTGACGAGCTGGGAGACGATCGAAAAGCGGCTCCGCGCGGCGGCGGCGGCGGATTTGACCATCGTCCTCTATAACCCCGCGAGCAAGGGGAGGCCCGACCACCTGCGCCGCGCCTGCGACATTTTGCTGGAGACGCTGCCGGGGGAGAGACCCTGCGGCGTCGCGCGGCTTATCGGCCGCGAGGGAGAGGAAAAGCGCCTCCTGACGCTTTCAGACCTCCGGGACGCCGACGTGGACATGTTCTGCACCGTCTTCATCGGGAACGCGTCCACGCGCCATATAGCCGGGAGCATGGTCACGCCGAGAGGGTATCGCGATGTATAAGATCTGCATTTTTGCCGGGACGACGGAGGGGCGCGAGCTCGTCTCGTTCCTATCGGGGCAAGCCGTCGCCGTCACCGCCTGCGTCGCAACGGAGTACGGGGAGACGCTGCTTTCTCCCGCCGATAATGTGACCGTCCTCGCCGGGCGGCTCGACGAAGAGGGCATGGAGCGCCTTTTTGCGGCAGAGGGCTTCGACCTTGTCGTAGACGCCACGCACCCCTACGCCGACGTCGTGACCGGAAACATCGCGCGGGCCTGCGAAAAACTCCCTGTCGAGCGCGTGCGCCTTTTGCGCGGAGAATCCGCCGTGTCGGAAAGCGCCGTCACGCTGCCGGACATGGACGCGGCGGCCGCTTTTCTGGACGGGACAGAGGGAAATATCCTGCTCGCCACCGGCAGCAAGGAGCTGGGGAAATTCACCTCGATACGGGATTTCGCCGGGCGCGTCTACGCCCGCGTCCTGCCCCTTGCGTCGTCGCTGGAGGCGTGCAGGGAAGCCGGCCTGCCGCCGTCGCATATCATCGCTATGCAGGGGCCGTTTTCCGAGGAAATGAATGCGGCTGTGCTTTACATGACGGGAGCGAGATTCCTCGTCACGAAGGACGGGGGAGACAAGGGCGGCTTTATGGAGAAGGCGGCCGCGGCGGAGAAGGCGGGTGCGAGGCTCGTCGTCATCGGCCGGCCGGGGGAACAGGAGGGGCTGACCCTTTCCGGGACGATCGCCCTCCTCTGCGACCGCTTCGGCTGCAAAAAGACGCCGGAGGTGCGTATCGTCGGCATCGGCCCCGGCAGCGAGGGGGGCATGACGCGCGAGGCTTTCCGGGCCATTGAGGAGGCCGACTGCCTCATCGGCGCAAAGCGCATGACGGACGCCGCCGCCAAAGGCGGCCAGACCGTTTTTAACGCCGTCGCGCCGGACGAGATCGCGGGGTTTATAAGAGAGCACGGGGAATTTGGCCGCTTCGCCGTCCTCATGGCGGGCGACACCGGCTTTTTCAGCGGGACGAAAAAGCTCCTGCCGGCGCTGGAAAATTGCCGCGTGACCGTCCTGCCGGGCGTAAGCTCGCTTTCGTATCTCTGCGCGCGCCTCGGGAAGACCTGGGAGGACGTCCGCTGCGTCAGCCTGCACGGGCGCGAGCACGACATCGTGCCGGATGTGCGACGGAGCCGCCGCGTTTTCACGCTCGTCGGCGGCGAGCGCGGGATGCGCGACATGCTCGCCTCGCTGACGCGAGCGGGGCTCGGCGAGGTGCGCGTTTCCGTCGGCGAGAGGCTCAGCTATCCCGACGAGCGGGTCACGATCGGCACGGCGCAGACGCTTTCAGAGGGGACGTTCGGCCCTCTGAGCGTCGCGCTCATCGAAAACGACGCGCCGGACTTTATCGTGACGCCGGGCCTTCCGGACGACGATTTTGAGCGCGGCGAGGGGAAGGGCGGCGTCGTCCCCATGACGAAAAGCGAGGTGCGCGCCGTCTGCCTCTCGAAGCTGCGCCTCACCGAAAACGCCGTCTGCTGGGATATCGGGGCGGGCACCGGCTCCGTCACGGTGGAAATGGCGAGGCTCGCGCGCTTTGGGCATGTCTGGGCGGTGGAGCGCCGGGCGGAGGCCGCCGGGCTTCTGCGCCGGAATATCGCGCGCTTTTCGCTGGAAAACGTCACGGTCGCGGAAGGAGCCGCGCCGGAGGCGTGTATGGACCTGCCCGCGCCGACGCACGCCTTTATCGGCGGCAGCAGCGGAAATATGCGGGAGATCGTCTCGCTCCTGCTCCGGAAAAACCCGCGCGCGCGCATCGTGGCGACGGCCGTTTCGCTCGAATCGGCCGCCGAATGGACGGCCTGCATACGGGAATTTGGCTTTGAGGATACGGAGATCGTCACGCTGAACGTCTCGCGCGCCCGCCCGGCGGGGCGCTATCATCTGATGACGGCGCAAAACCCCGTGACGGTCTTCGCGATGCAGGCGGGGGGAGAGGCATGATCTTATCTGTCGCGGCGATAGCCGTCGGCTTCGCGCTCGATCTGCTTCTGGGCGACCCGAGGAAAATCCCGCACCCCGTCGTGCTCATGGGAAAGCTCATCGCGGCGCTCGAAAAGCTCTTCCGGCGGCTTTTCCCCAAAACGCCGGGGGGAGAAAAGGCGGCGGGGGGCGTCTTGTGGGTGATCGTCGCGGGGGTATCCTTTGCCGTGCCGTTTTTCCTCCTGCGGCTCTGCGGGCTTATAAGCCCGTGGCTCCGATTTGCCGTCGAGAGTATCATGTGCTGGCAGATTTTGGCCGTCCGCGACCTGAAAGCGGAGAGCATGAAGGTCTACGACGCCTTAAAAAGCGGGGATATCGGGCGCTCCCGCCGCGCCGTCGCCATGATCGTGGGGCGCGACACGGAGGCGCTCGACGACGCGGCCGTCACGCGCGCCGCCGTGGAGACGGTGGCGGAGAACACGTCCGACGGCGTCGTGTCGCCGCTCCTTTTTCTGGCGGTCGGCGGCGCGCCGCTCGGCTTTTTCTTAAAGGCCGTCAATACGATGGACTCCATGCTCGGCTACGTAGAGCCGCCTTATAAGGATATCGGCCTTATCCCGGCAAGGGCGGACGACGTCTGCAACTTTATCCCCGCGCGCGCCGCCGCCGTTTTCATGCTCGCGGCGGGGGCGATGCAGCGGCTGGATGTAAAAAACGGCGTCCGCATCTTCCGGCGCGACCGCTATAACCACGCGAGCCCCAATTCCGCGCAGACGGAGTCGGTGTGCGCGGGGCTTTTAGGCGTGCGCCTCGGGGGCGACGCCAGCTATCACGGCGTCCTGCATAAAAAGAAATTCATCGGCGACGCTCTGCGGGAGATCGAGCATGAGGATATCCCGCGCGCCTGCCGCCTGCTCTACGGCACGGCGGCGCTGACGCTTATATTCAGCTGCGCCGTCCGGTGCTTCACGGCGCGGCTGTAAGGGAGGAACTATGCTTTACGGAACGGAAAACCCGCACGGGGGAGACACCTACTTTAAGCGCATAGCGCTCGACTTTTCCGCGAACGTGAATCCCCTCGGCACGCCCGAGAGCGTCCGGGAGGCGATGCGTAAGGCCCTTTCGGACGCGCACCGCTACCCGGACCCGCGCTGCCGCGCGCTCGTCCGCGCCATCGCGTTAAGCGAGGGGGTCCCGGAGGATTATATTCTCTGCGGGAATGGCGCGGCGGAGCTCATCTTCGCCTTCTGCGCGGCCGTAAGGCCGAAAACGTCGGTCGAGACGGCGCCGACCTTCACGGAGTACGCCGCCGCCCTGTCTCTCGCGGGGACGCGGATCGACCGGTATTTCCTCACGGAGGAGGACGGCTTTCGCGTCGGGGAGGGCTTTTTGCGCTTTTTAGCGGAAAAAAGGCCGGAGGCGGTCTTCCTCTGCGACCCGAATAACCCGACGGGGCGGCTCATAGACCCCGACATCCTCGACGGCGTACTGCGCTTTTGCCGGGAGACGGGCGCGCGGCTTTTCCTCGACGAGTGCTTCCTCGACCTCTCCGACGGCGGCGAGGGGATGAAGGGGGCGATCGCGGGAAATCCCCGCCTCACGATCGTCAAGGCGTTTACGAAGACCTACGGCCTCGCGGGCGTGCGTTCAGGCTACTGCCTTACGTCCGACCGTGACCTGCTGCGGGCCATGGCCGCCCTGACGCCGCCGTGGAACGTCTCCGTCATCGCGCAGGCCGCCGGCGTCGCCGCCCTGCGGGAACAGGAGTTTGTCCGAAGGGCGCGGGCGCTCATCCGGGAGGAGCGGGAATATCTCCGGGGGGAACTGACGCGGCTCGGCCTCGTTGTCCATCCGTCAGAGGCGAATTTCCTGCTGGTAAAGGGCCCCGCGGGCCTCGCGGATAAGCTGGAGCGCGAGGGGATCGCTCTTCGGCGCTGCGGGAATTTCATCGGGCTGGACGACCGATGGTACCGGCTCGCCGTCAGGCCGCGCGGGGAAAACGAGCGGCTCATAGCGGCACTTACGCGCGTTCTCGGAAAGGAGGAGACGTCATGGCCAGAAACATCATGATACAGGGGACGATGTCGAACGCCGGCAAGAGCCTGCTCGCCGCCGGCCTCTGCCGCGTTTTCCGGCAGGACGGGCTGCGTGTCGCCCCGTTTAAGAGCCAGAACATGGCGCTAAACTCCTTTATCACGAAGGACGGCGGCGAGATGGGCCGCGCGCAGGTCGTGCAGGCCGAGGCCGCCGGGGTGGAGCCGGACGTGCGCATGAACCCGATCCTCTTAAAGCCGACGACCGACGTCGGCAGTCAGGTGATCGTCGGCGGAAAAGTGCTCGGCAACATGCGCGCGAAGGAATATTTTGAAAAAAAGCGCGCGCTTGTCCCCGCCGTCATGGCGGCGTACAGAAGCCTCGCGGAGGAGTACGACGTCATCGTCATCGAGGGGGCGGGCAGCCCGGCGGAGATAAACCTCAAGCAGGAGGATATCGTCAACATGGGGCTGGCGAAGCTGGTCGACGCGCCCGTGCTGCTCGTGGGCGATATCGACCGCGGCGGCGTGTTCGCCCAGCTCTACGGGACGATCGCCCTTTTGGAGCCGGAGGAAAAGGCGCGCGTCAAGGGGACGATCATCAACAAATTCCGCGGCGACCGGGCCATTCTGGAGCCGGGCCTGCGCGAGCTCGAAAAGCTCTGCGGCGTGCCGGTCGCCGGCGTCGTGCCGTATCTGCACGTCGATATCGACGACGAGGACAGCCTGACCGAGCGCTTTTCCGGCGGGGGCGAGCGAAAAATGATCGACGTCGCCGTCATAAGGCTGCCGCGCATCTCGAATTTTACCGACTTTTCGCCCTTCGAGCGGTATGAAAACGTGTCGCTGCGCTATGTAGAGCGCATAAGCGACCTGCGCGACCCGGACATGATCGTGCTCCCCGGCACGAAGAGCACGATCGCCGATCTTTCGTGGCTGCGGCAAAGCGGGCTGGAAGCGGCGGTCAAGAAGGCGGCCGCGGCGGGCAAGCTCATTTTCGGCGTCTGCGGCGGCTACCAGATGCTCGGCCGGCGCGTTTCCGACCCGGACGGCGTCGAGGCGGCCGGGACGACGGAGATCGCCGGCATGGGCCTTCTGCCGATGGACACCGTCTTTCGCGGGGAAAAGGTCCAGACGCAGACGCGCGGCGCGTTTTCGTCCGTCACGGGGCTGCTCTCGGGCCTCAACGGCCTTTTTTACGAGGGGTACGAGATACACATGGGCCGCAGCGCAGAAAAAATGCCGCCCATCGCGGGCGGCGGGAACGTCTACGGCAGTTATATCCACGGTCTTTTCGACGCGCCGGGGGTAGCCGACGCGGTGCTCGCCGCGCTCTGCCGGAAAAAGGGCGTCGACGCCGGGATTTTGCGTGCCTTCGACGAGCGGGCGTATAAGGAGCGGCAGTACGACCTCCTCGCCGACGCCGTAAGAGGCGGTCTCGACATGGATTTCGTGTACCGGGTGCTGAACGGAGAATGAGAAAAAAGAAGGACGCGCTGCAAGGAAAACCTTTTGCAGCGCGCCTTTTTGTTATATGAAGGTATCCTGCCTGGAGGTGCGCCTGACGATCAGGAACGCCGCGAGGAACATGAGGACGATGAAAACGAGAAAGATGAGCGCGCCGGCGTCCGTCTCCGCCGTGGCGATGAAGTCGTAGAAGCCGTGCGCGAGCACCGGCAGCACGAACGCGAGCCGCCGGTATAAACGCGCTCTGTCCGGCATACCGGCGTTCTCGTATTTTTTGGCAACGCCGTACCACGCGCCCATGAAGACGCCGAAGGAGGCGTGCCCGGGGACGGCGGTGACGGCGCGTATGAGCGCGGTGCCGAAGCCGTACATCAGCACGTAGCCGACGTTTTCCCAGAGCGCGAAGCCGAGCGCGACGAAGACCGCGTACACCACGGCGTCAAACTGGCAGTTGAAGGCGGGGTGACGCCACGTCGACAGCTTGAGGAGCAGGTACTTGAAGCCCTCCTCCGAGCAGGCCACGACGATGAAATACATGAGCAGATTGTAGGCGACGTTCTCCTCCTCGAAGAAGAGGTCGAGGACGAAGGTCCCGGCCGTCTCCGTGATGACGGCGAGGAAGGTCGCCACGACGCCGAACAGGACGAGACGGATCAGCAGACCGGGCGGCTCCGGCTCGAGCCGGTCTTTTTTATAAATGTAGAGGAGCAGCAGGGCGGCGGGGATGATCGCCGCGGCGATGAGCAGGGGCTTTGGCGTGTCGATCCCGGAGAGTGTCCAATCCACGGCAGAAAAACTCCTTTCAGACGATTATGAGAAAAGCCGCGCCTCGGCCGGGTGCTTGCAGCGGATCGTCAGCCAGTAGTAGACGATGACGAACAGCGAGGCACAGAACCATCCGACGGGATAGCTGATGTAAATGTTGAAAACGGCGGGGGAAACGCTCATCGAAACGGCGAGGAAGAGCTGGCGGCAGCCGATCATGCCGGCGAGCGTCAGCACCGTCACGACGGCTGATTTCCCGAAGCCGCGGCAGGCGTTGGCCATGATGTGCACGAGCGACTGGAGGTAGAAAAACGGCAGCATGGTCCGCAGCATCTCGATGCCGTAGATCGCGGTGCCCGGCTCGCCCGTAAAGACGGAGACGAGCGCCGGCGCGAAGATATACGACGCGCCGCCCACGACGGCCACGTAGAGGAAGGTCAGCAGCAGGCAGCCGCGCAGGCCCATGAAGGCGCGCCGCGGTTTGCCCGCGCCCACGTTCTGCCCGATGAAGGTCGCAATGGAGAGGCCGACCGTCTGGCCGACCATGGCCAGGAATTTGTCGATCTTCTTCGCCGCGCCGATGCCGGCCATGACCTCCGTGCCGAAGAAGTTGATATAGCGCAGGATGAAGATGTTGGAGAGCGCGTTGAGGCTCATCTGCACGGCGGCCGGCAGGCCGAGACGCATGATCTCCCCGAGCAGTCTGCCGTCTATGCGCAGCTCGCGGAGGTTCATCCGGTACACGTCGTTCGCGAGCATCAGACGCCGGAACACGAGCACCACGCTCAAAAGCTGGGAGACGACGGTGGCGATCGCCGCGCCGGCGACGCCCAGCTTCAGGACGGCGACCAGCACGATGTCGAGCAGGATGTTCACGCCGCTCGCCGCCGCGAGATAATAAAACGGGTTGCGGGAGTCGCCCACGGCGCGCAGCACGCCGGAGCCGACGTTGTAGATGGAGGTGAACAGCACGCCGACGAGGTAGATGCGCAGATAGAGGACGGCCTCCCCCTCCACCTCCGGCGGGCAGTCCACGAGCCGGATGAGGGGGCGCGCGATGAGGATGCCGAAAACGGCCATCCCGACGCCGACGAGCAGCGAGAAGGCCACGCCGGTATGGATGGAGTCGTGCAGCTTTTTATAATCGCGTGCGCCGAAGCACCGGGCGAAAACGACGCCGGTGCCGGCGGACAGGCCCATGAAGAAGCTGATGATGAGCAGGGCGATGTCGCTCGACGCCGTGACGGCGGCCAGCGCCGTCGTGCCGACGGACCGGCCGACGACGGCGGCGTCCACGCTGTTATAGAGCGCCTGGAGGACCTGACCGGCCAGCAGCGGCAGCGTAAAGAGTACGATGGACTTGGCGATGCTGCCCTCCGTCAGGTCGGTGCTGCTTTTTTTCACATGGTAACACCTCTGAAGCAGTTTACGGAAAAACGCCAGAGCGGAAAGATGCTTTCCGCTCCGGGTCGCAGGATATATCAGTAGAACAACAGGATATCCATGGTGTAGCCGGTCGTGTCGCCGCTCGAAATGCCGGCCAGCTCCATGACCTTGTCGATCGAGACCTTGTCCGGCATGCCGCAGTAGCCGGAAAGCTCAAGGCTCAGGGCGTAATAACCGCCCGCCTCAATGAGGCCCGGCGAGCAGTTTATCGTCGTGCCCCTGCCGCCCTGCCAGACGGTGATGGGGAGGCTGCCGACGTTGCCGAGATGGTAATCCGTTTCCGAGAGATTGTAGAGCGTGCACTCGATGGTCAGCCTGTTGTCGTATTCGCAGACGACGGCGTCGAGGCAGGAGATGTTCGGGAACGTGGAGATGCACTTCGTATAGGCCGCGTTCAGGAGCGCGCCGGAGAGGGAGAGGTAGAATTCGCCGTTTTCAAAGATCACGTAATCCGCGCCCGACTCGGCGACCTTTTCGCCGCCGCGCTCGTATTCAAGCAGGCCGTTCACGAGGTAGACGCCGGGCTTCCGCTCCTCGCTGGAGAGCACCTTGATGCCGGTGTAGGTGATGTCGTAGGATCTCTGGAACTCCTCCTTCTGGCTGACGAAGGAGCTGCGCGTGTAGCCGCGGGCCTTGGAGCCGGAATAAACGTAATTGTCCCACACCTGCCCCCAGCTCATGCCGGCGGCGAGGTTGGAGTAGAGCGCGGAGATCGTGGCCTCGGCGCCGGCCTTCGTCGGCGAGGAAGCGGTGGGTTTGGCGCGCAGGGCAGGCTGCGGGGACGGCGACGGAGGGGGCGAGGGAGACGGTGAAGGCGACGGAGAGGGATCCGGCTCGTCCGGCGTCTCCGTCGGGGGCGGGTCGTCCGGGGACGGCGTCACCGTCGGGGGCGGGTCGTCCGGGGACGGCGTCACCGCGGGCGTCTCCTCGGGGGGCGGCGTCACGGACGGGGAAACGGGCGTTTCCACGGGGGCGGAGGGAGATACGCTCTCCGTCGGCTCCGGACTTTCCGTCTGCGCGGCGGGTCCGCGCGTCGTCTCGCACGCGGAGAGAAGCAATATCAGAATAAGCAGGGCTGAAACAGCCGCCTTGACTCTTCTCATGGCCGATCCTTTCAGAGGTACGTAAGGCAGGGGGAGAGACGCCCCTTGCCGCAGGCTCATACTATAGCAATGTTACTATATCACATTCCACGCTATTATGCACGAAACATTTTTCGTCATTTTCGACAAAAATAAAAAATTTCCAAAATTACTATCGATTTATCAGGCTAATGTGCTATAATGGCACTCACGGGCCAAACACGGATCCGTGAATTAGGAGGATATAATCATGAAAAAAATCAGCAAGCTTTTAGCTCTCGTGCTGGCGGTGCTCCTGTGCGTCGCCTGCGCTGCCTGTTCTTCCGGCAATCAGCCGGCCGCTTCGCCGGCTTCGCTTACGCCCCTGCCGCCCTCTCCCAGCGGAGAGATCGAGACGCCCGCTCCGGCCGAGTCCCCGGAGACTTCCCCGTCCGCTCCGGCCGAGGAGACCGACCTTGACTACGTCATGGGGAAGGGCACCCTCGTCGTCGGCATCACCGATTTCGAGCCGATGGACTATAAGGACGCCTCCGGCGAGTGGATCGGCTTCGACGCCGACGTGGCGCGCGCCTTCGCCGAGAGCCTCGGCCTCGACGTCGAATTCGTCGAGATCGACTGGGACAACAAGATCCTTGAGCTCAACGGCAAGACCGTCGACTGCATCTGGAACGGCATGACCCTGACCGATGAAGTGAAGAACTCCATGGAGTGCTCCAACGCCTACTGCAACAACGCGCAGGTCGTCATCGTCCCGAAGGACGTCGCCGACCAGTATCAGACGATCGAAAGCCTGAAGGACCTCTCCTTCGCGGTCGAGGCCGGCTCCGCCGGCGAGGCCGAGGCCACCGCGCTCGGACTTAACTGCACGCCCGTGAAGGCCCAGGCCGACGCGCTGATGGAGGTCGCCAGCAAGACCTCCGACGCCGCCGTCATCGACTCCCTCATGGCCGCCGCCATGGTGGGAGAGGGCACCGGCTACGCCGATCTGACCTACACCGTCGGCCTCAACAGCGAGGAATACGGCGTCGGCTTCCGTCAGGGGAGCGAGCTCGCCGGAAAACTCAACGAGTACCTCAAGGACGCCTATGCCGACGGCAGCCTCCTGGAGATCGCCGAGACCTACGGCGTCCAGGCCGCGCTTATCGAGCAGAAATAACGCAAATGTCAACGCAACGGTAAAATCGAAGCAGAGGACGCTTCCCGGCGTTCTCTGCTTCGGCGTCTCTTATTAAGGTGGGACAGGTATGGAACTGTTTATGGAACAGGCGCCGATCGTTCTCCGCTCGCTGAACGTCGGCTTCCTGCAGACGCTGAAGCTGTTTGCCGTAACGCTCGTGGGGGCGCTCCCGCTGGGCCTCGTCATCTCCTTCGGATCGATGAGCTCGTGGGCGCCTTTCGCCGTCATCGGGCGGAGGCTCCGGAGCAAAAACGGCCATGATACGAAGGCGTCGGCCTTTTTCACGGGTTTTAAGCCCATTTCGCTGATCGTGAAGATCATCGTGTGGGTCTTCCGCGGGACGCCGCTGATGCTCCAGCTCCTCATCATCTACTATTTTCCCGGCCTCGTCTGGGGGAAGGCGATCTGGGGCGGCGGCGAGAGCGGGCGCTTTTTGGCGTCGGCCGTGGCGTTCATCATCAACTACGCCTGCTATTTTTCCGAGATATACCGCGGCGGCATACAGGGCGTCCCGAAGGGGCAGCAGGAGGCCGGGCAGGTCCTCGGCATGACGAAGATGCAGATATTCTTCAAGGTGACGCTTTTGCAGATGGTCAAGCGCATCGTGCCGCCCATGGGCAACGAGTGCATCACGCTCGTCAAAGACACGTCGCTCGCGCGCATCATCGCGCTGCAGGAGGTCATCTGGGCCGGACAGGCGTTCATGAAGGGAAGCCAGGGCATCTCCGGCGCTATCTGGCCGCTGTTCTTCACCGGCGTCTACTATCTCGTGTTCACCGGAGTCGTGACGCTTCTGCTCGGCTGGCTCGAAAAGAAGCTCGACTATTTCAGAGCGTAAGGGGGTCATACCATGCCTGTACTGGAAGTAAAAGACCTTCGCAAGAGCTTCGACAAGCTCGAGGTCCTGAAGGGCATCAGCTTTTCGCTCGAAAAAGGAGAGACGATCTCGATCATCGGCTCGTCCGGCAGCGGCAAGACGACGCTCCTGCGCTGCCTCAATTTCCTGGAGACGCCGAACAGCGGGCAGATCATCGTGAACGGGGAGACGCTCTACGACGGCGGGGACGCCGCCGTGCAGCGCGACAGCGACGTGCGGCGCAAGCGCCTGCATTTCGGGCTCGTTTTTCAGAATTTCAATCTCTTTCCGCAGTATACCGCCCTCGGCAACGTGAAGCTCGCCTCCGAGCTGCTCGCGCGCGAGCGGCCGGATTTTCAGGCCAACCGCAAGAAGATTTTCGAGGAGATCGACGAGACGGCGCACACGCTTTTGGGGCAGATGGGCCTCTCGGAGAAGGCGGGCCTCTATCCGCATCAGCTCTCGGGCGGCCAGCAGCAGCGCGTCGCCATCGCCCGCGCGCTGGCGCTCTCGCCGGACGTGCTCTGCTTCGACGAGCCGACGAGCGCCCTCGACCCCGAGCTCACGGGGGAGGTTTTGAAGGTCATCCTCGGCCTCGCGGAAAAGCACACGACGATGATCATCGTCACGCACGAGATGCAGTTCGCGCGCGACGTGTCCGATCAGGTGCTCTTCATGGATCAGGGCGTCGTCGCCGAGAGCGGGACGCCGGAGGAGGTCTTCGGCAACCCGAAAAACGAGAGGACGAAGCGCTTCCTTGAGCGGTATTCGGGGTAATAACACAACTTCTGTCATTGCGAGGCCCCGCAAGGGGCCGCGGCAATCCGTTTCCTGTTGCCCGAAGGGGACGGATTCCCGCACCGGCGCTGCGGCGCCGGCTCGGAATGACGTGGCGTTTGGCTTTTTGCAATATACCCCTGAAAAATTTTTGTTGAAATCCGGGAAAAGGCGTGCTATAATAACTCACGCAGTTCCGGTGGGAAGCCAGCCGGCTTTTTTCTCACCGATAAGTTAGCGGCGGTTAACCGCCGTAACGCCCGCAGCGGCGTCACAGGGGAACGGCCTTAACGGGCCGGTTTTTCCGTCTTATGGGTTAGTTAACGCTAACCAACAAACGAAGAAACCCGTCCCCCGGAGCGCCGCTTGCAAACGCCCACAAAGTTAGTTTTTGCTAACTGTGTAAAGAACGACAAGGAGGAAACACTATGAGAAAACAAACCCGAACGCTGTTGTCTCTCGTGCTGGCGCTGACGCTGTGCCTCGGCGCAGCGGTCCCGGCCCTGGCGGCAGACCCGCCCGCCGACCCGTCGGAGGAGTTCTATGTTCTGATGAACATCCCCTACGACGAGTTCTACGCGGCGGAGGGCGCGCTGGACGCCGTGACGAGCGCGACGAGAAACGGCAAGGCCCGCAACGTCAACGTGAACGGCGCTTCGTACCACCGGAGCGAAGCGGCCGTCACGGAGGAGGGCATCGCCGGCGCGATGTTCCCGGTCCGTGCGACGATGGCGGCGCTCGACGCGCTGGGCGCCGTCCGCGTCACCGATGACGATACGCTCTCTTACGAGATGACGGCCCGCGGCACGACCACCATCGTGACGCTCAACGGCGCGGATGTCCTTCAGGAGCGGCCGGACTACGCCTATTACGTCCTCTCCGAGACGCCGGCGGCGTATAAGCCTCTGACCGTCGAGGGCGGCGAAGCGTCCTTCGGCGCGGCCGTCGGCACGCCGCAGACCGGCACGGTCACGGGCGAGGCGACGGTCGGCGCGCACCACGCGGATATCGAGATCGCGCTCACCGGCGCCGAGGTGGAGGCAAAGGACGTCAGCGGCGTGATCGTCACGGCCGGGGACGAGTCCTACGCCCTGCACCATGTCACGAACATCTGGCGCGGCACCGAGATCGGCTGGAATCTTTCCGATATCGACCTCGGCGGCCGGACGATCACCGGCGTCCGCTATTTCCTGAAAAGCGGCGGCATCATCGATTACAGCGCGGATATAGCCATCGCCGACGCGGGCTACGTCCTGATGAATATTCCGTATAATGAGTTCTATGCGGCGGAGCTGGGCGACGCGGGCAGCGTGGACGCCGTTTCCGGCGCTACGCTCAAATACGCGAACCCCAGCGTGGCAGGCGGCTCCTATCACACTGTCGACGCCGCCGAGGACGCCGAGGTCACGGCTGAAGGCGTCACCTTCCCGGTGTTCGTCCCGGATAAGGCGGCGCTGGACGCCGGCCTTCAGGTGACGGACGAGACCGTGAAGACGATCCATCAGGTCTCCGGCAGAGAGAAGACCATCACGGAGACCGAGGCCTCCGGCCGGGACGCCCTTTTCTGCGCCGACAGCTACAGCTGGTATGCGCTTGCGGAGAAGCCCGCGCGCTATAAGACCATGACCGCCGAGGGCGGGGCGTTCTCCTTCTCCGCCGTCTCCGGCAGAGCCACCGCCGTCGCGGACGTGACCGGTACGGCCAGCTACTATACCCACCACGGAAACTATGTGGAAATAAGTCTGAACGGCCTGACCCTGTCCGAAAACGTGGGAGGTCTCGTCGTTACCTTTGACGACGGCAGCGTGATGGGCATGTCCCACGTCCAGAATATCTGGTCGAAGACCCAGATCGGCTGGGCGTCCCCCGAGGAAGTCGCCGGAAAGACGATCAAAAACGTCACCTTCATCACGGCGGATAACGTCTATGCCTGCGACGTGGATATAGCGGTCAAGCTGCCCGTCGGCGAGGCCGCCGCCGCGTTCGAGGACGCCGATACCATCACCGTCACCGGCCTGCCCGATGATATCGAAAACCCCGTCGCCACCGTGCAGACCCAGGTCGGCCGGGGCGAGACGGCGACCGTCATCGCCGAAAATGTCGCCGTCACGGGCGGCACGATCACGACGACGCAGGCCGCGACCGAAAAGGTCACGGACGCCGGAACAGAGCCCCAGCCCTACGCTATTACCATCACCAGCGACAACTACGCGGACATTTCCCTCACGGCCTCGTATGCGCTGCCGGAGGGGGAGCATTTCCTCTCGCAGATCATCGGCGAGTACCAGCCGCTCTTTGAGGGCGCGACCTTCAACGCCGCATATGACCACTACTGGCATGATTATGCCGCCGCCGTCGTGGGCGCTTCCGCCGCGGACGACACGGTCGCCTATATGAAATCCTCCATAGGCGCGCAGGGTTACGGCGACAACGCCGACGCGCCGAACTTCTTCTGCGGCTTTACGGGCGGCGTGGCCACGATCACCTTCGGCGGCGAGGAGGGCAAAACCGTCACCTACACCATGACGGACGGCAGCAGCGCGACGTACACCTATGCTTTCGTCAAGGAGGCGGCCGCCTCGGGGACATACGGCGAATACCCCATGAGCATGGACGGCTACCTGTACAAGGCGCAGGAGGCGGACGCCGGCGAGTTCCAGTATCTGCTGATGTTCCCCGATACGCCGGATACGACCTACCATCTGGAGTTCCGTTACGGCGATACGGAGGAGAACATCACGAAGCTGCTGGAGGGCCCCTATGCCTACTGGGTGGGCTCCGCGATCAAGACCTCGGCCCTGACGGAAGAGAATGAGGACACGCTCCAGAAGGTCATCTCCCTCTTCGTCGTGGAAAACCTGGCTGAAAACACCACGGAAGAGACCGCGGCGCAGCGCGCGGGCCTCGTCGGCACCTGGGACTGCGATTTCTCCGCCTTCCCGGAGTATGCCAACGCGCAGATGTATATCGTCCTTTCCGCAAACGGCGAGGGGAAGACCTACGCCGACTTTACCGGCAGCGGAGAAATGACCCTGACGGCGGAATACACCTTCTTTGCCTATGATACGGACGAGGCGGACGGCAAGGACGCGGGCACCTATATCTCGCTGAACACCGCCGCCGAGACCGTCACGCCGGGCAGCTATGAAATTAAGGAGATAAACGGAAAGAAAGCGCTCGTCTTCACCTCGAACGAGGGCGAGATCACCTATCTCCTCCGGGAAGAGCAGCAGCAGAGCGGCGACGCGGACGATTCCGGCGACAGCGGCAGCGGCGGCGGCAGCAGCTCCGCCCCCTCTTCCGGCACGACGCCGGCCGCGAGCGACAGCGTGAAGTTCGACGACGTGGCGGACGAGAGCGCCTACTACTACGAGCCGGTGTACTGGGCCGCCCGGAAGGGCGTCACGCAGGGAGTGGATGCGACGCATTTCGGCCCCGCCTCACCCTGCACCCGCGCGCAGACGCTGACCTTCCTCTGGCGCGCCGCCGGCTCGCCGGAGCCGACGGGCACGGAAAACCCGTTCGCGGACGTTCGGAGCGGCGACTATTACTACAAGGCGGTCCTCTGGGCCGTCGAGAACGGCGTCACGCAGGGCGTGGATGCGACGCATTTCGCCCCTGACGCGCGCGTGACGCGCGGCGACTGCGTGACCTTCCTCTTCCGCGCCGCCAAGGGAGCGGCCGAGGGGACGCAGAGTCCGTTCTCCGACGTGCAGAGCGGAGACTACTTCTATGACGCGGTCCTCTGGGCCGCCGAGAAGGGTGTTACCAAGGGCACTGATCCGACCCACTTCTCTCCCGCGCCCGACTGCACGCGCGGCGAGGTCGTGACTTTCCTTTACAGGCTCTACGCCTGATACTCGTTTCCATCCTCACTTTTCGCCCCGGCGGGAAGCAGCCGAAGCTGCCTCCCGCCGGGGCGTTTTTTTCGTGTATTTTCGGGATTTTGCGTGTATAGTAAAGTGAAAGAGTAAAAAACGTAAGGAGGCGAAGGCGTGCGGGAGGCGGAGATCATCGAACTGATCCTCGAGCGGGACGAGCGCGGCATGGACGCGCTTTTGCGGCAGTACGGGCCGCTCATGCGGTATGTCATCGCGCCTATTTTGCCGAATGAGCAGGACCGGGAGGAGTGCGTTTCCGACGCCGCCATGCGCCTCTGGGACAAGATAGGGCTCTATAAGGCGCAGCAGGGGAGCTGGACGGCGTACCTCACGGCCGTCTGCCGGAACACGGCCTTAAACCGCGCGCGCAGCGCGAAAAAGGACGCGCAGACCGGTCCCCTGCCGGACGCCGCCGCCTCGCGGGATACGCCGGAGGAGCAGCTTTTGAAAAAGGAGCGGCAGGAGGCGCTCATGCGCGCGCTTTCCCTCCTTTCGGCGGCGGAGCGGGAGATGTTTTACCGGAAATACTATTACCGCCAGCCGGTGCGTCAGATCGCCGCTGAGCTGGGGATGACGGAGCGGGCCGCGGAGGGGCGGCTCTATCGCCTGAAAAAGCGCCTGAAAAGCGAGCTGGGAGGTGACGGGGATGAATGAACGCGACGAGCTGGAAAACCTCCTTTCTGATGCTTTGCCCGAGCTGCCGCCGGACGATATAGCCGACTTCGTGAATCCGTGGAAGCGCGCCTCGACCCGCGTCATCGCGGGGCTGGCGCTGACGTCGATCACGCTGAATTTTCTGTGCCTCCAGTATATCCTCCCCGCCGTGGGAACGGTCCTTTTGCTGCTTGGCTTTCGCGCGCTGCGGAAGGAGAACGGGTACTTCGCCGCCTGCCGGGTACTCTCTGTTTTGCGGCTCCTGATGCTCTTTGTCACCCTCTCGCTGAACGCGACCGTCCTGCCGCGGGAGGCTCTTTTGCAAACGCTCGCTTACGCGGCCATGCCCGTCCATTTCGCGCTGCTTTTGTGCTTCTGGCGCGGCGTGGAGGCCGTTCGGCGCAAAGCGGGGACGACGGAAAAAGACAACGCCGCCGTGTGGCTGCCGATCTGGTATGTGGTCGTGTGCCTGCTGGCGCTCGCCCGGTATCAGGGGCTTATCGTGCCGCTTATGATGCTCGCCGCGTATATCCTCATCCTGCGGTCGCTCTATAAGCTCTCGGGGCAGATCGCCGCCGTGGGTTACGCCGTCAGAGCCGCCGACGTGCGCCTTTCCGACCGCGCGCTGGGGCTTATCGCGGCGGGGGTTATCGCCGCCGGTATCCTCTGCGGGTATCTGTTCTTCTCCGGCTACCCGATGGCGTGGGAGCCGGCGGTACCTGCCGGGGCGCAGACGGAGGAGATACGCGATCAGCTTCATGATCTCGGCGTGCCCGATTACGTGCTGGACGATCTCAGCGCGGACGAGCTTGAAATGTTAAGCGGCGCCGTGCGCGCGGCGGTGCGCTCGGAGCAGCACCGCATAAGCGAGGGGAGCGGCCGTACTGTCGAGTCGCAGACGGGCAGCCCGATAAGAGTGCTGACGGAAAACGACAGGCCGGAGCTCCTCGTCACCGGCGTCGCCGTCGAGCTGCCCGGCGAGGGGGAGAGGTGGCGCGTCATCCACCACTTTTTATGGCTCTCAGACCCCGGCTTTTACGGGACGGAGTGCCTCCAGCTCTGGCCGGCGTCGCATCTGGAGCAGGGCTGGTCTATGGAGGGGGAGGTCACGGGCCGCCTCCTGTACGACAGAAACGGGCTGACCCTCACAGCGCCCTACGCATCCCTTGGCCCCGTGACCTGGACGGCCGACACCGTCTTCTGGGGCGAGCAGACGAGCACCGACATTTTCGCTTCGTTTTCTCTGCCGAGAAGCGGCGAGCATAAGCGCGGCTACCTGGCCTATACCGTCGGGGAAGGGCAGGCGGGCTATATCGTCGACTCCTGGCTTAACTACACCCACCAGCGCTCGTGGGCGCAGTATCCGGTGCAAACGGCGGCGGAAATGCGCAGGCAGGGCGTCTTCCAAAGCGGTGTTTTTTACACCGTGCAGACGGCGTTGCAGTTTTTCCCGGGTGAGGACGGCGTGAAGATGCTCTCGTAAAGTATATTTTCGCCGCGTTCGCAGAAAATAGGGCCGAGCTATCAAAAAAAGGAGGCCCTGTGATGAAAAACAAAACGGCAAAAAGGGCGGTATCGCTCTCCCTCTGTGCGCTGTCGCTCCTGTCGGGCTTGTCGGCGATCGCGGCGGGAACGTCGGTCAGCGTGGGCGTTCGCGGGAACGCCGCGCCGGTGGCGAAGAACGTAACATGCACGACCTACCGCGGCATCCCGATCACCGGCACGCTCGCGGCGGAGGACCCGGACGGCGACGCCGTGACCTTCCGCATTACCGCGCAGCCGAAGCACGGGACGGCGGAACTTAAGGAGGACGGCGGCTTCGTCTACACGCCGGAGGGGAAAAAGAGCGCCGACGCCTTTACCTACACGGCGACGGACACGCGCGGGAACACGTCCGCCGAGGCGACGGTGAAGATCGAGATCAAAAAGCGCTCGACGGAGACGAGTTACGCCGATATGGAGGGGAACGGCGCTCTCTTCGCGGCGGCGCGGCTCGCGGAGGAGGGCGTCTTTACGGGGGAAACGCTCGGAGACGAGTGCTTTTTCCGTCCTGACGCGACGGTGACGCGCGGCGAATTTCTCGCCCTCTGCATGGCGGCGCGGGGAAAGAGCGCCATCGCGGACGCAAGCGCCACCGGATTTGCCGACGACGAAACGAGCCCCGCGTGGGTGAGAGGCTACGTCGCCTCCGCGCTCCGCGCGGGCGAGGTCCGCGGCTATGAGGACGAGAGCGGCCGGACGGTCTTTTCGCCGGGCAGGACCGTTACGCGCGCGGAGGCGGCCGTCATGCTCAATAACATCTTTGAGCTGACGGAGGCGGTGAGCGCCGCGGCGGTCAGGCCCGAGGAGTGCCCCGCGTGGGCGTATCAGGCGGCGGTGAACCTCGTCTCCGCGGGCGTTGCGCCCTCCGTCGGCGATTACGCGGCGCCCTTGACGCGCGCGGAGGCGGCGGAGCTGCTCTCCGCCGCGATGGACGTGGCGGAGGCCAGAGAGACGGGCGGCTTTTTCTCCTTTTTACGCTGACGGGCAATATAGGGCAACACCGCGTAATTCACGGCACACATCTTGCTTGCATAATATTCCGTCATATCGCCCGAAAATCCTCGGCAATACACCAAGTATTCCCTGCGGTTTTCAGACGATCTGACGAAAATTCTGACGGCGCAATCTGCGCACCAGAATTATGCGGTGTTGCCATAGTTTTTTGCGCACAAACGCGGGCGGGGCTTGCCTCGCCCGCGTGTTCCGTGTATAATATGTACAATATAGAAACCAATACAATTTACCAGAAGGGAGCGCCTTTCATGAGGCTTACTTTTCTCGGCGCGACGCACGAGGTCACGGGGAGCTGCACGCTCATCGAGGTCAACGGACGCTATGGGCTCGTCGACTGCGGCATGGAGCAGGGCGAGGATATCTTTGAAAACCAGAAGATACCGGTGGACGCGGCGGCGATCGACTACATATTGCTGACGCACGCCCACATCGACCACTCCGGCAATATCCCGCTCATTTACAAAAACGGCTTCCGCGGCTCCGTCTACGCGACGACGGAGACCTGCAATCTCTGCGATATCATGCTGCGCGACTCCGCGCACATCCAGGAGTCCGAGGCGGAGTGGCGCAGCCGCAAGGCCAGACGCTCCGGCGATACGCCCTACGTCCCCGTCTATACGCTGGAGGACGCCGAGGGCGCGCTGCACCAGTTCCGCCGCTGCGAATACGGCGAGAAGGTCACGGTGGCGGAGGGCGTCGAGATACGCTTCGACGATATCGGGCATCTGCTCGGCTCCGCCTGCATCGAGGTATGGCTGACCGAGGGGGATGTGACGAGAAAGGTCGTCTTCTCCGGCGACGTCGGCAACCACGACCAGCCGATCATCCGCGACCCCTGCACGGTGGAGGAGGCGGACTACGTCGTCTGCGAGTCCACCTACGGCGACCGGCAGCACCCGGAGGAGCGGGCCGACCATATCGGCATTTTAGCCGGCTGCATCCAGCGCGCGCTCGACCGGGGAGGGAACGTCGTCATCCCGTCGTTCGCCGTCGGCCGGACGCAGGAGATCATGTATTTTATCCGCGAAATAAAGGAAAAAAATCTCGTCACGGGGCACGGCGAATTCCCCGTCTACGTCGATTCCCCCCTGGCGAACGAGGCCACGGGCATTTTCCTCCAGTGCGACCGCGACTGCCTCGACGACGAGGCGAGAGAAATCGTGGACCGCGGCGTAAACCCCCTCATGTTCCCCGGCCTCAAGACGAGCGTCTCGAGCGAGGACTCCAAGGCCATCAACTTCGACAAGACGCCGAAGGTCATCATCTCCGCCTCCGGCATGTGCGAGGCGGGCCGCATCCGCCACCATCTGAAGCACAATCTCTGGCGCGCCGACAGCATCATCCTGTTCGTCGGCTATCAGGCGGCGGGCACGCTGGGCCGGTCGCTTTACGACGGCGTCAAGAAGGTCAAGCTCTTCAACGAGGATATCCGCGTCAACGCCGAGATCGCCTTCCTGCCCGGCGTCTCCGGCCACGCGGATAAGGACGGCCTCATCGCCTGGCTCGGCGGCTTTAAAAAGAAGCCGACGCTCGTTTTTGTAAACCACGGCGAGGACGCCTCCTGCATCTCCTTCACCGAGACGCTGGAAAAAGAGCACGGCTACCGCGCGTTCGCGCCGTACTCCGGCACGGTGTTCGACCTGAAGGAGGGCGCGTTCGTCGAGTGCCCGGAGGGCGTGCCGGTCGTCCGCGAGACGCCCGCCCGCGCCCGCGCGACGGCGGCCTACGACAGGCTGATGAACACGGCCGACAGGCTGTACCGCGTCGCGGAGCTCTCGAAGGGCATGTCGAACAAGGACCTGGCGAGCTTCAATTCCCAGCTCGAGGCCCTCATCGGCAAGTGGCAGAAGTGATTATGACAGGTTTCGCGGCCGCCCTCCGCATACGGGGACGGCCGCGTATTGTTTTTCGGAAGAGGAGAAGACCATGGAGCAGATGAAAAAACGGCTGACGGTCGGGATGCTCGCGCACGTCGACGCGGGGAAGACGACGCTCTCAGAGGCGCTTTTGTACGCCGCCGGCGCCATACGCGTGCGCGGGCGCGTGGACCACGGCGACGCCTTCCTCGATACCGACGCGCAGGAGCGCGAGAGGGGCATCACCATTTTTTCCAAGCAGGCGCTCCTGCCGCTCCCGACGCTCGACGTGACGCTCATCGACACGCCGGGCCACGTCGATTTTTCCGGCGAGGCCGAGCGGGTGCTCGGCGTTTTGGACTGCGCCGTGCTGCTGATAAACGGGACGGACGGCGTGCAGAGCCATACGCTCACGCTCTGGCGGCTTTTGGAGCGGTACCGCGTGCCGACGTTCCTGTTCGTCAATAAAATGGACCTGCCGGGCGCCGATCGCGCGGCCCTCCTCGAGGCGCTGCGCGCCCGCTTCGGCGATCTTTGCGTCGATTTTTCCGGCGACTGGTACGAGAGCGCCGCGACGAGCTCGGAGGAGGCGCTCTCCGAGTATCTCGAGACCGGCTCTCTCTCCGATGAAACGGTATCGTCGCTCGTCGCGGATCGGCGGCTTTTCCCCTGCTTTTTCGGCTCGGCCTTAAAGGGCGAGGGCGTGGAGGCGCTTTTGGACGGCCTTTCGCGCTTTACGCCGGAAAAAACGTATCCGGACGAATTTTCGGCGGTCGTCTATAAGATCGCGCGCGACCGCGCCGGGGCTCGCCTCACGTACATGAAGATCACGGGCGGGGCCCTTCGCGTCAAGGACGTCGTCCGGAAAAGAAGCGGCGGCGAGACGGCCTGGGAGGAAAAGGCGGATCAGATCAGGCTCTATTCCGGCGAGAAGTTCAAAACAGCCGACTGTGTCCCGGCCGGCGGCGTCTGCGCCGTGACCGGCCTTATAAAAACGCGGGCGGGCGACGCGCTCGGCGCGGCCGATACGCCCATAGGGACGGTACTCGAGCCGGTGTCGGCCTGGCGTCTCGTGCCGGAAAACTGCGATCCGCTGACCGCCATGCAGCATTTGGCGGCCCTCGAGGAGGAGGAACCGCTCCTCCACGCCATCTGGGACGCGGCTTTGGGGGAAATCCGCGTGCACCTCATGGGAGAGGTGCAGCGGGAGGTGCTGCAGCGGCAGCTTTTTGACCGCTTCGGCATGGAGGCGTCCTTCACCGAGGCGGGCGTTTTGTACCGCGAGACGATCAAGGCCCCCGTCGAGGGCGTCGGCCATTACGAGCCATTGCGCCACTACGCGGAGGTGCATCTGCTCTTGGAGCCGGGCGAAAAGGGGAGCGGCCTGCGCTTTTTCTCGGTCTGCCCCGAGGACGACCTTGACCGGGGCTGGCAGCGCCTCATCCTCACGCACCTGCGCGAGAAGGAGCACCGGGGCGTCCTCACCGGCGCGCCCCTTACCGATATGAAGATCACGCTCGTCTCCGGCAGGGCGCACGTAAAGCACACCGAGGGCGGCGATTTCCGTCAGGCGACGTACCGCGCCGTCCGGCAGGGGCTCATGTCGGGGGAGTGCGTCCTTTTGGAGCCGTGGTACGATATCGCGGCGGAGCTGCCGGCCGAGTGCGCCGGGCGCGCCATTTCGGATATCCAGAACGCCGGCGGCGAGCTTTTCCATACGGACACCCTCGGCGGCACGGCGATGCTCGAGGGGAGGGGGCCGGTCTCGAAGCTGCGGTCGTACCCGGCCGTCGTCGCGGCCTATACCCACGGGCGCGGCAGGCTGTCCTTCACCTTCAGCGGGTATGAGCCGTGCCCCGATCAAGGGGCGGTGATCGAGGCCTCCGGCTACGACCCCGAGCGGGACCTCGAAAACTCCGCCGACTCCGTTTTCTGCTCGCACGGCGCGGGAAGCGTCGTCAAGTGGTACGACGTGCCGTCCTTCATGCACCTGCCGAGCATCATGGAAAAAACGCGCGAGGCGGAGGAGAGACCCGTATCGCGCGCGCCTGCCCCGGCCTATACCGGGACGATTGAGCAGGATAAGGAGCTCATGGCGATATTCGAGCGCACCTACGGGAGCGTGAAGCCGCGCGCGTTTTTCTCCGCGCCGCCGAAGGCCGAGGTATCGGAGCCGGAAAGGCGGGAGATCGCCGTCCGGCCCGCCGAGACGGAATACCTGCTTGTCGACGGGTACAATATCATCTTCGCGTGGGACGAGCTGAAAGCCGCCGCCCGCGAGAGCCTCGACGCCGCGCGCGCGCAGCTCTCGGAGCTTCTCTGCAACTATCAGGGCTTCAAAAAATGCGAGGTCATCCTCGTGTTCGACGCCTACAGGGTGCCGAAAAACCCCGGCAGCGTGGAGAAGTTCCACAATATCACCATCGTCTACACGAAGGAGGCCGAGACGGCCGACTCGTACATCGAAAAGGCCACGTATGAGCTCGGACGCCACAACCGCGTGCGCGTCGCCACATCCGACGGGATGGAGCAGCTCATCATCCTCGGCCACGGCGCGATGCGCGTTTCCGCGACCGCGTTTCACGCCGAGGTGGAGGGCGTTTTGGGCCGCATCGCGGAGTTCATTCAGAAAAGCGCGAGGCGCGAAAACCCGAGAGAAATAGAAAAGGCCCTTAAAAAGGCGGAGGAGAAAAAGGGGAAATAAGCCTCCCCTTCTCAAAAGGGGGCCGTATGACAGGAAAGCGCCGTATGTTCCGACCGGAACACGCGGCGCTTTCCTCTTTTCTGTGTTATATCTCCATGATCACCGGCAAAATCATCGGGTTTCTCTTGGTCTTCTTGTACAGGTAGTCAGACAGGCGCGAGCGCAGGGCGCTCTTGATGGTGACCCAGTCGGTGATGTTCTTGTCGCGGCACTCGTTTAAGGCGGCGACGGCCTTTTCCCGCAGCTCGCTCATGAGCTCCTCGGACTCCTTCACGTATACGAAGCCGCGCGTGATGATGTCGGGGCCGGAGATGAGCTCGCCGTCCTCGCCGGAGAGGCTGACGACGACGACCAGCATGCCGTCCTGCGCCAGGTGCTTTCTGTCGCGCAGCACCACGCTCCCCACGTCGCCGACACCGGAGCCGTCCACGAACGTGCGGCCGGAGGGGACGGTGCCGTTTTTCTTGATGCTGCGGCCGGAGAGCTCGATGACGGTGCCGATCTCGCTGATGATAATGTTCTTCGGCGGGATGCCCATGACCTCGGCGAGCTGCGCGTGGGCGCGGAGGTGGCGGAATTCGCCGTGGAGCGGGATGAAGAACTTCGGCCGCACGATGCCGAGCATGATCTTCAGCTCCTCGCGGCAGGCGTGGCCCGAGGCGTGCAGGTCGGACGCGCGGTCGTAGACGACGTCCGCGCCCTTGCGCAGAAGCTCGTCGATGACGCGGCTTATCATCTTCTCGTTGCCGGGGATGGCCGAGGCGGAGAGGATGACCTTGTCGGTCGCGCCGATCTCGATCTGCTTGTGTCCCGTGAAGGCCATGCGGTAGAGGGCGCTCATGCTCTCGCCCTGACTGCCGGTCGTGATGACGATCGTCTTCTCGCGGGGGAGGTTTTTGAGCTGGTTTATATCGACGAGCGTCCCCTCGGGTATGTGCATGTAGCCGAGCTCGGTGGCGATGCGCATGACGTTTTCCATGCTGCGCCCCGTTAAGGCGACCTTGCGCCCGTGGCGCGCGGCGCTGTTGATGACCTGCTGGATGCGGTGGACGTTCGAGGCGAAGGTCGTCACGATGATGCGCTTGTCGCAGTCCTTTATCTCCAGGTCGAGACTGTCGCCGACCTTGCGCTCGGTGCGGGAGTAGCCGGGCTTCTCCGCGTTCGTGGAGTCGGCGCAGAGGGCGAGGACGCCCTTCTTGCCTAATTCGCAGAAGCGCGGGATGTCGATCATGTCGCCGTCTATCGGCGTTGTGTCGATCTTGTAGTCGCCCGTGTGGATGACGACGCCGACCGGCGTCTTGATGGCGAGGGCGACGGCGTCCGCGACGCTGTGGTTTACATGGATGAGCTCCACCTTGAAGCAGCCGGCCTTGAAGGTCTCGCCGGCCTCCAGCGTGTGGATGACCGGGGTCTCGGGCAGGTCGAATTCCTGGAGTTTCGCCTCGATGAGGCCGGCCGTCAGGCGCGTCGTGTAGATGGGGACATTGATCTCGCGGAGGAGATACGGCACGCCGCCGATATGGTCCTCGTGGCCGTGGGTGATGGCGAGACCGCGTATCCTGTCGCGGTTTTTCACGAGGTAGGTGAAATCGGGGATGATGACGTCGATGCCGTACATATCGTCGTCGGGAAAGCCCATGCCGCAGTCGACGATGAGGATGTCGTTCCCGAACTCGTAGACGGTGAGGTTCTTGCCGATCTCGTTGAGACCGCCGAGGGAAATGATTTTCAGTTTTTCTGCCATACTTGCAATTTTCTCCTTAAAATAGTAAAAGATAAGCTGTTTGTCGCCGTTTTTGGACGCACGAAACAAGCGATCCAGGCGCCGGTATCTGCGAAGCCCTGTACCGCTTCGCGCCTTTCCGGGGTGGATCAGGATGCGTCAATATAGAATATCTATTTCAGGCGTCCGGTCAAATCCGGACGCGTAACGCCAAAATCATATCCAACGAGACCTATTTCGCCGGGCTCTCGCTGGAAAAGGCCTGCGCTCCGCGAGAAGTGTTTTTTCCGCGGCACATGTCCCCGGAAAAAACGAAACTGACTTTATTTCACCGCCGCGGCGGTGAAACTCTGCGAGGCTTTGCCTGCCATACGATTATATCCGTATTTTTCTAATTTTAACACAAAAACCGCGCCGCGTCAAATCTCGCGGCGTCCCTCCATCGCGGCGCTGAGCGTCGCGTCGTCGGCGAATTCGAGCGACGCGCCGACGGGCACGCCGTAAGCCAGCCGCGTGACCGTCACGCCGAAGGGCTTTAAGAGCCGGGCGATATACTTGGCCGTCGTCTCGCCCTCGGTGTCGGGGTTGGTGGCCATGATGACCTCGGAGACGTCCCCGTCGGCCACGCGTGTTACCAGTTCCTTGATCTTGATATCGTCCGGGCCTACGTGCGCGATGGGCGATATGACGCCGTGCAGCACGTGGTAGAGGCCGCGGTATTCATGCGCGCGCTCGATGGCGAACACGTCGCGCGGGTCGGAGACGACGCAGATGACGGACGCGTCGCGCGCGGGGTCGGCGCAGATGCGGCATTTGTCCCCGTCCGTCAGGTTCTGGCAGACGGCGCAGGTGCGGACGCTTTTCTTCGCCTCGCTGACGGCGTCGGAGAAGGCCCGCGCCTCCTCGTCGGAGAGGGAGAGGATATGAAAAGCGAGCCTCTGGGCGGACTTGCGTCCGATGCCGGGGAGGCTGGAAAAACGGTCGATCAGCGTTTCTAAAGAGGGAGGGAAAGCGTTCATGTCGTTACCGGTCCTTGTCTGGTTATTGTCCCCGCAGCTCGCGGATGCGGGCGGTCCTGTCGGGGGCTTTGAAAACGTCGCTCCCGGCGACGAGCACGTCGGCGCCGGCCTCGACGCAGAGGCGCGCCGTCTCGGGGTTTATGCCGCCGTCGACCTCTATCTCGAAGGGGAGGGAGAGCTCGAGGGCTTTTTTTCGCAGCGCCGCGATCTTCGGCAGCATGTCCGGCATGAAGGACTGCCCGCCGAAGCCGGGCTCGACGGTCATGACGAGCGCGAGGTCGAGGGAGGGCAGATAAGGGAAAAGCGCCTCGACCGACGTTTTGGGCTTTACGGAGAGGCCGACGCGGCGGCCCCGGGCCTTCACGTCGTCGATCGCCGCGCGGATGTCCGCGTCGGACGCGGCCTCCACGTGAAACGTCACGATGTCCGCGCCCGCCTCCGCGAAGAGGCGCGCGTAAAAGCGCGGGTCGGCGATCATGAGGTGCGCGTCGATCGTCATGTCGGTGTATTTTCGGACGCTCGCCAGCACCGGCAGGCCGATCGAGATATTGGGTACGAACGCGCCGTCCATCACGTCGAAGTGGACGTAATCGGCGCTTCTGACGCTGTCGATCTCCTCTCCGAGCCGCGCGAAGTCGGCGGAGAGGATCGAAGGAGCGATCTTTATCATGCGCGGGCTTCCTCCCTCAGGCGGCACCGGGACGGGCCGTCCGGAATAGTAATGGATAGCGGCCGGCGCGCCGCTCGCTTTTTCTATAGGGGCCGCGGAGAGCAGGCACGCTCCCGCGGCCCCATCGGCCGCTATGATTTTATCCCGTTACGCGCGTAAGGTCAAGCAAAACTTGTCACCGCAGGTCCGATCGCCGCCGCGCGCCGATTTGTTCATCATTTACTTGACATGAAGCGGAGCAAACTATACAATAATAAAGGTAAAAATTTATGATTGAGGGGGCGGTGTCCCTTGCGCGAGGTGAGGCACAGATCGGCCGTGCCGCTGTACGCCGCGGCGGCCGTCTGGGCGCTGTGGTGCCTGCTGCTGCCGCTGTATAAGTTCTGGCATTTTCTGCTGCTGATCGCGGCGTCGCTTATAGTGGGGCTCGTGTTCTCGAAGCTCTTCCCCGGCACGACGGAATTGATCGAAACGCCGCCGGAGCCGCTCACGACCGGCGACGAAAAGCGCGACGCCCTGCTGCGCGAGGGAGACAAGGCCCTCGCGGAGATGAAGCGGCTGCGATCATCCATCGCGTCGCCGGAGATACGCTCGAAGATCGGGGAGATAGAGGGACTGACGGAAAGGATATTCCGCGACGTCGCCGAGGACGCGGAGGACTACGCGCAGGTGAAGCGCTTTTCCGACTACTACCTGCCGACGACGCTGAAGCTGCTGGCCGCCTACGAGCGGCTGGAGAGGCAGGGCGTCGAGGGCGAGAACATCACCGGCACCATGGAGAAGATCGACGCGATCCTCGACACGACCGTGCTGGCGTACAAAAAACAGCTCGACGCGCTTTTCGCCGATCAGGCGCTCGATATCGACACCGACATTACCGTGCTGGAGGGCATGCTCAAACGCGAGGGGCTCTCCGGCCGGGATTTTGCACCAGATGAACAAAAAGAAAGGAATGGATAACATGGCTGACAGCAACACCGAATTCGTACCCAATCTTACCCTTGACCCGTCCGGCGTCGGCGCCGCGACCGCGGCCGCCCAGGCCGTCATGGAGCAGTCGGACGAGATACGCGAGCAGAACGCCGTGAAGCTCGACCTCGACCAGCTCTCCGAGGCGGAGAAGAAGGCCGTCGAGGATTTTGCCGAGAAGATCGACATCAGCGACTCCAATCTCGTGCTGCAATACGGCGCCGCCTCGCAGAAGAATATCGCCAACTTTTCCGAGTCCACGCTCAAGACGGTCCGCACGAAGGACATGGGCGAGGTGGGCGGCATGCTCTCCGACCTCGTCGTGGAGCTCAAGGGCTTCAACTACGGCGAGGAGGAGAAGAAGGGCCTCTTCGGCATCCGGAAGAAGGTCACGAACCAGATATCCACCCTCAAGGCCCAGTACACCAGCGCCGAGGCGAACGTGGACAAGATATCCTCCGAGCTCGAAAAGCATCAGGTCGTCCTTTTAAAGGACGTGGCGATGCTGGATAAGATGTACGACATGAATCAGAACTACTTCAAAGAGCTGACGATGTACATTTTAGCCGGCAAGACGAAGCTGGAGTCGTGCGAGGCGACGCTTTCGGAGCTCAAGAAGAAGGCGGAGGAGACCGGCCTTCCCGAGGACGCGCAGGCGGCCAACGACTACGCGAACATGATGAACCGCTTCGAGAAGAAGATCTACGATCTGGAGCTCACGCGGATGATCTCCGTCCAGATGGCCCCGCAGATAAGGCTTTTGCAGAACAACGACAGCCTCATGGTGGAGAAGATCCAGACCTCGCTGGTGAACACCATCCCCCTCTGGAAAAACCAGATGGTGCTCGCGCTCGGCCTGCATCACTCCCAGCAGGCCATGGAGGCCCAGCGAGAGGTGACGAACGTGACGAACGAGCTGCTCAAGAAAAACGCCGAGAAGCTGAAGCAGGGCTCCGTCGATATCGCCAAAGAGTCCGAGCGCGGTATCGTTGACATCGAGACGCTCCAGCAGACGAACCGCGCCCTCATCGAGACGCTGGAGGAGGTCCGCAGCATCCAGGAGGAGGGCTCCAAGCGCCGCAAGGAGGCCGAAGCCGAGCTCGGCCGGATCGAGGGCGAGCTCCGGCAGAAGCTGCTTGAGATGAAGGGCATCAAGTGATGGGATGGAATTCCTGAAAAAACGCTCGACCGCGCGTATCGCGCTGATTGCGGTGATCGTCGTCTTCACGGTGATCGGCGTGAACATGAGCGCCGCGCGCGTCGTCCGCCATACGGAAAAGCAGTTTTACGACGGCGTGTATCTCCGCGCGGAGAAATACACCGAGGCCGCGATCGACGGCCATCTGCAAAAGCGCGCGCAGGCCGCGTTGGGGCTCCTTTCGCTCATGCCGGAGGGGAACGAGGCGGCGGAGCTCCGAAAAGCGCGCGAAGCGCTGCTTTCCGCCCGGTCGATCGGGGAGAAGTACGAGGCCAACGTCCTGCTCGAACGCGCGTATATCGAAGCGGCGGACAAGCTGCCGGAGAGCGTCCGGGAGGGAGAGAGCGCGAAAAGCTATCTTTCCGCGCTGTCGGGCGCGCAGAGCGCCATTGAGCGCAGCGCGTATAACGCGGCGGCGCAGGCCGCGAACGAGAGCATCCTCTCCGGGGCGCTGCGGCCCTTGAGGGCGGTGCTGTTCACGCGCGGAGCCGAGCTTTTCGCGTAAGGCATGAAAATGAAGATAAGGGCAGGCGGGTTGCGAAGCGGCCCGTCTGCCTGCTGTCGACGAAAAGGAGGCGGCCGATGAAACGAAAATGGATACCGCTGGCGGCGGCCCTGCTGCTGACGCTGCTCCTCGCCGCCTCGCCGGCGCTGGCCGTCGTGAGCCAGGGGCCGGACGTTTACGTCACGGACGGCGCCGGCGTTCTGGAAACGGCGACGGAGGAGGAGATCGTCTCCGTGAACGGCAGTCTGGAATACTACTGCAAGGGCGCGCAGCTTTTCGTCGTCACGGTCGAATACGCCGACGGGCTCGCGTCCGACGAATACGCCTATAAGCTCTTCAACGACTGGGGCGTGGGGAACGCGGCGGAGAACAACGGGATGCTCCTGCTGCTCGTGACGGCCGAGAACAAGGCGTGGCTCGCCACCGGCGCGGGGATCGACGACGCGTTCAATAACGAGATGGCGTCCAAATACCTGAACCGCTATTTCTGGAAGCTCTTCGACAAGGGCGATTACGACGGCGCGGTGCGCTCGCTCTTCGAGCAGCTCGTCAAGTGGTACGAGGCGTATTACGACGCGGATTTTTATTCCGTTGCCGAAAGCGAGGGCTGGCAGCCGGTCAAGTGGAGCCTCGAGGGCAAGCTCGACTCGCTCATCACCGTGATCGTCGCGGCGGGCGTGCTCTTTTTCCTGCTGGCCGTGGAGAGCGACCGGCATAAATATTATCGTTATTATATGGGGCAGAGCGGTCCGATACCGCCGTACCGCTTCTGGTATCTGCTGCAGGACCACCCCTATCACCGCCACCGCGAGAACGGCCCGAAGGGGCCGGGCGGCCTCGGCGGCTACGGCGGCGGCTACCGGAGCCGCGGCTACCGGAGCGGCAGCTACAAAAGCGGAAGTTCGAGCGGCAGCCCGCGCGGCGGCAGCTACCGGAGCGGCACCTCGGGCGGCAGCTCTCGCGGCGGCGGCGGGTCCTTCCGCGGCGGCGGCTCGCACGGCGGGTCTTTTCGCGGAGGCGGCGGCTTCGGCGGAGGCGGCGGCGCAGGGAGACGGTAGAATAATACACATATAACGCATATTATTCACCGCTTTTTTCATAGAAAAAGCCCGCGACCCCGCAGATTGCACAAAATTTTTCGGAAAAACACGAAAATCTTGTGATATGTCAGGTAAAAAAGAGGTTGCATATTTATTCATGGCGTGCTATACTGTCATCACTGACGATAAAAACAGGAGGTTCATATAGATGAAAAAGGATATCAAAAAGGTCGTGCTGGCCTATTCCGGCGGCCTCGACACGTCGATCATCATCCCGTGGCTCAAGGAGAATTACAACGACCCCGAGATCATCGCCGTTTCCGGCGACGTCGGACAGGGCACGGAGCTGGACGGCCTCGAGGAGAAGGCGAAAAAGACCGGCGCTTCGAAGCTCTACGTCGAGGACCTGACCGACGAGATGGTGGACGACGTCATCATCCCGTCCATGATGATGGGCGCGACGTATGAGGGCTACCTGCTCGGCACGGCCTTCGCCCGCCCGATCATCGCCAAGAGGCTGGTGGAGATCGCCAAGAAGGAGGGCGCGGACGCCATCTGCCACGGCTGCACAGGCAAAGGCAACGACCAGGTCCGCTTTGAGCTCGCCATCAAGCGCTTCGCCCCCGGCATGACGATCATCGCCCCCTGGCGCGAGTGGTCGATAAAGAGCCGCGACGAGGAGATCGACTACGCCGAGGCGCATAACGTGCCGCTGCGCATCTCCCGCGAGACGAATTATTCCAAGGACAAGAACCTGTGGCACCTCTCGCACGAGGGCCTCGACCTCGAGGACCCGGCGAACGAGCCGCAGTACGATAAGCCCGGCTTTCTGGAGATGGGCGTCTCCCCGGCCATGGCCCCGGACGAGCCGGCGTATGTGACGATCACCTTCGAAAAGGGCCGCCCCGTCGCCGTGGACGGCGAGAAGATGAAGGCGTCCGATATTATCCGCAAGCTCAATAAGCTCGGCGGCGAGAACGGCATCGGCATCCTCGACATCGTGGAAAACCGTCTCGTCGGCATGAAGGACAGGGGCGTGTACGAGACGCCGGGCGGCACCATCCTCTACAAGGCGCACGAGGTGCTGGAGATGATCACCGTCGATAAGGACACCATGCACCTGAAAAAGAAGCTGGCCGTCGACTTTGCCGACCTCGTCTATAACGGCAAGTGGTTCACCCCGCTGCGGGAGGCCCTCACGGCCTTCGCCGTCGACACGCAGAAGCACGTCACCGGCGACGTGAAGCTCAAGCTCTACAAAGGGAACATCATCACCTCGTCCGTGACGAGCCCCGAGACGCTCTATTCCGAAGAGCTCGTGACCTTCGCGGAGAGCGATTACGACCAGAAGGATTCCCAGGGCTTCATCAACCTCTGGGGCCTGCCGGACACCGTCCAAGCGCTGCGCGAGCAGGGAAAGCTTTGAGCTTCACACGAGAAACGCTTCGCTGGTTTCTCGTGTGAGAAGGATGCAGCCCGCTGCGCGCGCTCCCTTCGGTCGCACACTGGCGGGCTGAGAAGTGTTTTTTCCGTGGCGCATGTCCCCGGAAAAAACAGATTGGGATCTTATTTTCGCCTGCGGGCGAAAACTCTGCGAGGCTTTATAACGACCGATGGCGGCGCGCTGCGCCGCCTTCCGGCTTGAAGAATATACATGTGGAGGAATAACATGAAACTTTGGAGCGGCCGCTTTGAACAGGACCCCGACGCGCTCACCGAGGAGCTGAACGCCTCCATCGACTACGACGTGCGCCTTTTCCGGGAGGACATCACCGGCAGCATCGCGCACGCGCACATGTTGGCCAAAAAAGGCATCATCTCGCAGGAGGACGCGGAGAAGATCGTCCCGGCGCTGCGGGATATCATGGAGGATATCGCCTCGGGGGCCCTTACCTTCACGAAGGACACCGAGGATATCCATATGAGCGTCGAAACGGAGCTCACGCGGCGCATCGGCGACGCCGGCAAGCGGCTGCACACGGCGCGCAGCCGCAACGATCAGGTGGCGCTCGATTTCCGGATGTACCTGATGCGGGAGATAAGCGAGATACGCGCGCTCGTGCTCGACCTCCTCCGCGCCCTGTGCGATATGGCAAAGCCGGAGACGGAGACGATCATGCCGGCCTACACCCATCTTCAGCGCGCGCAGCCGACGACCTTCGCGCACTATATGATGGCCTACGCGAGCATGCTCCGCCGCGACGTGACGCGGCTGGAGGATTGTCTCTCCCGCATGGACGAGCTGCCGCTCGGCTCCGGCGCGCTCTGCGCCACGACGCACCCCATTGACCGGTACGCCGTCGCGGAGGAGCTGGGCTTCTCTCGCATCACGGAAAACAGCATCGACGGCGTCTCCGACCGGGATTACGCCATCGAATTTCTCTCCGACGCGTCCCTGCTCATGATGCACCTCTCCCGCTTTTCCGAGGAGATCATCCTCTGGTGCTCGTGGGAGTTCGGCTTCGTGACGTTGAGCGACGCGTTTTCCACCGGCTCGTCCATCATGCCGCAGAAGAAAAACCCCGATATCGCCGAGATCGTCCGCGGCAAGACGGGCAGAGTGTACGGCTCGCTCATGACGCTCCTGACCGTCATGAAGTCGCTGCCGCTGGCGTATAACAAGGATATGCAGGAGGACAAGGAGCAGGTGTTCGACGCGGTCGACACGGTGAAAAGGTGTCTCCCCGTCTTCACCGCGATGCTGAAGACCATGACGCTCCGCCGGGATAAGATGCGCGCGGCCGCCGCCGGCGGCTTCATCAACGCGACCGACTGCGCCGATTATCTGGTGAAAAAGGGCGTGCCCTTCCGCGACGCGTATACCTTTGTCGGCAAGGCGGTGCATCACTGCATCGAGACCGGCGAGACGCTCGAGACGATGGCTCTCGACGAATACCGCGCCATTTCCGACGCCTTCGGCGAAGACGTGTACGACGCTATAAGGCTCGAAACGTGCGTCGCGGGACGATGCGTCCCCGGCGGACCTGCGCCGGAGGAGGTCAGAAAGCAGATTGCCTCCGTAGAAAAATTCCTCTCGGAAAGGGCGTGACGATACGAAACCGAAAATCTACATAGACGGCCGCGAGGGCACGACCGGCCTGCAAATTTACGACCGGCTCTCCGGGCGCGACGATATCGACCTGCTGCTCATAGACGAAGATAAGAGAAAGGACCCCGCCGAGCGGCAGAAGCTGATAAACCTGTCGGACGTGACGTTCCTGTGCCTCCCCGACGCGGCGGCGAAGGAGGCCGTCGGCCTCTGCACGAACGACAAAACCGTCATCATCGACGCCTCCACCGCCCACCGCACGGCCCCCGGCTGGGTCTACGGCCTGCCGGAGCTCTCGGCAGAGCGCCGCGCGGCTATACGGGCCGCCAAAAGGATCGCCAACCCCGGCTGCCACGCGACCGGCTTCATCGTGTCGGTCTATCCGCTTATAAAGGCGGGGCTGCTCCCGCCTTCCTGCCCGCTCACCTGCTTTTCCCTCACCGGCTATTCCGGCGGCGGCAAGAAGATGATCGCGGACTACGAAAGCGCGGATAAGCCGGAAAAGCTCTGCGCGCCCAACCTCTACGGGCTTACGCTGCGGCATAAGCATCTGGCCGAAATGCAGTATATAACGGGCCTTGCGCGCGAGCCGGTCTTCGTCCCCATCGTGGACGATTACTATAAGGGCATGGCGACCTCCGTCACCTTCCACGCGGAAATGCTGAACGGGAATGTCGACGCGAAGAGGATTTACGAGACGCTCGATAAGCACTACGCGGGCGAAAAATTCGTGAGCGTCCGCTTTTCCGACGGCTCGGAAAAGCTGGAGGCGAACCATAACGCCGGGACGAACCGGCTGGAGATCACGGTCTGCGGCGCGGGAGCCGACACGCTCGCCGTCGCCCGCTTCGATAACCTCGGCAAAGGCGCCTCGGGCGCGGCCGTGCAGAATATGAATATCGTCCTCGGTTTTTCCGAGGACGCGGGACTTTGAGGTAAAAACATGAGATGGATCGAAGGCGGCGTCTGCGCCGCGAAGGGCTTTTCCGCCGCCGGGCTGCACTGCGGCGTCAAGAGCAAGAATCAGGATAAGAAGGACGTGGCGCTGATCGTCTCGGAGGAAACCTGCTCCGCCGCCGCCGTCTATACGAAAAACGTCGTGAAGGCGGCGCCGCTCCATATAACGCGCGAGCATCTGGAAAACGGCAAGGCGCGCGCCGTCATCGCCAACAGCGGCATCGCGAACGCCTGCGCCCCGAACGGCGAAAAGCACGCCGAGCGCATGTGCGATCTCGCGGCGGAGGCGCTGGGGATAGCCCCCGGCGACGTGATCGTCGCCTCCACCGGCGTCATCGGGCAGGAGATGAACATCGCGGCCGTCGAGGAGCACATCGGCGCGCTCGCGGCCCTGCTCGATCAAAGCGCCGCCGGCTCGGACGCGGCGGCCTGCGCCATCATGACGACCGACACGGTGAAAAAGGAGCTGGCGGTCGAGACGGAGGTCGGCGGGAAGACCGTGCGCCTCGGCGGCATCGCAAAGGGGAGCGGCATGATCCACCCGAACATGGGCACCATGCTGTGCTTTCTCACCACCGACTGCGCCATTTCCCCCGCGATGATAAAAAAGGCGCTTTTGGATACGGTGAAGGTCAGCTTCAACCGCATTTCGGTCGACGGCGACACCTCCACGAACGACATGTGCGTCCTGATGGCGAACGGCCTCGCCGGGAACGGCGAGATAACGGCCGAGGGCGAAGCGTACGACGCGTTTCTTAAAGCCCTGTGCGAGCTCTGCACGGCTCTGGCGCGGAACATGGCCTCCGACGGCGAGGGCGCGAAGCACCTCATCACCTGCACCGTGAAGGGCGCGAAGACGGAGGAGAGCGCCGAGACGCTTGCGAAATCCGTCATCTCCTCCACGCTCACGAAGGCGGCCATCTTCGGCGCCGACGCGAACTGGGGCCGGGTGCTGTGTGCCATGGGCTACTCGGGCGAGCGCTTCGACCCGGACGGCGTGGATATCAAATTCGTCTCCGCCGCGGGGGAAATAGACGTCTGCCAAAAGGGGAGAGGGCTCTCCTTTGACGAGGACCTCGCCAAGCGCATCCTCACCGAGCACGACGTCGTCATCGATATCGCGATGAGCGAGGGCGACGAAAGCTGCACCGCGTGGGGCTGCGACATCACCTACGATTACATCAAAATAAACGGGGATTACCGCACGTAAAAGGGGTGGAAAAGCGACATGAATCGCAACGCTGAAATAGCGCGGACGCTGGTGCAGGCCCTGCCCTATATCCAGCAGTTCCGCGGGAAGATCATCGTCATCAAATACGGCGGCAACGCCATGATAGACCCCGGCCTGTTCGCGGCCGTCATGGACGACGTGCAGCTTTTGCAGCTCGTCGGCATCCGCGTCGTGCTGGTGCACGGCGGCGGGCCGGAAATAAACGAGATGCTCTCGAAGATCGGCAAGGAGGCCAAATTCGTCAACGGTCTGCGCTATACGGACGAGGAGACGATGGATATCGTCCAGAGCGTCCTGTGCGGCAAGGTAAATAAGAACCTCGTCTCGACCATCCAGCGGCGCGGCGGCCGGGCCGTCGGTCTCTGCGGGCTCGACGGCGGCCTTTTCCAGGCCGTGAAGCTCGATAAGGGCGACGGCTTCGACTACGGCCTCGTAGGAGACATCGTGGCCGTAGACCCCGACGTGGTCAAAAGGGCCATCGACAACGACCGCGTTCCCGTCGTGGCGACGGTGGCGCAGGGGCTCGACGCCGACACCTCCTATAACGTGAACGCCGACACGGCGGCCGCCAAGCTCGCCGAGGCGCTCGGCGCGGAGAAGCTGATTTTGCTCACGGACACCATCGGCGTCCTGCGTGACCAGCACGACGAATCGACGCTCATCAAAGTGATCCGCCCGAAGGAGATACCGGGACTTATCGAGAGCGGCGTCATCTCCGGCGGCATGATACCGAAGATCGAGTGCTGCGCCGCCGCCATAGCGGGCGGCGTGGAGCGCGCGCATATCCTGGACGGGCGTATGCCCCACGCGATATTGGTGGAGCTTCTGACCGACGAGGGCGCGGGAACGATGATTTTGGAGGAAAAGGAATGACAAGTGCGGAAATAAAAAAGCTCGACGGTGAAAAAGTGATGCACACCTACGGCCGCTTCGACGTCGCCGTTGAGCGCGGCGAGGGGGCAACGCTCTACACGCCGGAGGGGGAGAAATATATCGACTTCGCGGCCGGCATCGGCGTCAACTGCCTCGGCTACGGCAACAAAAAGTGGGCGGCGGCCGTCTCTGAGCAGGCGGGGAAGCTCCAGCATATCTCCAACCTGTTCTACTCCGAGCCGTGCGTGAGGCTCGCCGATAAGCTCACGGCGCGCACCGGCATGAAAAACGTCTTTTTCGCCAACGGCGGCGGCGAGGCCAACGAGGGCATGATAAAATGCGCCCGCAAATACTCCTTCGACAAGTACGGCAAAGGGCGCAGCACGGTCGTGACGCTCTACCAGTCCTTCCACGGCCGGACGATCACCACGCTCGCGGCCACGGGCCAGGACGTTTTCCATAACTACTTTTTCCCCTTCACCGAGGGCTTCCAGTACGCGAAGGCCAACGATATAGGCGACCTCAAGACCAAGTTGACGCCGGACGTCTGCGCCGTCATGATGGAGCTGGTGCAGGGCGAGGGCGGCGTGCTGCCGCTCGATAAAGCCTACGTACAGGAGGTTTCGGAACTCTGCCGCGCGCACGATATCCTCCTGCTGATCGACGAGGTGCAGACCGGCGTCGGCCGGACGGGCTCGCTCTTCTGCTTCCAGCAGTATGGGATAACGCCGGATATCGTGAGCTTCGCCAAGGGCATCGCCGGGGGCCTGCCGATGGCGGGCATCATGGCGGGGGAGAAGACCTGCGCCGTCCTGACGCCCGGCACGCACGCGACGACCTTCGGCGGCAATCCCGTCGCCGCGGCGGGCGGCTGCGTCGTGCTCGACACGCTCGACGACGCCTTTCTCAAGGCCGTCACGGAAAAGGGCGAGTATATCGAAAAAACCATCCTCTCGTGGAGCCTGCCCTGCGTGAAAACCGTGCGCGGCATGGGCCTCATGCTCGGCGTTGTGCTGGAGGGCGCTGCCCCCGGCGAAATGCTCGAAAAGTGCATCGCCAACGGCCTTCTCGCGCTCACGGCCGGAGAAGACGCGCTGCGGCTCTTACCGCCGCTCGTCATCACGTATGAGGAGATAGACGAGGGGCTCAAGATACTCAAATCGGTTTTGGAGGGTAAAGGTTGAAACAAGTTTCAACCTTGTTGAATCAAAGCCGTTTTTCTCGCTGCAAAGCGGCAACCGAAAAACATGGCGCCTTATGACCATTCCTTTTTATGGTCATTTTGTGCCTTGCGCTTAAACGAAAGGAATGGTCATAAGCATGAAGGACCTGTTACGGCTGCTCGACCTGACGCCGGAGCAGCTTACGAAGATTCTGGACACGGCCGACAGGCTCAAATCGGAGCAGAAGGCCGGCAAAAAGCACGATTTCCCCGCGGGCAAGGTGCTCGCCATGATCTTTGAGAAGAATTCCACCCGCACGCGCGTCTCGTTCGAGACGGGCATCTTCCAGCTCGGCGGCACGGGCATCTTCCTCTCCGCTGCGCAGAGCCAGCTCGGCCGCGGCGAGCCCATCGAGGACACCGCCCGCGTCCTCTCGCGCTACTGCGACTGCATCATGATCCGCACCTTCGCGCAGGAGGAGGTCGAGACGCTGGCGAAGTATGCGAGCGTCCCCGTCATCAACGGCCTGACCGACCTCTGGCACCCCTGCCAGGTGCTCGCCGATCTCCAGACCGTCCGCGAGCACAAGGGGAAGCTCGAGGGGCTGAAGGCATGCTACATCGGCGACGGCAACAATATGGCGAACTCCATCATCGTCGGCTGCTTAAAGGCCGGCATGAGCGTTTCTATCGCCTCGCCGAAGGCGTATTCGCCGAGCCCGCTGGCGCTCGACTTCGCCGCCGGGTACGGCAATAAGTTCCATCTGACGGAAAACCCCGAGGAGGCCGCCGTCGGCGCGGACGTCATCTTCACCGACGTCTGGGCGTCCATGGGGCAGGAGGACGAGAAAAATGAGCGCGAAAAGCTCTTCGCCGGCACGTACTGCGTGAATGACCGCATCATGTCGCTCGCGCATCCGGGCTGCATGGTGCAGCACTGCCTGCCGGCGCACCGGGGCGAGGAGATCACCGCCGACATTTTCGAAGCGCACGCCGACGAAATTTTCGACGAGGCCGAAAACCGCCTCCACGCGCAGAAGGCGGTCATGTACCTGCTCATGAAGGGCGAGCTGTAAAACGCCAATCGCCCCGTCATGCCGAGCCGAAGGGAGCGATGCCCTCATCGCTCCTTAAAGCGTTTTCGGACGCATCAGGGATGTGTCCCTGCGGGGCCTTACATTTTGCAACAGCCCTCCTTTTTTATCCTTAACACAGATTTTCTGCCCGGATGTTGCCCATCCGGGCAGTTTTTTCATTTCCAGCAGGTCATTTCCCGACAGCTTATTTGCAGGCATACGCCTATAATTTATGTAAACTTACGGGAAAGGATGCTTGTCATGTCGGAAAGAACGCTTGTAAGACGCATGACCCAGGCGCGGCGGGAGGAGCCGTCGCTGCGCTCCGCTTTGGCCGCGCTGGCCGAGGGCGCGGCGCGGCTATCCGCCGCCGTGCTGCTCGCCGCCGGAGGCTCCGGCGCCTTCGCCCCGATGGCTGTCGGCCTTGTCGCCGCCGCCCCGCCGGGGCTCGTCTCGCTCATTACGCTCATGGGGGCGGTGCTCGGATATTTTCTCACAGGCGACGCGGAACGGGCGCTGCGCTATGCCGGTGCGTGCCTGCTCACGGCCGCCGCCGTCTTCACGCTGCGTGACCTGCCGCTGGCCGAAAGGCGCTTTTTCCGGCCTCTGGCCGCCGCCGTGATGAGCGCCTGCACCGGTTTCGTCTACATCTTCGAGGCGGGGCTTTCGCTGGGGGCCTTCGCCGTCTTTTTCCTCGAGGCGGGCGTCTCGGCCGTCGCCGCGTGGGCCTTTTTTGAGGCGATGCAGCCGTCGGACGCGTGGCATTTTACGGCGGACGGGACGAGAAAGCGGGCCTCCTCGCTCATATCCGTCGCCCTGCTGCTGTCGGCGGCCGCGGGCTTCCGTCTCTTCGGGGCGGCCTCCGCCGGGCGCGCAATCGCGGCGCTTTTGGTGCTCGCCGCCGCGTTTTCCGGGGGCGCCGCCGCCGGGGCCGTCTGCGGCGCGGTCTTCGGGGCGGCTGTGGATACGGCCTGTGGCACCGTCTTTTTTACCGTGGCCTTCACCTTCGGGGGCCTGCTCGCGGCGCTTTTCCGGAAGCATGGCCGTCTGGCCGCCGCCCTCGCCTGCGCCTCCGCCGTTACGCTCTGCGGGCTCTGGCTGTGGGAGACGCTGCGGGACAGCGGCGCGTTTTTCGAGATGCTCGCGGCGTCGGCCGCCTTTCTGCTTATACCGCAGGCGGCCTTTTCGCCCGTGAGGGCGCTCCTGCCCGCGCCGCAGTCGGGGCACGGGGCCGTTTACGAGCGCGAATGTGAGCGCCGCCGGACGCTCGCCGCCGCGCGGGCGTTCCGCGCGCTCGCCGCCTCGGCGAAAAAGCGCGGCGAGGCCGTACATAACGACGAGAACATCGCCGCCGTCTTCGACGCCGCGGCCGAGCGCGTCTGCCGGAAATGCCGCGCCTCCGCCGACTGCTGGCAGAAGGGGTATCAGGACACGCTCTGCGTCTTTAACGACTTAACGCCGCTTCTGCGGACGCAGGGCTCGGTCAGCGCCGCCGATTTTCCGAACCACTTTACGGCGCGCTGCATGCGCCTTAACGAGCTGGCCGCCGCCGTTACGGAGGAAATGAGGGCCCAGACGCTCCGCCGGAGGGGGTCCGTGCGCGCCGCCGAGAGCTGCGGCGCGGCCGCCGCGCAGTACGCCGACATGGCCGACGTGCTCGTGACCGTCGCCGACGGGCTCGGCGGCGGCTCGGCCTTCGACCCGGAGATGGAGAAGAAGCTCGTCTGCTACCTGCGCTCGCTCGATATCGAGGCGTCCGCCGCCGTCTTCCGGGACAGGGGAGGCCGGCTTCGCGCCGAGCTGGCGGGGCCGCACCTGCGCCTTTTGCTGCGCGACGGGGATTATCTCAACAAGCTCTCCGCCGTCGCCGGGACGAGGCTCTGTACGACGGAGGCGGGCGCGGAGGCGGGGCGGCTCGAGCTTTTCGAGGCGGAGCCGCTTTCGGTCAGCGTCGGGATCGCCTCGCGCGGGCGCGGCGGGGAGGCGGAGAGCGGAGACAGGACCGCCTGCTTCAAGACGGACGCCGGGCATCTCTGCCTCATCCTCTCGGACGGAGCCGGCAGCGGCGAAGCGGCCGGCCGGTGCAGCGAGAACGCCGTGGGCATGCTGCGGGACCTGCTCTGCGCCGGTATCCTGCCGGAGACGGCGCTGCGCCTGCTAAACTCCCTCCTGCTCGTCGAGAGCGCGGGAGAGGCGGACAGCGCCGCCGTCGACCTGCTCGACCTCGATCTCTTCACCGGCGGCGCTATACTCTGGAAGGCCGGGTCCCCGCCCTCCTACGCCGTTTTCGGAGGACGCGTCAAAAGGCTCGCGGCCCCGTCGCCCGCCGCTCCGCTTGGCGCGCTGCCGGACGCCGCGCCCGGAGTGCAGCACTTGAAGCTGCCGCCCGGCTCCCGCCTCGCGCTCGTGAGCGACGGCGTCGCCTGCGGATTGGACGACGGCTGGCTCCTTACCGCCCTGGCCGAAACGCGCGGCGAGAGCGTACAGGAGGCGGCCGACCGCGTCGCCCTCACGGCCGCGGAGAAATTCGGCGGGGACGACGACCTGACCGTGCTCCTTGCCGCCGTGGAGGAGAGAGTATAACAGGGCCGGACAGATGGGTACAATACAGGCAAAAGGAGGAGGTTATCTATGGTCAAAGGAACGTCGAGACATGTCATTCTTGTCCGCTCGCCCGATCCGCGCATGTTCGAGGAGGCCATCTTCATCGTCCGGGAGGAGGCGTCGAGCCGCGGCTTGACGCCGGAGGCTATCGTCCGGGAGGCGCAGAGCGTCGCCTCGGAATACGTCCGCACCCATCTGGGCGGAAAAGGGGAGCCGCGTCCGCTCCCGCCGGGGGTTTACGTGCTGCTCGGCGCGGCGCTCTGCGGCTTTGTCTGGGTGGCGACGTCGTTTTTCCTGTGAAGAAAGGGCCTGTTGCAGATCGTGTTTCCTGCAACAGGCCCTTTTTTTATTCGTCTGTCAGGCCGAGGGCGGCGAGCACCGCCGGGGGAGGCTCCGGGAAGGGCTCGTACACGTCGAACCGCAGATTGGCGGAGACGGAGGCCGGTATCTCGAGCCGCACGACGCGCAGCTCTCCGCGGCACTGGACGAACAGACCCGTGACGGCCCCGTCCTTCACGTTTAAGCGGAGCTCGCCCTCCTCAAAGGAGACGGCGTCCGTATCGGCTCCCGGCGCGACGGCGGCGGCAAAGGCCGTCATCGCCTCTTTTCCGAGGGCGAGGCTATACTGGCTGCCGGCCTGCGTTTCGGTGCAGTCCGCGTCGCCGAGGAGGATGGCCTCGTAAGAAAGGCGCAGCAGCGCCGCCGCGTCCGTCAGCGACGGGTCGCCCGTCTCGATCGCAAGGCCCCCCTCGGTGGAGGCCGCGTCCTTCGTGAAGTAGAGCGTCGTATCGCGCCGGCTTATGCGCGAGAGCGTCTGCTTATAGCTTGTCGTTCGCTGCCAGAGGAGCGTTTCGTCGAGCAGGAAGGGGCCGATATCCGCCTTGAGCATGACGTTCGCCGTTAAAGGCTCGCGGGAGAGGAGCTCCGTCCAGGCGGTGAAGAGCTGCCGGATATCCTCGCTCTGATCCGGGGCGTTCTTATAGTCGCCGGTCACAAGGGCGCTGCGGACCTCCTGCGGCAGGGTATGCTCCGACATATCGGCGCGGAGGAGGAAATCGGCCGTCGCCGTCATATTTTTGGCCTCCCACGTAAGGCGCAGGCTCTTGAGCTCGCCGTCGGCGACGGAGAGGTCGAGGAAGACCGCGTCGGGTGTGCGCACGTCCGGCACGTAGGGCGTGATGAACGGCAGGAAAAGCTCCGCCGCCTTCTGTCTGTCCGCCTCGGCGTGGTACACGCGCACGTCGTTCTGCTCGCTGACGGTCACGTCCAGATAGCGGTACAGGCTCGCGGCGTCCGAGAGCAGCCGCGAGTAGTCCGGCAGCACGCCGTCCAGACGGAACGCCTTGCCGTTTTCCAGCAGCACGACGCCGTCGCAGAGGTAGAGGGGGATATCCTGCCAGGTAAGGCAGGTGACGCGCTGCCCCTCCGCCTCCGTCGTGAATATTTCCGCGTCGGCCCGGAAGGACTCGCCGTCCCGCGTAAGCGCAAGAGAGGCGTCCATGTCCAGCGCCGGCTGCTCCGTATAGGAGCGCAGCAGCATGAAGAGCTCCATATTCGAGATGGCCGGCGCGAAATGCAGTACGGCGACCGCGGCCGCACCCAGCACCAGCGCCGCGGCCAGCAGGATGATGAGCAGCCGCTTGCGGCGGCGGATGAAGAGGGCGATCTTTTTCAATTCCGCTTCGTCGCCGCGTTTCGGCTTTTTCCTCACGAGCAGGACGACGACGACGAGCCCGGCCACCGTCACCAGGAACACGACGATGATGGCCCACACCCACCACGGCGTGGCCGTGGAGAGGACGGTCAGGCAGAAGTCGCTCTCCGCCGTCTGGAAGGTGAGGTAGCTGCCGACTTTCTCCGTCTCGACGCGCGTCCATACGCCGTCCCCGGTCGAGAGGTACAGCTCTAATCCCCCCTGCGAGGAGCGCGGCGGGAGATAGCGTATCTCATGCGTAGCCGCGCCGTCTTTGGGGACGGCGAGCTGCCATTGCTCCAAAAGCGAACGCTGATAGGAGAGGAGCCGCCGCACGAGGCTGCCGTGCGCGGGCTCAAAATCCACGATGGCCGAATCGACCTCCAGTCTGTCGCCCGCCGTGAAATCGCCGAGCGCGAAGAAGACGGGCCGCTCGGCGCTCCTCACCGTCCCGCTCGGCAGGGCGGTGACGGTCTGCGCGTAGACGGCGTTCACCTCGGTGTCGAAGCGCAGGTCGCGGAGCGTGTCCCGGTCCCACGAGGCGTACTGCCCCTCCTTTTCCGGCGCCGCGGGATAAACGGAGTCGTCAAAGCTGTCGCCGTAATGGAAGCGCACCGTTTTGAGTATTTCGCCGTCGGCGAGGAAAGAAAGCGTAAAGCTGCGGAAATCCTGCGGCACGCCCTCCCCGGCGAGCATCTCGCCGTAGGAGACCGGCTCCGCCTCCCCCTGGACGCTCACGCGGTCGAGGCCGGCGAGCGTGTCGGAGACGAACAGGTTGCCGGAGAAGCTCCCCGCGCCCGTACCGGCGATCGCGCCGGCATACTGCTCGGCGTCGGCGATCTCCACGAGAGCGCGGCAGGCCTCGACCTTCAGGTTCGACCGCTCGTCCTTGCCGGACCCCACGATGCCGCCGATGTATTTCCGTCCGGCCAGCGAGCATCGCGCCCAGCAGCCGCGGATGACGTTATCCGCCGCGCCGGCGATGCCGCCGACGCAGTCTCCGTCCTCGCTTATCGCCCGGCCGCTGCCGAGACAGCCGCTGATGACGCCGAGCTGCGCGTCGCCGCAGATCGCGCCGACGTTGCTGCGCTTGCCGGTGACGCGCCCCGTGTTCGTGCAGTCCTGGAGGATGCATTTGAGCTGATACGTCCGGTGGACGATGGAGGAGAGCGTCAGCTCGTCGTCCCCCTCCGGGTTTAAGGCGTTGTAGATCATCATGGAGCCGGCGACGCCGCCCACGTCGATATCGCCGCTCACCTCGCCGTCGTTCACGCAGAGGGTTATCTTCCCGTTCACGACGGCGTCGATATCCTCGTCTGAGACGTCCTCAAAAACAGAGGCCGTCCCCGCGTTCTCCGTGTCCTCCACGACGCCGAGCAGGGCGTACATCAGCGCCATGAAGCGGTCGTTTATGGCCCGGACGTCGCCGGAGAGCCTGTCGGACGAATTTTTGACCGCGCCGTTTAAAAGCTCCAGATTGTCGGAGACGCCGCGCAGGGAGTCGTAAAAGGCGTCGGCGTCGGCCCGCGTATCCTCCTCGTGCAGCGAGAGGTTCAGGCGGTCCTGCTTTTCCAGATAGTCCAAAAGGCGCTGCGCGCTTTGCGTCGCGTCGGTCATGGAGCCGAAGGCGTCGCGCACGCCGGTCACGGCCGCGCGCATGTCGCCGTCCGCGCCGCCGATGGCCGAGGCCGCGGCGCTTATATGGGAGAGAGCGGAGGAGGCGTAGTAAAACACGCCGCCCATGTCGCCGGAGCGCCCGTGCGCGAGCACGTCGAGGCCTTCCCGGATATTGGCGGCCCCGCTCTTCGCGTTCTCCTCGAGGAAGGTCGTGTTGTCGATATAGAGCTTCATGCCGTCAAGCGCCCTCATAAGGCCGGCCGAGGCCTTCCGGACGCTCTCGTCCGGCGCGGCGCTCTGCCAGTAGGTCCTCACGTCGGCCGCCGATGCGATCGTCCCGTCGCGCACTCCGGCGACAAAACCGTCGAGCGCCGAGGTCGCGCCGAAAAGGGCGGAGGCCATGTCCGCCGCGCCGCCGGTCATTTCATGGACGGCGCCCGCGCTGCCGTAGATAAGCTCCCGCCAGGCCTCCTCCGTCATTCCCTCCTTCGGGCCGGCGGAACCGCGGAGGGCCCGGAGCCCCCAGTAGAGCGTATCGCAGCCCTCGTTCAGGATGCCGGAGGCAATGCGCAGATCGTCGGCGGCCGAGGAGACCTCCACGGCGGCGTTTTTGTCCGAGAGGGAGGCCGCGTACCGGTCCAGCGCGTCGGCGGCCGAGGAAAACTGCTCCGACGTTTTTTGCAGGTCGGCGACCGTGTCCGAGAGCGTCTCCAGCGTCCCGTCGAGTATCTCGCCGCCGCGGTTTATTTCCCCGACGACGCCTGCCGCACCGTCGGAGAGCCGCCCGGTGAGCGACTGCGCGCTGTCCTCCGCCGCCGTGACGCTTTGCCCCACGTCGGAGAGGAGCGAAGAAACGGTGTCGGAGACGCCGGCGGCGTCCGACGCCGTGCGGTCGACGAGCGTATGGAGCGCCTCCAGTTCCTCCCGCACCCGGTCGACGGAGCTCTCCGTCAGATTCAGGGTGATATACGGCTCGGCCAGGCCGACGATGCCGCCGACGTCCTTGCGGCCGAAGACCTGCCCCATGTTCGTACAGGCCGATATTTGCCCGCTGCTGCGCCCGGCGATGCCGCCGACGTTGTAGCCGATGTGCGGATAGCCCACGGTGCCGCGGCTGCGGCAAGCGTTAATGAGCCCCTCGCTGAAGCCCGCGATGCCGCCGCTGTCGGTGGTGACGTTGTAGGTGTCGGGGCTGGTGATGCGGCGGAGGCCGCTTTCCAGATCGACGTCGAACTCGCTGATGGTCAGCGTCGGGTCGGTCATGTTCGTGTTGACGTAAGCGAGGCTGGTGCAGGCGGAAACAGAGCCGGCGTTGCGCCCGACGACGCCGCCCGTCATGCTCCCGCCGAACACGCCGCCCGAAACGTCGCAGAGGCGCACCGTGCCGGTGAGCGCGTTCTCGCCGACGATGCCGCCCGTCGCGTGCCCGCCGCTGACCGTGCCGGAAAAGGCGCAGTGGAGGATGGCGCCCTCGTTGCGCCCGGCGATGCCGCCGACGTACTCGCCGCTGCCGGCAGGGCGGACAGAGCCCGCGACGGTCAGATCCTGGACGGACCCCTCCTCGCCGATGACGCCGAAGAGGCCGGCGGGCGACACGCCGCCCGTGATTTCCAGCCCGGAGATCGTATGGCCGCCGCCCTCGAAGGTCCCGCTGAAGCTCGCGGCCGGCAGGAAGGGCACGCCGCCGAGCGATATATCCTTTTCCAGCCGCACCGTCTTCCCGCGCGACCAGGCGTCGTAGGAGCAGTTTTCCGCGAAGGCGACGAGCTCCTCGGCGCTGCCGATATAGAGGATATCGCCCTCCGCCGACGCCGCGGGGGAGAGGGCAAAGAGCAGCAGGCAGGAGAGAACCGCCGACAAAAGCCGCTTAAAAAGATTAAGTCTCATCGCCGCCCTCCTCCTCCCTGACGCTGCCGGAAAGGAGCGTCAGATTGACGTCGCCGTCCACCGTGGCGTGGACGACGCCGGATATCGTGCCGCTTATTTCGCCGTGGACGACGCCGTCCACCAGCATCCGCCCGTTGCCCTCGCGCCGCCTGAGCGCGGCCGGGACGGAAAACGAGGTACGCTCGATGATCTTCCCGCCGAGCAGCAGGATCTGCGGCAGCGCGAACATGACGAGCCCGATGGAGATGAGCGTGCCGCGGCCGATGCTCTGGCCGATGCCGACGATCGTCCCCTCGGAGCTGATATTGCCGAGGATGAAGCCGGAGGCCGCGAGGATGGCGCCGGAGGTCAGGATCGTCGGGAAGGCGAAGTTCATCGTCTCGATGATGGCGTCGCGCTGATCCATCCTGTCTTTTTGCTCCATATAGCGGCTGGCGATGACGATGGCGTAGTCGATGTTCGCGCCCATCTGGATGGACGAGACGATCAGATACGCGATGAAGAAGATATCCACATGCGTGAATACCGGGATGGAGAAATTGATCCAGATGGCGCCCTGTATGACCAGAATCAGCAGCACCGGCATGGCCACCGACCGGAAGGTGAACAGCAGCACCACGAGGACGATGAGGATGCTCATCACGCTGACGACGACGTTGTCGCGCGAGAAGGATTTCTGGAACTCATAGGCGTTGGTGGAGTCGCCGACGACGTAGACGCTCCCGCCGGGATAATGCCCGCGCGCCGTGTCCATGATCGTGTCGGTGAAGGCGTAGGTCTCGTCGCCGCTCACCGGGAGCGTCAGATAGACGAGCATGCGGCTGTATTCCTCCCCCTGGAGCTGGAGGCGGGCGTTCGTCATCTGGCGGGCCGCGTCGGAGAGCTTATCCGTCGTCTCCTGATCGAGCGAGACATAGCCGTCCTCCACATGGTCCCAGACGAAGAGGAACATGTCGACGAGCGGGACGCTGTAGGTCGCCACGCCGCCGACCAGCTTGCCGTACTCCCCGCTTTCCGTGGCGTAGGCCGTATAGACGAGCTGCGAGAGCTCGTAGTCGATATCCGCGAGTTCCGCGAACTGCCGCGGCGTGAGCCTGTCGGTCAGCGTGTAGCCGTCCATCGCCTCGATGTTGGCGAGACCCATCGTATGATCCACCTGCGGCATGGCGTCCAGCTCGTCTAAAACGGCCTTTTCGGCGGCGTAGTCGCCGGCCGGGACCACCAGCGCCACCAGGTTGGGGGCGGTGAAGTTCTCCTTTATCATCCGCTGGGCGATCTGCTGCTCGTTTAATTTGGGCGTCACGATGGTGTCGTAGCCGTAGACATAGGGGCAGTGGCCGGAGACGACGTAGCCGGCGGCGACGAGCAGCACGAAGACGATCGGCACGACATGGCGCGTGGCGAAGGCGAAGCGGCCGACGAAGGGTATCTTCGGCACGAAATTGCGGTGCTTCGTCCTGTCCATCAGCGGCCCCGCCAGCATCAGCAGGCCCGGCATCAGGACAAAGACGGAAAAGAGCGCGAAAAAGATGGATTTTATCAGGCAGATGGCCATGTCGGGGCCGAGACGGAAGCGCATGAAGATCATGGCGACGAGGCCGCCTATCGTGGTGAGGCTGCTCGCGCCGATCTCCGGTATGCCCTTGCTCAGCGCCCGCACCACCGCCTCGCGCAGCGGCAGGGTCTTATACTCCTCCTTGAAGCGGTTGCAGAGGATGACCGCGTAATCGAGCGACAGGGCGAGCTGGAGGATGCTCGTGACGGAATTGGACACGAAGGAGATTTTCCCTAAAAGGAAGTTTGTGCCCATGTTCATGATCATGGCGGCGAGGAAGGTGACGAGCAGGACGGGTATCTCCGCGTAGGTCTGGCTCGTCAGCGTCAGCACGGCGATCACGATGACCGCCACGATGACCATGATGACGTTGACCTCCGACCGGATGATCTCCGCGAGCTGATTGCCGAGCGTCGTATCCAGATAGGTGTCGTATTCCGCGTAGCGGTCCAGCACGGCGTTCAGCGAGTCGAGACATGCCTCGTCCTCCTCCGGATAATCGAAGGTGATGTCGTAGAGGGCCGACACGTTGTTGTAATGATCGGTCGTGTGATCGAAGGCGACGGTCTGCACGCCGGGCGTGCGCTCTATTTCCCCGGCGATCTCCTCCGCGCGGTCATACGACACGTTGGCGATCATCAGCTTGGCCGAGCCGAAGGTCGTGAACTGCTCGTCCATGACGTCGAGGCCCTGCCGCGTCTCGGAGGCGGCGGGCAGATAGGCCGTCAGGTCGTTTTCCACCCGGACCCAGTTTCTCGATATGACGGAAAAGATCACCAGGATGCCGATCATCAGGAAAATGAGATTGCGCTTGTCGACGATGAACGCGGCCAGCTTCATCATGAAGCCCGCGTCCTGTTTTTTCTCCTGTCGGCCGATGTCGTCCACCTCCTTCGCCTATGAATATTATATTTTATATTCATTGAACATAACAGTCAAGAAAAAAAAGAGAACGTCCCGCCCAGCCGCCTTACAGCTCCCTTTTTCGTCAAAAGGCTTGCAATCGATGTCGGTTCTTGGTATGATAGGAAAAAATCACGAGCCGTTTTCAGTGCTCCGGGCCGCCTTGCGCGGCGCGGGGAAGAGGGAATCAGGACAAAGCCTGAGCGATCCGGTCACTGTGAGCGAGGAGCGGGGCGGCGAATACGCCATTGTGCTTATCGGCATGAGAAGGCGCCGCCTGCGTAATGATCCGCGAGCCAGGAAACCTGCTGAAAACGTAGTTGGGACCTCCGAGGAAGGCATCGCCAACGAAGCCGCCCGCGCGGCGCTGTGCGCGCGGCTGTTTTGGCGTCCGCTTCTTTCGGAAGCGGGCTTTTTTTATTTGGTAAACGATGCTTCAGCCGCCGCACACGGCTTGACGACAGCTTTTCCGGCTGATTATACCTCAAAAACTTGACATATTTAATTTACAAATCCAGAAAAGGAGTTTTGCGTCATGAAACAAAGGAAATGCCGCCTGCGTATCCTGCCGGTCGTCCTTGCGCTGCTGGCCGTCCTCTGCGTGCCGGCGCTCGCCGCCGATTATCAGGACGGCAGCTACAAGGTCGATTTCTCCATGGAGGGCCTCGGCCGCCACAATGTCGCCTGGTCGACCGCCACGGTCGACGTGGAGGGCGGCAAGCTCTACGTCACCTTCACGCTCGAGCGCGTCGACCCGCGCGACCACGCGCCGCAGTACGACTGGCTCAAGACCTCCCTCGGCTCCGTGACGCCAAGTATCAATGACGCCAGCTACACCTGCACATTCAAGCGCGTGCCGGTGCCGTCGCTCGGACGCGTCGCCGTCACCGCCCAGACCTCCGCCATGTCGCAGCCCTATGAGGTGGAGTACACGCTCGTTATCGGCTCCGACGGCATCCCGGAGGCGGCCCCGTCCGCCGAGCCCTCGCCCGAGCCGACGCCATCGGCGTCTACCGCGCCTTCCGCCGAGCCCTCCGAGACGCCCTCTGCATCCCCCTCGGCCGAGCCTTCGGAGACGCCCGCCGTCACCGTTTCTCCTGCCGTCACGCCGTCGGAGACGCCGTCCGCCGAGCCTTCGGAGACGCCTGCGGAGGCCCCCTCTCCCACGCCGTCGGAGGAGCCCGCGGCAGCCGCGAGCGAGGCGCCGTCCGAGCCGTCCCCCTCCGCCGCCACCCCCTCGGACGAGAAGCCCGAGCTGCCGGAAAAAGAGCCGGCCCCGGCGCCCTCTCCGGAGGAAGCGGTCGAAACGACCGGCGAGAGCGCGACGGGCGAGACCGGCGCGGAGAGGAAGAGCCCCGTCGTCCCCATCGTCATCGCGGCCGTCGTGGTGATCGCCGTCGTCGTCCTGCTTTATCTGCGCGGCGCGAAGAAAAGGAAGGGCGGGCATGAATAAGACCCGAACGGCGCGCTGTCTGGCCGCCGCCCTGGCGCTCTGCCTCGCGCTTTCGCTCGCCGCCTGCTCGCAGAAGCGGGAAGTCTCCGGCGACGCCCCCGTCATCGGGGACCTCACCTACGAGAGCACCGTGCCGCTCCTGTACGCCGATCAGTTCGCCATTTACCGCTACGAGGGGGGCTATTCCCTCATCGACATGGTGAACAGCGACCGCATCCTCGTTATCCCCGAGGGCGGCGAGACGCCGGAGGGGCTCGAGAGCGACATCGTCGTTATCCGGCAGCCGCTGCGGGATATCTATCTCGCGGCGACCTCGGCCATGGCCCTTTTCGATTCGCTGGACGCGCTCGACCGCATCACGTTCGTCGGGAGCCGGAACTGGTATTCGGAAAACGCCGTTCGCGCCATGGAGGACGGCCGCTTCACCTATGCGGGCAAATATAACGCGCCCGATTATGAGATGCTGCTCGGCGGGAGCTGTCAGCTCGCCGTCGAGTCCACCATGATCCTGCACAATCCCGAGGTCCGGGAAAAGCTCATAGAGCTGGGCGTCAAGACGATCGTCGAGCGCTCCAGCTATGAGGATCACCCGCTCGGCCGGACCGAGTGGATCAAGGTCTACGGCGAGATGCTGGGTCTTTCCGACGAGGCCGACGCCGCCTTTCAGGGAGAGGTGGAGAAGATCCGCGCGCTCGAAGCGCTCGGCCCCACCGGCAAGACCGTCGCGTTTTTCTATGTGAACACCGGCGGCAACGTCGTCACCTACAAGACGAACGGCTACGTGCCCGCCATGATCCGCATCGCCGGCGGCGAGTATGTCTTCACTGATCTCGGCCTCGAGGACGACAGCAAATTGAGCACGGTGAACATGAGCATGGAGGAGTTTTACAACACCGCCGTGAACGCGGACATCGTCATCTATAATTGCAGCATCGCCTCACAGCTCCATACGCTGTCGGAGTTCCTCGACTTGAGCCCCGTGCTGGCGGACTTCAGGGCCGTCGCCGAGGGGAACGTCTGGTGCACGACGGAGAGCATGTTCCAGCAGACGGACAAGATGGGCACAATCATCGGGGAGATGAACGCCATCTTCACCGGCGAGGCGGGCGGAGACGAGCTGACCTATATTTTCAGACTCCAATGAACGGGGGCGTGACGCCATGAGCGAAACAGAGCTGCAAAACGCCGGCGCGCGCCGCGTCCGGTATCTGGCGGTCTTCATCGGACTGGCCGCAGCCTTCGTGCTGCTGACCGTCTGGAACATCAACTCCGGCAGCGTGCATATCTCCGTCGGCGATATCGCGCGGATCATCTTCCTGCGCGAGGGCGACGACACGCAGATGGGCATCGTCTGGAAGCTGCGCCTGCCGCGCATCATCGCGGCGGCCGTGCTGGGGGGCGGGCTCGCCCTCTCCGGCTTTCTGATGCAGACCTTCTTCGGAAACCCCATCGCCGGACCCTTCGTTTTAGGCATCTCGTCCGGCTCGAAGCTCTTTGTGGCGATCGTGATGATCGTCGCTTTGCGCTTTGTCTCCTATATCTCCTCGTGGATGATGGTCGTCGCCGCCTTCGCCGGCGCGCTCATCGCCATGGGCTTCGTGCTGCTGGCGGCGCGCTCTATCCGCCAGATGTCCATGCTGCTGGTGGCGGGCATCATGATAAGCTATATCTGCTCGGCCATTACGGAATTTCTCATCACCTTCGCCAGGGATTCGGATATCGTGAACCTCCACTCCTGGTCGCAGGGCAGCTTTTCCGGCACGAAATGGGACGACGTGCGCCTCTTCACCGTCATCATCCTCGTCTGCTTCGCCGTCGTCTTTCTGATGTCCAAGCCCATCGGCGCTTACCAGATGGGCGAGGCCTACGCGCAGAGCATGGGCGTGAACGTGAAGCGCTTCCGCGTCGTGCTGATCCTCATGTCGAGCCTCATCGCCGGGTGCGTGACCGCCTTCGCGGGCCCAATTTCCTTCGTCGGTATCGCGGTGCCGCACCTCATCAAAATGCTGCTCAAGACGGCGAAGCCCCTGCTCGTCATCCCCGCCTCGTTTTTGGGCGGCGCGGTGTTCTGCCTCTTTTGCGACTATATAGCCCGCACCGCGTTTTCGCCGGTCGAGCTCTCCATCAGCACCGTCACGGCGCTCTTCGGCGCGCCGGTCGTCATCGGGATGCTGATACGCCGCCACGGCGAAAGAGGGTGAAAAGTATGGGCGATTATTACTTCCGGACCTCGGACCTCGCCGTCGGCTACGGCGGCCGGACGCTCATACGCGATATAGACGTCCGATTGCGCGCGGGCGAGATACTGACGCTCATCGGCCCGAACGGCTCCGGCAAATCCACGATCCTCAAAACGATCACAAAGCACCTTGCCGCCATCCGCGGCGACAGCTTCATCGCCGACGCGTCGGTCCGCGGCGCGAGCTACCGCGACCTCTCGAAAAAGCTCGCCGTCGTGCTCACCGAGCGGATAAAGGGCGAGCTGCTGACCTGCTTCGACGTCGTCGCCACGGGGCGATACCCCTACACGAACACGCTCGGCCTCCTCTCGCCCGAGGATCGGGACAAGGTCAGGGAGGCGATGGAGCGCGTCCACGCCTTTGAGCTCGCCGAGCGGGACTTCACCGCCATCAGCGACGGCCAGCGGCAGCGCGTGCTGCTCGCGCGCGCGATTTGCCAGGAGCCGGAGATCATCGTCCTCGACGAGCCGACCTCCTTCCTCGATATCCGGCACAAGCTGGAGCTTTTGAGCATCCTCCGCTCCATGGCCAAGGAGAGGGGCATCACCGTCATCATGTCGCTGCACGAAATAGACCTCGCGCAGAAGATATCCGACAAGATCATGTGCGTGCGCGGCGAGACGATCTCCCATTTCGGCACGCCGGACGAGATATTCCGCGAGGAGATCATCGGCGACCTCTACGATCTGGAAAACGGCTCGTTCAACATCGCCTTCGGCAGCGTAGAGCTGCCGAAGCCCTCGGGCGAGCCGGACACCTTCGTCATCTCCGGCTGCGGGAGCGGCATCCCCGTCTTCCGCCGTTTGCAAAAGGAGGAGCGGCCGTTTTACGCCGGCATCCTCTATAAAAACGATATCGATTACCAGATAGCGCGGTGCCTGGCCGCCGGAGTCGTCGCTGAGGAGCCGTTCCGGCCCATCGGCGATAAGGCGTATACCGAGGCGCTGACGCTCATGAAGCGCTGCAAAAGCGTGATCGTGGCGGGCGTCCCCATCGGGGACTGCAACCGCCGTTTGGCCGACCTGATAAAAGAGGCCGAGACGCTGGGGCTGACGCCCGAAGGAGGCGATGTATCGCTTTCGTAAGACGAAACCGCCTTATACGAGGGGCGGGGTAGAAGTGCCTCCGGAAAACCAAGGCTCTCACAGTGCCGCATAAGCGGGTAAAAGGGAATCGGGTGAAAGGCCCGGGCGATCCGGTCACCGTAAGCGGGGAGCCGCGCGAACACGCCATTGTGCCGCAAGGCATGAGAAGGCTCGCGCAAAGCAACGATCCGCAAGCCGGGAAACCTGCTGAAGAGAGCGAAACGGCGAATGAAAAACATCCGCCGCACCTTCGGCCGCCGAGAACGGCCGTGAAAGGAGAAACCATGAAAACGAAAAGCAAAAAACTGCTCGCCCTGCTGCTCGCGCTCGTGATGCTCATGAGCTGCGCGTCCTTTGCGCTGGCCGCGCCGGAGGGCTCCGAGCTCGCCGACGGCACGTATGCCATCGGCGGCGCCGGCTACACCTCCGGCATGTTCGCGCCGGATGAAGAGGACAACCCGAGCACCGTCGTCGTCTCCGGCGACAGCGCGTACCTCGTGACCTATTCCTACGCGCCCAATAAGTACGACGCGGTCTGGAAGGGCAAGCGGAGCGAGGCCCCCGACGACCCCTCGGCGGCGGACGTCATCCAGGGCACGCTGATCGAGGACGAGGGCGGCGCGTATGCCGCGGCCGATAAGAGCTACAGCAAGAACGTCTACACGATCGACGGCGTTTCTTACAAGGCCGTGAAATTCGTCATCCCGCTCACAGCCGAGGAGCTGGCCGACGGCAACGTGTATTTCGTGCTGCGCTATGCCTCGTATTACGTGAACAGCTCCGGTTCGTCGGCCAACGCCGGTCAGTGGATGGGCAAGAACGACCAGTCCTTCAACTTCGGCACGCTGACCCCCGTGAGCGATACCCCCGACACGCCGGATACGCCCGCCGAGCTTGCGGACGGGACGTACAGTCTCCCCGAGCTCCAGGCCGGCCCCTCGGCCATGTTCAACCACTTTGTGGCCGACTCCCGCCAGCTCGTCGTGAGCGGCGACACGGCGACCATTCGCTTCATCACCGACGGCTCGACCGCCTCCATCCAGAAATACTCCCGCATCGCCCTCGGCAAGTCCAGCGAGCTGGTGACAGAGAACTATCAAGCTGCGCTCCCCGAGAGCGTGACCGTCATCGACGGCGCGCTTCAGGAGAAGGCGAAGGATACGGACCCCGATCAGTACCTCTTTGAAATAGCCATGCCCAAGGCCGACGTCGCGGCGCTGCTGGCGAACGATATCGCAGAGGACGTCTACATCGTCGTCTGGAACAACGTGGGCTCCTCTGCCGACAAGATACCCGGCTGGTATCTGCCGAGCAACGACATTTACCTCTCTCTCGGCACGCTCGGCGACGAGGTAACGGATACGCCTGACACGCCTGATACGCCCGACACCCCGGATACGCCCGGCACGCCCGGCATCCCCGCCGATACCGAGGCCGCGCTTTCCATCACCAACACCACCTCCATGTTCAAGGCGGCCTCCGCCTCGCTGCGCACCTCGGGCGGCCAGACCGCGCTCGTCGTGGCCCTGACCGGCACGACCTATCAGTATCTCTTCAAAGGGACCTACGCCGAGGCGGTGCAGAACGGCGACAACCGCGCGAGCTGGATACGTTATACGGAGAACGCCGACGGCAAATATGAGTTCGTCATCCCGCTCGAGGACGGCCGGACGCTGGTCCCCGTCGTCTCCATCTCCAGCACCTATCTCGCCAAATATGAAAACGGCGAAAACGCGATCGAGCGTTCCTTCTATCCGCGCCAGTTCGTGATCGACTATGAGGGAAAGACGCTGACCGTCGGCGATTACGACGAGACCGTTACCGTCTCCGTTTCCAGCAACACCGACCTGCTCAGCGTGAACGGCAGCGCGACGATGCGCATCGTCGGCGGCCCCAACTCCAACAACTTCAACGTCATCCTGACGCTCGGCATGGGCAATGACCTCTACTCCTCCGTCACCTATCCCACCGTGACGGACGGCGCGGTCGGCACCGGCACGGCGAGCCTCTCGTCCGACAGGACGTTTGAGATCAACATGCTCAACGCGCCGACGAAGACGGCCTTCGAGGACGGCAAGCCGATCAGCCTCACCTTCCACTACCGCGCCTCCAGCGGCGATCTGCCCTGCACCATGACGATCGACACGCTTGCCCGGACGGTCCGGCTCGCGGCCTCCTCCGGGGCGGCGCCCGTCGCCGGCGGCACGACGCCCGGCAGCGCGGCGCCCACGACGATCCCCGCCGCGGCGGTGGCCGGCTTCACCGACGTCGCTGCCGGCGCCTGGTACGCGGACGCCGTTTCCTGGGCTGTTTCCAAGGGCATTACGAACGGCCTCACCGAGACCACCTTCGGCCCCAATGAGACCTGCACGCGCGGCCAGATCGTCACCTTCCTCTGGCGCGCGGCCGGCTCCCCGAAGGCGACCGGCACGAACCCCTTCACCGACGTGAAGGAGGGCGATTACTACTATGACGCGGTCCTCTGGGCGGTCTCCAAGGGCGTCACGAACGGCGTGTCCGCAGAGAGCTTCGCGCCCTCCGAGCCCTGCACCCGCGGCCAGGTCGTCACCTTCCTCTGGCGCGCCGCCGATAAGCCGACGGTCTCCGGCGGCAGCGCGTTCACCGACGTGCCGGCCGGCACCGAGTATGAAAGCGCCGTCAACTGGGCCGTTTCCAAGAGCATTACGAACGGCGTAACCGAGACGAGCTTCGCCCCGAACGCCACCTGCACCCGCGGTCAGATCGTCACCTTCCTCTACCGCGAGGAAAACGCGAAATAAACCGCAGCGATAAAAAAGGAGCTTCGCCAACGCGAAGCTCCTTTTTATTATACCATGACCGCAGGGCATGGTATAATGTGCCATGCGGCGTGTCCTCACGCCGCGGCTAAAATCCAGTATAATGATTGCAGCGCAATCATTATACCATAGCGCCGAAGGCGGTATGGTATAATTTGTCATGTTTTGCGGTTCCGTCCGCAGGACGGGAGCAAAACGACTGAAATCAAGTATAATAACTGCTTTGCAGTTATTATACCATGACCGCAGGGCATGGTATAATGTGCCATGCGGCGTGTCCTCACGCCGCGGCTAAAATCCGGTATAATGATTGCAGCACAATCATTATACCGTCTTGTCAGCAATTCCCGGTGTAAACGTGCAATAAATGCTCCCGCGCCGTCTCCGCGAGGCGATAGACGGTCTTCACGTCCGTCGCGTCCCGGTCGGTCATGCGCCAGCGCGGGAAAAAGCGCGAGACGTGCAGCGGGATATGCGGGCCGACCGTCTCGCCGTCCGCGTTTTTAAGGCCGGCGACCCAGGCGGAAAGCGCGCGCATCTCCTCCTCCGTGTCGTTTTCGCCGGGCACGATGAGCGTCGTGAGCTCCACATGACAGTCCATGACCGCGCGGGTGATGAACGATTTAACGGAGGTCAGGTCGCCGCGGAGCACGTCGCGGTAATAGCGTTCCGTAAAGCCCTTGAGGTCTATATTCATCGCGTCGATATGGGGGAGGACCTCCTCCAGTACGGGGATTTCCGCCGTGCCGTTCGTCACGAGCACGTTTACAAGGCCGCGCTCGTGTACGAGCTTCGCCGTATCGCGCACGTATTCCCAGCCGACGAGCGGCTCGTTGTACGTGAAGGCCAGCCCGATGTTCCCCCGCTCCGCGCAGGAAGCCGCCGCCCGCGAAAGCTCCTCCGGCGAGAGGCGGCGCGCCGTCATGTGTGCCTGCTCATCCGGCGCAGAAATGTCGTGGTTCTGGCAAAAAGGGCAGCGCAGGTTGCACCCGAAGCTCCCCGCGGAGAGGATCACCGCGCCCGGGTAAAAGCGCCGCAGCGGCTTTTTCTCGATGGGGTCGAGGCAGAGCGCCGAAAGTTCGCCGTAATACCGGGGTCGAATGGCTCCGCCCTCGCAGACGCGCGCGCCGCAAAAGCCCGCCCGCCCCTCGGGGATATCGCAGTGCCGGAAGCACGTTTTACATACGGCCATATCGCGCCTCCGTCAAACGTGCCGCGTGACGGTGAAGCGTTCGAGCGTCACTTTTTCATTCGGCGCGATGCCGCCCTTGCGGCGGCAGATGGCGATCTGCTCTTCCGGCGTGTCGACACCGTCGAGGTCGGGCAGCAGCAGCCCGCGCCTTTCCCCGCATGTGACGATGACGCCGTACTTTTTCGCGTCCAGCTCGTCGGGGGAGGCGACCGGCTCCGGATGCCCCAGCACGTCGACGCTTATTTCCAGCCACGGCAGCTCGTGGGGCTCAAGCGGCTGGAAGCGGTGGTCGTGCATCGCCGCGCTTACGGCGTTGTCGATGATCTCCTGCGCGAGACTGTCCTTCGTCGGGAGGATCGTCCCGATGCAGCCGCGAAGGCGCCCGTGCTCATGCAGAGAGACGAACGCGCCGGCGCGCTTTTCCGTAAGCGCCTCCGGCAGGCCCGCCGGCACGGCGAGGCGCTCTTTTTTCAGCAGCAGGCTTTGAAGCGACTTATAGGCGAGCTTAACGTAAACGTCCGCCTCTTCGCGGCGGCGGGCGAGCTCCGCGCTCTTTTTCTCCCGGTACTGTTCCAGAAAGCGCCGCTCCGGGTCATTTTCTCCGGGGTAAAAGGTGCAGACGCCGTAGCCCACGCCGGTCACATCCTCGTGGGAAAGGCGCGTCGCCCTCACTTTGCGCCCGTCGAGCGCGCCCGCCATGATGACGAAGGAGCGGTGGCCGCACTCGGCGGCCTTGTCGCAGAACGTTTCGTCGAAATCGAACAGCTCGCCGAACGCACCGCGCGCGCAGACGTCCATGACGCGCTCGTCGTACTGCGGACCCTCGGAAGCGAAGCCGTAAGGGCCGTAAGGCTGCAATTTGTGCGAAAGGTCGCCGCTCGCCACGAAGACGACGCGGCGGGAGCGCGCATCGGCGGCCCGGGCGATAAGCTGCCCGAGCGCGTAATGGTCGCAGAGCGGCAGGCCGGAAAGGCCGATCCGGACGAGCCTGCCGCCGGTATAGCGCCGCCGGATAAAGTAGAGCGGCACCATCGTCCCGTGATCGAGAGCTCTGTCGCGCTCGCCGAGCGTCCCGGCGGGGAGACCCGTTTCTGACGCGAGCCGCTCGATCTCCCGGACGAGCGCCTCGTCGTATTCTTCCGAAAAGCGGACGCCCGGCGCACCGAACTGCGCGAGATCACCGCTCGCCCCGGCGCCCGGCGATATATGGATATAGTCGCCGTACATCGTGGCGTGCGGACTGGAAATGACGATCGTCTCCGGCTTTAAGGCCGCTATTTCCTCCGCGACGCGCTCGTAGGCCGCGGCGGTCTCTTCGACCCGTTTCTCGCTCCCGCGCCCGATCTCCGGCACGAGCATCGGCGGATGCGGCACCATGAAAGCAGCAAGGACAGCCATGAAAACACCTCCTATGACCATAAGACATATGCGGCCGACAGGACCGCCAGCAGCAGGATGTTGAGGGCCGTGAAGACCAGCAGATATTTGCCCACATGCGCGTTTTCCGTGCGGGCGTAGAGCTTCAGGCTGATGAGGCTCGCGAGACTCGCGATCGGCGTCCCCAGGCCGCCTATATCCACGCCGAGCAGCAGCCCGCGCACGTTCTCCGTGAAGCCCGAGAGCAGCAGCGCCGCCGGCACGTTGCTGATGATCTGGCTCAAAAGGAGCGCCGTCAGATACTCGCGGCCGAGCAGGAGAGAGCGCAGGAGCGTGTCCACCGCCTCCACCCGCGCGAGGTTCCCGGCGAAGACGAAAAACGCGGCGAAGGTCCCGAGCAGCAGAAAATCGGCGGCGAGTAGGCGCTTCCTGTCAAAAACGAGCAGGGCGAGCACGACGATCAGGAGCATCGCCGGCCACGGCAGCAGCCGGAAAACCGACAAGAGGCAGACGGCGAAAAGAGACAGGTGCAGCCACAGCTTTTTCTTGTCCATCCCCGGCTCCTCGCCGAAGAAGACGCTCACCTCCCCTTGCGGGATGAGCAGGCAGAGGAGAAGAGAGAGCGCGAGCGAGAGCGCCCATACAGGCGCCGTCATGCGGAAAAAGTCGCCGGCCGTGAGGCCGTAGCGGGAATAGAGATAGAGATTTTGCGGGTTCCCGACGGGCGTCAGCATACTGCCGAGGTTGGCCGCCGCCGTCTGCAAGGCGACGATGAGCATAAGGTCGCGCCTTCGCCCCGTCAGCCCCAGCAGCACGGCCGAGAACGGCACGAACGTCAGAAGCGCCACGTCGTTCGTTATCAGCATGGCGCTGAAAAACGACAGCGCGACGAGCAGCATCGCCATCGCGCGCGTACTTTTGGCGCGGACGCAGACGACGTGGGCCAGGTGCGTGAAGGCCCCGGCCTCGCGCAGACCGGCCACCACCGCCATCAGCGCGTAGAGCAGCGAAAGCGTGCGAAAGTCCATATAGCCGAGGTACGCCGCGTCCGGCGGGACGAAAAAGCAGCTCACGGCCGCCGCCAGCACGGAGAGGACGAACACCGGCTCTTTTTTAAAGAAGGCGGCGACAGGGCGTATCATGCCCGGTCGTACTCCCCGTATTCGCACCCGGCGTTTTTGAAGCTCACCCGGTCGACGAGGCTGCCGTCGCGCCAGAGCTCCACGGTCCCGCGGCCGTTGCCGCCGTTCCAGAGGCGGTTGTGCAGCTTTTTGCCGTTGGGGGCCTCGTACTGGATAAAGAGCATGTCGGCCTTGTCGCAGGTGACGTCCGTCACCATGCGGTCGCGCCGGGTGCTCTGGTCGATGTGCCAGACGATCTGCGTCTCCGTCTCGCGGCAGGTAAAGCTCGTCTTCGTGCCCGTCCAGAACTTGGAGAAATTGAATTCAAAGGACTGCCCCTCGTACCAGAAGGCCGAGAGCAGCTTGCGCGGCAGGGCGACGGGACCGATCTTCGGCCGACCGCCGCCGATGTCGAAGACGCTGTCGGAGAGGACCTTGCCCGTTAGCTCGCTTTTGAGGTTGCAGGAGCTGATCCAGACCCAGGGGGAGGTGAAGTCCTTGCCCCAGTTTTTGTCGGCGTAGCCGAAGGAGGTCTCCGGCGTCACGAGGTACCGGTCGCCGTTCCAGTACACCTCGCCGGAGTATTCGGTCTTCATGCCCTCGGCGTGCCAGAACATCTCGAAGGCCTGAAGGCGGCGCATGGGGCCGCTCGCGCCGTAGCCCACGTTGTAGGCCGTCTTCTTGTCGATCTTCAGATCCCAGCGCATGTCGCCGCTCTGGCACATCCACTCCGGATGCGCTTCCGCGTCCTCCGGCGTGATATGTATCTCCCCGCGCGTCTCCGTCTCGCTGAGGAAGCAGTCGCCCGCCTCCACGGAGAAGGGAACGCCCCAGTCGAGCCGTATCTTTTTCCAGCCGAAAAACCGGTGGAGCTGCCCCGCGTCCTGCCCCCACGAGCCGCCCTTTACCATGAGATAGGAGGGCTTTACGCCGTTTTTCTTATTTTCCGGGAGCTGGCCGAAGACGGGCTCGTCGCCGCCGGAGGCCGGATTGCAGACGAAAAACTCGATGAAAAACGCCCGTTCCTCGCCCGTTTTTTCATGGCGGCCGGTGAAGCTGTGCCACCACCAGTCGTAGCCGCATTTGCCCTGCCCGCCGAAAAGCTGGCAGGCGTCCCGTCTGATATCGTGCTTGTTGACCATGATGTTTTCTCCCCTTGTTATTTTTCCGCGGAAAGCGCCGCGTACCGCATGGCGACGGCCGCCGCCTGCGCGCGGCTCACGACCCCGCCGGGGCCGAGCGTTTTTTCATCCAAGCCGCCGAGCAGCCCCGCCTGCACGGCCCAGGCCGCCGCGTCTGCCGCCCAGCCGGAAACGGCTCCGGCGTCCTCGAAGGCGGCGAGCGCCGCCGCGTCCGCCTCCGGCTCGCCGGCGTAACGCCAGAGCACGGCGGCGAGCTGTTCGCGCGTCAGGGTGTCGGACGGCGAAAACGTCGCCGCGGAGGTGCCGGTCACATATCCTTTTTCCCGCGCCCAGAGGAGGGCCTCCTCATAAGCCGCGCCCTCCGGCACGTCGGCAAAGCGTTCGCCCGTCCCCTCTGGCGCAGGCGATTGGGCGGAGCGCCAGAGCGTCTCGGCGAGCTCGGCGCGGGTCATCGCCTCCTCGGGGCGGAAATAGCCGCCGGGCGCCGCCATAAGGCCCTTTTTCATGCAGAAGGACACGGCCTCCTGATACCACTTCGCGGGCGGCAGGGGGTCTGCGTCTCCCTCCTTCACCGTCTGCCACGGCACGAGCACGGCGGAGAGGCTCTGGAGCCACGTGTTCCCGTTGGCGCGTTTTACGTCCAGCGTGTTGATGAGCGCCGAGCGCACGCGCTGGCGCTTGCCGTCTTCCCACGGGCTCATGGCGCTGCTGACCGTGCTGAAAACGTAACGCTTCCCGTCGTGCGTCCCGAGATATATCATCTGGTGGCCGGGGAACTGCAAAAGCGTCCCGAGCGGCAGCGCGTCGAGCAGCGCGAGCTTTTCCTCCGAGGACCAGCCGGAGATATCGCGCTTCGCCACCGGCAGCGGCCACTGCCAGTTGCCGTTCCTCGGCAAATCGAGGCCGAAGCAGGCGTAGACGTTGCGGTCAAGGCTCGTGCAGTCCTCGTTTTCGATCGTGCCGCCCCAGCCGTAGGCGTCGCCGAGCGCGCCGAGCGCCACGGCGGCGATGTTCTCCGCCGTCAGGGGGAGGTAATCCTCGCTGCATTTCTCCTGCGCGTTTAGGAGAGCCGCCTGCTTGCGGTAGGAGCCGTCCTTCTCGCGCACCGGCAGGTACACGACGTAATTATGGACGGGCAGGCGGTTTGCGACCACCTCGCCCGGGGCGACAGCCTCCGCGCGCTCCAGTACCGTGCCCATCGTGATCATACGATGGGAGGTCTCGGGCGACGAATAGGAATAGTCCGTGTAGGCTTTGTCGCCGTAAAAGACGAGGCGCTTTTCCGCCGGGAGGTCCCAGGCGGCGAGCCACTCTTCGCGCGAGGCGCAGAGGGCCACGTCCTCGACGCTCACCCAGCCGGAGCAGCAGGAGGTGTACACCTGATAGTATTTTCCGTCGTCCGAGGTCGTGAAGACGGCCAGCGGCTCGTTCACGCGGATGCCGACAAGACCCTGATAGTTGAAATCCTTGTCCGTCGGGTCGTCGTAGATCGGCTCGTCCGACGGGAAGCAGACGAGCAGCGCGCGGTTCACCGCGACGCCGTAGCGCAGCGGCATTTCCTCTGTCGCCGTGCGGTCGATACAGTTTAAGATGATGGGGTCGTAATGCGCCTGCGTGGCCTTTTCGCCCGTCGCCGTGTAGGTCCAGCCGAGGTAGTAGTCGGCGTCCGCCTGCGCGCCCTTGCGGAGCGACTCATTGCGCTGAAGGCCGTTGAAGGTCTCCGGCAGGGCCTTGAGGTCGTGCATGTTGCTGCCCGCGGTATGCAGCGCGAGGGCGTTGAGCTCGTCTATCTCCCCGCGCGCGGCTAAAAGCGCGTCCCCGTTTTCCCCCGCCCAGAAGAGGGGATCGGTCATGGCTTCCGTCACGTCGGGGAAATACGTGACGCCCTGCGCGGCCGAAGCCGACAGAGAGAGCGGGGAAAGCAGGGCGGCCAGGCCCAGGAGCGCCGCCGTGAGCCTTCGGATCGTTCGTTTCATCATATCACTCCGCTGTGGCCGGACGGTGCGTCCGGCGGTTATAAGATGAGTTATTATACATCCGCATAGAAAAAAAGGCAATCTACCATAAGGCGAGGGGAGTCAAAAAGCTGTTGACAAATGTAAACATATCTGCTACGATATGTTTACAAACGTAAACAAGGAGGACGCAGACGATGGAGAGAGAGCCCGTCAATCTGACGCCGGCGGAATGGCAGGTCATGGAGTGCCTGTGGGACCTTGGCGAGGCGACCGGGAGAGAGACGACGGAGCGCCTCGGGAAAGAAACGGGCTGGAGCCGCAGCACGACGCTCACGCTTTTGCGCCGGTTAGAGGAGAAGGGCGCGGTACAGAGCGGGGAGAGGAACGGCAAAAAGACTTTTCTGCCCGTCCTCCGCCGCGACGAGGCCGCGCTTCGCGAGACGGAGAGCTTCCTCCGGCGCGTGTATAACGGCAGCATCAGCCTGATGGTCAGCTCGTTTACCAAAAATCAGTCGCTCTCGAAGATGGAGCTGGACGGCCTGTACGCGCTGCTGCGCGATATGGAGGAACAGAAGCATGATTGAATGGATCGTCACCTCGTCCGTGCTGATCGCGGTCCTGACCGCCCTGCGGTACGTCCTGCGGGGGAGGATCGCGCTGCGGCTCCAGTACGCCCTCTGGGCGCTGGCGCTTTTTCGGCTGCTCATCCCCGTGAGTCTGGGGCACAGCGTGTTCAGCGTGATGAATGTGATACCGGAGAGAGCGCCGGAGACGGTGCTCTCCGCCACCGCCCCGGAGGGGGCGTATACGGCGCCGGAGGGCGTGACGCCGGCGCCCATCCCGGCCGCCCCGGCGGGGGAGGCGGAAGCGCCGGTTTTCATCGGCGTGACCGGGGAGCAGCCGGTGAAGGTCTTCGACTGGGGCGAACTCGCGCAGAAGGTCTGGATGATCGGCGCTTTCGCGCTGGGGCTGTGGTTTCTTATCGCCAATCTGCGCTTTGCGCGCCGCCTGCGGAAAAGCCGACAGCCCGTTAAGGCGGAGGGCTGCCGCCTGCCCGTCTATATATCGCCGGGGCTGGATACGCCGTGCCTCTTCGGGATAATAAGGCCCGCCGTCTATCTGACGGAGGAGGCCGCGCGGGACAAAGCGGTCCTGCGCCACGCGCTCGAGCATGAGCTGACGCATTTCCGCCACGGCGACCATGTCTGGGGCGCGCTGCGGGGCGTCTGCCTCGCGCTGCACTGGTATAACCCGCTCGTCTGGCTCGCGGCGGTCCTCTCGCGGCGCGACAGCGAATTAGCCTGCGACGAGGGGGCCATACGGCGTTTAGGCGAGGAGGAGCGCGCCGCTTACGGACGGACGCTCATCGGCCTCGCGGTGCGCCGCCGGCCCGCCCTGCTCGTCGCCGCGACGACGATGACCGGCAGCGCGAAAAGTCTGCGCGAGCGCGTGCGCCTCATCGCCAAAAAGCCGAAAACCGTCGTATGGGCGCTTATCGCCGTCGTGCTCATCGCCGCTGTCGCCGCGGGCTGCACGCTCACCGGCGCGAAGGAGCAGCCGGAGGAGGACGGCCCGTGGACATGGGCGCAGGGGCTGGACTGGGAAGAGGTCGATATCACCTTCTGGGGCGAGTCCGGCTCCGAGTTCCGCCTTAACCGGGACGACAGGAGGCGGGTCGTTGAGCTCTTAAACGCGCTCTCTCGCGGCGACTTCGTGGAAAACCGCGACCTCGTCGGCGGCACGCCGACCTACGGCTTACATATCGTGACGAGTACCGGCGATTATTATCTCAATGAGTCCATCGCCCTCGGCTGCCCGATGGAGATACAGTACGGGGCTGTCCTCTGGGGCATCAGCAATGAGGCGCTTTCGGATTACGTCCGCGCCCTGCTGCCGGCCGTGACCGAAAATGCCGCGGTCGAGTTTGCCTTTGAGACGGATAATTATCCGCAGGAGGTGCTTGACTACGCGCGGGACTATACGCAGGCGCAGATGGACGCCATCGCGAATACGTCGGGGTGCCGGTTAACAGAGGCGAAAATCACCGGCCTCACCCAGATGGATACCGGCACGGTGGGGCTGTATGACGGGGTCAATATGTACCGGCTTGAGTACCGCCTCCTGCCGGTGGGGGGTCTGCCGGGCGGCGTGGGGGTCGAGGACGGCTTCCTCACCGAGCGGACGGCCTACGGGCAGCCGTACCTGCTGCTGTATTTCGCGGAGAACGGAGACACGGTGACGTGGCAGCGCGTCTGCGACACGACGACCGCCGTTATAGAGCGCGAATACGGCACGCCGGAGATGCTGGAAAAGTACGGCAACGCCTACACCGCCGCCGCGATGGAGCTTTACGCGCAGCACAGGGCGGGTACGCTTCGCCTCGAGCGCCTCCCGGCCGACACGCTCTGCGTCGTCATCAGGCCGACGGAGGGCGGCTACTTCTACGTTCCGCTCCCCGATCAGGACATGGCGAGAGCGGCCTACGAAAAAGCCGTCGCCGCGGCAGACGAGAGATACACATGGATAGACGGCGACGAGGCCGACGGACTCACGATCGCGTATAATGACGCGTGGTGGAGCGTCGCGCGCAGCGGCGCGCTTGTCCGCAGAGCGCGCGTCGAGCCGGAGGACGCAAGAGAGCTCGTCGACATGTGCCGCGGCGCGGCGGCCCGCGCGGGGCTAACGGACCCGGTGCGCCCCGAGGATATCAGGGGTGTCGTCTCCGCGACGATGACCGGTTGGTACGGCGGCACGATCACCGTCACCGACGAAAAGGCGCTCGACTGGATAGAGAGCCGGTTTTCCTCCGCTCAAAACCTCATCGGCGGCGCGGGCTGCCCCTTTTCCTCCCTGCTGACGCTCGAGACGGAGGACGGCCGGACGCTCACCGTCGCCGTGGCGGCGGATTCCTGTGGCGTCTATATGACTGAGGGCGTCTACTATAAGTACGCCTCCGGCAACGAGGAATTCTACGCCTTCTTCGCGCCGCCGGCGATACGCGAGGCGCTAATTGAGGGGGCGGATTATCTCGACTGGCTGCTGCCGTACATGAACTGGACGTATTACGACAAAGCCTGCGGCCCCGACGGGGTCTTCGAGGCCGTCGACGCGCTGCGCGCCTGGGCCATGCCGGAAGAGCCCCTTGCCGACGACGAAAAATGGGAACGCATGATGACGCTCCTCTGGTGTACCGCCGGGCTCGACGGTTACCACGCCGACGCTTACGCCTCCCTCCTGCGCGAGCTGTACGAGTATGACGGCGAAACGTTTGCCTGGTGCTGCCTCGGGAATCTCCCCGAAGAGCGCGGCGATACGGTCATTGCTCTGCTGGCGTATGCGATGGACACAAACCCGGCAGAAACGCGTGGGACATTAGAAACGTTAGTGACGTGAAACCATTGCGGCACAAGGGTTTTGACGTTTGAAAGCCAGCCGGGAAATTCCCTGCAATCAATGCAACAAAAAGATTGACAAATACCAATTTCCATGATAGTTTAAGGGTGAAGATAGGGCTCCTGCACTGCACAAGGGGGTCGATAACGGATGAAACCGACTGGCATCACAAGGAAAGTGGACGAACTGGGGCGGATCGTTATACCGATCGGTCTGCGGAGGCGTCTCGACATCAGCGAAAAGGATCTGCTCAAGATCTACACGAGCGACGATGCGATCATTCTGAAAAAGGATCAGCCGTCCTGTGTTTTTTGCGACAAGGTAAAAAACGTGATTAGCTACAAGGGAAAAAACGTGTGCAGAAGCTGTATCGAAGAGATAGGTAAGAAGCTGGCCGAGTGAAAATGACCCGGATTGTCTTATGGACAGTCCGGGTTTTTAATTTTCCGTTTGCGATAAAAAAGGGCGCGTTGCGGCACACATGGTGCTGCAACGCGCCCGGTTGCTTTTCTCGTACGAGAGCCCGGCGCAGCGGGTCTCGTCAGAAGTGTTTTACAGCTGCTTCATGGCGTTCACGCGAACGCCAGGGCCCATCGTGGAGGCGGTGACGCAGCTCCTGATGTACTGGCCCTTCGCGGCGGCGGGCTTCGCCTTGATGATCGCGGTCATGAGCGTGGTGTAGTTGTCGAGCAGCTTCTCGGGGCCGAACGACACCTTGCCGATGGGGCAGTGGATGATGTTCGTCTTGTCGAGACGGTACTCGATCTTGCCGGCCTTGGCGTCCTTGACGGCCTGAGCGATATTCGGCGTGACGGTGCCGGCCTTCGGCGACGGCATGAGGCCCTTCGGGCCGAGGACCTTACCGAGACGGCCGACGACGCCCATCATGTCGGGCGAGGCGACGACGACGTCGAAATCGAAGAAGTTCTCCTTCTGGATCTTCTCGACCATGTCCATAGCGCCGACGTAATCGGCTCCGGCGTCGAGGGCTTCCTGGTTGCGCTCCTCCTTGCAGAAAACGAGGACGCGGGCGGTCTTGCCGGTGCCGTGCGGCAGGACGACGGCGCCGCGGACCTGCTGGTCGGCGTGGCGGGAGTCGACGCCGAGCTTGACGTGCAGCTCGACGGTCTCGTCGAACTTGGCCTTGGAGGCCTTGACGACGAGGTCGAAAGCCTCGGCGGGCTCGTAAGCGACGGTCTTGTCAATGAGCTTGGCGCTCTCTTTGTAATTCTTTCCTCTGAACATGATCTCAGCCCTCCTCAACGACTATGCCCATGCTGCGGGCGGTGCCGGCGATCATGCTCATGGCGGCCTCGATGCTGGCCGCGTTGAGATCCTTCATCTTGGTCTCCGCGATCTTGCGGACGTCGTCGCGGCTGATCGTGGCGACCTTGTCCCTCTGCGGAACGCCGGAACCCTTCTCGATATTGCAGTACTTCTTCAGCAGAACGGCCGCCGGGGGCGACTTGGTGATGAAGGTGAAGCTGCGGTCGGCGTAGACGGTGATGACGACGGGGATGATCATACCCATGTCGCCCTTGGTGCGCTCGTTGAATTCCTTGGTGAACGCGCCGATGTTGACGCCGTGCTGGCCGAGCGCAGGACCTACCGGGGGAGCGGGGGTCGCTTTGCCGGCAGGTATCTGGAGCTTGATGATGCCTGTAACTTTCTGTGCCACTGTGAGCACCTCCTATAATGATGTGGTGGCACGCCGCCCGGGGCGGCATACCCTTGGCGGAGCGTAAAGCTCCTCCCACTTGCCGGCAGGACTCTGCCGGCTCAACGGTTTCCCGTCGTTGTCAGTTCCTGATGATCTCGATCTGGTCAAAATCGAGGTCCACGGGCGTCTCGCGCCCGAACATGGATACCACGACTCTCACGCGGCTCTTGTCGATGTCGATCTCCTCCACGGTGCCGAAGAACCCGTCGAGCGGGCCGTCCGTCACCTTGACGGAATCGCCGACCGCGAAATCCACGACGACGTCGTGCTTTTCCACGCCGATGGACAGGATCTCCTCCTCCGTGAGCGGTACGGCCTTGTTGGCCGGGCCGACGAAGCCGGTGACGCCGCGCACGTTGCGTACCAGATGCCAGCTCTCGTCCGTCAGGATCATCTTGACGAACACATAGCCGGGGTACGTCTTGCGCTCCACCGTTTTCGCGCCGCTGTCGCTCATTTCGGTAACGGTCTCCATCGGTATCTTGACCTCCAGGATGCGGTCCTGCATCCGGCGGTTCTCGGCGGACTTGACGATCGAATCCGCCACGGCGTTTTCATAGCCGGAGTACGTGTGGATCACGTACCATTTCGCTTCTTCAGCCATGTCCCGATCCTTACCTGGCGATGGAGATCAGAAGATTGACGGCCATGGACGCGAGCTCGTCAAAGCCCCAAATGACCACGGCGGCGACCACCATGACGACGAGGGCCACGAGCGTGTTGTTGACGACCTGCTTCCGCGACGGCCAGACGACCTTCTTCAGCTCGCTCTTCATGCCGCGGAACCATTCCCGGACGCTCTTCCAGACTTTCTGGAGCTTACCCGGGTTCTTGGCCTTGGTCAGGGCCTTTTCCTCATTTGCCATCTGAACACTTCCCTTCTAAGTCTGTATGCCCGGACGGCTACTTCGTTTCACTGTGCACCGTGTGCTTGCGGCAGAAACGGCAATACTTCTTCATTTCGATGCGATCCGGGGTGTTCTTCTTGTTCTTCATCGTATTGTAGTTTCTCTGCTTGCATTCGTTGCACCTGAGCGTGATCTTCACTCGCATATACGGCACCTCCAATATGCCTCCCTGCTTTGGATTGGCGGAACACGGTCATTTTTGCACAGCAAAAACAGCCCGTCCGCCGACAGGTGGAGAAAGTATATCACGCGCGAAAGGCAAAAGTCAAGGGAAAAATATGCTTTTTCCGTTTGCAAGCGCGCTTATCCGTAGTATAATTGACACTAAAAAAGGAACGAGGTGACACCCATGCGCATCATGGCCGTCGATTACGGCGAAAGTCGGACCGGCGTCGCCTTCTCCGACCTCACCGGGAGCATCGCCGGCGAGGCGCTCGTCATAGAAGAATGGAACGCGGCGAGGCTCGCGGAGAAGATCGCCGCGGAAGCGCGGGCGCGGGACGTTTCGCTCGTCGTGATCGGCCATCCGCTGCGTACCGACGGGACGCGCGGCGAGCGCGCGGAGAAGAGCGAGGCGCTCAAAACCCTGCTCGAGGCCGCCGGGCTGCCGTGCCGGTTGTGGGACGAGCGCTTCACGACCGTCGACGCGCACCGCATCCTGCATGAAAACGGACGGCGGGAGAAGAAGCACCGCAAAAATGTGGACGCCGTCGCGGCCACGCTGATTTTAGAAGGGTATTTAAATAGTATATGAAGAAGTACATTCTGGCCCTCGATCAGGGCACGACCAGCTCGCGCGCGATCCTCTTCGACAGCGCCGGGCGCGTCGTCTCCTCCGCGCAGCGGGAATTCCCGCAGCATTTTCCCCGCGAGGGATGGGTGGAGCACGACCCGCGCGATATCTGGCGCTCCCAGCGCGAGGTGATGGAGAAAGCCGCGGCCGCCGCGTCTCCGGGCGAGATCGCCGCCGTGGGCATCACGAACCAGCGCGAGACGACGCTTCTCTGGGACCGCGGGACGGGCGAGCCGGTCTATAACGCCATCGTCTGGCAGTGCAGGCGCACGGCGGACACGGCCGAGGCGCTCAAGGAGCGCGGCCTTGCCGATTATATCAGGAGCACCACGGGGCTTTTGCCCGACGCCTATTTTTCCGGCACGAAGCTCAAATGGATACTGGATAACGTCCCCGGCGCGCGGGAAAAGGCCGAGGCGGGCGAGCTCCTCTTCGGGACGGTGGATACGTGGCTCATCTGGAACCTCACGGACGGGACGGCCCACCTGACCGACCGGACGAACGCCTCGCGCACGATGCTGTACGATATACACACGCTTTCGTGGGACGAGAAGCTCCTGCGCGAGCTGGAGATACCGAAGGCCGTGCTGCCGGAGGTCCTGCCCTCCGGCGCTTTCTACGGCGAGACGGAGATAAACGGAGAGCGCGTGCCGATCATGGGCGTCGCGGGCGACCAGCAGGCGGCGCTTTTCGGGCAGGGCTGCTTTTCCCCCGGCGACGCCAAGAACACTTACGGCACCGGCTGCTTCGCGCTCATGAACACGGGGGAAAAGCCCGTCGTGAGCCGAAACGGCCTCGTCACGACGCTCGCGGCGACGGTGGGGGAGGATAAGCCGGAGTATGCGCTCGAGGGGAGCGTCTTTATCGGCGGGGCCGTCTTCCAGTGGCTGCGCGACGAGCTGGATTTTTTTGAAGACAGCGCCATGGCCGGGCCGATAGCGGAGAGCGTCCCGGATAACGGCGGCGTGTATTTTGTGCCGGCCTTCACCGGTCTCGGCGCGCCGCGCTGGGATCCGTATGCCCGCGGGATGCTCATCGGCCTTACGCGCGGGACGAAGAAGGCGCATATCGTCCGCGCCGCCGAGGAGGCCGTCGCCTTTCAGGTGGCCGAGCTCACAGGCGCGATGGAGCAGGACGCGGGCCTCACGCTCCCGGCGCTTCGCGTGGACGGCGGCGCGTCGAAGGACGGCTTTCTCATGCAGTTTCAGGCGGATATTTTGGGCCGCGAGCTTACGCGCCCGGCTTGCGTCGAGACGACGGCTTTGGGCGCGGCGTTTTTAGCCGGCCTCGCCGCCGGCTTCTGGAAGGACAAGAGCGAAATCTCCGCCGTCCTCTCCGGCGGCGCACACTTTGAGCCGCACATGGCGGAGAGCGAGCGGCGATCGAGGACGGCGCGCTGGCGGGAGGCCGTATCGCGCTGCCTCGGCTGGGCGAAGTGAAAAAAAGCACCGGGCGCGCTGCCAATGCAGCGCGCCCGTAAAGTATGATAAAAGCCTCGCAGAGTTTCGCCGCCGCGGCGGCGAAATAAGTGACAATTATTTTTCCCGGGAGCATGTATCACGGGAAAAATACCGCTCACGGAGCGCGCGTGCGACCGCAGGGAGTGCGCAAAGCGAAGTGGGTTCCCTCTCACGCGGGAAACCAGCGAAGCGTTTCTCGCGTGAAGTGTTTTACAGCCCCAATTCCCCCGGGGCGACGCAGATGTGATACTCCCGGCCCTGCGGGACGTGCCACGTCCACATGGCGTTGTTGCAGATGCGCCCCGGCGACGAGCAGTCGGAGCAGTAGCCCGCCCCGGCGCAGGGCGTCATGCGGTTAAGCCTGCGCGCGTTTTCGGGGCACGCCTTTTTGCGGCAGCGCTCCAGCGCGTCCTCCTCCGTGCCGACGAATTTGTTCTCGCCGACGAGGATGTAGACGACCTTCGGGCCGTTCGCGAGCGCGGCGATGCGGTTGCCGTTGCCGTCGATATTCAGCATCATGCCGTTTTCCGCAATGGCGTTCGCGCTCATGATGTAGTTATCGGCCGCGTGGGCCTTTTTCTGCTGTTCGGCCATTTCCTCCGGCGTCCTGGGCGGCTCGCCCTCCGGCGCCCAGTGGTGATACACGGCGATGCCGCGCTCCTTGAGCGCCGCGAACACGCCGAGGTTCCTGACGGTCAGCGAGCCGCCGAAGCCGACGCTCTCCCCGTCGGGAATCGCCCATACGACGAAATCGCGCATCTCCTCCGGCGTGTCGAAGGTATGGACGATATAGCCGCGTTTCTTCATGTTTTCCAACGCTCTCGTGACTTCGGGCTTCATCTGTATCAGGCTCCTTTCGTCGTCGCTTGTATCGGTATGTGAATATTATACTATCGCCCCCGCGGCAAGTCAAACCGCCGCCGGAAATTTTTCCATCCGCGCGTATAAAGGCGTTCCCGCCGCGCAGAATAACGGCGAGGTGATATAATGATGACAGCAGCGATTACTCTTACCCCGAAGGAAACGTCCCTTCTCTCCGAGCTCCGCAAGCAGGAACAGGTGTGCGTCGAAAAAACGGCGCGCTACGCCTCCGACGCCTGCGACGGGCAGCTCAAGAACCTGTTCACGCAGATAAGCTCCGATGAGGCGAGACACGTCCAGATGATCGATCAGCTCTTCGCCGGCACGCTGCCGCAGATGAATGGGGGCTCCGCCGCCGAGCCGCAGTTCCAGAAGAGCGCCTGCCCGCCCGAGTGCGCCCAGCAGGACGCCTTCCTCTGCTCCGACATGCTCGCGACGGAAAAGCACGTCTCCTCGGAGTACGACACCTGCATTTTTGAATTCACGGACAAGAACGTGCGCGATGTGCTCAACCACATCCAGAAGGAAGAGCAGGACCACGGCAAGCGCATCTACGACTATATGGCCGCGAACGGGATGTATAACTGACGGACTTCGCACGAGAAACGCTTTGACGGCAAAAACGGGGGACCGGCGCGGTCCCCCGTTTCATTTATATTATTTTGCCGCCTCGAAGAAGGCGTCGATCATCTCGAAGCTCGTGTGCGGCGGGATGTCGCAGCCGGAGGAGAGGACGAAATTGTCGTGTCCGGCGCACGAGGCGCGAAGGGCCTTCACCGCCTCGCGCATCTTTTCGGGCGAGCTGTTGTTGAAGAGCGACGAGGGGCTGATGTTCCCCAGCACGAGCCGGTCGCCGGGGATGGCGGCGAGCATGGCGGGCATGTCGGCGGACTCCCCGAAATGGAAGGCGCGGCAGCCGGTGGCGAGCACCTCGTCGCGGAGCTGATTGATCGCGCTGCCGCAGTTGTGATAGACGACGAGGAATCCGTCGTCCTCCACGGCCTGCACGATGCGCGCGACGTATTCGCTGGAAAATTCCCGCATGAGGTCGGGCGAGAGGATACCGGCCAGCGGCTCGGCCATGATGACGCCGTCGGCGCCGGCGGCCTTGAAGGCGAGCATATAGCGGAGGATGAACTCCGTCGCCTTTTCGAGGACGGCGTGCACGAGCTCCGGATCGGTGTAGCAGCTCACCATGATGTCGTTCACGTTCATGAGGCGCCCGGCCAGCGAGAACGGCCCGATGCATCCGGCGAGAACGGGCCGGTCGGTGATGAGCGCGGCGGCCCGCCTGACGGTCTCGACGGTGACGCCGGTGCGGCCGGCTCCGACCTCCGGCACCGGGAGCGCCGCCAGGTCCTCCTCCGTTCCGACGAGCTTCCCCGTGATGGTGGGGACCTCGTTTTCCTTGTAGACGCAGTTGGCGCCGAACGCCTCCGCCTCGACGGAGAGGTCCATATACGTGACGGACGCGGGCATATCGTAGCGGTCGGCGATGAGCCTCATGCCATCGGCCTGCTTTTCGGCGGAATGTACGAGGTCCTCCACGGTGATGCCCAGCTCCTGCACGGCCGGGTAGGAGAGCACGGGGAAGGGCTTTTTTTCTCCGGCGATCAGCTCCGCCAGCCACTTTGTCATATCCATTCTGTCAGCTCCTTTTGGAATTTTTTCTTTATTATACCATACCGCCTTCGGCGGTATGGTATAATTTGTCATGTTTTGCGGTTCCGTCCGCAGGACGGGAGCAAATCGACTGAAATCAAGTATGATGATTGCAACGCAATCATCATACCATGCTCCCGGGCATAGGACAACCGGAGAGGGGCGAGGCGGGGGTGTAAAAAAATTGACCAGCCCCGCAGCCGACCGGGTAAAACCCGCGCGCTTCCCGAATAGTATGAAAAGGGAAGGGGGCTTATCATGATCATCCATATCGTCAAAAAGGGGGACACCCTCTGGAGCATCGCCCGCACCTACGGCGTGTCGGCGCAGCGCCTCGCCGCCGACAACGGCGTGGCAGACCAGCGGAACCTGCCCGTCGGGCAGGCGCTTATCGTCCTGCTGCCGTCGCAAGTCTACACGGTGCGACCGGGCGACACGCCGGAGAGCGTCGCCGCGGCGGCGGGCGTCACCGTGTATGAGCTCATGCAGTATAACCCGAGCTTCACCGTGACCGGGTACCTGCGCGCGGGGGAGACGCTCACGCTGCGCTTTTCGGGGCAGAAAGCCGGGACGCTCACGGTAAACGGCTACGCCTATCCGAATATTAACCGCGCCGTCCTGACGCGCACGCTGCCGTATTTGACATACCTGACGATCTTCGGCTACGGCTTTACGGACGACGGGGAGCTCATCGGCGGCGCCGACGAGGCGCTTATCGCCCTCGCGTACCGCTTCGGCGCGGCGCCGGTGATGCTGCTGTCGTCCATAACCGGCGACGGCGGCTTTTCGTCGGAGAAGGCAAGCCGCCTTTTTAACGACGCGGCCCTGCGGGAAAAGGTGCTGGAAAACATAGCTTCGACGATGGTGCAAAAGGGCTACGTCGGCCTCGACGCCGATTTTGAGTACATAAAAGCGTCGGACGCGGCGGCCTACGCGGCGTTTCTCTCCCGCGCGCGGGAGGTGCTCGGCGGCTACGGCTTTTTCGTGCACGCCGACCTCGCGCCGAAGACGTCGAGAGCGCAGCCGGGGCTATTGTACGAGGGGCACGATTACCGCGCGATCGGCGCCGCCGTCGACTCGGCGCTGCTGATGACCTACGAATGGGGCTATACCTACTCGCCGCCGATGGCCGTCGCGCCCCTGCCGCAGGTGGAGCGGGTCGTGCGCTACGCGGTGACGGAGATACCGCCGGAAAAGCTCCAGCTCGGCGTGCCGAATTACGGCTACGACTGGACACTGCCGTATGTGAAGGGGGAGTCGCGGGCCGTGTCCATCGGCAACCGCTACGCCGTCGAGACGGCCGCGCGGCGCGGCGCGGAGATACGCTACGACGAGACGGCGCAGGCCCCCTACTTCACCTATTACCGGGACGGCAGGGCGCACGAGGTCTGGTTCGAGGACGTGCGGAGCATCGAAAAAAAGCTCGCCCTCACGGAAAAATACGGCCTCTCCGGCGTCGGCTACTGGACGGTCATGCGCCCCTTCGAGCAAAACTGGGCGTACCTCGCCGCCAGGTATGAGATAAGGAAAAGGGTATAGGGAAAGACACACTGGAAAACGAATACCTGCAAACGATTTGGCTTAAAAAAGCGGCTCAAGACTGCAAAAAACGTCTTGAGCCGCTTTTCGTCGTATCGGCGGCGTCAGGGGACGCCGCCCTGCGGGCGTTTCGCTTATTCGGGAACCGTCGCCGTATGGCACGACGCCATCGGCGCGAGCGTCCCCGGTGTGAGATAAAAGAGCTTCACCGTCAGCTCACCCTGCGTCTCTGCGGGATAGTCGAGCGTGAAGGCGCGAACGACCTCCCGCCCCGTCGGGACAGCAACGTCGGACAGGACGCGCGTGGCGATCATCCGGCCGTCGCAGTAGAGCGCCGCGCAGAGGGTGCTGGCAGCATCCTCCGGCGTGAAGTTTTCCATGACCGTCGAAACGAGCACGGCGTCGCCCGTGTCAGTTACGTCGCCGCGTCCGAACGAGACGGCGGCCGTATCGACGGCCCGCTCTGTGCCGTCCGGCTCGATCTTGGCAAGCACCGCGTTTTCGTCGTCCACGACGAGAAGCTGCACCTCCGGCACCTCGATATCCCCGCCGACCGCGCTGGTCATGGCCTTGCCGGGGGCGAGGGCGACGCCGGTCATCGTTTTCACCTGTCCGACGCCGCTCGTGTCCTGCGTATAATAGACCATCGAGCCGTCGTCGAAAGCCGTGATAGCGAGGTCATACTGCCGGCCGTCGGGATAGAGGATGAATTTTACCTCGTCCTCCACGATGACGGTCACGCCCGCGACAGTCTCGTCAACCACGTTATTAACCACGCGCCCCACAAGCTCGCCCTCGCAGTACACGTCCACGTCCACGGGGCAGGCCACGACGGAATAACCGTATAAGTCCGTTGCCCCTGCGTTGCCGGGGCGCAAAATAGACTTTTGAACCTTGTCGGATTCTATAGCCCGAACGTAATTGCTCATATCATGATTAACGTGATTGAGAGCCTGTATAACCAAGTCTTTCTTATCCTGTTCCCGTTGCTCCGGCGTCCGATATTCAGCCAGGAACGGTTCCATTTGCCCGAACTTTCCGTTTCGGCTCCCCATGCCGGTCAGCAGCAGGCTTCCGCTCTGTGCGGGTGAAAACGTATCCAGCTCGTTATAGACGTTATGGATGTTTCTGTAACCGCCGGTCACGGGTGAATCGGCGCGAATGGAATTGACCGCACCGAAGGTGTAGCCAAATACAGAGGGACAGGCGGCATCATATCGGAGCAGCCCATGGTCGGTGATGCTCGCCGCGGCGAGGTTTGCCGCCGCGCCGCCGAGGCTGTGTCCGGTGACGAGTACCTTATAGGTCTTCCCGTGCTCCAGCACATGGTCGAGGCCTTCGTTGATAGCATTATAGAAGTCCTGAACGATGTCATAGACAAGGTAGCCCTTGTACGTCGATTTATACAGCGCGGTGGCGTCCTTAAGCAGCTCATAAGGATTGGTCGAGCCCTGCGCGGCGATGACCAGCA
>Ga0208297_1000340_pt1 | contig 106781 bp, 91 predicted proteins | sample LMS_cellobiose_e_FD_187367 | JGI IMG/M metagenome (GOLD analysis project Ga0208297, IMG submission 187367) | Rumen-fistulated moose microbial communities from Alaska, USA - LMS_cellobiose_enrichment (SPAdes) (version 2) | ecosystem: Host-associated > Mammals > Digestive system > Stomach > Rumen... | reverse complement strand
CTATTGTATTTTCTTTTTTGAGGTACCTGATGTCCTCACTAAAAGGGATTACACGATCACCGGCTCCTGCATCCGTCAATGCAAGAATATCATCGTCTTCTCTAGCTGAGGACATCCTAATTCTTTTAAACAGCTATATATATCAGAACGACTTAAAATGCCAACACTCAGGTGTCGACAAGAACGACAAAGAGAGAGGAAAGTGCTGTTTGAAAAAGACAGGGCTGATCATCACTGCCCTATAGTGCTTTTCAAAGGAAAGGAAATACCAAAGTGCAGTCATAAAGAGTCCTGTTCTGCATGTTGAACACAAGATCAATGACCCCAGGTGATGATCTCCCAATCGCCTTCATCTGTTCTGGCAAGATACCATTCATAATCGGTGTACTCTCTATCTGGATCGAATGTCGAATCACCACCTTTCTTTGGAGAATGGAAGTCCATAAGGAACTTCATTACGTGTGAATACCCCGCATTCGGTGAAAGAGAGTTCAGCCAGTCGAGATTTCTGCTGTTGTCGGCCTCGTCCCCGGCATATCGGATAGCATGCAATTCGCAGCCTGCAAAGGAGATGAACCTGCATTTGATTGCAAGCATTGCATCATTGAGTTCCTCTTCTGTATAGATGCTTGAACCACTGAGATCGAGCTCGACCTCAGGAACTCTTTCTCCAGCAAGATACTCCTCAAGTGTCATTCCAGACTGTTCTGTTATGCTCCTGGCGATTTCAACATGGTCAAGATATCTTATATGCCACGGCTCGTAGCGGAAGCCAGTAATGTGTTCAGAACCCTTGAGATAGCGGAGAATGAAGCCATAGGCAGCAAGCTTTTCGTGAATTCTGTCCCATATCCACTCATACTCCGGCTTCTCCATATCCTCGTTGTAGTAGACATCGGTGAAAGTGCCATCGCTGTTGAGTATCCTGAAGTAGAGATCTAGAGCAAGTCCTGTGTGGTGCTCTGAGTAGCCTGGAGTTGCAACTGTCTTGGCCGCGTAGTCTGCTCCATACTTTTCTGTAAAGCGTTCCATTATATCCTGCTGTTCAGCTATACTGCGTCTGGCAGAATCGAGCTCGAGATAGATGCCGTCGTTCTTTTCAAGGTCCTTTCTCAAAAGCTCATATGCAGCAAAGGCCTTTGCTTCAACCTCGACCTTATCATCCACAGAGTTCGTTATGGACACAGTATCAAGAGAGTCTTCCCACCATTTTGGAAGAGGATTCAGTCTGTTCACAAGTACAAGATAGTCGATACCTCTATCCGTTTCAGGTGCTGCCTTCTGAAGAGAAGAACAGGAGGTCAGGCAGAGGACCATCATCGGTAGCAGAATCACAGAAACAATATTCAGTGCTTTTCTCATCGTTTTCCCCATTTTGGATGATCGCAACTAAACTATACAACAATCTGTCCTGATTTCTCTACGGAGGATATGCTTTGTTGCTCAGGTCTTCTTTGCATTTCTTATCCTTGGGATTTGAATAGGTTTACTGTCCATTGACACTGCATTTCTTCTTTTCTACATTTTTTCCTGTGATAACATTCATTGCTGTAAATCTGTCCCTTCTTTTGCTGCTTGCCTTGCCTTCAAGATTCTCATTCCTCTGCGGACTACTTGCAGTCTCGATTACTGTTGGATTCGGGTCTGGACTTGTTTATCTGATCATGGTTGCCGAGGTTGCACTTCTGCTGCTTTCTATGTGGAAGCAGACAAGGACTGTTCTTTCATTCATTCTGCCGATTGCTGTATCGATTCTTCCACTAGCCTATTTCCATTCTCTGCACATGCTGGTATTCACCGTCAGTCTGTTTGCTGTTTCATATATGTATAAAAGCAGATATCTCAATTATTCGAAGAGTCTTTCCACTGCCGTTGTTTTTGCTTTCTATATAGCACATCAATACTATCTTTCTACTCCTGTCACCTTCGTTTTTGTCACCCTATTCTTCATTCTCGGTCTTCTTCTCTCCCGTTCAAAACGCTATAATTGAGCCATGGCGAACGAGAATGCACTGCTGGACCATCCACTTCAGGTCCATGAGATCAACGAGATCATAAAGAACACCTTCAAGACACAGTTCTACAACCTTGCCATCGAAGGTGAGGTCTCGTCATTCAAGCCATCTGCAAATGGTCACTGGTACTTCACGCTCAAGGATAGAGAGAGCCAGATTTCGTGCGTGATGTTCCACTCATTCAACCTTAGGCTTGGTTCAAGGCCGAAGGAGGGAGACAAAGTCGTTGCCATTGGTTCGATCGATGTCTATGTACCAAGAGGAACCTATCAGCTTGTAGTCACAACGATGATGAGGGCAGGAGAAGGCGATCTCAAGGCACAGCTTGAGAAGAGAAAGGCCTACTACGAGGCTCTGGGCTACTTCGACATGCAGAAGAAGAAGCCTATCCCAGAGATCGTAAGCTGCATCGGCGTTGTTACGGCAAGTACAGGTGCTGCCATCCACGATATTCTTGATACTACACTCAAACGTGCGCCAGGCGTCGATATCCTATTATATCCAACTCTTGTACAGGGAGAGGGTGCTGCAGAGATGATCGCAGCAAGGATAGACCAGGCGAACGAGGTTCCTGCCTGCGATGTTCTTATCGTCGGGCGAGGTGGAGGAAGCCAGGAGGACCTTCTGCCCTTCTCCGAGCCAGCTGTCATAGAAGCAATATACAGAAGCGAGATTCCTGTGATATCTGCAGTCGGGCACGAGATAGACTGGGCAATTTCGGACTATGTGGCCGACAGGCGTGCCATAACCCCTACAGATGGTGCTGTCATAGCAACAGAGGGCATATTCAAGAGACGAGAGGAGCTCAGGAATGCAGAGGAGTCTCTTGTATCGGCACTGAGAGACAAGCTTATGAATGCAGAAAGACGCTTTGTCGATATCGATTATCTCAGAGCGCTTGTGAAGTCGAAGAGCGACAGTATCAGGATAACTTCTACTGGCGAACTGTACTCGATTCTTGTCAAAAAGCTTTCCAGCCTGGAGCTGCGCTTCGCCTATGCATCCGATGCGCCCTTTACTCTTCTGAAGAACCGATACCTCAGAAGAATGGAGAGCTTTGGCTTTGCCGCTTCTTCTCTCAAAAGAGAGTCGCTTTCCAAGATCGATAGATACCCTGAGAAGATATCGCGGCTTTTCGAGCAGGTAGATAGTCTGTTTTCTACCAAGCTGAACAAGAGCAGCGCACGCCTTGAAAAGAGCATATCCAGCATTGAAGCACTGTCGCCTATGAATGTTCTTTCAAGAGGCTATGCAATAGTGAAGGATTCAGATGGACATGTCGTGACAGGAACAGAGAATCTTGTCATCGACGATGAACTTGATATAACACTCAGAGGTGGCAGGATCAGGGCCACATATAAAGGAGAGATGAGATGAGTTTCGAGACCGACCTCAAGAGACTGGAGACCATTACAGAGAAGCTTAAGGATGAGAATACAGGCCTTGAAGAGAGCCTGAAGCTCTATGAAGAGGCCAGCGAGCTTTCGAAGAAGCTTTCGAAGACACTCGAGGAGGTCAGACGCAAGGTCGAGGCCGTCAAGGAGGATGGTTCCATCGAAAGCTTCGAGGAGAAGTGAGCTAGAGCGATATTTCTATGCGCTTTCCCTTCAGGTCGAGGAATGTGAGTGCAATTGCATCCAGACCGAATATATCCGATTCCTCACCGCCATATAGCGTGTCACCGACCAGAGGTCTTCCACTCCAGGCCATATGCACTCTTATCTGGTGCCTGTAGCCCTTCTTCAGAGTGCAGAGATATGTATCTGCACTCTCCCTCTCGACATAGGTCTCATATACAGGCATGCCTTTTGCCTTAGCACCGGTCAGAGGTCTCACCTGTGCACCTTTTGGACCATAGGTCCTGAAGGCGCTTTCTATTACAACACCATCCAGTCTTCTGGGAAATTCGAAGTATGGGAAACCCTCCAGAAGCTCCTTGCGACGGGAGACTGTAGCGCGATAGAGCTTCTGGAACTGTCCCCTATCCTGCTGTCTGATTATCGAGTTGTAGAACTCCTGGGTCCGGGCAAAAAGCACAAGTCCAGAAGTCGGAGTATCCAGCCTGTGAAGCAGGCCCCCTTCCCACTCCTGACGGCCATGAACGGCCATTATCTCGGGAAAGATTTCTGCTACATCCCTGACAAGAGACGGCCCCTCCTGATTCTTCAGGGGAGCCGTTGGAAGTCCTGATGGCTTCCTTGCCACTATGAAATCTTCACTCTTCTCTACTACTTCAATCACGGCGGTTTCCAAAGAGTCTGAGAAGATAGAGGAAGATGTTGAGGAAGTCAAGGTAAAGTTCAAGTGCTCCAAGTACACCAAGCTTTGTATACTCATCGACGCTCATCACGCTTCCATACTGCCTGTTAATCGAGACAATCTTCTGTGTATCCCAGGCTGTGAGGCCTACGAATACTACGATACCTATGATTGAAATGAGGAAGGTCATTGCCGAGCTTCTGAAGAACATGTTCAGGAGAGATGCGACAATCAGTCCGATCAGGGCCATCGAGAGGTATCCGCCCCAGTTTGCGATACTCTTCTTTGTAGTTGCAGCAAAGATACTTGTTATACCGAACATCACTGCACAGGAGAGGAATGCCTGCCAGATTACGCTGTAGGTGTATACGAGGAAGATTGCCGAGAGGCTGATTCCACTTACTACCGAATATGCGAAGAAGGCGGTAATCGCATTGTTCCTGCTCATCTGCTCTATTCTTGCAGAGAGGTAGATGACGAGGCCGAACTGAATGATCATCAGAAGGACCGAGCCCATTGGATTCATCAGGAAGAACTTGACGACTGTCTGATTCTGGCTTGCCAGGAAGCTTACTATACCTGTTACGAGAAGTCCCAGGGTCATGAAGGTATAGACACTTCTGAGAAGTGCATTCTCCCTTGCCTGGACATTGGAAAGTATATTGATTCTTGATTCGTTCATTTTCAAGTCTCCTTTCTTCACTTTTGATTATACTATGATTTAATATAGCTACAAAACAGCACTTTGACCATTTTGCACTGTGTACTTTTGATGAAGGAGAGAATCATATGATGAACTACTGTGTCGAGTGTGGCACAAAACTGGAGATGAAATTCCTTGAGGGTGAAGGAGATGTTCCCTTCTGTCCTGCCTGCAACCAGTTCCGCTTCCCAATCTTCAACAGTGCGGTCTCGATGATCGTACAGAATCCACAGAGGAACAAGATCCTTCTGATAAAGCAGTATGGCAGGGATCGCTATATTCTCGTTGCAGGCTATATCAACAGGGGTGAGGGCGCTGAGGATGCAGTAGTCAGAGAGGTCAAGGAGGAGATAGGACTGGATGTAGGTTCTCTCAAGTTCAACAAATCCAAGTTCTTCGAGAAGAGCAATACTCTAATGAACAACTTCTCCTGTGTAGCTGCCAGTGAGGATCTTTCCAGAATGACCAAGGAGGTCGATATTGCGACCTGGTTTACCTTTGAAGAGGCAAAGAACAATATTGCACATGGCTCTCTTGCAGAAGAGTTCCTGCTGGCATTCCTTTCCAAAGTAGAGAAATAAGCAAGGGCCCCGCAGGGCCCTCCTGAGCTACTTCGTTACGTCGAGGTTCTCTCCGGTTATTCCTACGTGGGCACCGTTTCTGGCCTCGGCAGAATCGATATGTGCAAGGAGCCACTTGTTCCTTGCAGTCATCCACTTGTCCTCTGCACTTACTGGAGCAAAATCGGGCTTCTCGGTGTTCGTTCCCTTTGGAAGGACGACAGCTACCCTGAAGCCCTCCTCATTCACCTGGCATGGTGCATAGTGGAGACTGGTCGCATATACTTCCACAACAACACCGGCAGGTACCTTGAATGCCTGTACCTTGGATGAGTCGACTACGCCATTCTTTACTCTATTCTTCTTGCAGAGCAGGAGGATGTAATCTGTTGTTCCTATGTTGAGTTCGCTGTCTCTGTGATATTCGAGACAGTTGAGTTTTGTGTTGTGGCCCCAGCACATTCCCAGCTGGATCGGCATTCCACCGAATCCCCTATTCTCGAACTGCTCGAAGATCTCGAGCTCCTCCAGGCTCGCAATACCAGGTTCATATGCTGTGCCGGATGCCGGCATCTCGATTCTGTTCATTGCCTCTACGAGCTTTGTGGTGTCGTAGCCGTAGTGGACCTGACCGTAGGATGCAAATTCGTTATCGTATACAGAGAATACTACCATTGCGCTGTTCTTCCTTTTTATATGTTCTGAGGTGATTATACACCAAAATGCAGGCTGAAAGTACACAACCTCCATACTTCTGAAAAGATATCATTGATGCTATACTTGATGTCATGAGAAAGCTGTCTGCAATACTTATCATCCTGTTTGTCTTGCTTCTTCTCTCCTGCCAGAGCAGCAGGTCGGAGCAGAGTGCAAGGACAGAGAGGGATGAGAGGGACAGAAGTCTGCTGGTCTCGAGCATGCAGGATGCACTCTTCTCTACCGAAGCTCAGGCCTTCAGATCAAAGGCCTCCTTCCAGTTCGACTCATCCTTCCAGCAGTATGATGTGAAGCTTGCCGAGTTCAGAAGGCTTGAAGATGAATACCTCATGATGCTTTCAGAGATATTGAGGGGTGGCGTCGAGCAGCTGACGGATCTGTTCCTTGCAGAGCTTTCGGCCCTCGATATCTCGGATCCGAACGTATATATCGACAGGGGCTATGCAAGCATATCGGAGGAGCTTGAGAAGCGCTGCAGCGATTCGGCGCTTGTACTTATAGGCAGGACGCTTGAAGCGGAAATCTTCAAGCTGGATGGTATCTACTCACAGCTTGAGAAGGAGGCCGACAACTGGAGGGTCAATCTGAACAACCTTTCACTGGTCGGAGTCACAAGGAACGCAGACGAGCTCAGAAAGCCTGCAATTGCAGAGCTTGCACTATGGGCCCGGGATCAGTACTTCAACCTATTGAGCGACAATGAGGTAACTGCAAGATACAGAAGTGGAAAGTAGCATGGACAGGGACGATCTATTCTCAAGTGCCAATGAAAGCAGCGAGAACCAGCCACTTGCATACCGCATGAGGCCAAGAACTCTCGATGAGTACATTGGGCAGGAACATATAATAGGAAAGGGAAGACTTCTGAGGAGGGCCATTCAGGCAGACCTCCTCTCCTCTGTTATCTTCTATGGCCCTCCTGGAACGGGAAAGACAACCCTTGCAAGGGTCATTGCAAACACGACAAAGAGCCACTTCTCTACCCTCAATGCCGTCCTTTCCGGGGTAAAGGAGCTGAGGTACGAGATAGATGCCGCAAAGAGCAGGATGGACCACTATGGCAAGAGGACCATCCTCTTTGTCGATGAGGTACATCGCTGGAACAAGAGCCAGCAGGATGCCCTGCTTCCGTGGGTCGAGAATGGAACCTTCATCCTTATCGGTGCAACCACAGAGAACCCATACTTCGAGGTCAATGCAGCCCTGGTCTCAAGGTCCAGGGTATTCCAGCTGACAAAGCTGACGGAGGATGACCTGATGAAAGTCGCAAGACAGGCCCTCTCGGACAGAGAACGCGGCTATGGAAACTACGATATCTCCTTCGAGGAGGGAGCGCTGGAGCACCTTGTGAATATTGCAGGAGGAGATGCAAGAAGTCTCCTCAATGCCCTTCAGCTGGCTGTAGAGACCACTCCGGATACATTCCCTCCAGAAAAGGGAGAGAAGATATTCATTTCAAAGGAGGCAGCAGAGGAGTCGATACAGAGGAAGGTCGTTCTCTACGACAAGGAGGGAGACTACCACTTCGATGTGATCTCGGCCTTCATCAAGTCCCTGAGGGGCTCCGACCCGGATGCAGCACTCTATTGGATGGCCAGGATGATAGCAGCTGGAGAGGATCCTCGCTTCATATTCCGCAGGATGCTGATAAGCGCGGCAGAGGATATCGGTCTTGCAGATCCCATGGCCGTTTCTGTCGTTGAGGCAGATGCTGCGGCCTTCGATCGAATCGGACTTCCTGAGGGTCGCTTCCACCTTACGCACTCTGCCCTTTACCTTTCCACCTGCAAGAAGAGCAACAGCGCACTTGCATTCTTCGATGCACTTTCAGATGTCGAGAAGGAGAAGGCAGCAGAGGTTCCGAACCACCTGAAGGATCCAAGCAGGGACAGCGAAGCCTTCGGACATGGAGAGGGCTATCTCTACCCTCACGCCTACAAGGACCACTGGGTCAACCAGCAGTATCTGCCAAACGGATTGCAGGGAAAGGTCTACTACAGACCATCCGACCAGGGGTACGAGGCCAGGATCAAGGAGGATGTGGAGAGAAAGAGAGAGGCACAGCTCGAAAGCGCAGGAGAGGATGCCTTTGTCGAGAATCTGACCTTTGCTCCAAAGGACAGGAACAGAGAGCGATGGATGGCAAGGACCGCCTCGATGGGCTCGGATCTGCTTCTCGATATCAGAGACCGACTTTTCAGCAATGTGCATATAAAGAGAAGCGACAACATACTCGTTCTTAATGCCTCCCACGGCCTGCTTGTATGGGCTGCACTGAAGCACAATCCAGAGGGGCTTACCTATGCGCAAGTGAAGAACCAGAGCGAGTGGGAGTACATAGACCACTACAGCCAGCAGCTCGAGGAGCTTGCCAGGCCTGTAGTGAAGATAGGAACTGCAGGAGAGATTCTCTCGATGATGGAATCCGATCTGAAGTTCGAGTTCGTCTTTGCGCGCAACCTCTTCACAAGACTCTATGAGAGTACACAGCTTCTTGCAGATCTCGATGCCCATCTTGCACCTGCAGGAGAGATACATCTGGCAGAGGGAATACCATCCGAGGGAAGCACACTCTCCGAGTTCGTCAGGGACAAGGAGCTGAAGAAGCTGCTTTCAAAGGCAGAGGAGATCGTCTACCACGACAGGGACAACCCCATCAGCAACTGGAACAAGTACGATATGATCAGCTTCTTCCATCAGAGATTCGAGAATGTACTCTGCGAGGAGCTCGAGCAGAAGGAAGAGAGGTTCATTGACGAGGAGACACTGAGGTCCTGGTGGGACAGAAGCTACCTGAAGAACCTCTCCCTCTCGGAAAGCGAGAAGGAGAAGTTCAGGAACATCCTGCTCTCTGAGCTTGCAGGCAAGAGTGTAAGATGGAGACACTCCATCCTGCTTCTCTCCATTTCCCATGAAAGGATCAGGGGAGAGGTCAGAGCGACCGATCCGGAATGGATAAAGGTCCACCAGAAGACCAGTCTCTAGCACAGGGGTAGCGCTGGGCCTACAGACCTATGAGGTTCTGCCCTCTGCTGTATTCCTGCTTCGACCTCGACATGTACAATCCTGTTCCTTTCGAGACAGTGCTGCAGTTCTGCCAAGTCCGCAGGCGTATATTCGGGAAGCACCTTCCCTATCCTTTTCTCTATCATAGCATAGAGGTTCAGGCTTGCATTGTAGTCCCTGTCCAGCGAGAGGCCGCAGACAGGGCATATGAAGACTCTTCTGGAAAGAGGCATCGGATGGCGAGAGCCGCACCTGCTGCATAGCTGGCTGGAGGGATAGAACCGGTCTGCCATGACGATTCTCTTGCCATACCATCCTGCCTTGTAATCCAGCATCGTCCTGAAACTGGCGAAGGCGGCATCGGATACGGATCCTGCCAGGGTGTGGGTCTTCATCATTCCGGCCACATCGAGATTCTCCAGGGCAATGTATCCATGATAGCGGACTATGGCCGTAGAGAGCTTCTGGACGAAGTCGTTCCTTATATTCGATATCTTCCGGTGAAGTCTTCTTAGCTTCATTGTTTCCTTTATGTAGTTGTTCGACTTTGCAGTATCGCTGCTGTGTCCATCTGGATGATGCTTCCTTTCCAGCCTTCTGCTGGCCCTTGCCACTATCGTCCTGTACTCTTTCCGAGGCTTTGGCGCCTTTATCGCAAGACCTGCAGAGAGATATGCAAAGCTGTCGAGTCCCGCATCCAGGCCTACACCTGATCTCCTGTTCATATCCCTTCCATGGGTACGTCTGAACTCCGCCTCTGTTATCTCGACTGAAAAGGCTGCGTAGTATCTCTCTCCGCTTCTGCTTATAGTGACACCGAGAATCCTCCCCTGGAACCTGAGCTCTTCTGTCATCTTCACATAACCGACCTTGGGAAGCCTGAGGTATCTCTTTCTGTCCGAGTGGATATCAAGGTGGTCGGATATTGCAGGTCTGTCGGTGAGCGCTATCCTGTCTCCACTCACAAAGAAGGAGCCATCTCCCAGCTTCCATCTCTTGAACTGAGGATTATTTGAGGCTATTGCTCTGTCGAGAGTTCTGAATGCCTGTCTGTAGATATGGACACCGACTTCGGATATTTCGGGAAACTGCTGCTTTCTTATCTGTTCGAACTCCCTGAGAAGGGAGCAGCTGGTCATACAGATTCCATGAGCTCTTCGCTCTAGAAATCTTGCCAGAGCCCAGTTGAAGACGACGCGCGAACATCTTATAGATTTCTGGAAGATGGTCCTGCAACTGTTATTCGGCCTTATCTCTATCTTATGGGAAATGTACATCAGCTGCTCCGTTTAAAGTCTCTCACCTTGAAAGAAGCAGCAAAGAGGCTGTTTTGTCCCATTTTTCTTCAATTCGGTTGAGATAGATGACCATCTGGTCTGAAAGGCCGGGTATCCTGCAGCCTAAGTTCAGGTGGGATGATATCTTCTGCACAGGGACAGAACGGGGAAGAATATAGATTTTGATTCAGAAATTTTGGGAAAAACTGTATTGACACTTTATGTAGTTTAAGTCATTATCTCTAACGTTGATTGCGCTGGTATGAAACACCGGACTTTCACACAATGGTGGAAGTAGTTCAGTGGTAGAGCGCCAGATTGTGGATCTGGTTGTCGAGGGTTCGAACCCCTTCTTCCACCCACACCTTACCAAGGTAAGGGCGCTTGTAGCTCAGCTGGATAGAGCATCGGACTTCGAATCCGCAGGTCGTAGGTTCGAATCCTACCGGGCGCGAGAAGATTTTTGAAAACATGGGCCGCTAGCTCAGCTGGTAGAGCAACAGACTCTTAATCTGTGGGTCAAAGGTTCGATCCCTTTGCGGCTCATATCAACACCGCGAGAGTGGTGAAATTGGCAGACACGCTAGATTTAGGTTCTAGTATCTCAGATGTGCGGGTTCAAGTCCCGCCTCTCGCAGAGCAGGCTTACATCTAACGATGTGGCCTAGATTGCGGAAGTAGCACAGTGGTAGTGCTCCACCTTGCCAAGGTGGATGTCGCGGGTTCAAGTCCCGTCTTCCGCTCTACAGACTCCAAGGAGTCGGTCAGATGAAAGTTCTGACAAGCATTTCGGGCCGTTAGCTCAGCTGGTAGAGCAACAGACTCTTAATCTGTGGGTCCAAGGTTCGATCCCTTGACGGCTCATCCGAATGCGGAAGTAGCACAGTGGTAGTGCTCCACCTTGCCAAGGTGGATGTCGCGGGTTCAAGTCCCGTCTTCCGCTCTACAGCAACCTGCAATATGGTTGCTTTTTTATTTCCCCTCTTCATGCTATCTTTGTCTGGAGGTGTTTCCATGTCATACGAGCTTGCTTTTGGATATCTTAAAGAGAGAGGTTTTGCAGATCGCGTAAAGATCTTCGAGGGTGTGGGTACTACAGAGAACTGTCTGCTTGCATCGCAGGCGCTTGGTGTCGGCGTTGGAGATATATGCAAGAGCATGATATTCCATGACAGGGATGACTCCTCTGCCATCATGGTCCTCGCTGCAGGCGATGTGAAGTTCAACAATGGGAAATTCAAGAGGACCTTCGGTCTGAAGCCCTCCATGCTCTCTGCAGAGGAGACAGAGCGCTTCACGAACCACAGGATCGGAGGTGTCTGCCCCTTCGGAATCGGAGAGAATGTCAAAGTCTATGCAGATGAGTCGCTGAAGCGATTCGAGACAGTCTTTCCTGCATGCGGAAGTGACAACAGCGCTGTGAAGCTTTCTGTCGATGAACTCTTTTCTCTTTCAGGTGCACTCGGCTGGGTCGATGTGACAGTTCCGAGAAGTGAATGATGATATTGCAAGGAGGTGCAGCGAGGTCTTCTGTTGATGAGAGACCTCGTTTTTTTATCAGGAACACAATTATTCCGTTCATAGAAAAATCCGCCGCCAGGCTTCTGACGACGGATCGTGTGGAAAAGCAAATATATTTCAGGCGAGCTTTGCTGCAAGTTCCTTGAGAGCTGCTTCTGCATCGGCATCTGGTGCCTCCTGGCAGATTACAGGATCGGCAACGAGTACTGCGCCATCGGCCTTGCATCTCTCTTCCCAGTTTCTCATCCATTCGCCATCTCCCCAGCCATAGGAACCGAAAAGTGCGACCTTCTTGCCAGAGAGGGATCCCTCTACGGCTGTGAACATAGGTTCGAAGACATCCTCCTCGAGGACCTCCTGACCCATTGCAGGGCAACCGAATGCGATTGCGTCATAGTTTGCGACCTGATCAGCAGTAAAGCTGTCTGCATTGATGAGTTCTGCACCAGAAGCTTCTGCAACGATATTGGCCATTGCTTCAGTGTTGCCAGTTGTTGAGTAGTAGACTACACAAGACTTCATAATATTTCTCCTATACTAGGCTGTAGCGATGCACAGCCTATCGATTGAAAAGCCAGAGGAGAAGAGCTTCATGTATACATTCCTGCACTTCTCATATCGGCTGAAGGTCCTTTCGGCCTTCTCCCGATTCGAATAGACCCTCCAGAGCCCTGACGAGATGTAGTTCCTGCCCTTCTCGCTGATGTATGCAAGCACATCAGTGGCAGGATATCCCAGGAAGAATCCTATCTCGTGCGGGAAATCATCATCGCGCATCCTCTCCTCCAGGAGGGACAGACAGCCCTCCAGGTCCTCTGTGTCGTACCCTATCGATTCGAGATACTCCCTGGCACCTGGCTGATTGATTGCTTCCATGAGCTTGTTGGGGCGAAAGACAAACAGGAGGGGATTGCCACTGTGATTGGAAAGGAACCTGAACCTCAATCCCTTCCTCTCAAGACGTAGCACGACATTTCCAGCGCTTCCATCAAGGCCCTTCAGGCATATGAGCGATGAACACTTCATATTGGCCAAAGTGGGAGCCGAGTTGGTGACCAGCAGCCTTTCAAATGTCATATCCCCTCCTTGTTTGTTAGTTTGAACTAACTTACAAACCTAATTCCAAGAGAAAGTCCCAAACAAACAACAACAATAGGAGTGAAATTACTTTTGTCAAGTTAGCGTAAGCTAACAATAACCCATTAAGGCAACAGAATCAAGAGGTTTTTCCAAAAAAGTTAGCAACTGATAACATGATGATGTCCTCCTGTTTCTATGAAATCCCTCTATCTCATTTGTAATTATGGAATTATGGATGTAAAGGTTTTCAGTCCCCTTCTTCATCAAAGTTTTCGAGAGTGATTCAATCTTTTTCTTGACATCGACTTTTCCATGACCTATTTTGGTGGTGGGAATTCTCCCATTCATCATCATTACTAGGAGGAAACGTCATGGAATCAGCAGACCCTGGATCTAGTAAAGACCTTTTCCTCCGATCTAGCCTTTGAAGAAGAAGGTTCCAGCTTTTTCCGGATTTCTGTATTGCACTGACCGCCCATTTCAAGGGTTCTTGTTATTATGGCAGAGCACAATACCGTTTTGGAGAATACACTTAGAAAACTACTGGAAGACAGGAAGTACCTTTCTGCCAAGGATGTACTTTCGACAATGAATCCATCCGATATAGCATCGGTCCTTGACGAGCTTGGCAAGGACGAGCTTCCAAAGCTGTTCAGACTGCTTCCGAAGGAGCTGGCAGCCGATGCATTTGTAGAGATGGACAGTGATAGGCAGCAGCTGCTCATACAGGGCTTTTCCGATACGGAGTTGAGGCAGGTCCTCGATGAACTGTATGTGGACGATGCTGTCGATATCGTAGAGGAGATGCCTGCCAATGTGGTGAGAAGGATCCTTGAGCAGGCCGATCCCGAAATGAGGAAGGATATCAATCAGATACTGCGCTATCCCGAGGACTCTGCAGGTTCGGTCATGACGACCGAATACGTCTCGCTCAGGAGTGGGATGAGCGTCGGAGAGGCAATCGAGCATATCAGGAAGACGGGCTATGACAAGGAGACCATCTATACCTGCTATGTGACCGATAGAAGGAAGCTGATCGGGACGATCTCGGTCAAGGACCTCCTGCTTGCCAAGGATGACAATATCGAGATAGGAGAACTGATCGAGACCCACTTCATCAGTGTGAACACCCATACCGACCAGGAGGAGGTTGCACAGATATTCAGTCGCTACAATCTGCTTGCCCTTCCTGTTGTCGATTCCGAGGGTCTTATCGTCGGTATCATCACAGTAGACGATGCAATGGATGTCATGGAGGAGGAGGCAACCGAGGATATGGAGATCATGGCCGGTGTCACCCCGTCCGACAAGACCTACATGAAGTCCTCGGCCCTCGAGCTCTTCAGGCACAGGATTCCCTGGCTGATGATACTCATGGTCTCTGCGACCTTCACAGGACTGATAATCACAGGCTTCGAAAGTGCACTTTCAAGGATGGTAGTGCTGACAGCATTCATCCCGATGCTCATGGATACGGGAGGAAACTCCGGGTCCCAGAGCTCAGTGACTGTGATCAGGGCACTGAGTCTTGGAGAGGTGGAGTACTCCGATGTTCCGAGAGTGATACTGAAGGAGTTCACTACTGCCCTGCTCTGCGGTCTGGTACTGGCCCTGATCTGTTTCATGAAGATCATGCTCATAGACCGACTGCTGATGCAGAATCCAAGTGTCACGGCAGCAGTAGCGCTTGTAGTCTGCCTGACGATGGCCTTGACTGTTGTCGTTGCCAAGGTGATCGGCTGCTCGCTGCCGGTCCTTGCAAAGAAGCTTGGCTTCGACCCTGCAGTGATGGCAAGTCCATTCATCACGACCATAGTAGATGCACTCTCGCTTCTCATCTACTTCTCGATGACCAGAGCGATTCTCATATAGAATCCTATTTCTTATATATGACGGCAGTGAACAGATATGGTGTCCACTGTCGTTTCTGTATGCGATAATTATCTGCAAATCCATAATTTGCATAGATTTCATCCTTACAATATCGGCCTTTTGTCATACAGGATGTTTTCTTCTGCCACATTAATTCCTTAAGTCAGATATATTTACTACTGTTTGTTTTTTGACAAACCAATTGATTTTGTTTTTATTGACAAAGTATAGATATTATGTCAAACATAATACCCAAGGAGATTCCAAATGAAGAAATTTCTAATACTTGCACTCATTCTTTTCATCAGCTTCAGCGCCTTTGCTGCAAGACAGTCTTCGATTTCAATCAACGGTGGTTACACCTATACACACCAGAATGTCTACATCGACTCCGATTCTACAATGGGAAGCATGCTGCTGGACGGAAAGCAGAGCTCCGAGCTCGCCTACTCGTACCATGTCGCAGTCAAGGCCGATACCTTCTTCGAGAATGGTCTTGGATTCATCGCAAGCGCAGCCATGGACAAGTACTTCAGATACAACTACCTGACATCTCCAAGCGCAAAGCAGCTTCAGACAAACAACATGGGTGCTGGGTTTGCTTCGTTCGATACCCATACCGAGCTCTGGGGCGACGACCTTGACGAGTTCGGATGGATTTCGACCATTGCAGCAGGTGTCGCCTACCGCTTCCACGTCTCTGAAAAGTTCATTGGACAGATGGCAGTGATGGGCTTCTGGAAGCATGCGACCCAGGATTCCGGTTCGGAAACATCGAAGGCCATCCCATATCCTGTAGACAGAACGGATGACTTTTTCGGAGCAATGTACGAGCTCAGTGGAAAGTATTTCGTTTCCAGAAGGACCTTCATCAACTTCGGTGTATCAGCTTCTGCCGCATTCCTCTTCAACATGCACATGAACCTCAACAATGGCACGATCGATGAGGATATCAAGGCAAAGGACTATGATGCGCACAGCTTCATGGCAAGTCCATTCATCGGTATCGGTATGGCTTTCTAGGAAAAACCATATTGTAAATTTATTGATTAAATAGAAAAGTTATATAATTAATATAGAATATCAAAGAAAGCTCTCGAATTCGAGGGCTTTATATTTTTTTTGATATTCATTTTAAGGAATTTCTGCAATGATGCTATCATCCAAGCAGAAAGACAGACAAGCAAAGGAGAAGCCATGGTCGAATCAGCAGTTCTCTCCCACAGAGAGGAGACAAAGGAAGAGTTCAGGAAGATAATCTCGAGGACTCTTGAAGCGATACTCGATTCAATAAAGGATGAGAGTGCCTTTTCCGGCATAGATCCATATATTCTCAGAGAGAGGATTTCCAAGCTTGAAATCCTTCCAGAAGAGGGAGAGGGCTTCGATGGCGTCATGAAGACCGTAGAGTCCGAGATACTTCCACACATGCTGAGGACCTGGTCCACCTCCTATATGCCGCACCTCCACTCCCCGGCCCTGATGGAGTCCATTGCTGCCGAGCTGATAATCTCAGTCTTCAACGACTCGATGGACAGCTGGGACCAGGCTCCACTTCCAACAGAAATGGAGGTGGCCGTAGTCAACAGGCTTACAAAGCTGGTCGGATATGGACCAGAGGCCGACGGCAACTTCACAAGTGGTGGCTCCCAGTCCAATATCAGCGCAATAATCGCTGCAAGGGACGACTTCTGTACAAGGGAGCTGGGATGGGATGTAAAGAAGAAGGGACTTCCCGACTGCTACAGAAAGCTCAGACTCTACTCCTCCGAAATATCCCACTTCTCGATGGACAAGGCGTGCCACATTCTCGGCCTTGGATACGATGCTGTCGGCAAGATGCCAGTAGATTCAAGAGAAAAGGTAGATATCAAGGCCTTCGAGAAGATGGTTGAAGAGGATGTGGCAAAGGGATATATCCCCTTCTGTACAGTTGCTACCCTCGGTACGACCGACTTCGGTTCCATTGACGATGTCTCTGCACTGAGAAGAATCTGCGACAAGTATCATATGCACCTGCACGCAGATGCAGCCTACGGTTCAGGCCTTCTGATGAGCGACAGGTACAGATACCGACTTGGGGATGTATCGCTCTGCGACTCGATAACCATCGACTTCCATAAGATGTTCCTGCTTCCTATCAGCTGCTCATGTGTACTCGTAAAGGACAAGAGACTTCTCGAATGCTTCGAACTCCATGCCGACTACCTCAACAGGGAAGAAGATGAGGAGGATGGATACATCAACCTCGTTGGAAAGAGCATGCAGACAACAAGAAGAGCCGATGCTCTCAAGGTCTACATCAGCTTTGCCACCAGAGGAAAGCAGGGCTTTGGCATGATAATCGACAACTCTGTCGAGAATGCAAAGTACCTCTACGACATGCTGAAGAACGACGAAGGATTCATCTGCCCTGTCGAGCCTGAGATAAGCTCCGTTGTCTTTGCAACAAAGACCAGCGACGAGGTCAACAAGAAGATAAGAAGGAAGCTCCTTGCTGAAGGAACCGTCATCGGACAGACCGTAAAGGATGGTGTCACGATGCTGAAGTTCACCCTTCTCAATCCATCCCTTTCCACAAGCGACCTTGACAGGCTTGTCAAAAGGATCAGAGAGATCAGGGACACACTTGTCTGAAGATTTCGGGAGAGAGTTATCTCTCCCCCTTTTCTTTGAGGGCATACATCGCTATATTTCACGTACGTGACAAACAATCGGGTAATTGATATACTCAGCTAGTTGCGGTATGTCTGCGCGTTTTGAAAACAGTCTAGATTAAAAGACAAATATAATTAAGGAAGGGCAATATTATGGTTGCTGACAAGAAATTAACTGAGCTTGAGAACTCTCAGATGGCACTGACCATCACAGTAGATGCCGAGACTCTTGAGAAGGCCTACAGCGAGAAGCTCAACAAGTACACAAAGGAGATCCAGCTTCCTGGATTCAGAAAGGGCAAGGCCCCTTCTTCGATGATCGAGAAGAAGTTCGGAGATGCCATCAGGGAGGAGATCTCCTTCGATACAATGGAAACAGAGCTCAAGGGCGTTATCGAGACTCTCGAGAATGACCAGAAGCCACTTCCATACTGCACTCCTGTACTCCAGGAGGAGGAGAAGCTCGTACCATTCAAGAAGAACGAGCCTGTCACCTTCACCGTCCACTACGATGTAAGACCAAAGTTCGAGCTTGCACAGTATACTGGCCTCGAGGTCGAGTTCAAGGATGCAAAGGTTGCAGAATCCGACATCGACGCTGAGGTGAAGAAGTATCAGGAGCAGAATGCAATGGTCATCGCCAAGGACGGCGCTGTCGAGAAGGGAGATATCGTTACCTGCGACTATGCAGAGATCGGCGAGGATGGCTCAGAGGTCGCATCCACTTCCAGGAAGGACTTCACCTTCACAGTAGGCTCCTCCTACAACTTCTACGAGTTCGACGACGAGATCGTCGGCATGAAGAAGGGAGAGGAGAAGAAGTTCGAGAAGAGCTATGCTGCAGACTACTCCAACCCTGACTATGCTGGAAAGACCATCACTCTCGACGTAAAGGTGACCGAGGTCAAGAAGAGAGAGCTTCCAGAGGTCGACGATGAGTTCGCTCAGGATGTCAAGGAAGAGTACAAGACCGTTGCCGACATGAGAAATGGTATCTCAGATCGCCTTTCCAAGGAGCTTGAGGAGAGCATCAGGAACGAGAAGCTCAACGCACTTCTCGAGAAGATCTCTGCTGCAACTACAATCGCAATCCCAGCCTCGATGATCGACTTCGAGACAGAGAACACCTGGAACAACTATGTAAGACAGACTGGCCTTCCAGAGGAGCAGCTGATGAAGTACTTCCAGATGTCCGGACAGAGCAAGGAGGAGATTGTTGCCCAGTGGAAGGAGCCAGCTACAAAGAACCTCAAGAACCAGCTGATCATGGAGAAGATCCAGAAGACAGAGAACTTCCCAGTCGACGAGGAAGAGGTGAAGAAGCAGCTTGCAGAGAACACAAAGGAAGATACCGACGAGGCAACAAGAAAGTATCTTGAAGAGGCAATCAGGGATGACATCCAGTACAAGCAGGTCGTTCCATTCCTCCTTGAGAAGAACGTCTTCAAGGCATCCAGCACTGTAAGCTATGCCGAATATGTTTCTTCGGCAGCTGCCAACTAAGATTTCGGGAGATGGATAAATTGGAAAACGACAGTGTCAGAATGCACAATCTGGTTCCCTATGTTGTAGAGCAATCAGGAAACGGGGAAAGACAGTATGATATCTTCTCAAGACTTCTCAAGGAAAGGATCATATTCCTTGACGGGGAGATCAGGGACGATATGGCTGACCTTGTAGTTGCCCAGCTTCTCTTCCTGGAGGCAGAGGACCCCAAGAAGGATATCAATCTCTATATCAACTCCCCCGGCGGAAGTGTGACTGCAGGACTGGCGATCTACGACACGATGCAGTACATCCAGCCGGAGGTAAGGACCATATGTCTTGGGCAGGCCTGCTCGATGGCCTCCCTTCTGCTTGCAGCAGGAGCTCCTGGCAAGAGGATGATACTCCCCTATGCCAGGGTCATGATCCACCAGCCCTCAGGTGGCGCCGAAGGACAGACTTCCGATATTCTCGTAAGCTCAAGGGAGCTGCAGAGGATAAAGAGGATTTCTGTCGAGATTCTTGCAAGGCACACGGGCAGAAGCGAGGAGGATATCTCGAACGACATCCAGAGGGATTACTACATGGATGCAGATCAGGCTGTAGAGTATGGCATTGTCGACAAGGTAATGAGGAAGTAAATGGCAAGATCATCTAGAACCTGTTCATTCTGTGGAAAGGATGTAAGCGAGGTAAGGAAGCTTATCCATGGACCTGGAGTTGCCATCTGCGACGAGTGCATCGCTACCTGCAGGGAGATCCTCAAGAACGACACAACTAATCCGGGAGCTGCCGAAGAGCTGAAGGAGATACCTACTCCCGAGGAGATCAAGGAGTATCTCGACGAGTATGTCATCGGCCAGGAGAATGCGAAGAAGGTCCTCTCAGTTGCAGTCTACAACCACTACAAGAGGATCAAGTACCAGGACAAGATCGCCGAATCCGGCGTCGAGCTCGACAAGTCCAACATCCTCCTTATCGGCCCTACCGGTACCGGTAAGACACTTCTTGCAAGAACGCTGGCAAAGAAGCTCAACGTTCCATTCGCAATTGCCGATGCCACTACCCTCACAGAGGCAGGCTACGTCGGCGAGGATGTAGAGAACATACTTCTCAAGCTGATCCAGGCCGCAGATGACAACATCGCAGAGGCCGAGAGAGGCATCATCTTCATCGATGAGATCGACAAGATCAGCAAGAAGGGAGAGAACGTCTCGATCACAAGGGATGTATCCGGCGAAGGCGTACAGCAGGCACTTCTGAAGATAATCGAGGGAACGGATGCATCTGTTCCACCACAGGGAGGAAGGAAGCATCCGAACCAGGAGATGCTGAAGATAAACACAAGGAACATCCTCTTCATCTGCGGTGGTGCATTCGTCGGACTGGACAAGATCATCGAGAAGAGGATCGCGACCCACTCGATGGGCTTCGGAGCCGATGTTACCTCATCCGGGGACAAGAACTTCGACGAGCTCTTCAAGGAGCTGCATCCGGACGATCTTGTAAAGTTCGGTCTCATTCCGGAGTTCATCGGAAGACTTCCTATCCACGTCTCGCTGAACAACCTGACCAAGGATGACCTCAAGAGGATAATCACAGAGCCGAAGAACTCGATTCTGAAGCAGTACATAACCTCCCTTGCATTGGACAATGTCAAGCTTACCTTCACAGAGGATGCCATCGAGGCCATCGCACAGAAGGCGATCGACCAGAAGACCGGTGCCAGAGGTATCCGTTCCATCGTAGAGGGTCTGATGCTCGAAGTCAGCTATGATATTCCATCGCACAAGGAAGTTACCGAGGTCTATGTGACCGGTGAGAATGTAAGGCTTGGAACACGTCCAGTGACCAAGATCGCAAATGATGTGAATTACATTGCTAGCAGATGAACGAAAGCAGGACAATATACCCATCAATCAGCGAGAGGATTGTTTCGACAATCCTCTCTTCATCTACCGTTGGAGTCATCGGACACGCCAATCCCGACGGAGACTGCATCAACTCGACTCTGGCCATGAAGTGCATGCTGGAGTCGCTTGGCAAGAAGGTCCAGATCTTCAATGAGGGCCCCTTCGACAAGAAGGATATCAGAAAGAGCGAACCGCTGTTTCTCAAGGAGGTCCCTGAGGGCTTTCTGGAGGAGAGACCTCTCATAATCGTTGTGGATTGCTCAACGAAGGACAGACCTGGAAGGATATTCTCCTCCTTCGAGGGGCTTACCACCATCGTCTTCGACCACCACAGCGCCGGAGAGAGCTTCACCGATGAGGACCTTCAGTACATTGTCCCATCATCGGTCTCCACTACCCTTGTTCTCGAAAAGGTCAGGGAGGCACTGGGAGTACCTCTTACAAGAGAGCTTGCAACCTACCTCTACCTCGGCTTTGCGACCGATTCCGGCTTCTTCCACTTCATAAGCGAGAAGGTCGGAGGAGAGACTCTCAGACTGGTATCCAGATTCGTTGATGCAGGTGTCTCTCCATACATCATGTACGATGTGATCCACGATGGACAGGAGCTCGAGTTCTTCAAGGCAGCAGCCAGGATAATTGAGAGGGTCGAAAGCGCCTTCGATGGCCGGATCCTCTACTCCTGGGCATACAAGGATGACGAGCTTGGAAGCCAGGCCTCGGACTTCATCTACTCACAGCTGCTTCAGGTTTCCGGCGTCAAGCTGGTATTCTTCTTCAAGGAGAAGGAGGATGCTGTCGTTTGTGGAATGAGGAGCAAAAACCTTTCCCAGATCGATGTGGGCAGCTTTGCTTCCTCATTCGGAGGTGGCGGGCACATGTATGCAGCTGGTGCGACAATCCAGGGAAGCCTCGAGGATGTAAGGAAAATGGTAATCTCGAAAGCTTCCATTCTACTCCATTGAAATGCTGACATAAAGTCATATCGAGTGACAGGTCCCGAGAGTGAAAATCTCGGGATTATTTCTTTCAGGTAAAAAAATTAACCTTTGACTCCCCTGAGCTATGGCAGGAGAATTCCTAGTACGCACTATAGACAAGGGGTCAAATATGAAGAAGCAGTTTCTCTATGCCAGCGAGGTAAAGGCACTGAACTCGATGGCCGCAGAGTACCACAGGAAGCTTACCGAGGGAGTCGAAGATAACAGGCTGCTCTCCATCATCAGGGAAAAATCCGAGGTACTCTCCTACTACATTCCATACCACGACTACTTTCTCCCCAGGGAGGAGTGTGCAGAGTTCTATCTGTATTTCAAGCCCTGCATCGATGCGACCATAAGGGAGTACCACATCGCACTTGGTACAGTCCCTTACGTCAACTTCCTTGGACAGAGGATAAAGTTCAGAGTGAAAAGCTTTCTGCAGCTGAAGAGGAAGCAGGAGAAACGAAGAGAGGCCATAACTGTGAATGAACCCGAAGACACGTACTCTGTGGACAACATCGGAGACTACATATACGAGACGAGGAACCAGGACATCGAGCCGATGGATCTCACAGGAGAGCCACAGCTCGGCTATCTTGTCGACAAGGTGGCCTCCAGTCCCCACAACGACCTGAAGCGGTTCAAGTCCGAGGAGAAGAACAGGCTGCACGACTATCTGAAAACGCAGAATACCAGGGAGAGTTTTCTCCTCTTCCTGCTTACCACCTTCGACTCGATAGACAAGAGGATGCAGAAGAACCTTGCCGATATCTTCGACGTGGACGAGGTGTACTTTGCAGAGATATCGAGGTGGATACACGAGCATGGGCGCAACAGCCACCTGAAGCAGCGCGACAGGGAAAGGGGAACCGAGGAGAGGATATGGGCACGCTATCTCTGTCTCGGAAACTCGCTGCAAACGGAAGAGAGGCCGCTGAGACGAAAGGAACTCGAGTACCAGAGGAGGTCCTGCATTGAAAGGCTTGCCAAGTTGAGAAAGCGCTTCAGGAAGCACAGGACAGGCCTGAGCTACCGCGAGATCTCAAGGGAGACAGGCATCTCGCTTTCGAAGGTCGCCTACACCATCAAGGGACAGAGGAAACTCTTTACGGAGATTGAAAAGGAAAAGTGATAATTGTTACCATCCCACTGAGGAGATATGGATGGAACTCTATTTTGCCAGTGGGAATGAGCACAAGAAAGCGGAGATGAGGCGGCTGCTTGGAGATATAGAGCTGCGTCTTCCAAAGGAGGACGGCATCGACTTCGATCCGGTGGAGGATGGCACCACCTTTGTCGAGAATGCCCTGATAAAGGCGAAGTCTCTCTATGACATCGTTCAGAGACCTGTGATAGCAGACGACTCTGGTCTCGTATGCGATGGCCTTGACGGAGAGCCTGGAATCCATACGGCCCGCTATGGCTGTACAGATACGATATCGCTCACGAACGAGGAGAAGTACACACTTCTTCTGAAGAACCTTGAAGGAAACAGCAACAGGAGAGCACGCTTTGTCTGTGCCCTCGTTCTCATGCTCTCACCCTACCGTATCTACATAGTCCAGGAGAGTGTCGAAGGAAGCATTGCCCATGAGCCAAGAGGCGTTCATGGCTTTGGCTACGACCCTGTCTTCCTTGTAGAGGATACAGGAAGGACCGCTTCCGAGCTCCTCGATGCGGAAAAGGATGAAAGAAGTCACAGAGGAAGAGCTGCAAGGAAGCTCAGGAGACTTATCGAGGAGGTCATGAATGAAGAGAAGTGAACAGAAGATAGAGGAGACATGGGACCTTTCCGCTCTCTGCAGAGATGGAAAGGAGTGGGAGGAAAGATACAGCAGTCTTTCAGAAAGAGTTTCATTTCTTGCCTCCTTCCAGGGAAGACTCGGAGAGGAAGACAACCTCTTCTCCTTCCTTGTTGCAATGCGCGATATTGGAATCGAGTACGAGTGCGTTGCGAACTGGGCCTTTCTCAACTACTCTGCCGATGCAGGCAGTGCCGAGAACCAGAGAAGAGCCGGTATGGCGGATGCCCTTGGGGCTGCGATCAACCAGGCTGTGAGCTGGTTCGAGCCCGAGCTTCTTTCGCTGGATGAGGAGAGACTCTCTTCTTTCATGGCAGAGGAGAGGTTCGAAGAGTTCAGGATATACCTTTCGAGAATCCTTCGCTTTGCACCCTACACCCTTTCGAAGAAGGAGGAGAGGATACTCTCCCTTTCTATCGAGGAGGGACAGACTGCAGAGAACGCATTCCAGGACCTGAACAACGTCGATCTGGCATTCGAGGATGTGAGAGGCGAAAAGCTGACGCACGCATCCTATGCGACATTCATCAGAAGCGAGGATGAAGAGGTCCGAAAGGAGGCCTTTTCAAAGTACTACAGGGAGTATGAGAAGCACCAGCATGTCATAGCCCGCCTCTATGCAGGCAGCATAGCAAGGGATATCTTCACATCGAAGGCGAGGGGCTACACCTCCTCGCTCCAGGCCGCCCTCTTTCCGGACAACGTTCCAGAAGAGGTCTACAGGAATCTGATTGCAACTGTCCACGAGGGCTTTCCTGTACTCCACCGCTACTACGGGATAATGGCAAGGATACTCGGAAAGCAGAAGCTCAATCACTACGATGTCTACGTTCCTCTTGTGAAGGGTGTGAAGTCGCACCACAGCTATGAGGAGGCTGTAAAGCTGATAGAGGAGGCAGTGTCTCCGCTTGGAAGAGAGTATCAGGAGATACTGGTAAAGGGCCTTACAGGCGAGAGGTGGGTCGACAGATACGAGAATGAGGGAAAGAGGTCCGGAGCCTTCTCGGCCGGAGGCTATACTGGCCTGCCCTACATCCTCACAAGCTACAGGGATGATGTGATCAACTCGGTCTTCACACTGATCCACGAGGGTGGACACTCGATGCACAGCTACTACAGCACGAAGAACAATCCCTTCATGCATTACCAGTACTCGATATTCGAGGCCGAGGTCGCATCGACCTTCAACGAGCAGCTGCTTGCAAGGTATCTTCTCAGGACAGAAAAGGACAAGAACCTCAGGGCCTATCTGCTATCGAACCAGCTTTCGGATATAGTTGCCACCCTCTTCAGACAGACGATGTTCGCCGAATTCGAGCTTCTGTGCCATGAGGCCGGAGAGAGGAAGGAGGCGCTTACTTTCGACTTCTTCAGAAAGAGCTACAGAGCTCTTCTCGAAGAGTACTTCGGCCCTATCATGGAGTTCGAAGAGACAAGCGATCTGGAGGGCCTCAGGATTCCCCACTTCTACTCCGCATTCTACGTCTACAAGTACTCCACTGGAATAAGTGCAGCAATTGCACTTGCAAACCGAGTCCTTGATGGAGGAGAAAAGGAAAGGCACGACTACCTTTCTTTCCTGAAAAGCGGTGGTTCGGCCTATCCGATAGAGTCTCTCAGGAAGGCGGGTGTCGACATGTCGTCGCCCGAGCCGATCAGAAATGCAATCGCATACTTCTCGAAGCTGCTCGACGAGTTCGAGGAGCTCGTCAGTAGAAGGTGATGCCGAGCGAAGTGATGAGACCTTCCTCGTGGAAGACTGTAATTACAAGCCTTCTCTCTCGGCTCTTGAGGTAGAAGTGGCCGCTCTCGCTGCCTGAATAGAGGAGATCCGAGAGAGGAAGAATCTCCAGCAGGCTCTTCGAGTACTGCAGTGAGAACTCCCTTCTGGAGTCCTTCTGCACGTACTTCTCAAGCCAGGCCTGGTCGTACTTCTCGCTGAAGGCCCTGACAAGTCTCTCCTCACTGCTGTGCTCCAATGCAGACGAGACTCTTCCGATATCCCTGTCCAGTCCATACTGGGCGGCAGAGAGATTACCTAAGAGGAGCAGAAGGAGCAGAACGACAGCAGAAGATCTCATGAGCTCATATTAGCACTTTCACAAGAGCCCTGCGACTGCTAAATTTCCTATAGAAGGAGATGCATATGAACGACCCTGAACTGATGAGGAACCTTACGGATGGTTTCATCCACGCCCTGAGAGACCCTGTATGGAAGGATATACCCATCGATGACGGGATGAAGGGAATCATAATGACAGGTCAGATGCAGAAGCTTGACAGGATCAGGCAGAATGGACCGACCTGCCATGTCTACCCTGGAGCTGTGCATACCCGCTTCTCTCACTCACTTGGTGTCTACAGAATCGGAAGGGAGCTTCTGATCTCGCTGCTCGGGAGGATGGACTGCCCCTTCACTGTAAAGGGCGAGAGGAGCTTCCTTGCTGCCTGTCTCCTGCATGATATCGGACACTTCCCCTACGCGCACTCCTTGAAGGAGCTTTCGATAAAGGAGCATGAGGAGATCGCAGCAGATGCGATTCTCTCCGACAGGGAGCTGTACGATGCGATCTGCAGAGCGGGAGCAGACCCTGAGATGACAGCCTCGATCATAGACAAGAAACGCCCTTCAGAGAGGGAGACCGAGATATACCGCAACTTCCTTTCGGGAGCACTGGACCCTGACAAGCTCGACTATCTCAACCGGGATGCATTCTTTGCAGGAGTGCCATACGGCATCCAGGATAATGACCACATACTCTCCACTGTTGTGCTGTATGAGGACCGCCTTGCCCTACCATTCAGCTCCTATCAGTCGCTTGAGAACATCCTCTTCTCGAAGTACCTGATGTACAAGAACGTCTACTGGCACAAGGGAACGAGGGGTGCGACCGCCATGATAAAGAAGGCACTTCTCTCTGCAATCAGGGAGGGCTTTCTCGGAAAGGGAGAGCTCGTCATGCTCGATGACTTCCAGTTCCAGGCACTGGAGAACCGTCAGTACGAACCCTTCCGCCTGATCCGGGATGTTGCGAACAACCGTCTTTTCAAGGCGGCATTCACCAAATCGTGGGAAGCTGACGGACGACTTGAAATGGAGGCAGGTGACATCGAGAGAAGGTTCATATCTGAAGACAGAATATGGAAATGCCTTGTCTCCGAGTACCCTTCTCTCAAGCGCTTCGAGGTGATCATAGACATCCCGGAGCCGATCTCCTTCGAATCCGATGTGAGGATAATCATGGAGGATGGGAGTGCCAGGAGCTTTGGAGAGGTGACGAACATCTTTACAAAGGATGTCGGAACGCAGTTTGCAAAGGCGCTCAGGACAGTGAGCGTATTCACTCCGGAGTATGTCTCGAAGGAGTCTGTAGAAAGGGTCATAGGTGAGTGCTTTGGATGATAGAAAAGACTTCCGCGAGCTTCTGGAGAGTCCTCTTCCTCCCTGGGTGCAGAGGTTTGTAAAGGGGACAGGAAGAGCGATAAACCGCTATGGGATGATAAAGGACGGAGAGCGGGTACTGCTCGCTGTCTCCGGGGGAAAGGACTCCCTTGCCCTTTCCCTTGCACTCTCTCTCAGAAGGCGCTGGATAAAGGACAGCTACACACTCTCTGCGCTGATGATAGACTGGGTCGAGCACCCTATTTCCAAAGATATGCGCCCAAAGCTCCATGAGTACTTCTCTGCACTCGATATCGACTTCGAGATCCTCGATGCACAGCAGTTCTCGATGGACAGCGAAGAGGACTACAACTGCTACATCTGCTCCAGGAACAGAAGAAGGCTTCTCTTCGAATATGCAGAGAAGAAAAATGAGACTCTCATAGCCATGGGGCACCACCTGGATGACTTTGTCGAGACTGCACTGATGAACCAGTTCATCCACGCAAAGGTGAAATCGATGATGCCTGTCCAGTCCTTCTTCGATGGAAAGCTGCATATAATCAGGCCTATGATAGAGATACATGAGAGTGTCACAGGACGACTTGCCAGAGAGTATGACCTTCCCGTGGTCAAGCCGGTGTGCCCATACGACCAGACGAACATCCGTTCGAGGATAAGGCCGATAGTCGGAGAAATGGTCCATATCAACTCCCTTGCACGCGAGCACATCTATCAGAGCCATGACCTTTCAGACTGCTATCTGAAGAGAAAAAATTAGCCTTTTTAGACGCGCTAATTGATTCTGAACCTGTTTTTCAAAAGAGGAAATCATGATAGACTTGTAACCAAATGACCTTGATAGAGGATGTTGGTATGAGAAATAAGGGTTTTCGCGTATTTGTTGTTTCACTTCTGTTCTTTGTACTTGCAGCTGTTCCTGCCGTTGCAGGAGGCCTGCTGAAGGGAAATGGAGAGTCTTCAGGCATTTCACTCTATGACCCTTCCGGACTGAGGACCGATGTTGGACAGGAGGTACTCGAAAGTGGCTACATCATCACAACGAAGAGCCAGAGTGCCATCTTCACAGCCCCCTTCGGAACATTCACTCTCGATCCCGATTCCATGATGGCGGTCACGGACTATGACGAGCAGAAGCCGACACTCTACCTCCTCGATGGCTCCTCCTCTATCACAGTCAACGGAAATGCCAAGCTCACACTCTACACACCGACCGAATCCTTCCGTCTCGATGCCGGCTCCTATGCAATCGAGTACACAGCTGAGACCAGCATCTTCACCAACCTCTCCGAGAACAGCGTCACACTGAGAGATGCACTGAGAGGCAGGACCTATACAGTTGCGGCAATGAGCAGGGTCGACCTGATCGGCAACACTGTCGAGCCTATCCTCGGCAAGAAGTCGAGAAGCGCCCTCGAAGGAAAGCTTACAGTCCGCGGTGTCGACTACAGCTACTCCATCAACAAGGGAAAAGCAATCGTGGCGTATGGATTCACACTGCCCTCTTCAGAGGTGAAGGAGTTCCTCTCCTACCTTGGAAAGAAGGACAGCAGCTTCGAAGGTATCCAGTATACGATCTATCCGACCAGCAGCGAGTTCAACTATCCGGAAGAAGCCTCCAACGAGCTTGCACTCGAATACCTTGGCAAGGCAGCTGAGATTCTCGATGGATACCTTGGAAAGTTCACTGTCCCAGGTAGACCTGAAGTCAAGGCACCGACCTACTCCGAGCTCTACTACAGTGGAACAAGGACGATGTATGGAATTACCGGCGAATACAGGGCCACAAAGGATGGAATCACGATAACGCTTCCAGAAGAGTATCTGAATGAGGCAGGAAAATTCATCCACGAGGTCGACAGAGCTGCCAATGTCACAATTGGTGATGATGTATACATCGCAAGAAAGAACAGTGCAAAGGGCAATCTCGACTACCTCGACAGACTCCTTGGATATCTTCCAGCCTACCTTATCTCAATGAACGAAGTCGTCTCTGGCTTCAGAGTGGTAAGAGGCTTTACTCTGAACTATGTCGCCACAATGGGCATGGCAACACTCACCTATCCTGAGTTCGTTACAGATAACGATGCCGAAGAGTTCTTCATCTGGGCAGCTGGAAGGAGGCCTGAGGAGGCTGGCTACATCTCATACTACAAGGATGATGTTCCTGGGAAGCTGGAGCTTGAGTACCCAGCATTCGCATCCAGAAGCGATATCGAGATGGGCGCAGACCTGCTTGCTGCAGAAATCGATGCATATGCAGGAAAGTTCCGCATTCCATCTGCTCCGGAGCTTCGCCCAGTAAGGACAGTCAACATCGCAAGAGTCCCTATGGCTCCGAAGGTGAGTGTCACTACCAAGGTCAACAACCTCGAAATAAAGGATAACCGAGCAAAGTAATCGGTCTTATAGCATGAAGGGCAGTTCGCACGAACTGCCTTTTTTTCTGCCCAGCAGATTTTCCGATTCGATTTTACCCCTTGCCATTCCATTCTGCGAAAGTTAAGTTTTATGTATGGGAAAGATCAATACACTATCTCCTGTTGTCGCTGCACGGATAGCAGCTGGTGAAGTCATAGACAGACCACAGTCTGTCGCAAGGGAGCTCATAGACAACTCGATCGATGCCGGTGCGACCGAGATCACACTCTCTGTCGATGGTGGCGGTATAGACCGCCTTTCGGTTGCCGACAATGGCAGTGGAATCGAGAAAGATGACCTGCCTCTTACAATAGAGCGCCATGCGACCAGCAAGATATCCACTGTGGACGATCTGTATCACCTATCCACACTCGGATTCAGGGGAGAGGCACTCTACTCTGTGTCTGCTGTATCAAGGCTGACGATAGCCTCCAGCTACAGAGGAGAGAGCGCCTACACCTTCAGGGTGGACAATGGAGAGAAGAAGGAGCTGGTCAAGGACGGTCCCGATTCTGGCACCATAATAACAGTCGAGGACCTGTTCGGAGAGATTCCTGCACGCCGCTCCTTTCTGAAGAGACCTTCAAGCGAAGCGACTCTCTGCAGGAACATGCTGCTTCAGAAGGCGATGGCCTTTCCCGAGATCACATTCAGATACTACCAGGATGGAGCGCTCAGACTGCACCTGCCAAGGCGCGAAAGGCGTTTCGATCGGGTCCTGGACATACTCACTGAGGGCGAAAGCCTCAATAGAAAGGAGTTCGTGGAGCTTGAGGACAAGGGAGAGAACTTCTCTATCTCGATTGTAACGAGCCTTGCGGAGGTCCACAGGAGCGACAAGAGCAGGATCAGGATATATGTCAATGGTAGAGCTGTCGAAGAGTTCTCAATGGTCCAGGCGATTACCTACGGCTACGGCGAGAGACTTCCAGGCGGTGCCTTCCCCTACTCTGTCCTCTTCATCGAGGACAGCCCCGAGCTTGTCGACTTCAACATCCATCCGGCCAAGAAGGAGGTCAAGCTCAGGAACAGGGCCGAGGTGCACCATGCGGTCACTACTCTCATAAAGCAGAAGCTTCCGCGCACTATTCCTGCAATAACAGCAAAGGAGGAGGAGCAGAGTGACCTTCCTCCTGTGATAAGGACGACAACAAGCTATCAGGACAGGAACTTCTTTCTGAATCGCTCCCAGGATATACCTATAGATATCTCGGAGGATGATGAGAAGAGGACAGAGGCAGTCTCCTCTCCGGCAAGAGATTACAGGAGCGAGGAGAGACCGAAGGACAGCTCCTGGATGGACAAGGCGAGAAGCCTTGCCAGGAAGCATGAGGAGAAGAGACTCGAGGAGAGAGTTTCACAGGTCTTCGACAGAAGCACTACCGACAAGGAGAGCGTCTGGGACCAGGAGGATGACTCCTTCACATACCTCGGACAGGCCTTCAGGCTATTTCTGATCTGCGAGAGGAAGGGAAAGCTCTATCTCGTGGACCAGCACGCTGCACATGAGAGGATAATCTTCGAGGAGCTGAGGGAGCAGAAGAGCGTGCAGATGCTGCTTGTCCCTATCGACTTCGAGGTAGAGAGAGATGTGGATGCATTCCTTCAGGAGAACTCAGATATCTATACACAGTATGGAATAAACATAACACGAAAGGACGACTGTCTCTGGACACTCTCATCGATTCCCGCAATGGCAAGGGATGTGGAAAAGCAGCTTGTCGAGTACATCAGCACCAGGACCGGAGACGAGAGCGAGCTGGAGAGCGGACTGTATGCCATAGTCGCCTGCAAGGCCGCGATCAAGGCGGGAGATATCGTTGACAGGTACTCTGCCGAGGCCCTTCTTGAAAGGACATTCAAGCTCGAGGACCCCTCCTGTCCTCATGGAAGGACCTTCATAATAACACTTGATGAAGCCGAGCTGAGGAAGATGGTAGGAAGGACCAAGTAGACTACATTCTCTCGATAGTGACACTGCCCCCATAGCTGTCGGTCCCTGTGATGCTGTCCTCTGTCCTTGCATTTACAGAGAGGCCACTCTGCTCCATGAAGCCACTCTCATCGAAGAATGGGCCTGAGAAGGTCGTGTAGTCGAGCCTCAGCTCTCCACTTCTCTCCTGCTCCTTCGAGGAGTAGATGTAATAGCTGTAGAGACCCTTTTCGAAGGAGGCAGAGGAGCTTACAAGGAGTTCCTCGGAGACGTATTCTCCATCAGTGTAGGAGAAAGCTCCCTCCCAGCTCATATCTCCCGATGGGGATACAAGGGAGAAGGTGTACTCATCCTCGACAGAGGAGGAGAAGGAAAGAACTACAGCACTCCTGTCATAGAGCACGCTCTCCTCGGAAACGACAAGTCTCGTCTCATGGGAAAGCTCTGCACTCAGAACAGTAAAGGAAGAGCCCTGACAGCTCATTGACAGCAGGGCTCCTGCTAGAAGCAGATAGAGTATTATCCTATTCACCACTCTTGATGAGGCCAAGGTGGGTCCTCACAGGGTTTGCATACTCGTTGATGACGAACATGCGCTTCTCTTCATCGAGGTGGGCATACTTTGCAAGGAAGGCCTCGCTGTCGAAGTCGCTGTACTCACTTGCGTGGTCGTTCCTCTTCTCTGCATAGTCGAAGCAGAAGTAGTTGACTGGCCAGAGTCTGTAGTTCTGATAGATCTGGCGGTCGATTTCATGTGCGACCTCATTGGCATCATTGAAATCCTGTACGAGCTCAGTGCCGAACGAAAGATGGATCCTGCCCTTCGGCTTCCTGATTCCCCTCAGCATCGAAGCAAGGTCCTCGAGCTTCTTCTTGGTGTAGGAGCCCTCCCTTATCGTGTGGATCTCCTCGCGGGCCTTGTTGATATCGTTGGGATCGAACTCGTAGCTGATTGCCACAGGAACAATGTGGCACCTCTTGATCGTCTCTGCGTAGGAAAGCCCCTCCTTCTTCTTGGAAAGGTGGAGCATCTTGACGATTGCAGGATGGGTCACATCGATGCCATCCTTGCTTCTGCCGCTCTTCTGTGCAACCCAGATCGAGCGGCCGGAGGAGATCCTCTCGACCATGTACTCCGACAGGCGGATCGTCTCGAGATACTTCTCCTTCATCGGCAGCGACCTTTTTACTATGATCGCACCATCAAGCTTGAAGAGGTCCTCGATGAACTGGTTTGTAAGCAGGTTGTCTCCTATGCACATCTCGCACATCGGCATCTTGTTGATATAAAGTGCGTAGTCCATCAGTGCACAGTCGAGTATGATGTCCCTGTGGTTGCTGATGAAGAGGTATGAACCATCCTTGCTGAGGTTCTCGGTACCTGAGACCGTGAACTCGGTACTGGTGCCCTTGAGAACTGTAGGAAGGAACATTCCACAGGTGACTATCTCCTGGAAATCCGTATATGAGTGGATCTTGTTCAGACGGCCTAGAACGTAGGCTGTAAAGGCCTTCCTCTTTGCCTGTACGATGAATCCATCGCCCTTTACCAGGGCCTTTGCAAACATGTTTATATATTCAGGGTGCTGCTGGATGCGCTTGATAGCCTCCTCGCTGCCCTTCTGGTCATAAGGAGCAATGTCCTTGAAAGACTCGTAATCGAACATCTAATTCTCCAAAGTTGAGTGCCTTGGGCCTCTTTGAATCTTACCTATTATATCATAGTAATCTGATAAGTGAAAGTATTGACACTTGGACATGTCAATGTAGGAAAAAAGCAGGAACCTCAGGCTGTTTTCTCGATTTTTCTGAAAGCAAGTTCTTTCTGTATATATACATGCAGAAAGTTTGTAAGATCTGCTGCAGCGTAGCTCAGAAAGAGTCCCTTCAGGCCTAACAGGGCTGAAAGGAGGAAGGAGTAAGGAAGCAGGAAGACAAAGAACCTCACGCCTATTATCGCAATTCCCCGGCCTCCCTGTCCAAGCCCCTGGAAGAGGCCCGATGTGACTATGTTGAATGGAGATATTATGAAGCAGAACGAGAGCAGGTGGAAGGCAAGGAGTCCAAGCTCGTAGAGCTCTCCGCCCTCTTTTGTGAACATCCTTACAAAGAAGCCAGGGACACACTGGAAGATAATAAAGCCGAGCAGCATCGTTGCCCAGCCAAGAGACAGAGAGACACGGTATGCAGAGTGGACTCTGGCCATGTTTCCAGCTCCGACGTTGTAGGATGCAATTACGACCAGTGCACTCGAGAGGCCCGAGCAGGAGAGGAACATGAAGGACTCCATCTTGAGATACATCCCGTATGCGACCATCGCATCCACTCCATACTGGAGCACGAGCCTGTTGTAGAAGATGCTTATGATCGGACCGGCACCTGAAACGAGCAGTGTCGGAAGTCCTAGATATATCATCCTCCGCGAAAGCCTTCCCGAGAAACGACCTCTTTCGATTCCAAGCCTCATGACCAGCAGAAGACCAAGGAGCGAGGATACAAGATATCCGATAGCAGAGGAAAGAGCTGCACCTGCAGCACCGAGGTCGAAGTAGAAGATGAGTACAGGGTCGAGGACCGTATTTGCAATACAGCCCGATACCTGCACAAGCATCGCCTCACTGCTTTTCGAGTGGCTCTGAAGTATGGCCGATGAAATATTGACAAGAATCAGCAGAGGAAGAGAGAGTGCGAAGACCCTCAGATAGCTGCACCCCGCACTGAAGGCGACAGCTTCTCTTACGAAGAAGGAGACGAATGGTGCGCTGAAGGCCTCCATCGCAGCAAGGAACAGAAGGGACAGCAGTGCTGAAAGGTAAAATGCTGATGTGATGCTGTTTCTTGCATCCCTTTCGCACTCTCTTCCGAGGCTGTTGGAAAGGACGCTGGAAAGTCCTGTAGAAAGTCCTATGGCTACTGCTATGACGATCTGCACAAAGGGCTGGATCACAGAGACTCCAGCAAAGGCCTCTTTCGAGTAGCGGGAGATGAAAATCGAGTCAGCTATGTTGTAAAGGGCCTGGAAGGCCATCGAGAACATTACAGGAAGCGCCATCCTGATGACGAGCTTCACCATCCTCTCGCTGCCAAGCCTTCTTGAGTTGTCGAGCATGGATATGGATGATAGACCAATGAGAGGCAAAAGGAAAGCCCCACGGTGGGGGCTCTCTCATATGGTCTCACAGCAGATATGGGACCGACATATTGTGGCTCTGATAGACTATGAAGGTCTCTACCTCGGATATCTCCGAGACCTTTACAAGCTCGGTCTTGAAGAAGTCCAGAAGGCTGTAGCCCTCCCCTTCGCTCAGCTCGAGCTGGAGGATAAGATCATAGCGTCCGGTAACGACCGCACAGTAGACCACACCCTTCAGGTTGGTCAGCTCCTTGGCCTTTCGTTCCATATCCATGGTCTTGACCTTTATGCCCATGAAGGCGATCTGGATATCCGAGAAGTTGCGGGGATTTATCTCCCCGACGAAACTCAGGATTCCATCATCGACAAGCTTGTTGACCCTGGTCCTGACAGTATTCTCTGTCAGCTTCAGTTTCTCGGCGACCTCGGAGTATGGCTGCCTACCATTCTTCAGTTCCCTTATTATCAGCTTGTTGATCGAATCAACAGCCTTCTTATCACCCTTAGCCATTCTTCCTCTCGAATTCCTTCATGAAATCTGCCAGAGCCTGGACATCCTCGATCGGACAGGCATTGTAGAGAGATGCCCTGAGTCCACCAACGGATCTGTGGCCCTTGAGACCGAGCATGCCAGCCTTCTTGGACTCCTCGACGAACTTTGCTTCCAGCTCCTCGGATGGGAGACGGAAGACGATGTTCATTCTGGACCTTACTGCCGGATCCACTGGACTTCTCCAGAAGTCAGAAGAGTCGATGACACTGTAGATCATGCCGCTCTTGAGATCGGCCCTCCTGTCCATCTCGGCAACACCTCCCATCTTCCTGATCCAGTCGAGCATCAGCTTGACGCCCCAGATGGATGCAACTGGTGGGGTGTTGTAAAGGCCCTTGTTCTTTGCATGGAGACCGTAGTCGAAGTATGCGACGAGGTTCTCGTTCCTCCTCTCGAGCAGGGACTTCTTCATGATGATGAAGGTGGCACCTGCAGGTCCGAGGTTCTTCTGTACACCGCCGTAGATCATATCGAAGTTGGATACATCGACAGGCCTGGAGAGGAAGTCGGAGGACATGTCTGCGATGATCGGAGCACTTCCCCTCTTCGGGAACTTCTTGTACTCGATACCACCGATCGTCTCGTTGGCGCAGATGTACAGATAGGAGCAGTTCTCTGGAAGGACAAGCTTATCCACATCAGGCAGATGTGTGTATCCATTCTCCTTGTCGTCGAATACTACAGCGACAGAGCCGACCTTCTGGGCATCGGAGCAGGCCTTGTTGGACCAGGTGCCAGTCTTGCAGTAGGCTGCCTGTGTTCCAGGAAGCAGGAAGTTGAATGGGATCATTGCGAACTGGAGAGTTGCACCGCCGCCGAGGAAGTAGACGTCGTAGTCGTCAGGAATTCCGATAAGGTCCCTGAAGGACTGGAGACACTCGTCATACATATCCTCGAACATGCCACCTCTGTGGCTTGTCTCGAGCATCGAGATACCATTTCCCCTGTAGTCTACAAGCTGGTCTCTCATCTCTTCGAGTACTTCCATTGGGAGTACGGATGGTCCTGCAAAATAGTTTCTCTTTCTCATCAGATTATACCCTCCTTGTGGTACTTCTCGATTGTCTCGTAGATCTCCTCACCGATCCTGACAAGGTTCTCCTTGCTGTTTGCTCCTACGTGCGGGGAGAAGGTGACCCTCTCAGATTTGAAGAGCGGATTCTCTTCGATCGAAGGTGGCTCCGAGCTGTATACGTCTGTGCAATACCAGGAAATCCTTCCATCGGCAAGTGCATCCACGATATCCTGCTCGTCGACGATCTTGCCACGTGCAGTGTTGATGATGACAGGAGCCTTCTTCATCCTGGAAATGAGATCCCTGTTGAGAATCCTGTCGGTCTGTGGAGTGTATGGGATGTGGAAGGAGATGTAGTCTGCATTCTCGACTGCCTCCTCGATCGTCGGCACGTACCTTGCATAGTCGACATCGCTCCTGATTATATCGTAGTAGACGATATCCATTCCGAAGGCCCTGGCCCTCTGAGCAAGCGCCTTGGAGACGTTTCCGAAGCCCACAAGACCCAGGGTCTTTCCGAGCAGCTCGGTTCTCTTCTCCTTCTTGGCCCACTCGCCCTTCTTCATTGAACTGTCGTAGAAACAGATCCTGGATGCTGTAGAGAGCATCATTGCAAAGGCGAGCTCTGCTACTGCCGGAGCCGATGCGTGAGGGGTATTCATTGCGATGATACCCTTTTCCTTGCAGTACTCCCTATCGATATTATCCATTCCAACGCCACCGCGGAGGATGACCTTCATGTTCCTTGCCTGGTCGATGTACTCCCTTGTGGCCTTGGTCTTGCTCCTGATCAGAACGACATCGGCCTCAGGAAGCCTTGAAATGTCGTCTGTTACTTCACCAAATACAGAAAGCTTAGCTGGTAGATTCTTATCAAATGCGTCTGCGATGAGAATTAGCATTGCGTTTCCTCCCTATATTTATTATTCTTTTACAAGTGAAGTATCCATCTCAAGTAGTTTTCCGTCAATTTTATTAATTTTTTGGAAAAATTTTTCCGGATACATTAATTTTTTTCAAAATATTGACATTTTCCGAAATTTGTGAATCGAGTTTTTCTCAAAAATCAAATTTTTCGGCTTTTCAACAGGCAAATGTGCACTTAACAGCTGAAAAAATATTTTTCAACAGTGTTTTCAGCAATTTACATCGCAGGATAGTGCAGAAAGTGAAATCAATCCATCTTTTCCATCGCCATCAGTGTAAGCTGAAGAGAGGAGGCACCCTTCCAGTAGTTCCTTCCCAGGCGGAATATGACCCTGACTCGGTCACCGACCGTGAAGTCCCTCGGATACCTTCCCTTTGCACCCCAGTATACGCAGTTCCACTGGTATTTTCCATAGGCAAGGACAAGCCTGAGATGTCCCTTGTCCCTGTCGCTGCCAAGCTCGGTAACAGACCTTATCTCGGGCCCCTCTGCCATGAATACCAGTGCAGGGTTCTGCTCCCCATAGGGCTCGAAGCTTTCGACAAGAGAGATGAGCTTCTCATTGAGAGTATCCTTGTTCAGAAGGAGGTCGACGCTTATTGCATCGTCCGTCTCGACTATATCCATCGAGAGCACCTCCTCCTCTACCGCCTTTCTGAAGGCAGGAAGATTCTCGACCTTCATCGAGAAGCCGCCCGCATATCTGTGGCCTCCGAAGTCATCGAGAAGATCCGAGAACTTCGCAAGGAAGGCCCTGGAGTCGAAGCCGTTCTTGGAGCGGATAGAGGCTGAGATCCTTCCATCCTTGGCATCTGCAAGCACCATGACGGCAGGTGCTGCACTGCACTCCTTAAGGATTCTCGATGAGAGTGCACCAGTGAGACCTCTCTCGATGTTCTGGTCCTCTACCATGACGAACTTGCTTCCGAAGGACTCGAGACTCTTCCTGGCCTTTGGCTTCACCTTCTCCCAGGCATCCTCGCCCCTCTTCTGCCTCTCGCGGTTGAGCTCAAAGAGCTCGCCTGTCCTCTTCTCGATCTCGTCGAGGGAATCGGAAAGCAGCAGCTCTACAGCGACAGATGGCTTTCCAAGTCTTCCACTTGCATTGATCACAGGAGAGACATACCAGCCTATATCCTGGGCAGAGAGTGGCCTTGCGATCAGATTCTGCCTGGAAAGCAGCAGTGAAAGCTGCTGGCAGGGATTCTTCGAAAGTCTGTCGAGACCGAGGCGCACAAGTATCCTGTTCTCATCCTTCAGCGGCATGAGATCTGCGATAGTGCCGATTGCGACAAGGTCCAATAGAGAGATCCACTTGCCTGACAGGGATGGATACTTGTAGATGCAGCAGCTCGTGAAGAGCGAGATGAGCGTCTCGAGCTCCTCATGTCCATCTGCGTACATTACGGCCCTGCTCTCCTTCGAAAGCTCGAAAAGACTCTTTCCTCTCGTTCTCGGGATTACAGCCTCAAGCTCCCTTCTTATATCGACAAGGGAGATGTCCACACCCTTTCCAAATGCATTTCTAAGCGCCTTGAGCTCCGTAGCCGAATCAAGTACGAGTACAGGAAGGTTGCGTGCGAGGAAGTTGACGATACGGCTTGAGTAGAGATCCACAGCGCCGTTCGGTACCTCGTCGACTATCCTGTCCACCTCTACGAGATTCTCGAGCTGTACTGCCTGGATTATGGTCGTTGTATTGTCTCCCGGACCCGGCTCTGCATGCAGCAGAATCACACTGCTCTTCCAGAGGTCGGTCTGTGCAAAGCGCAGTGCCCAGATGAACTTGGCCGTTACACCACAGCCGGCAAGGTGCTCGAAGGGATAGCCGGAAGAGGGGGCCTTCGGATCGATTATCGCAACGGCATCGGGAAGTGTCTCGCCTGCGATGTGGTGATCGAGGACGATCGTGTCGATCTGATGTCTGTTCAGCTCGTCTATCGCCTCGTTGCAGGAGATTCCACAGTCTACTGTGATCACGAGCGTCGAACCGAGCTCTCTTATCCTATCGACTGCCATGAGAGTAAGACCGTATGGGTCGTCACCCTCTGGAAGCAGGTAGTCGGTCTCGACTCCCTGGTTTCTCAGTTCGCGCACGAGAAGTGCTGTCGATGTTATTCCATCGGCATCGCGGTCTCCGAAGACGCAGACCTTCTCCTTGTCCTCTATTGCAGAGAGTACTCTCTCTACTGCTCCCTCCATATCCTCGAAGAGGAAGGGTGAATGCAGATATCCAAGTCCATTCTCGAGGAAGAACCTGACATCCTGGCGACTTGTAATGCCTCGCCTGGCAAGCACAGTAGCCCAGGTAGAGGGCAGATGGTAGCGCTCCATGAGGCGCATCACATCCTCGCTCTGGACCCTGTTCAGAATGAAGTCCATATATGTTTATCCTATTGTAAACTGTTCAAAAGGCCGCTCTTGAGGCACTTGAGGTCCACTGAGAGGATATAGGTCAGTGTCCTAGTCAGATACCTTAGCAGGCGCATCTCCATATTTCCACTTATCCTGAACTGCATCGCCCTCTCTCTCTCTGTCCTCAGAGAGTCCCTGAGGTAGGCACGGGCGTTGGGTGGAAGTATGAGCTCACCTGCCATATTATCACAATTTGGGCAGCAAGGGACACCTAGTGTTGAAGAAAAACCGAGAATATCGCCATCTGCGTACAACTTGGAGCAGACAGGACAGGAGACATAGTCCGTTCCGAGCCCCACAAGGTCCAGATATCTGAGGATGAACTGTATGAGAATCCTTCTCCAGTTCTCCTCATCCACCTCGTCCAGACTGATGGTGAAGAGAGAATAGAGACTCTCGGCCTCCTCCCCCTTTTCAAGCATTGCAAGCTCGCTCATCAGAGCCGCGGCAAAGGCGCATTCGAGACTCTGGAGTATGCTGCTGTGGTCGCTTATGACAGTAAGATCGACAAGTGAATAGCTGTGGCGCTCTGGGTTGGAGTAGAGGTTGAAGGTCGCCTCTGTATACAGTGAGGCCTTTGCTGCCTTCTGGCTCTTCCTCGCTCCATAGCAGGTGACCCTTCTCAGCCCCCATACAGGAGAGAGAAGCGTAATCTGCCTATCGTAGTCTCCCCTCCTGTCTGTCGAGATGACAATTGCCGGCGCACTTTCATTCCTGTCCATGCATTTGAGGATATTTGCTCTCTCTACCAACTGTCAACCTTTACAGATTCGTGCTATCTTTCTCATATGTTCAGAAAGCTGGCAGCAATCGCCATTGTCCTGTTGATATCCGCACTTCTCTCTGCGACCTCTGTGCTGAACAATCCACCAGAGGACCCCTTTCCCGTGGAAGAGAATCTTGCACTTTACGACTTCGACAAGGATGAGAATAGGATGTCGGACTTCCGTTTCTCTCTCCTGACGACTGAAAAGGGAGATGAGGTATATACACTCTTCGGGCACAGCGGACTTCAGCTGACAACTCCGGATGGAATCTCAAGGACCTACGACTGGGGTGTCTTCGACTTCGGCAAGGGCTTCTATATCAACTTCCTGAGAGGTAGACTCTACTATCTCATGCTGGTCTCGAGCTACGACAGATCTCTCTTCAAGAGCGAGTTCGAGGGAAGGACGCTCAGAAGCCTTCCGCTTGAGATACCGGAGCGTGCAAAGCGGGATATGATAGCATATCTCAACAGAAACTCGCTGCCAGAGAACTCGACCTACCTCTACGACTTCTACCTCGACAACTGCGCAACGAGAGTGAGAGACCTGTACAATGCCGCAACCGGCGACGATTTCAGACACTGGGCCGAAGGCATAAGGACCGGACTGACAATAAGGCAGCTTGCAGAAGAGTGCATGAGGGACGACTTTGCGGCCAACTGGACGATAAACTTCATACAGGGAAAGAGAATAGATAGAGAAGTAAACCTCTACGAGGCCTGCTTCCTTCCATCCTATCTTGAAAAGGCCATCTCGGAGTATCAGGGAAATGAACCAGTCACTATCGTACAGGGACGAAGCGGAAAGCAGAGCGCTTCCAACTACATCTATCAGGCGACCCTCATATCGATAGCGGCAGTCATCATCCTCTATTTCGCATTCAGGATAAGCAGAAGACTCTGGGGTCTGCTTGCATTCACTATCTCGCTTCTTTTGCTGCTGCTTTCGCTTGTGCTCTTCATCCTGATGTTCTTCTCATACCACTGGAGCACCTTCTTCAATGAGAACATACTCATTCTGAACCCATCGATCATACTGCTTTCGGTGCTATCGTTTTCTGTGATGCTGAGACCGAAGACCTCGCTTTCGATCATAGGAAGATACTGCATTGTATCCAGTTCCATCACCCTGCTGCTTCTCATCCTGAAGCTTGTACTGCACTTTCTCTTCGTACAGGATAATCTTGCTGTGATAATACCGCTTCTCGTCTTCTATCTGGGGCAGGCCTTCATCCTTAGAAAGGAATAGCCGCTGTTACTTCAGCGGCCATTCATCATTCCTATCTTCACTTCACTATCCTGGTGCCTGCAGCTGAGTACAGAGAGTCGTAGATGTGGGCTGGGTCCGTGATGAGACCTGTATTTCCAGTCGTCTCGACGAAGTCCACCATAGCCTGCATCTTCGGAAGCATCGAGCCCGGAGCGAAGTGCCCCTCTTCGATGTATCTTCTCGCCTCATCAGTGCTGATTGTGTCGAGATCCTTCTGCTCCGGCTTTCCATAATTGAGAGAGACCTTCTCGACTGCAGTGCTTATGACGAAGTAGTCGGCCTTCAGGTGCTTTGCTATGAGAGCTGCGGCAAGGTCCTTGTCTATTACAGCCTCCCTACCTACAAGCAGCCCATCCTCTCCTCTGACGACTGGGATTCCACCACCACCGCCAGCTATGACGATTACACCTGCACCGACCAGCTTGTCGATGGTATCGAGCTCGATTATCCTCCTGGGCTTCGGTGATGCGACAACTCTTCTCCAGCCTCTGCCGGCATCCTCTACAACATCCCAGTTGTCGTACTTGACGTGCTTCATGGCATCCTCCTCCGTCATGAAGGAGCCGATCGGCTTTGTGGGGTGCAGGAACGATGGATCGGCCGCATCGACTTCGACCTGTGTGACTACGGTCGCAACGCTCTTCTCTATTTCCATCTGGATGAACTCATTGTCCAGTGCCATCTGCAGCTGGTATCCGATCGCACCCTGCGTATCTGCGACACAGCTGTCGAGCGGTACCGGGTGGAGTATCTTCTTCGAATACTCGGCCCTTCTGAGGATGTAGCCGACCTGGGGTCCATTTCCATGTGCGATTACGACCCTGTGCCCCGCCTTGACGAGCTTTGCTATGTGATGTGCAGTCTTTGCTGCAGCCTGATACTGGGTATATACGGTAACGTGCTTGCTGTCCTCGATCAGAGAATTTCCACCGATTGCTATGACGATCAACTTGCTTTCCATAATGTCCTCCGCGCTCCTGATGAGTAAATGATACCATTTATGCAACAAAACGCAACAACTATTTATCGATTATTCATCTCCATCTTGCCCTTGGCACTTTCCGATTCACAATCTTTTATATATCTTTATTGAGAACATAAGCTTTATACAGATAAGGAAAGATATATGGATCTAGACAGCATTCTTGAAGATGAGAAACTACTTCCCAGGAACCTATTCATACTGCCTCTGGCAATGAAGCCTCTCTTCCCGGGCCTATTTACCCCACTCATGGTCACGGACCAGGAGGATGTGGCCATCATCGAGAAGGCCCAGGCCCACGGAAATCTTTTCGGTGCCCTGCTTCAGAAGTCATCCGCAAGTGGAAAGCAGCGCAGCGAGCTGAGCAACGACGAGCGCTTCTACAGAGTCGGAACGCTCTGCAGGATACTCAAGACCATAAAGCTCCCGGACGGAGGAGTGAATGTATTCGTCGCTACCCAGGAGAGATTCAAGGTGGAGCACTTCTACGGCAGCCAGAACTATGTGACTGCCCAGGTAAGCTACATAAGAGAGGTCCAGGATGATAACGAGAAGCTTTCTCCCTGGCTCAAGAGCCTCAAGGAGGAGATGAAGCTCATCGTCGGAAAGAACCCACTTTTCACAGAAGAGAACAGACTCAACATGGTCAATATCGAGTCTCCGGGCCGCTTTGCAGACTACATGGCCTCCATTCTGGACATAGAACCGGACAACCTGCAGAGGATACTCGAGACAATCGACATAAAGAAGAGGATCGAGGAGGTTCTCTTCTACTATGCCAAGGAGAGGAAGATCGCAGAGATACAGGCCGACATCCAGAGCACAGTCAACAAGAGACTCGAGAAGAGCCAGAGGGACTACTTCCTCCGAGAGGAGCTGAAGAACATCCAGAAGCAGCTTGGAATGGGCGGCCAGGAGGATATAAGAGAGAAGCTCAAGAAGCAGATCGACGAGCTGGGTCTCGAGGGTGAGGCTCTCGAGACAGTGAACAACGAGTTTGCCCGCTTTGCCTCCATGGACCAGAACTCTCCGGAGTACACAATAGCACTGGGCTACCTCCAGACAGTCGTCGAGCTGCCCTGGAAGAGCGAGGCCTACAGGTCAATCGACCTTGCAAAGGCAAGGAAAATCCTGGAAGCAGACCACTATGGCATGCAGGATGTCAAGGACAGGATTCTCGAATTCCTGGCCATCAGGAAGAAGAAGGAGGATACTAAGGGTGCGATCATCTGCCTTGTAGGACCTCCAGGAGTCGGAAAGACCAGTGTCGGAATCTCGATCGCAAGGGCACTCGGAAAGAAGTACTACCGCTTCAGTGTCGGCGGTCTCAAGGATGAGGCCGAGATAAAGGGCCACAGAAGGACCTACATCGGTGCCATGCCAGGCAAGCTGATCCAGGGACTGAAGATCGCAAAGACAAAGAGTCCTGTATTCCTGATCGACGAAATAGACAAGATGGGCGAGAGCTTCCAGGGAGACCCCGCCTCTGCGCTCCTCGAGGCACTGGATCCGGAGCAGAACTCCACCTTCCGCGACCGCTATCTGGACCTTCCATTCGACCTCTCCCAGATACTCTTCATCGTAACTGCAAATACGCTGGATACCATCCCATCTCCACTGCTTGACAGAATGGAGGTCATCGAGCTGTCGGGCTATACAAGCCAGGAGAAGCTGAACATCGGAAAGAAGTACCTCGTTCCGAAGTCGCTCGAGAAGACAGGTCTCACGAAGAAGGATGTGAAGTACTCTTCGAAGATCCTTCTGAGGATTGCAGAGGAGTACTGCAGGGAGGCCGGCGTCAGGAACTTCGAGAAGGCACTGGACAAGATAAACAGGAAGATCGCACTTGCAAGCTTCACTGATGAAGAGATGAAGCTTCCAGTGACAGTCACCGATGCACTCGTTGCGAAGTACCTTGGTCTTCCACCATTCCCAAGTGGAGAGTTCATCAAGGCGGACAAGGTCGGAACAGCAATCGGTCTTGCCTGGACCAGCATGGGAGGAACTACTCTCTTCATCGAGGCAGAGGACTTCCCGGGAAGTGGAGAGCTGAAGATAACAGGTCAGCTTGGAGATGTCATGAAGGAGTCCGTCTCCATCGCATGGACCTACCTGCAGAGGGAAGCAGAGAGGAGAGGAATCGACCGCTCCTGGTTCAAGAACCACTCTGTGCACCTCCACCTGCCTGAGGGAGCTGTCCCGAAGGATGGTCCAAGTGCGGGCATAACACTTACATGCGCACTCTACTCTCTTGTCACAAAGCAGATAATCAAGCAGAAGCTGGCAATGACAGGCGAGCTGACGCTTACCGGCAAGGTAATGCCAATCGGCGGCCTGAAGGAGAAGGTGCTTGCAGCAAAGAGGGACGGCATCGACACTGTCCTCTACCCTGCAAAGAACCAGAGGGACCTGGACAAGCTTTCGGATGAGGTAAAGTCCGGAATTACGTTCCACCCGGTATCCGACATGCAGGAGGTACTCTCATACGCCTTCCCCAATGATGCAACTACAAGGATGAGCGAACAGGAGTACGAGGAGAAGCTTCAAAGGGAGCTTGCAGAGGAGAAGGAGAAGCAGGAGAAGAAGGACAGTGAGCTTTCAGAGCTCATCAACGCACTCAGGGAGAAGCTATGAGCATAGAACTACTTGCGCCGGCAGGGAACTACGAGAAGCTCGAGACAGCACTTGCATACGGTGCCGATGCTGCCTACATGGGGCTGACGAAGTTCTCACTGAGAAAGAATGCGACGAACTTCACGGACGAGGAGCTCGATAAGGTCTGGGAACTCAAGAGAAGAACCGGCAAAAAGCTCTACTGCACAATGAACATCCTCTTCTCGGAGGACAACATCAGGGAAGCAAGGGAGCTTGTACCCACCTTGAAGGATAGCCCCTTCGATGCATTCCTCGTCTCCGATATGGGACTTGTCGAAATGCTCAGGAAGTACTGTCCGGACAAGCAGCTCCATCTGTCCACCCAGGCAAGCTGCATCAACAGCGCCTCTGCAAAGTTCTACCACGACATCGGCTTTTCCAGGGTCGTACTTGGGCGTGAGTGCTCGCTCGATGACATAAAGAGGATAAAGGATGCAGTTCCCGAGCTGGAGCTCGAGGCCTTTGTCCACGGAGCGATGTGCATGAGCTACTCCGGAAGATGCCTTCTTTCTGCACATCTTACAGGAAGAAGCGGCAACAAGGGAGACTGCTCTCATACCTGCCGCTGGAACTACCGCCTCGGAATCGAAGAAGAGGAGCGTCCAGGAAGATGGTTCCCGATCGAGGAGAGCGAGGATGGCTATACTACCATACTCTCCTCGAAGGACCTCTGCATGATCGACCACGTGGATGACCTTGTCGATGCAGGACTCTCGTCACTGAAGATCGAGGGAAGGATGAAGAGTCTGTACTATGTCGCTGTAGTCACAAGGGCCTACAGGAAGGCACTGGACCATGACCCGGAGGCTCTGAAGTACAGAGAGGACCTCTTCAACGTCTCGCACAGGGAGTTCTCCACAGCCTTCTTCTACTCGAAGAACGCAATCGACACAGAGGACGATATCAACCGCCCTACCAGCTATGGCTACCAGAGAGAGTACATGTACCTCGGAACCCTGAAGGAGGAGGTGCGACCCGGCATCTGGTCTGTGGATGTGCGCAATCAGATAAGGAAGGGAAAGCAGGTCGAATTCATCGGCCCTGATGTCTTTGCACTTGCTGACGACAGCTTCGCTCTGCTCGATGCCGACCTTGCTCCAGTCGAGAAGCTCGACCATGGAAAAATTGGATACATACAGACCGACAAGGCTGTCAAAAGCGGATATATCCTGCGCTCTGAATCGGAAATCAAGACTCTCAACTGAAGCAGAAGAATCAGCACAAAAAGGTGCATTTCTTCACCTCCAGAGTAGAAAAAACCTTAAATAGAGCTTTTATTTGGCGTTTTCAGCCCCTATTTTAGCTTTTTTTGCTTGAAATGTGCAAAAATCATGCTAAAGTTTAACTAAATATAAAAGCTATAAGGAGATGTTTATATGACACTTCACGAACAGATCGTTGCGCAGTTTGAGACCTACATGACCGAGTCCGAGAAATTCGAAACAAAGGGCGTAAAAGCTTCGGCAGCAAGATCCAGAAAGGCACTTGCTGAAATTGCAAAGCTGGCAAAGGAAAGAAGGAAGGAAATCCAGGAAGCCAAGGCCGAGCTGGACAAGGACTGATCAGGAAATCGACTGTTATATATCGAAAGAGCTGAGACTGAAAATCAGCTCTTTCTTTTTATCCGAGGATTCCACACTCCTCTATTCTTGCAATCGCCTCTCTGATTCTCTCAAGAGGAAGTACAAGAGCAAACCTCACATAGCCTTCCCCGAGAGGACCAAAGCTTGAACCTGGGGTGCATACTACACCTGCCCTCTCCATCAATTCTAGCACGAAATCGAAGCTGCCACCCTTGTAGCTTTCTGGAATCTTAACCCAGACGAACATGCTGCCATCGGAATAGCGGGTCTTCCAGCCTATTGCGTTGAGGCCATCACAGAGAGCAAGAGAGCGCTCTCTGTAGAGCTCGCACTGCTCCTTTACTCTGTCAAGATCGCTTGAAAGGGCCTTCACTGCGACCTTCTGAAGAGGAAGGAACATACCGAAGTCGATCTGGGTCCTCAGGGTCCTGAAGGCCTTCACGATATCACTCCTGCCAACGAGGAAGCTTATCCTTGCACCTGTGAGGTTGAAGCTCTTTGAAAGGCTGAAGAATTCGACTCCCACATCCATCGCACCCGGGTATGAAAGGAAGCTCCTTCCCTCTCCGCCCCAGATTATGTCGCTGTAAGCGTTGTCGTGGATTATCAGGATATCGTACTTCGAAGCGAACTCTATTATCTTCTGGTAGAGCTCTGGAGTTCCGACGCTTCCCATCGGATTCGAGGGAAGTGAAAGGATCATGTACTTGGCCCTTCTTGCAACATCTTCTGGAATCGAATCCACATCAGGAAGGAATCCATTCTCCTCTCTCATGGGATAGTAGTAGATGTCGGTCATCGCCATCTTCGAGCCTGCGATGAAGACAGGATAGCAGGGGGTCGGCAGAAGGACTGTATCACCCTCGTCGCAGAGAGCAAGCGCAATGTGCCCGATTCCATCCTGGGATCCGTAGCAGGAGGCGATCATATCCTTCTCGAGAGAGACGGAGAACCTTCTCCTGTAGTAGGAGACGACGGCCTCCAGCATCTCGTCCGTATCGCGCAGGGCATACTTCCAGTTGTCCGGATTCTGGGCCTCAAGAGAGAGTGTGTCCATAAGCTCCTGGGAGACTGGGAAGTCAGGAGTTCCTACACTGAGGTTGTATATCTTCCTTCCACTCTTCTCCAGTTCAAGCCGTCTTGTATTGAGAGATGCGAATATCTCATCCCCGAACTGCTCCATTCTTCTTGAAAACCTGAATCTGCCCATTGTTTCACCCTTTTTCTGCAAAGAGACCTCTGGAGGGATCCAGGGGTCACATATCGATTGTCTCAGAGAGACCTAAGAAGATTGATGTGCTCGGTGGACTTTGCGATTCTGTCCTCGAACTCGGCCTTCTTGCCTCTCTCCTTCTCTACAGCCTGAGGAGCTGCATTGTTGACGAACTGCTCGTTGGAAAGCTTCCTGTTGGTCTTCTCGAGATCCTGAGATGCCTTGGCAATCTCCTTCTCGAGCTTTGCAATCTCGGCATCGACATCTATTGCCTCACGGACGAAGACGAAGGCCTCGAAGCCAAGACCGGCAGCTGGGAATGCCTTTGAGACATCCTCTTTGCAATCAAGGTCGACCACAAGCTCGCCTGCACCCATGAATGAGGCCATCAGATCCCTCTTTTCAAGGAAGATGGACCTGTTCTGGTAATCCTTATCGGTCCTGATGACAACGTGGATCTTCTTCTCCGGAGCTATTCCAAGCTGGCTTCTTACGCCTCGTACAAGCCTGATGGCCTCCTGAAGCGATTCGACCTCGCCGGTTGCCTTTGCAGTATCGAACTTCTCCTTTGATGGGAAGCTCTGAGAGATGAGAAGTCCTCTGTGGTTGGGAAGCTTCGAGTATATCTCCTCGGTAACGTATGAAAGGAACGGATGCAGAAGTCTCATCGCCTTCTCGAGAAGGTCCATGAGGATAGAGATCGCAAGATCCCTCTCCTCCTCTGTTCCATTCAGCATCCTCTGCTTCGAGCTCTCGATGTACCAGTCGCAGTAGTCGTTCCAGAAGAAGGAGTAGACTGCCTGTGCGGCCTCGTTGAAGTGGTAGCCTGCCATTGCGCTGTCGATGGTCTCGATTGCGGCATTCAAGCGGCCGTAGATCCACTTGTCCATCGTATCGAGCCTGTCCTCTGTGACCTCCACGAGGTTCCTTCCCTCGAGGTTCATCAGCAGATACCTGGTAGCATTCCAGATCTTGTTGGCGAATCTGGAGCCCATCTTGAAGGAGTCCATATCGACCTGTACATCCTGTCCCTGGGCTGCCAGGTAGCAGAGTGTGAACTTCATTGCATCTGCGCCATAGAGGTCGATGACCTCGAGCGGGTCGATACCGTTTCCAAGGCTCTTGGACATCTTCCTGCCCTGCTTGTCCCTGACAAGACCTGTAATGACGATATCCCTGAATGGGGCCTTGCCCATGAACTCCTCGGAGGCCATGATCATGCGGCTGATCCAGAAGAAGATGATATCGTATGCGGATACGAGAGTCTGTGTCGGGAAGAATGTCTCGAGGTCCTTCGTCCTGTCAGGCCAGCCGAGGGTCGAGAATGGCCAGAGCCAGGAGCTGAACCAGGTATCGAGGACATCCTTGTCCTGTTCTATATTTCTGCTGTGGCACTTCGGACACTCTGTAATATCGACTCTGGAGACTGTCATCTCTCCACAATCCTGGCAGTACCAGACAGGAATCCTGTGGCCCCACCAGAGCTGACGCGAGATGCACCAGTCACCGATCGTCTCCATCCAGTGCGAATATGTGTTCTCCCATCTCTTTGGATAGAACTGGATGTCTCCATCCTTCCAGGCCTTGAGTGCCTTGTCTGCCATGCCTCTCATTGAGACGAACCACTGCTCGGAAAGGTAGGGTTCGACGACTGTGTGGCAGCGGTAGCAGTGACCGACCTCGTGGTCGTGCGGAGTGACCTTTACAAGAAGACCCTGGGCATCGAGGTCTGCGACTACAAGCTCGCGGGCCTTCTCGCAGCTCATGCCACGGTACTTCTCGGGGACGTTCTCGTTGAGTGTACCATCCGGATTGAGCAGATTGATGGCCTCGAGGCCGTGCCTCTTTCCACAGGCCCAGTCGTTCGGGTCGTGTGCCGGTGTGATCTTTACCATACCACTACCGAAATCCATGCCGACGAAGGAGTCTGCAATGATCGGAATCTCCCTGTCGGTCAGAGGCAGCTTCAGGAGCTTTCCGACAAGTCCCTTGTAGCGCTCGTCATCCGGATGGACTGCAACAGCGACATCTCCGAAGAGAGTCTCGGGTCTTGTAGTGGCGACTGTAATGAAGCCGCTTCCATCTGCATATGGGTAGTGGACATCGTAGAACTTGCCTGGAGTGAGCTCGTGTTCCACCTCATCGTTGGCAAGTGCAGTTCCACACTTTGGACAGTAGTTGACAAGGTACTTGCCCTTGTAGATCAGTCCCCTCTCATAGAGGGTGACGAAGGCTTCGCGGACAGCCTTGGAGAGACCTTCGTCCATTGTGAATCTCTCATGATCCCAGTCACAGGAGCAGCCCATCTTTCTCAGCTGGCTCGTGATGATGCCATGGTGCTTCTCCTTTACAAGCCAGGTCCTCTCGAGGAACTTCTCCCTGCCGATGTCCTGTCTCCTGAGGCCCTCCTTGGCGAGCTGGCGCTCGACGACATTCTGGGTTGCGATACCGGCGTGGTCCGTGCCAGGTACCCAGAGCGTGTTGCGACCCTTCATTCTCTGATAGCGGACGATGATATCCTGGAGGTTGTTGTTGAGAGCATGTCCCATGTGTAGGATACCGGTGACGTTCGGTGGTGGCATGACAACTGAGAAGTGCTCTGCACCGGGCTTATCAGGACCGAATGACTTACTGTCGGTCCAGACCTTGTATATCCTGTCCTCGAAGTCCTTTGGACTGTAGGCCTTTGCAAGTTCGACTGCTTTCATTATAAAAAAAGCCTCCTGAAAATGATTCAGGAGACATGATAAACGCATTTATGAGATTACTCAAGGCTTGTGGCCTTTCCATCCTTCTGTTCCAATGGCTTGAGGCCCTTGATCGAGATGTCGACCTCGTAGCCCTTGCTGTCCAGATACTTCAGAATCTCCTCGAGACTGTAGGATTCGAGTCCCTGGTCCCTGTTGCTGACGAATCTGACATTGTCGGTTCCGGCCTGTACATTGAAGGAGGGAACTATCTCGCTGGTCTGGTGGCTGTTGGTACCGAAGAGGACGAAGCCTCCGACGAAGATCACAACGACTGCAGCAGCGCTTGTGATCATGGCAGGGAAAGAGACCTCGAACCTGCGTCGGATGAAGCTTATGTGCTTCTTCTTCTCTCCGAGGTACTTCTTCTCGAGAAGTGCATATACCTTATCTCTTCCCTCTGAAAGCTTCTCATCCGAAGGGGATGAAAGCTTTACCAGGTCCCTCACTGCAGTAAGCTTGTCGAGCCTTGCACGACAGGCAGCACAATACGAAAGGTGTTCTTCGGTCTGGCTCTTGTATGGTTCGCAGAGCTCACCATCCAGATAACTGGAAAGAAGCTGTTCATCAATACACATAACCGTCCTCCTTGCCAAGCAGCTCCTCGAGCTTCTTTCGAGCTCTGAAGACCCTCACCTTGACGTTGCTTTCGGAAATCCCGAGAACCTTTCCAATGCCCTTGTAGTCCAGGTCTCCATACTCCTTGAGCTTGATGACGATCTTGAGGTTGTCCGGAAGGCTTTCGATGGCCTTTCTGACCTCCTTGATCGTCTCCTCCTCAATGAGCTCCCTGGAGCCGTCCATGACAGCCGAGGACTCGGAGGGCATCTTCTTGACCTTCTCGACCATGTTGAGTTCCCTCTTGTGGCGCCTTATGTGGTTGAGTGCCAGGTTCTTCGTGACCCTGATCAGCCAGAACCTCGCCTCCTCCACACTTGGGAAGGTCATGTTCTTCACGTAGAAGCGTTCGAAGGCCTCCTGCACCAGCTCCTCTGCTATGTCCTCATTGTAGACAATGTGATAGCTCACTCTCATCAGCAGAGTGAAGGAACTATCGTAGACAAGCTTGAAAGCTGAAGCATCCGTGCTCTTGATTTCCATAAGCTTAAACAACCCTTTTCCTGACAGGTTACACTTTTTCGAGGACAGGTCCCTTTGGGGTATCCTTCACAACGAAGCCGAGGGCGAGGATCTGGTCCCTGAGGCTGTCAGCAAGAGCAAAATCCTTCGCCTTCTTGGCATCTGCCCTCTTCTGTGCAAGCTCCAGTGCTTCGGGAGTACCGACGATTTCGACCTTCTTTGCCTCGATCTTCTCGAGATCGAAGCCGAGAATCTGATCCATCTCATATAATACAGCAAGTTTCTCGGAGGATGGAATCTGATTGTCCCTGACAAGGCCCCAGAGGGCTGCAAGAGCCTGTGGAGCCTTGAGATCGTTCTCCATTGCAGCGAAGAACCTGTTCCTGAAGCCCATTGCCTTCTCGGAAAGCTGCTCTGCAGGCTGTGCCTCTGCCTTCATCTCGGAGACCCTTGCAAAGAGTCCCTCCCTTGCACTCCTTGCCTGATCGAGAGCCTCATAGCTGAACTTCAGCTGGCTGCGGTAGTGGCCTGTGAAGCAGAAGTACCTGTAGTCGAGCGGGTTGTACCCCTTCTCGATGAGAACTGGCAGGGTGAGGAACTCGCCGGAGGACTTGCTCATCTTGCCCTTGTCGTTGAGCAGGAACTCGCCGTGGCACCAGTAGTTGACCCAGGGCTTCTCTCCACAAGCGGCCTCGCTCTGTGCTATTTCATTGGTGTGATGGACTGGAATTGCATCGATGCCACCGCAGTGGATGTCGAAGTGCCTTCCAAGGTACTTGCTTGACATTGCCGAGCACTCGATATGCCAGCCTGGGTATCCAACGCCCCAGGGGCTGTCCCAGGTCATTGCCTGGCCATCGAACTTGGACTTGGTGAACCAGAGAACGAAATCCTTTGGATTCCTCTTGTTCGCATCGACCTCGATCCTCGCACCTGCCTGCAGCTCGTGGAGGTTGAGCTTTGCAAGCTTTCCATAGTCGTCGATCGTATCGATCGAGAAGTAGACGTTGCCACCGGAAATGTATGTATGGCCATTGGCCTCGAGCTCCTGGATGAGCTTGATCATATCCTGGATGTGGTCTGTGGCCTTGCAGATGACATCCGGCCTTGTGATATTGAGGTTCCTCTCATCCTCGAAGAAGGCATCTGTATAGAACTTCGCGATATCCCATACGCTCCTGCCGGTCTCCTTGGCCCTCTTGCTCATCTTGTCCTCTCCATCATCCCCATCGCCTGTGAGATGACCTACATCGGTGATGTTCATGACGTGCTTCACCTTGTAGCCGGCGTGAGCGAGAGTCCTGTGGAGTATATCCTCGAATATGAAGGTCCTGAGATTTCCGATATGTGCATAGTTGTAAACAGTAGGTCCGCAACAGTACATCCTGACTTCTCCTGGTGTGATTTCCTTGAAATCCTCTAAACGTCGGGACATTGTGTTGTAAAGTTTGACAGGCATACTCATTGCTCCTTTATCTTGTTTTACTTGCTTTTTCAAATATAATTAAAATATGGATTTTAATGTAGGCCTATACAGTGAAAAAATCAATATATCGACCGATGCAGAGCTGTCCCGCTACTCCTATCTGAGGTGCGGAGGAAGGGCCGAAATCCTCGCCTTTCCCAAGAGTGCGGACGAGGTCTGCGAGCTTGTCAGGGAGGCAAGGAGGACCGATACTCCGATAACCGTCCTCGGAGGAACCACCAATACCCTGATCTCGGACAGCGGCATCAGGGGGCTTGTCATATCGACAGCACATCTCAAGGGCATAACGATGATGGGGAGCCTCGTCATAGCCGCTGCGGGAGAGAGGATGGACAACGTCATCAACAAGTCGATCGAGCACAATCTCAGGGGGCTCGAGAAGCTTGGTGGAATGCCAGGAACAGTTGGCGGAGCGATACATGGGAATGCTGGTGCAAATGGCCTTTCGACCGGAGACAGATGCTTCTACATCGATTACATAGACAGGGATGGAAAGCCAAGACGATCGCCCAATTACTGCGATTCCTTCCAATATCGCAAGGGGCCACTGACTGATGAGGACATCATTGTCCATGCAGCATTCCGTCTCACCCCAAGTCTCAACACAGTTTCAGTCAGACTTGAAAAGGAGCTCTACCAGAGAGAGAGGATCGAGAAGGGACACTTTATCTACCCCTCCCTCGGCTGCTTCTTCAAGAACCCTGAAGGAGAGAGTGCAGGAAGGATAATAGACGAGCTCGGGTTCAAGGGAAGAAGAGTCGGAGGCGCGGTGGTATCTGCCTTCAATGCCAACGTGCTCGTGAATACTGGAAATGCAACGAGCCTCGACTTCTACAGACTCTCCAGAGAGATACGCGAAGAGGTCAGAGAGAAGAGAGGAATAGAACTCGAGTATGAAGTAAGGCTGATGGGCGAATTCTAGAAGAGGTACGTGACGTAGGCAGATACCTCCTCCTTCGAGCTGAAGGAGACAGAAAGCCTGAGTCCACTCCTCTCTGTTTCCATACTCGCTCTCCAAGAGCCATCACTGCCTATCCTTAGAGCCGCTCTTCTACTGCGATATGCTATATATATTACATCTGTGTTCTTCAGCGAGATATCGAAGGAGGAGAACGATAGTGTCATCATCGAGCTTTTCGTCCTCTTTCCTCTGCTGCTGTAGCTGCCGTTCCTCTCGACTGTGAACCTTGCCATGAAGAGCTTCAGCGTCGCCTTCTCTCTGCTGTAGCGCTCCCTCCATGTACCTACTCTGACTGCATCAGTGCCCCTTCCGAGCGAGTACTGTAGGTCGAGGTATCTGCTTCTGCAATCGAGCCTGATGTACTCCTCGAGTCTTCTGCCGACAGTCGGGAACTCTCCCCTTGTGTAGGATATCTCCAGACCTGAAGAACGTGCTGCCACGCGGATGACGCACATCGGCCCAATGGATGGAAAGAAGCCATAGGTCGCTCCAAGGCTCCAGAACGAGTGCTCGAATTCCACTTCTCCCCTCACACCCTCCCAAAGTCCCCTCTGGCTGTTCTTCACAAGCAGATCGTCGTCAAGGCTCCCTCCCCTGTCGACAAGAAATGAGAGTCTTGTTTTCTCTCCCTCATAGCTGAATCCCTCGGCAAGAGAGGGATAGTACAGCAGGTGGAGATCGAGCCTTCCCCTGTCCAGAGTGAGACCCAGTATCTTCGTTTTCCTGTAGAATGGAGAGTAGAGACTCTGAAGCTGCCTGGATGAGAGTCTTCCTGCCTCAATGTGCCCTCTCTGGAAGTAGAATTCGCTCTCTCCAGTATCGATGTAGATATCGTCGGTCCTCAGTGAAAACTCACTTCTATCCGGATAGTATGTCAGGGCCGATGATGAGAGAGGAAGTGAGATGAGAAGAAGCAGTATCATCCACATACCTGTTCTTGTGTTCGAACTGTGATTACTGTAGCAACCGAGGAACTTTTCTGTTGCCGAAGATTGCAATTATAGATAAACTTTCTTCGTATTTTACTTTACCAAGCTGAAAATAATTTTTTAGGAGATAATGAAAATGGTTATTTTGACACTTAACTGTGGAAGTTCCTCGGCAAAGTACCAGGTCTATGACTGGGACAACAAGGACGTTCTCACTGTAGGTATCGTCGAGAGGATCGGTCTCGAGTACTCCACAATCGAGCAGAAGACAACCGGAAAGGAGGTCTATGAGGCAAGGTTCTCCAGCCCAACTCACATGGAGGCCATCCAGCTCATCCTCAAGATGCTCGTCGACGAGAAGTACGGCTGTATCAAGTCCCTCGATGAGATCGGTGCTGTAGGTCACAGAGTCCTCCATGGTGGCGAGTACTTCAAGAAGTCCACTCTCGTTACCGACGAGGTCGTCGAGAAGCTCAAGGAGATCATCCCACTTGGACCACTCCACATGCCAGCAAACATCATGGGCATCGAGGTCGCAAGAAAGCTCATGCCAAATGTTCCTCAGGCAATCGTCATGGATACCGCATGGCACCAGACAATGCCAGAAGCTGCATACATGTACGCTGTTCCATATGAGTGGTATACAAAGTACAACGTAAGAAGATACGGCTTCCACGGAACCAGCCACCTCTACTGTGCAAAGAGAGCAGCAGTTCTCCTCGGCAAGCAGAACAAGGATACCAACCTCATCATCCTCCACATCGGAAACGGTGCTTCTGCCTGTGCAGTCAAGAACGGTGTCTGTGTCGATACCTCCATGGGTCTTACCCCGCTCGAAGGCCTCGTAATGGGAACCAGGACCGGTGACATGGATCCGGCAATCGTTCCATACATGGCAAAGAACCTTGGTGTTACAGCTGCCGAGATGGATACCCTGATCAACAAGAAGTCCGGTCTTGTAGGTATCTGTGGAATGTCCGATAGAAGAGACGTTGCCAAGGCTGCAGACGAAGGCGACAAGAAGGCACAGCTCGGTGTCGACCTCGAGTGCTACAGAATCAAGAAATACATCGGTTCCTACTATGCAGTTCTCGGTGGCAAGGTCGATGCAATCGTCTTCACAGCCGGTGTCGGTGAGATGGGCGAGCAGGTAAGACTTGGCGCATGCCAGGGTCTCGAGGAGCTCGGAATCAAGATTGACCCTGTAAAGAACGACATCTCGCACTGCAGAAATGCAGAGACCTGCATCAGCGCAGACGACTCCAAGGTCAAGATCTTCGTCATTCCTACCGATGAGGAGCTGGTAATGACCGAGGATGCATATGCACTCATGAAGGGTACATACGATGTCCACACCAACTTCCACTACACCTTCGAGGACCCGAACTATGTCAACAAGGCAAGAGCAAGAGGTCTCGTAGGCAACCTGGAGAAGAAGCCGGAGCTTGCAAAGATCATCGTAAAGCCAGCTGCTGCAAAGTAATCTGACACTGATTCAGATATGGGGTCCTTTGGGACCCTATATTTTTGCCCTTTCAGATATTTTCATATCATTATATCATTCCGAATTCGCACTGTTAATTCCTTACATAGAACATTATTCGAATTCCCAAAGAAGAGAATGCATGGATATCGAATTCATTGAAGACCAGGATGAGGACCTCATAGACAGAACGGCAAGGACAGTATTCGGCATTAGATGTCTCAAGCCGAATCAGAAGCTGCTCATAGAGAGGATAATGGGCTACGAGAGGAGCAGAAGGCAGGAGAATCTGCTTGCACTGCTCTCTACAGGCTTTGGAAAGTCGATCTGCTTTCTTCTGCCTGCCTTTCTATCAAGTGGAATATCGCTAATAGTCTTTCCGGTCATATCGCTTATGAACGACCAGGCACAGAAGCTCAGAAGACTCGGTATACCCTTTGCAATTCTCAAGGGAGGAATGGATTTCAGAGAGAAGGATGTTCTCTTCAGAAGTCTCGAGAGCGGCAAGGTGAGGATACTCATCACGAACCCGGAGATGCTCATACAGCAGAGCACTCTTTCAAGACTGCAGAACCTCTCCTTCTCCTATCTTGTCCTCGATGAAGCGCATACTGTCATCTCCTGGGGTGAAAGCTTCCGTCCTGCCTATCTCGAGCTTCCGGGAGTGATCTCGCTCCTTCGCCCCCACGCCCTGCTCGCCTTCTCGGCAACCTGTGATCCCGAGACTGTCTCGAAGCTGAAGAGGTCCATCTTCACATCGGAACCCTACGTTCTTATCTCATCTGCAGACAGGGAGAACATAAGATACAGAAGGATAAGGTCTCTCTTTCCCTACCAGGATATGAAAAGACTTCTGAGGGCTGAAGAGAGCAGAAGCGCGATAGTCTACTGCGGCACCAGGGCAAGGTGCGAGAAGGTCGCCTCCTTCCTATCCCACTACTATCCCACCAGACATTATCACGCAGGGCTCGACAGGGAGAGCAGAGTCGAGACTGAAAGGTGGTTCAGGAATACTTCCGGGGCTGTGCTTGCAGCGACCTGCGCATTCGGGCTCGGAGTCGACTCGAGATGCGTCAGGACTGTGATCCACATGTACCTGCCTTCATCAAGTCAGGATTTTCTCCAGGAGTCGGGCAGAGCTGGGCGTGATGGTCATGAAAGCACCTCCTATGTACTTCTGGATCCAAAAGACAGAAGTCCACTCTTCTCGATCTTCACAACAGATGGCTGTATAAGAAGCAGGCTCATACAGACGCTCGGACGCCCTCTTGTGGAGGCCTGTTCCGGCTGTGATGGCTGCGATGGAAGATATACAGAGGCCTTTGGAGAGAAGGAGCTGAGAAAGGCTGTAGGAAGAATTCCATTCCTCCACTCCAAATACCATGTCCTCAGAAAGCTCGAGAAGTTTACCTGTCAGGATAGGAGGATAGCATCGATGGCACTTGAGAGAGCTGTCGGCTTTGGAAAGATAGCAATCAGGTTCGGCAGAGTCAGATTGTTGATGAAGTAGGACTTTCAAGGTGGTATTCTTGGTTGTATGAAGACTCCCAACAGACTCTACCGCTCTCTCTATGGAGAGGCCCAGGACAAGGAAAGCAACAACAGAAGGATCACAGACCTGTACAGCAGGTACAGAAGCATATTCAGGTCCGAGTGCACCAGCCTCTTTTCAGCTGCAGGGCGAACAGAGCTGGGTGGCAACCATACGGACCACAACAATGGAAAGGTCCTTGCAGGGGCCATCAATCTGGATACTCTTGCCGCTGTTGCTCTCAGAAATGATTCGACAGTCTGCATCGACAGCGAAGGCTATGGAGAGTTTACTGTCGACCTTTCTGACCTTTCTATCAGAGAGGACGAGAGGAATACGAGTGCTTCGATAATCAGGGGAATCGCAGCCTCGTTTGCCTTAAGAGGTCTCAGGACAGGAGGCTTCAATGCTGCGCTCACAAGTACTGTGATGCCAGGCTCGGGCCTCTCATCCTCTGCATCCATCGAGGTGCTGATAGCAGAGATATTCAACAGCCTCTTCAACGACGATCTACTGGATCCCATCCAGCTTGCGATCATCGGAAAGGAAGCAGAGAACAGGTACTTCGGAAAACCCTGCGGACTTCTTGACCAGATGGCCTGCGCCTATGGAGGAATCATAGGGATGGACTTCAGCAGCGAGATTCCTGATATCACACCGATAGATATAAGATTCGAGGATCATGGACTCAATCTTGTGATCGTGAATACAAGGGGCTCCCATGCCGATCTGACAGACGAGTACGCCTCGATTCCAAGAGAGATGAAGGAGGTCGCAGCCTTCTTCGGGAAGAGTGTTCTCAGAGAGGTCGAGCATGACAGGTTCATGGCAAGTATCAGAGAGCTCAGGAAAAGACTTGGCAACGACCGTGCCATACTCAGGGCGATGCACTTCTTCGATGAGAATCTCAGGGTCGAAGGGATGATCGATGCCCTGAAACAGCGGGACATGGAGATGTATCTTGCACTTGTCGCCGACAGTGGGTCATCGTCATTCAGATTCCTGCAGAATGTATACCCATCCTCATCGCCTACTTTCCAATCCCTTTCACTTGCCCTCGCTCTGAGTGAGGAGATACTCTCTGGTGAGGGTGCATGCCGTGTGCATGGAGGAGGCTTTGCAGGTACTATCCAGGCCTATGTTCCAATCGATATGCTTCCAGAGTACATAAGAGGGATGGAAGCTGTGTTCGGAGAGGGTTCCTCGACTGTGCTTTCGATAAGGAAGAAGAGAGTGATCAGACTTATCTAGTCTAATTGTACAGATGGCTATTTCATCTTCCAGCCACTGTGGGCTATCATCCATCCTGTGGAAAGAGAGAACAGCTACAATCTCATCACCCATGGGTCGATATGGAAGGGCATATTCAGCCTCTTCTTTCCCATCATGCTCGGAATCTTCTTCCAGCAGCTCTACAATACTGTCGACAGCATCATCGTCGGCCAGCTGGTCGGCAAGGAGGCTCTGGCTGCAGTCGGTGGCGGAGCCAGCCAGATAATCAGCCTGATAATAGGCTTCTTCATGGGAGTCTCGACCGGAGCTGGAGTCATCGTCAGCCAGCACTATGGAAATGGCGATATCGAGAGGACCAGGAAGAGTATCAATACTGCTTTGTTCACAAGCATCGCCATGAGCCTTGTCGTGACTTCAGTTGGTATCATTTCTTCTCCAGTGCTTCTGAGGGCAATTGCAACTCCGGATGATATCTTCTCACTCTCAAGGAGCTATCTGACGATCTACTTCGGCGGCTCTGCAACAATGATAATCTACAGCATGGTCACAGGCATATTCAGGGCCATCGGGGATAGCAGAAGACCGCTTTACTGCCTTGTCTTCGGTTCTGTTCTGAATATCGTACTGGACCTTCTCTTCATCGGCTCCTTCGGCATGGGAGTTGCGGGAGCTGCAATTGCCACTGTCCTTTCCCAGGCTGCCTGCTGCATCGTCAGCATTGTCCTTCTGAGGTGCACGCACCGTGACGTGGGCTTCCATCTGAGAGGAATCTCATTCGATGCATCAGAGTGCGCTGCGATGCTGAAAATAGGTATCCCATGTGGAATCCAGGCCATGATGTACACTATATCCAAGCTTTTCATGATGGCAGGCATAAATGCCTTCGGAACGGATACAGTGGCCGCATGGGCTGTCTACACGAAGCTCGATGCCCTCTACTGGACAGTCCTCAGCTCCTTCTCGATGGCGCTGACGACCTTCATAGGACAGAACTTCGGAGCCGGGAACAGAGATAGGTGCAGAAAGGCTGTGAGGGAGATCGTCATCGTATCCTCCATCTACACATTCTTCATGACCTTCCTCTACATCTTCTGCGGAGACCTTCTGTACATGCTGTTCTCCAGAGACGAGAAGGTGATAGAAATCGGAATGGGGATAATAATGGTCTTCGCACCATACCTTATAATATATCTTCCCATCGAGATACTCACAGGCGCTGTCCAGGGTGCTGGAAAGATCGTCGTCACGACCTTCTCCTCCATCGTCGGCATCTGCCTTTTCAGGATAATCTGGATGTACACTGGAGCGAGGCTCTTTCCTACGATCGAAGGCCTTCTCGCAATCTATCCGATAACCTGGGTATTGAACAGCGCGCTGCTTATTGCCTACTACTTCTCCTACCGCTGGCTCGATGCGGAAGATCTGGACATTCGAAGGCTTTTCAGGCGCTGGATACTTGTATTTTTCCATTAGAAGATTGATATTGTCGGCGTGAGATTAGACAAGCAGCGAAATTTGATTACAGAGGGGCCGATCTCGAAGGCGCTTCTTTCATTTTTCTTCCCGATCCTGTTCGGGACCTTCTTCCAGCAGCTGTACAATACTGTCGATGCCGTGATAGTCGGAAGGTACCTCGGCAAGGCCGCTCTGGCAGCTGTAGGTGGCGGTACAGGCATAATAATAAACCTGTTGATTGGCTTCTTCCTAGGTCTTGGATCAGGTGCCTCTGTCGTGATCGCACAGCGCTATGGATCCGGAAACATAGAAAGGACCAGAAAGGCGATCCACACAGCAGCCGCGCTTGCTCTTGCAGGAGGCCTTGCAATATCGGTCCTTGGTTATGCCTTCACCAATATCTCGCTTCGTCTCATAGGAACCCCAGAGGAGATCATGGGCATGGCAGCTACATACATGCACATCTTCTTTGCAGGTTCACTGTCTCTTGTCATCTACAATATGGGAAGCGGCATATTCAGGGCACTTGGTGACAGTGACCACCCACTCTACTTCCTTATCGCAAGCTGTCTTGTAAATATCGTCCTCGATTTTCTCTTTGTAGGTGCGCTTGGAATGGGCGTTGCGGGAGCAGCACTTGCAACAGTGCTTTCGCAGAGCATTTCAATGGTCCTTACGATAGTCTATCTGATGAGACTCGACAGTTCACTGAGGCTCGAGATAAGAGAGATAGGCTTCGATAGAAGAGAACTTCATGCAATCCTTCGCCTTGGAGTTCCTACAGGAATCCAGACCTCGCTCTACACCATCTCGAACCTCCTGATCCAGTCCGGAGTCAATGCACTTGGAACCGACAGCGCAGCTGCCTGGGCCGCATACTCGAAGATAGACGCCTTCTACTGGATGATAAACACAGCCTTCGGAATCTCCATAACGACCTTTGTCGGACAGAACTATGGAGCTGGCAACAGAGAAAGGATAAGGAAGGGAATGTGGATCTGCACGCTTATGGAAGCAGTTGTGACTCTCGTTATAGAACTGTTCTTCCTTCTCTTTGCAGGCAGTCTGATGGGCTTCTTCACCGCTGATAGGACTGTAATAGATATCGGTGTCTCGATAATCTGGGAGATCGTTCCGTTCTTCCTCATCTACATCCCGATCGAGATGCTTTCCGGTGTGATAAAGGGGTGCGGAAAGGTCTTCGTATCTACAGTCCTTACACTCTCCGGTGTCTGTCTGCTCCGCTTTGTATGGATGTTCACAGGCGTAAGGATCTGGCCTGGAATCACCTCCATCATGTTCTGCTATCCACTGACCTGGACAGTGACAGCACTGCTCTTCGTAGTCTATTATTTCAGAGGGCACTGGATGCCGAAGGAGCTGATAAAATGAAGAGATTGCTGCTTTTACTTCTTGCTGCAGGGCTTCTTCTCTCCTGCACGACTCGTAGATATGATTTTTCAGATGGAGATACCATCGATATCCATGTCGGAGAGGCAATAACGCTTGAGATTCCCGAAAACCCTACAACCGGCTACAGCTGGGAGTACAGCTTCGCAGAGGACTCGACAGTGCTGGTCATAGAGGACAGATACATTCCAGCTGAAAAAAACGGCATGGCAGGTTCTGGTGGTGTGCACTTCTACAAGCTCAAGGGAATTGAAGAAGGCGATACAGTCATGACCTTCAGATACAGAAGACCCTGGGAGAAGGACACTGAGCCTGCAGAGACAAGAAAACTCCATCTCCACGTCACACAGAAGCGACTTGATATAAGCATAGGAATACAAGTAGGCCACAGCTTCTAGAAGAGACATTTTCACCTATCAGGACAGACGTGAGAGGCATCTTCGCAGGAAAACCATAGGATCACTGTCGGTAGGAATCGTTATGATAACTTCCATACAGATTGTTCATTGATGAATCTGAAGTCCGAATCAACGGTCCCTCCCATTGCAGTGGGAAGAAATGAAAAAGCAGTCCCCACTCGATGTGAAGACTGCTCTGATTCACAGGACGATATCGCGATCAGAAGATCTGATGATAGTCTGCGTCTATCTCCTTGTAGATACTCTTCTTGTCCATGAGCGATGAGAGGGATTCCGGCATTGGAACCTCTATACCGACAAGTGGCTCGACGACTGTGTCGAACTTTGCAGGATGTGCTGTCGATACGATGATGGTATCCTCTGATGCGAAGTGATCCCTTCTCACTCTTTCGCCACAGGCGGTGTGAGGACACATAACGTACCCCTCCTCGCTGTAGACCTCCTTGATCGTCCTCTTTATCTCCTCGTCGCTCACCGACCAGGCAGAGATGTTCTCGCACCTCTCCTCATAGGTCCCGAAGAGATCGAAGAGGCGTTCCATGTTGCTTGGAGCACCTACATCCATAGCGTTTGCCAGTGTCTTGATCGCATCCCTTGGATTGTACTTTCCAGTCTCGAGATACTCTGGGATAGTCGTGTTCGCATTGACTGCAAGTGCGACCCTCCTGATCGGAGAACCTATCTTCCTGGCCCAGTAGGCACCTGTACAGTTTCCGACATTTCCGGATGGCACGATGATGACAGGCTCCTTTCCATACTGCCTGACATAGAGCATCGATGCGTATACGTAGTAGACCATCTGGGGAAGAAGTCTTCCAAGGTTGATGGAGTTTGCAGATGACAGGCCGGAGAGGCTTGGGTCGACAAAGGCGCTCTTCACCATTCTCTGACAGTCATCGAAGGAGCCCCTCACCTCGTAGGATTCGACATTCTCGCCCCAGCATGTGAGCTGCTTCTTCTGTCTTTCAGCGACCCTTCCCTTTGGAAAGAGTACCTTTACAGAGAGGTTCTGTCTCCTGTAGAAGGCAGATGCGACTGCACCGCCCGTATCGCCACTTGTGGCAACGAGGATGCAGAGCTTCTCGTTCTTCTTGACAAGGAGCTTCTCCATTGTGAAGGCAAGGAATCTGGCACCGAAGTCCTTGAAGGCGGCTGTAGGGCCATGGAAGAGCTCGAGGACGTCCGTGTTCTTGAGCCTTCTGAGTGGAATCGGGAAGTTGAAGGCTCCTCTGCAGATATCCCTCAGATCCTCTCGAGAGAGGTTGCTGTCGCCCTCGAAGAATGGAAGGAGGACCCTGTAGGCGAACTCATCATATGGAAGATCGACGGAAATGCTGCTATCGATCTGGGGAAGCTCGGAGGGCACATAGAGTCCCCCATCCGGGGCAAGGCCCTGGAGGATCGCTTCACTTGCACAGAGTCTGTGCTCCTTGTTCCTATCTCTTGTTGAACTGAAATACATGCTATAGCTCCTTTATCAGATGAGACCGGCTCCGAGGTATACAGAGAGTCGGAGCAGGTCGGAGAAGACTCCACCTGCCGTTACTTCGGGACCTGCACCCGGTCCCTTTACGACCAGAGGCTGTCCCTCATGATATCTCTTCGTTGTAAATGCAATTACATTGTCAGTGCCCTGGGCCTGGGCAAATGGATGGTCCATCGGACACTCCTCGAGTGCGACAGAGCATTTTCCATGGTCCACCTTGCCGACGTAGCGAAGTACCCTGCCCCTGCTTCTGGCATCCTCGTACCTGGCCTTCATATCCTCATCCATCTCTGGAAGTCTCTTCAGGAACTCCTCCTTGGATTCGTTCTTCAGAGAGTCAGGAACAAGCGATGTTATCCTGAGATCCGAAAGCTCGACATCGAGACCGATCTCCCTGGCGAGGATGACAGTCTTCCTGGCAACATCCATGCCAGAAAGGTCGTCGCGGGGATCCGGTTCCGTGTAGCCCAGACGCTTTGCCTCGTATACGAGCTCCGAGAATGGTGTCTTTCCATCGTACTTGGAGAAGAGCCAGGCCAGGGTTCCGGAGACCATTCCCTCGATCTTGAAGATCTCGTCACCGGTCTGGATCAGGTCATTGAGCGTGTTGATTACAGGAAGTCCTGCACCTACAGTCGTCTCGTAGAGGAATCTCTTGCCACTCCTCTTGGTCTTCTCCATGATGGCCTTGTAGTACTCATAGCTGCCGGTTGCGGCCTTCTTGTTCGGTGTGATCACATGGAAGCGGTCAAGCAGCTCGACATACTGTCCTGCAAGCACAGGGCTTGTCGTGCAGTCCACTATTGCAGCGTGCGGATAGTACTCGGCGCCTACGTGGTTGAGGAAGGTCTTCATATCCACTGGGACCGAATTCTTCTCGAAGAGCTCCCTCCAGTGGTTGAGATCCACACCCTCCTCTGAAAGCAGCATCCTCCTGCTGTTCGCTATGCCCCTTATCCTGATATCGATATCGAACTGTCTCTTCAGTCTGAGTCTCTCGTCGCGGATCTGGTCAAGGAGAGTCCCTCCGATGTTTCCAGGTCCGAAGAGACCGACAGAGAGGGTCTGCTCCGAAAGGAAGAAGGCTGCATGCAGTGCAGTGAGGGCCCTGATCGAGTCCTTTTCGCGGATTACAGCCGAGATGTTCCTCTCGCTTGAGCCCTGGGCAATTACACTGACGTTTACACCTGCCCTTGCAAGTGCGGAGAAGAACATGCCGGAAACACCGATGTAGCCGGTCATCTCCTCACCTACAGCAGCTATGATCGCAAAGTTGTTGGCGACCGTGATGGATGCGATCTGATGGGAATCAAGCTCAGAGCTGAACTCCTCCCTGGCGCACTTCTGTGCCTCCATCACCTGATCGGATGGAACTGCGAAACAGATGGAATACTCGCTTGAAGCCTGGCTGATGAGAATGACGGAGATGTCGTTCATCCTGAGGGCTGTGAAGAGACGTGAGGAGATACCTGGAATACCGGACATGCCTGCGCCCTCGATGTTTATGATCGCAACGTCCCTCATTACGGAGAAGGCCTTTACCGGAGTGCTTCTCTTCATTGAACGCGGGATCGTGTTCGTGATCGTGGTTCCGTCGTTCTCGATTTCGCCCCAGTACTTCAGCTGGATATCTATCTCTGCAGACTGTGCAGGGATGAAGAAGTGGGGATGGACGATCGGAGCGCCGAAGAACGATAGCTCGGTCGCCTCTGCATATGTCATTGTCCTTATCACCTGGGCTGTCGGGATATCCTTGTTCCTGGCAGAGCACAGGAGAGAACGGTTGTTCCAGTAGGTCAGGGCGCCGGAGCACTTTGCTGCGATCAGTGCGGCAGTGTACTCTCCCTCTCCCTCGAAATCCTTCAGCTTGACACTCCTGGGCTGCATGAGCTTTCCACAGACAAAGGTGATGCCGGAGTGGAATCGAGTTGTCTCGACCGCATTCTCGACATAGATTATCTCACAGTTCTTTCCCTTGCTCGTGGCAAAGGAGGCGGCAAGCAGAGAAAGGAAGCCGGAGGTCAGACCTGCAAAGAAGTCGTGCGTCGCATGCGATATGCTTCCGAGCAGCCATACGGAGCGAAGAATGTCCTCCATATCCTCGAAGCCCTTCCTCATGGTCCTGTTGACCTTCTCGTCCTTGTCGCAGCCACATTCGCTTACCAGGTCGAACCAGGTCTCCTGGGAGTGCTCGAGAAGTCCCCAGAGTCGCTCCTCTCGTGCCTTTGCACTCGAAAGCAGGCTCTCGAAGCAGAGCGGCCCTGAATGGATCGGAGAGAGGACGAATACCTGGGCCTCCTCCATTGAGCTCGTCGATATCTTTATAAGCTTTTCCAGCCCCTCTCGGCTGGAGATCATTGCGCCCTCAAGCGCATGGATTCTTGCATTTTCCATCTGTGGTAATCACCTTTGAGGGGAAGTGTACACGAAAAGAGAAAAACAAAGAAGTACCAAAGCAGTGGTACTTCCTTTCAATATGACAAATTATCGCAACAGAAATCGATGAAGTTGCCGACTGGAAAAAGAAAAGCTCCGGATTTTCTCCAGAGCCTATTCTCCAAATTCGGATACAACTTATACAAGCTTAGTGAAAGCACCGGTCCTGAGACAGCGGGTGCATACCTTGATTGTTGTAGGAGTACCCTTGATAAGGGTCTGTACTGTAACAAGGTTCGGGCGGAAAACACGCTTTGTGGTAACGCCGATGTGCTGACCTACACCACCCTTCTTCTTAGCCTGACCTTTACGAGTAACGACATTACCGGAGACAGTTCCCTTACCGCAAATATCACATCTTCTTGCCATGATTATTATCCACCTTAATTGCTTATGTTCTTTTTTTCTGTGCGATGAGGAAACTTCTGAGTGGTTTTTGACCACGGAGCATGCGCAGACAGATTTCTCAGGTCGCAACGCCTAACTACTTTAACAACTCTACTTCCTTTTGTAAATAGCTTTACGCCAATTTTATTCAGGCCACAATCGAAAAATCAGGTACTTCAAGAGAGGTACAATCAAAATAGTATCGGACCTATTTCTATTCGATTCAGCTTTTTCTCTGACAAAGAGCTCCTACCTGTTCTATAATACCCCGCATGAGAGAAAATCTTCTGGTACTTCTTCCTCAGCTAAATGACCGGATACTCCTCAGAAGGCTCCAGCGGGAGCACTTCCGGAGGACTGGGGACGGTTCGTTCTACGCACTTCCTCCTGTAGTGATAATAGGAAGGACAGAGAAAAGCGGCTTTGACAGGAAAAAGTACAACCTGAGGCTTGAATTCGGCAAGAATGCGATCAGAACAGAGCTTGGATACCTCTTTCCATGCAATCTGGAAGAGCTGCAGCAGAGGTACTCTGCAGCAGGAGAGGCAGGTCTATTCTTTACAAAGGATGTAGAGCCGCAGGCTGTGGACCTTCCACCTCTTGCTTCCTTCTCTCTTGCCCTGCTCGAGAGATGCGAGGATGGCTACCTCCTTCTGCAGTAGGATTCGACCTTGCACCTCTCGCACTCGGGCTTCTGGGAGTGACAGACATCCCTGCCGTAGGCGTTCAGCACCATCGACATCCGGCTCCACTTCTCTTCCGGAGCTCCCCTTCTGATATCCATCTCGATTCTCTCAGGGTCCTTGCTGTCAGTATAGCCCAGGCGATAGCAGACCCTCTTGAAGTGCGTGTCGACGATGACCGCAGGCCGTCCTATGCTCTCGAGGTAGCAGTTCGCTGTCTTCCTTCCGACACCGGGCAGCTTCACAAGCTCCTCGATTGTCTCTGGAATATATCCAAGCTCGCATACGGCCCTGGAAAAGCCGATGACGCTTTTTGCCTTTGCACGGAAGAATCCAAGTGGTCTTATTATCTCTTCGACATCGGCATTATCGGCCTGGGAGAGAGCTCTGACATCCGGATATCTTGCAAACAGCTCTGGAGTAACTTCCATTACCCTCTTGTCTGTTGTTTGTGCAGAAAGAATCACACAGATGATGAACTGGAACGGGTCGTCATTCACAAGGAACTTTATATCTTCTGGATAATCTGCCGACAGGATTTCAAATGCACTGAGGTCCATATTCAGATTCTATTATAAAGCATAAACGGTGTACAAGCGCAGAATTATATTATTTACAGTAATAATAATGTGAATAAATAGAACATTAATACTAAAATATTTTTAAATTCTTTGTCGTTAATATACTTGAACATAATTTATATTAGTCATACCATTCGAATTGGATAGCAAACAAACAAAATCTCAGGAGGATTTTCAATATGGCACGTTTTACATTACCAAGAGACATCTATCACGGTAAGGGAGCCATCGATGCTCTCAAGTCATTCAAGGGCAAGAAGGCAATGGTATGCGTAGGTGGAGGCTCCATGAAGAGATTCGGCTTCCTCGACAAGGTAGTTGCAAACCTCAAGGAGGCTGGAATGGAGGTCGAGCTCTTCGAGGGCATCGAATCGGATCCATCGGTCGAGACTGTCATGAAGGGTGCTGATGCAATGATGAAGTTCTCTCCGGACTGGATCGTTGCAATCGGCGGAGGTTCTCCGATCGACGCTGCAAAGGCAATGTGGATCAAGTACGAGTATCCAGAGTGCACCTTCGAGGATATGTGCAAGGTCTTCGGCATTCCTGAGCTCAGGAAGAAGGCACACTTCTGTGCAATCTCCTCCACCTCCGGTACCGCAACCGAGGTCACAGCCTTCTCCATCATCACAGACTACTCCAAGGGCATCAAGTACCCTATCGCAGACTTCGAGATCACACCTGATGTAGCAATCGTCGATCCTGCACTCGCAGAGACTATGCCAAAGAAGCTCGTTGCACACACAGGCATGGATGCGATGACACACGCAGTCGAGGCCTACGTATCTACAGCAAACAGCGACTTTACAGATCCACTTGCAATCCATGCAATCGAGATGATCCAGAGGGACCTGGTCGCATCCTACAATGGAGACATGGAAGCAAGAGACAGGATGCACACTGCACAGTGTCTCGCCGGCGAGGCCTTCTCCAATGCACTTCTCGGTATTGTCCACTCAATGGCACACAAGACCGGTGCAATCTTTGCAGACTACGGTGCTCACATCATCCACGGCGCTGCAAATGCAATGTACCTGCCAAAGGTAATCGCATTCAACGCAAAGGACCCAGTTGCAAAGAAAAGATATGGCGTAATTGCCGACTACATGCACCTCGGTGGCAAGGATGACGACGAGAAGGTCGCACTTCTTATTAAGACTCTCAGGAAGATGAACGACGATCTCAACATCCCGCACTGCATCAAGAACTACGGTGCAGACAGCTACCCATGCGAAAAGGGCTTCGTTCCAGAGGATGTATTCCTCGAGAGACTCCATGACATCGCAGTCAACGCAATTGCAGATGCATGCACAGGCTCCAACCCACGCCAGCCAAGCGTCGAGGAGATGGAGAAGCTTCTCAAGTGCTGCTACTACGATACAGAGGTCGATTTCTGATCCAGGAAAAGCAGAATCGGGTGGTCGAAAGGCCACCCTTTTCCTGTTCTTGGCGCATATTGCCCAATGTCCCGCTGAAAGCTGTCGATACTTGACACTTTCCATCCATTAATCGATACTCACATTCGTTACGGGATGTCGCCTAGCGGCTATGGCGTCTGCTTTGGGAGCAGAATATCGATGGTTCGAGTCCATTCATCCCGATTTGAAGGACCTCCGGCAAGGCTGGAGGTCTTCTTCTTCATTCGACTACAGTGCTCGAGAAGTTTATTGCAAGTATGTCTTCATTTGCATCGTTCTTCAGGAAGAAGTCTATGGACTCGACACGCCTGACGATGCCATCATCGCCCATCTGTCGACAGACGACGCCTACAGACTCCTTTCCTTCCTTGTAGGCCGCAATGAGATTCTCTCTGGAGAAGGCCTTGACGAACTTCTCCCTGTCCTCTGGGATTATCGTCTTAGCGCCTTTTCTTATGCAGTCATCGAAGGCTCCGGAGGCAGCACACTGTCTTGTCGTGAAGTTGTCGTAGGTCATCATGTAGTAGCTGTTGCGAGTGAGGTTGATGAATATTATCAGAGGAAAGCGCTTCATGACCGCATCGAATAGAATTGTTCTTGCATCGTGCTCGCACTGTACCTTCAGTATGTCCTCGTCGTCCCTTCCCCTCCTGTCATAGTCCAGCTTTCTGGCAAACTCATCCACAGGCATCGGCTTTGCATACAGAAAGCCCTGGACCTCATCGCAGTTGCAGGAGCGGAGGAAGCCAAGCTGCGCCTTCGTCTCGACACCCTCGGCAACGGTCCTCATCCTCAGTCGGTGGGCAAATGAGTAGATGCTTTCAAGGACCACCCTTTCGCGATCGCTTTCACAGTTGTGGCTGATAAGGGACCTGTCGATCTTTATTACATCGGCATCGGCTTCGACAATAAGGCCCAGAGATGAAAGTCCGCTACCGAAGTCATCGATTGCTACCATGAAGTTCTCATCTCTCAGTCTTCTGAAAATGAGAGGAATCCTATCTGCATAGGCGGAAAGTGCAGACTCTGTAAGCTCCACCATTATAAGACTATGCGGGACACAGTACTCATCGACGATATCCATCACCTTCTCGGCGAAATCGAGCTCGTACTTCAGATGCTGTCTGGAGAAGTTCACTGCTATGGTGACGACCTTCTTCTTTCTTTCAAGCCTGCCCGAGATGAATTCACAGACCCTTCTCAGCATGTACCAGTCCAGTCTGAGTATCCTTTCATCCTCTTCGAGCTCGGGAAGGAACTCGCTCGGTGTTACGACCTTATCTCCTGTGACCCATCTTGCAAGCGCCTCTGCACCTGCAATGCGATTGGTCATCGCATTGTACTGTGGCTGATAGAAGGGAACCAGTTCCCCTTCTGCTATCGCCCTGTCCAAATCAAAAACCATTCAGAACCCCTGTATTTCCAAATAATACTACCAACATACTGTACAAACAAAGGAGTTTTCCCACCCATGGATATCGCTAATTGTACTGTATGAAAGCAGGCACAATCAATGGACAGCTTTTGAACAAACACCTAGAATTTCATCTATAAGACAGAAGGAGCAAAGAAATGAAAACATTCCACAATCCGGTTCTCAGAGGCTTCCATCCGGACCCATCCTGCTGCAGGAAGGGAAACGACTACTATCTTGTCACCTCGACCTTCGAATACTTTCCAGCAGTTCCTGTATTCCACTCCACCGACCTCGTCACCTGGAAGCAGATCGGCCACTGCGTATCGGATCCCTCCTATCTCGATCTCAACGGCTGCCCTGCAGGAAAGGGCATCTATGCGCCGACCATCCGCTACAGGGAAGCAGACGACATGTTCTACATGGTCACGACTCTCTGCCAGAACGACAACTACTATGACAATATAAACTTCTATGTAAGGGCAAAGGACCCTGCAGGCCCCTGGTCGAAGCCCATCGTCGTGAAGGGTGCAAGGGGCATCGACCCTACTCTCGTATTCGATAAAGAGAAGTGCTACTACCTTGGAAACAGGAGATTCGAGCCTGCAAGGAGCAACGACAGCAGAAGGAAGATCTGGATTGCAGAGCTCGATATAGAGACAGGCGAGCTCATAGGCGAGAAGAGGATACTCCTCGAAGATGGAGCTGTGCATGGAGCAAGATGCCCCGAGGGTCCCCACATCTACCACTTCAATGATTACTACTACCTGCTGATCAGCGAGGGAGGCACCACGCACAACCACGCCCTCTCTGTCTTCAGGAGCAGGGATATCCTCGGCCCATATGAGATAAATCCAAGGAACCCCATCCTCACCCACAGGATGATGGCCAGGGGAAGCGAGTTCAACTCTATCGGACACGCAGATATTCTCCAGGCCCCTGATGGCTCCTTCTGGGGCTTCTGCCTCGGCGTAAGGCCCTACGGAGAACCGATGCTCAGGAATCTTGGCAGAGAGAGCTTCGTCTTCCCGATCATCTGGGAGGATGAGTGGCCGGTCTTCTGCCCTGAGACAGGAAGAGTCGAGAAGGAGTATCCACTTCCATATGACGATGGGAAGATAAGGAGCATAGAGTCGACCTTCACAGACTTCTCGTCACCTGAACTCGAGAATTGGTGGCAGCTTCTCAGGACTCCGGAAAGGAAGATATACGAGCTGACGGACAAGGGCCTGAGACTCTTCATAAACCAGTACACTCTTTCGAACAACTACGCCTCTGCATTCCTTGGCATAAGGCAGAGAGAGAAGTACTTCATCGCAGAGACTGCCTTCGAGTTCTCTCCAGCTTCAGAGAATGAGAATGCCGGCATGATCGTGCTTCTCAATGGGCAGAACAACTACTCGCTGATGAAGAGCACCAGGAATGGACAAGAAAAGCTTATCCTGCGCTTTGCAGACGAAGTCCTCTATGAGGAGCCCTGCCCTGCAGGTGTTCTAAGAGTCAGGCTCTCAGCCTCCACTCTCGATTACTGGTATGAGATAAAAGAGAACGGAAAGTGGCGAGGCTTCGGTCCTGTCCTCGATGGCCATAGGCTTTCAAAGCTGCAGTACGGCTTTACCGGTGTGCTCATAGGACTATTCGGTACCTCCTATGGAAAGGAAAGCTCCTCGTCGGCACTGTACAGATACTTCAGCTATACAGACAGAGAGGAGCTCTGAGGAAAGTGAGGGCAGCAATGCCCTCTTTTTTTACGCCTTCATTCCATGTGCATCGGCAAAGTCCATGACCTTGTCCCAGTCGTACTCGTCGATGTTGTGGAAGCCGGTCTTTATGTGATAACCCTGTCTTCCCTTCTGCAGTGGGTGTTCAGGCTTTGGCCACTTGTCGCTCTCAAGGCCTTCGACTCCATAAAGCTTCCATACCCCGCTTGCAGCCACAGCTCCATCGAACTGGCCCTTCTGATCGGCCCAGTTGTCGAAAGTCCTGCTTGTTGTATAGAGAAGACGTGGTGCTGAAAGTGCAATGAGCATGTGCTGGTCGAATGGGAGTGCATCCTCGTTGTGGCAGTACTGTCTGTAGTTCTTGCAGAACCAGTATGGGAATCTTCCGACTATCTGATCGATTCTCTCTCCTGCAGACTTCCTAGAAAGAGCATCACCGGAGTTGCCTGCACAGCTTGAAAGACCCATTGCAAAGCGCTGATCCTGGGCCATTGTGAGAAGTGCGGTCTTTCCACCTCTGGAGTGGCCTACGATGCACACGTGATTGTTGTCGATAAGTGGGTCCTTCTCGAAGTAGTCCATTATCCTCGAGCATCCCCAGGACCAGGCTGCGATTGCACCCCAGGCGTTGTCGGGTCTATTCTCCCCCTTCAGCTCTGGAAAGAGCTTATGGAAGCAGGTAGAGAAGCCCTCGTCGTAATCTGGAGCGATATCCTGTGGGAAGACAACAGCAGTTGCATAGCCACGGGCGACTATCATCTCGGCCGGCCAGAATGGTGACATGAAGTGCCTGCATGGGTCTCCATTGTCCAGACCTCTGTTCTCTATCATAAGAAAGCAGGGTGCCGGCTTTGCCTCCGTTGCCTCTGCAGGAATGAATATGACAGTATGGAACGAGAAGTGGATTCCCTTCCTTACTGCCTCTATCTCGACAGTCCTTCTGACAGCCTGGCCGGCCATGAAGGTCTCGTCGCACCTTGTATCGGCAAGGCGGTATGTGATCTCTACATCATCCATGTTGGGGATGAAGCCATACTCCTGGTCCCTGAGCATCTGGAGAATCTCAGGTCTTCTCTTCTTCTCCCAGGTCTCTACGTCCTTTACGAAAGTGCCATCCAGGCAGGTAAAGATATCTGGAAGTTCCCTTCCACGGTAATCCGGTGCTAGTTTCTTCATATCAGTTGCTTCCTTTGGCTTTATTGAATTTCTTATCGGTAGGCGCGTAGCCGAACTCCTTCTTGAATACCTGGAAGAAGTAGGCGTAGTCGCTGTAGCCGAGCATAGCTGCTACCTCGTACGCCTTGTTCTGGGGGTTTTCCAAAAGTCTTCTGGCCCTGTTCATCTTCACAAGGGTCACGTAGCTGGAAAAACCGATCCCGACGCTCTTCTTGAATATTCTGCTGACGTAGTTCGGCGTCACACCCTCCCTCTCTGCGATTACAGAGAGAGTTATATCTCTGTGTATATTGGACTCGATATAGGCAATTGCATCCCTGACGATACCCGGGTAGCTCTCAATTTTGCGGTGGATGCGCTCAAGTTCGCTCTCCTCTTCGCCTTCAGTTGAGGAGTCCGATTTCGGAGCAAGCTTCGAGACTACATTTCCAAGAGCCTCCTCGAACTTCTCCTTCGTAATAGGCTTCACAAGGAAGTCGGAGACACCGAGACGGATTGCATTCTTCGCATAGTCGAACTCGCTGTAGCCGGAGATTATTATGAAGGCGGCAGTGCTTCCAAGCTCCCTGAGCTGACCGATGAGCTCAAGACCGTCGTAGCCGGGCATCCTTATATCGGTGACGACTATATCGGGGTTCACCCTTCTTACAAGTTCGAAGCCTGAAACCCCATCGTTGGCAGTTCCGACGACACGGCAGTTAAAGCGGTGCCAGTCGGTTATCTTTATGATGGACTGCACTGCAAGATCGTTGTCGTCTATAAGTACTACCTTCAACTTTGATTTCGTATTCATGACACCTCCTCTATCGTAATCTGGACCTCTGGACCTCTGCCCTTCTCTGACGAGATCTGAATGCGGGCCCTGTTTCCATATTCAAGTCTCAATCGCTCTACGACATTTGGAAGACCTACTCGACCCTTCCTTGTTCCGTGGAGCATGGTCCTGACTTCGGCAAGGCGCTCAGGGCCCATTCCTGCCCCATCGTCCCTTATGACGAACTCCAGGCTGTGCTCCCTTCTTATGCAGCTGACCGATATGGTGCACCTTCCTATCTTCTTCTCGAGTCCGTGGACTATCGAATTCTCAACTAGAGGCTGAAGAAGGAAGGATGGTATCTCCTCTCCAAGTGCCGAGCTGTCGATATCGTACTGGACCGAAAGTCTTCTCGGGTAGATCGAGGTGTAGAGCTCGAGATAGTTCCTGATGAAGGATATCTCGTTGTCTATGGACCACCTCTTTCCCGTGTAGTCCAGTACACCGCGGAAGAAGTCAGCAAGGTGGCAGATCATATCCGCAGTCTGGGCATCGTCGTTCAGAAGTGCCTGACCATTTATCGACTCAAGGACGTTATAGAGAAAGTGCGGATTTATCTGGGACTGGAGGACTGCATACTTTGCCTGTACAAGCTCCAGTTCGATCTGCTGGCGGTCGAAGACGGCCTTCTCGTTCTTGCTTATAAGACTCTCGATTCGCATTGCCATCTCATTGAGATTGGTGGAAATCTCGGCAATCTCCTTCGCCTGGGCCGGAGCATCGTTCCTCTTTGCAAAGTCGCTGTCGCTAATTGCCCTTATGTGGTCAAGGACCAGTTCGATCTGCCTCTGGATATCGTTTAAAAAGAAGGTCTGGAAGAGGAAGATCATGCCAAGGCCGAAGAGAGTTATACCAAGCATGCCATAGAAGGAAAGGTGCATGGCCCTAAGCTGACTGTGTATATCCAGGTCCTGCCTGAGCATAAGGTCATAGTCTCCCAGGGGAGCTGTATCCGATTCGTAGCTCTTGCGTGGATTCCTGGCACCCAGCTCATAGAGAAGAGAGCCATCGTCCGAGAGTATCGAATAGTGGTTTCCAGTCTCCTTCTCAAGGCTTTCGAAGTATCCATCCAGAAGTGCTATATCGATACTTGCAAATATGAAGCCGACAAAGCGGAGGCGCTCGGAGCCGAATATCGCCCTTGCCACATAGAGTCCACCACTTTCTTCATCCCGATGGAACTGGATTCTTCCAGTCGGTCTGTCTGTGTCCTCGTAGATGGAGTTCAGCATATCCAGTATCCTGCTATCCTCGAGGTCTGCGCTGTTCTGCTTGAAGACATCTTTGCCATCCACAATTGCAAACCACTTTACACCGCTCATGAAGGTGTAGTTGGTAGTCATGGCACTTGTGAGATTTATTATGAAGTTCGCATTATCCTGGCGATTCTCGATAAGAGTGCCGTAGCGGCCCATAAGGTCGGGTGCATAGAAGTTCTGTCTCTCGAACTCCCTGATGTATGTGGCTGTGTTCCTGGCTATATCGTTCTTGAGGAGCGCAGCGGAGGTCCTCACCTCCCTTCTGCTTATCGAGAGGTTGAAGACGAAACCGAGGATCAGGACGAAAATGAACAGAGGAAAACCCACAAGAAGCGTCACCTTCATTGTCGTTATCAGTGATAAACGTCGCTCCTTATGGATTCTCATCTTCTCTATCAACCCTTTACACTACCCGAGGTGATACCCTCGATGATGTACTTCTGCAGAGAGAAGTACAGAACGAGGACCGGTATCATGCTTATCATGAAGAGTGCAAATGCAAGTCCAAGTTCGATGTTGTTCTCTCCGAAGAAGAAGTACTGGGTAAGAGGTACTGTTCTTACATTCTTCTTCTGAAGGAAGGTAAGCGAGGTCTGGAAGTCATTCCAGATATTCAGGGCATTGAGGACTACGGAGGTGAAGATGATCGGCTGCATCAGAGGCAGGACTATCTTCAGATAGACCATGTAGATGTTGTAGCCGTCGATCGATGCAGCCTCTTCAAGCTCTCGGGGAACATTCTTTACAAAGCCTGTTACCAGAAGGACAGTGAACGCAATCTGGAAGCTTATCTTTATGAGCATGAAGCCCAGAAGCGAGTTCAGAAGGTGCATGTACTTCATCATTACATACAGAGGTGTCATGATCGACTGGAATGGGATGATCATGGCTCCGAGCAGGATGTAGTAGAGCGTATTGTAGAACCTGTTGTTCTTCCTTGCGATTATGTATGCGGCCATGGAGCAGATCATCGTTATGACAAAGACCGAAATGACCGTCGTAATGGCACTGTTCTTCAGTGCAAGACCGAAGTTGGAGACCCTTACAGCAGTCGTGAAGTTCTCCCAGTGGATCGTCCTTGGGAAGGCAAGACGGTTGGTAACGAGCTCCGGCTTGGATTTGCATGCGTAGATTACTGCAATGTAGAAGGGACTGAAGAGAGTCAGGACGACCAGGAACTTCAGAATGTTCAAAACTACCTTTGAGATTTTCTTCTGTACAGCTGTCATCAGAGTTCTACCTCCCTCTTTCTAAGTGTCCTCGATACCGTTGTTGAGCAGAGGAAGATGAAGAATGTGAAGATGACGGCAATTGCCTGACCATAGCCAGCCTTGTAGTAGATGAAGAGGTTGTTGTAGATCAGCATTGCGACCGTCTCCGAGGCCCTGCCCGGACCTCCGCTGGTTGCGGCCATCGGATAGTCGAAGACCTTCATGCCCCAGGCAAGAAGGAGTGTGATATTCGAGGTGATTGCAGGTCCGATCATAGGGATCGTAATCTGCCTGAACTGCTGGAAGCGGGAGGCACCCTCTATCTGGGCGGCCTCGTAGAAGTCCTTCGAGACACCCTGGATAGCTGCGATGTATACGACCATGCAGTAGCCGGAGTCTCTCCAGATTGCGATTATGGCAAGGCCTACCATTACCCACGTCGATGAGCCGAGTGGACTTGGTATGCCGAAGATATCATAGAAAACATCCTGGTAGACGTATCGCCAGATGTATGCGGAAAGAACGAGTGAAAGACAGTATGGAATGAAGATTATCGTTCTGTAGAGATGCTGTGGAGCCTGCAGGTCCTGTGGATCATGAGGGCAAGTGCAAGGCCAAGGATATTGCTGCCGATAACAGAGAGAACTGTAAAAACGATGGTATTCTTCATACCATTCCAGACACTCTTGTCCTGGAAGAAGCTGATATAGTTCCTGATTCCGACGAAGGTCCTTGTCGGGCTCATTCCATCCCACTTCGTAAAGGACATCGGGAAACCGGAAATGAAGGGATATACGACAAATAGAGCAAAAAGAACTATGGCAGGTAGGACGAATGAGAACTCCTGGATACTTTTTACGGTCTTGGGTTTCATGGCATCTCCTATTTAGATAGAGAAGCCAGTGGCCGGATTTCCAGCCACTGGTCTAATGAAAGCAGGTAAATTACTTTCTGATGTTTGCGATTTCGCTGTCGATCTCGGTAAGGAGCTTGTCGACACTTCTCTCCTCTGCAGAGAGTGCACACCATGCCTGGAGTGTCTGTCTGAATGCAGTTGAGAACTGGGATGTGTAATCTGGTACGTATGCCTTTGCAGCAATCTTGCCAGAGTCGAAGAATGGCTTGATGGACTGGAGAAGCGGGTTTGCACCGTCGAGAGCTACGTTGACGTTGGATGTCATGAGCTTTGCCTTCTGTACCCAAGTGAGGGAAGCTTCGTCGGATGCGAAGTAAGCGAGAAGATCATGGACCTCCTGTGGGTGCTTGGTGTTGGCAGCAACGATGAAGCAGTCATCGATACCGACCCATACCTTGTTCTCTTCAGCATTGTTGGACCATGGCATTGGGAAGAGACCGAACTCGGTGTTAGGAGCTGCAGCTGTTACATCGCCGATCAGCCAACCGCCGTTGATGTACATAGGTCTCTTGCCTGCTGCGAAGTTCTGGATGCCCTGTGGCTGGTCAATAGCTGTGTCGCCTGGATCCTTGTAGGAGAGTAGCTTGTTGTAGATCTCGAAGGCCTCGACCATCATAGGATTCTCTGCAAGCTTCTTGCCGTTGTTCTGGGAGTCCATCCATACATGGGTGTCGCCCTTTGCGATTGCCATTGCTGTGAAGAAAGCGTCGAGCTCATGGAAACAGCCATGGATGAAGTTGAGTGGGTGGATGATAGGAAGAACGCCAGCTGCCTGGAACTTGTCACAAGCTGCGAAGAACTCGTCTCTGGTCTGAGGAACCTCGACACCATACTGCTTGAACATATCCTTGTTGTAGAATACGCCCTTGACCTGTGCGTCGATTGGGAAGCCGTAGATGCCACCGTTGACTGTACACTCCTCCTTGAGAAGGCCGAGTACGTTCTTCATGTAGTCTTCACCGGAGAGGTCCTTGAAGTAGCCACCCTGGATGAACTCTGTCATGTTCTGTGGCTTGCCGAAGAGGAGGTCTGGCATCTCGTCAGCTGCAATGTAGTTCTTGTATGCTGCGATGTACTGTGTGGAGTTGACGACTTCGATGTCGACCTTGACATTAGGATGGGTCTCCTCGAACTTTGCGATCATTGCATCGAGACCATCACGCTTGGTCTGCTCGCCCATGTAGTGAACAAGGCGGAGTGTTACTGGCTTGTCTGCACTTGCAGAAGAACTCTCTGCTGCGCCCTGTGCAAAAAGGGATGTAGCAACGAGAAGTGCAAGAAGAAGAACAACTACTTTTCTCATATAAATTCCTCCAATTAGAATTACCTATTGGAATGTTAAACCGACACTTTTGACCAATGTATTGGATTTTTCTTTCAAAAGATTGTAGAAATTAGAACTTTGCGGATAATTATTCCTTTTCTATGCAAGGAGATTGATATCAATACTTCTTGCACTCCAGAGAAAGACAATCCCTATTTACAGGTATTCAGTCGGTATACTGAAAGTATATGGGAAAGTGGAAAACATGCCTATTGCCTGGACCTATGGTACAGAATCTCCCTACTCCTACTTCAGGCGGATACTGTCCGGATACTTGTTCTTGAACTCGTTCTCGTCGATGTTCTTCCTGATGTAGTCGAGGAACATCTCGGTGACTCGGGACATCGGCCTCTCCTTGTTCCAGGCGAGGAAGTACTCGGCTACGATGCTCGGCTTCTTTATCGGTTTTATGCAGAGCGATGAGTGAGAGATTATATCACTGGCAGATGCAGGATAGATTGCAATCCCTACCCCATGGCTTACAAGCTCGTAGGCCGAGAGCGTATGGGCTATATAGCAGCGTATCTTCGGCTTCTTTCCAGAGAGTGCGAACCAGTCCTCTATCTCCCTGAGTCTCGAGTGCCTGGAGGGGATGATAAGGTCATAGGGTGCGAGCTTCTGGAGTTCTATCTCCTCCCCCTCCTCCAAGGAGAGCGGATGGTCTACCGGCATGATGGCGACCCAGGGCTCCGAGAAGACCTGGTAGATGGAAAGCCCTTCGGGATCGAAGGGAGGAAGGATGACTGCAAGATCGCAAAGGCCTCTCTTTACACGGGAAATGACATCGTCGGTGTTTCCATTCCAGAGGTTGTACTGGACAAAGGGGTGGTCCTTCTTGAAGTCCGAGATCCACTTCGAGAGGAGGAACGGAGCGTGGCCTTCGACATTGGAAAAGTAGATGGTGCCCGAAAGTCCGCTGTCCATCGCTTTCACATCCTCGACCGACCTCTCTGAAAGCTCAAGGATTCTCGTTCCATACTGCCTGAAGAGGACACCGGCCTCGGTAAGTTCAAGGCGGTGTGGCTTTCTTATGAAGAGCTTGGTCCCGAGCTCGTCCTCCAGGTCCTGTATGGTCCTTGAAAGTGGTGGCTGCGCTATGTACAGCTTCTCTGCGGCCCTAGTGAAGTTCATCTCCTCGGCAACTGCCAGGAAGTATCTTATATGTCTCAGTTCCATACCCTTCTCCGTCAATACTTTTTAGGTATTATACTACTATAAAAATAGTATTTCAAATATTGCAGGACCTCCCTTATAGTAAAGGTATCAGAATGAATTACCTCTGATGGAATAGTCGAGATAAACCTGCCATTCGTGAACTGATGGCAGGTTTTTTCTTTTTCAGATAATTTTTTTGTTCATATAGAATTAAAAATTTTTCTATTTGAAATTTATAATACTTTATAGGTATAGCAAACTAATAAAAATAATATTTCAAATATTGTAAAGATGGTCATATAGTGTAATTGAGCAAAGGGAAAGAGACCTGGAGCTCAGAAACTTAAAGGAAAAGGAAGGAGACAGAAAAATGAGGACATTGAGTATTGGCGAATTCCTGGTAGAGCTCTACAGGAGCTACACCACCAGAAGGTAAAGGAGAAGAGACCATGAAGAAGATCGAAGCATTTCTTGAAGCACTCTACAAGAGCTACACCAGAAGATTCTAACTGAAAGGAGAGGACGACAATGAAGAAACTTGAAGCATTCCTAGAAGCACTCTACAAGAGCTACACCAGAAGATTCTAAAGCAGGGAGAAGACAACAATGAAGAAGCTTGAAGCATTCCTAGAAGCACTCTACAAGAGCTATACCAGAAGGTTCTAAGCGGTAAGCGGCATATCAGGGTCCAGCAGGACCACTGAATTCTAAGAAGGAACATTATAAAGGTCTCATTTATGAGCGACAAGGATTGATGCCTGTCATCGAAGATAAGATGGCAGGCTTTTTCTTTGCCCTTTCAACTTCTTTTTTTCCCCCACTCCATAAAAATATCCCTGCCACAAGTGAAGAGACAGGGACAAATGTATTATTTCTGATTCCATCAACCCTTTACAGAACCTGCAGTGAGACCTGCGAAGAAGAAGTCCTGAGCAAAGAAGAAGACAAGGATCAGAGGGATGGATGCGAGAATCGAGGCCGCCATCATATCGTTCCAGTTGATCATCGTATCATCTATCATCAGACCGATACCTGCACTGATCGTCTTCATCGCATCCTTTGTTGTAAGAGTCATTGCGAACTGGAACTCGTTCCAGCTGTTGATGAATGAGTAGATGAAGGTCGATGCAAGTCCTGGAAGAGAGAGAGGAAGTACAATCCTTGAGAAGATGCCCCACCTTCTCAGTCCATCTATCGATGCGGCCTCATCGAGTTCCTTTGGAATGGTCTCGAAGTAGGAGTACATCAGCCAGGTGCACAGAGGAGTCTGGAAGGAGACGTAGACTATTATTATTCCCATGTAGGTGTTGATCAGGTGGTACATCTTCAGGATCCTGAAGAATGGAATCAGCATGATTACCGAAGGGAACATCTGGGTGACAAGGACGAATGCAAGGAAGCCTGCCTTGCCCTTGAAGTTGAAACGGGAGGCCCCGTAGCCTGCTATGGTAGATACTACCATGGTCATTACAGTTGCTCCGATTACCATGATGCAGCTGTTCTTGAAGAAGGTACCTACCGAATAGTTGGTAAGAACATTCTTATAGGCCTCTATACTGAACTGGGTCGGCCAGAGCGATGGCGGATTCCAGAAGGTCTCCGTTGTCACCTTGAAGGAGGTGATTATCATCCAATAGACCGGTACAAGGACTATGAGACAGCCCATCAGCATTATTGCAAGACCAAGTTTTGGTACTCTTTTGCTCTTTAACATACGCTTACTTCCTTACAGCCTTGGCAAATGACTTCTGCAGTGCAGTCATGACGATGATTATGATGAATACGAGTACAGCCCTTGCAGCGGATTCACCATATCTCAGGTACTGGAAACCGACCTTGTAGATGTCGATGGAGACGACTGTAGTCGCATCGACAGGTCCACCATTTGTAAGGTTCCAGATTATCGTGAAGTGCTTGAAGCACCACATGAACTCCAGCATGATCGTTGTGGAGAGGACCGGGAAGATTCCTGGAAGCGTAACATGGGCAAACTGCTGCAGGCCGTTGCAGCCATCGAGATCCGCAGCCTCGTAGAGATCCTTTGGAATCGTGCCGAGGGCGGCAAGCAGCATTATCATCATGAAGGGAAAGCCCTTCCAGATGCTTACTGCAATTACTGCAAGCATTACTGTATGGGTATTGGACAGCCACTCTATGTTGCCGTTCACAAGGTGCAGTGACTTCAGTACATAGTTGAAGAGACCGAAGTTGGCGTCATATAGCCACTTCCACAGAATGCCGATTACTACATCGGGGAAGAACCATGGAAGGACCAGAATAGACCTGAATAGCTTCTTGCAGGGAAGAGTCTCCTTGACAAGAATGTTTGAAAATACTATTGCCAGGATTGTTCTTCCGGCAACAGAGATAATGGCGAAGAAGAGTGTTCGCCACAGCGATGCATAGAATGAGGGATCAGAGAGTATCTTCTTATACCACTTGAGGTTGACGACCTTGAACTTGTTGACAAGGTTCGTATCGAAGAAGCTGATCACAATGCCGTATACCATCGGGTAGACGACCATGAGAAGGAGTACGATAAGGGCCGGACCGCAGAATAGGTATCCCTGCCAGTTCTGCTGAAGCTTGTTTGTTGGCCTCAGGCTTCTAACACTCATACTCATTCCTCCTTGTTTGATTTGTTTGAATCCTTTCTCGTGATATCGGAACAGGGATTCACACTGCCCCGAGTCCTGAGCTATTCAGCAAAAAAGGCGCACTGTCGAGCTTTGCCGGCAATGCGCCAATTATCAGTCAGCTATTACTGGTTGTCCTTGAGAATCTTCTTGATGGTCTCGGCGCATGCCTTTACTTCAGCTGCTACATCGAGCTTTCCATCTGTATCGAGCAGAAGCTTCTGGTATGTCTTGCCCAGTTCGTTCCTGACCTCCTTGTAGAAGCCTACATCTGGTACGAGCTCGGAGTGCTGGAGACCTGCGACGAAGCCCTTCATAAGGTCTGATCTAAGGTACTCGGATTCGTTGAGAGCGTCGTTTGTGCATGGAATTCTACCAGTTGTCTCTACCCATTCGATCTGGCGGTTCTTCTCGTTGATGAAGACCATGAGCTCGACAGCTGCCTTCTTGTGGGACTCTGGAGCAGCATCGTTGATGGACCAGCCGATGTAGCCTGCTGGTGTGTATCTGGTGACACCTTCCGGCATCTCGACAGATGCGACCTTGCCCTTCAGCTCAGGATTGGCATTGAAGACCTTTCCGATTGTGTTGGAGCCGCCGATGAGCATACCGATCTGCTCCTGGGCAAAGAGGTTGACGTTCTGGTTGAAGGAGTTCTCGATTGCTCCTGGAGGAACGACGCCATACTTGTTCTTGAGGTCTGCGAAGTACTGGAATGCCTTGATGGAAGCGTCGTTGCCGACTTCAGTCTGCCATACGCCCTTCTCGTCCTGGTACATCTCTCTTGCACCCATGCTTCTCATGATCATGATGAATCTGGTCCTTGCAGAGTCATCATTGGTGCCCATCATACCAAAGCCATATCTGTTGGCCTCTGGCTTGTTGATCTTGATTGCGGCCTGGAGCATATCGTCGAGGGTCTTGGGCTCCTCGATTCCTGCTTCCTTGAACCAGTCGGCGCGGTAGATGAGGGAGTTTGGAGAGGAGTACCATGGATACTGGTAGAGCTTTCCATCGGTGGTACAGCCCTTTCTTACACCTGGGTCGATGTTGTCGAGCTGCTCCTTAGTGAGGTATGGGGTGATGTCGCCCATGACACCCATTTCGAGGAGAGAACCGTACCAGGTCTCCGAGTTGCAGAAGAGATCCGGAGTCTCACCAGCTGCGATGAGTGTAGTAAGCTTCTGCAGTCCCTGATTGTTTGGAACGCCCTGGATTTCGAGCTTGATATTCGGATGAGCAGCCTCGAACTCCTGGAAATATCTGGTTGCGAGTGGGCCTTCTGGATTCTGGGTCGTGGCAGAAGTGAAGACTGTAAGGGTGATTGGCTCATCGGATGCTGGAGCTGCAGCACTGCTTTCCTGTGCGCCATTTGCGAAAACAGAGGCTACAAGAGCTACGCAGAGCATTGTAGCGAGAAATGCTTTCTTCATGTTGTTCTCCTTTTTTTCGTGCACGAGCACGGTAATTGTGTAATATAGATTAAATCCACTTTCGTGAGCTGTCAAACTCTTTTTGAAAATGTTTTCACATCCTAAGGATTTTCAAATGGGCATTTGATTTTTCTGTTTGATAATTTGATAAAAAGAATAGAACTCCCCTTTCGGGGAGCATGAAATCAAAATGCGTAGGACTGCCTGTACATGTACTCTTCCTTCTCGATCTCATTCCAGTCAGGCTCAAGGCCAAGACCGGGACGATCCTCAAGATACAGATAGCCGTCTCTGTATGGCAGATCGTTCCTGAAGAAGCGCTTCATCAGATCGAAGTTCTCGATCGAGAACTCCTGGCAGAAGAAGTTCGGAGCTGAAGCATCGACCATGAGCGTTGCCATCGTGCCAACAGGGCCACCACTGTTGTGCGGAGCGAATCTCAGTCCATACGTATCGGCAGCTGCGGCCATCTTCGTCAGCTCGAGGATTCCGAGACAGTGCGTGACATCGGGCTGCACTATCGAATAGAAGCCCTCCTCATTCAGAGCGCGATGCTGGAAGCGCGTGAAGTACCTTTCACCTGCTGCAATCGCGACAGGTGACTGCATGCAGAGCTTCCTGTAGCCAGCAAAGTTGTCGGGATGCATCGGCTCCTCGATGAAGCCCGGATCGTACTTTTCGCACTTTCTTGCATATCTCAGTGCACCATCGTAGCTGAGGGATCCGTGCAGCTCCAGGAAGAGCTCCACATCTGGCCCGACAGCCTCTCTTACAGCCCTGAGGTTCTCGATGCCGAGATCGACCCTCTTCCTTTCGCTTACAGAACCATCCTTTGGCACAAGCTTGAAGGGATCCCACTTCATGGCCCTGAAGCCCAGGTCATCCACAACATGTCTCGCAGCCTTCTGATAGTCGTCAAGACTCTGGCACTCCATGAACCAGGTGTTGGCGTAGGCTGGCACCCTCTCATACAGCTTTCCACCCAGCATCTTGAAGACTGGGATGCCGAGCTTCTTTCCTATGATATCCCACATTGCAATCTCGACTGCGGCTATTGCTGTATTGAAAACTACACCATTTCTCCAGGCATCGCGAATGAAGGATGCGTTGATGAAGGCCTCGATATCGAAGGGATCGCGACCAACGACCAGAGGCTTCATATGCTCGAGGATGGCTGCCTTTACAGGCATCTCCTTGCTTCTGAGAGAGGCCTCTCCGATTCCTGTGATTCCCTCGTCGGTCTCGACCTTCACGAATACTATGTTTCGCCATACCGAATAGTGCATGTAGACCTTGATGTCGGTAATCTTCATTCATCTCTCCTTTTTCTGCCCATAGTAGGCATCCTTTCCATGCTTTCTGTAGTAGTGCTTGTCCAGGATGCTCTTCGATGCAGGTCTGATTCCCGGGTTAATAAGCTCGGTGCGGAAGGCCATCTCTGCGACCTCTTCGAGGACTACTGCGTTGTACACTGCCTGGAAGGGGTCCTTTCCCCAGGTGAAGGGACCGTGAGATGCGCAGAGAACACCAGGTATGGCCATAGGATCCTTGCCCCTGAAGGCCTCGATTATTGCCATTCCGGTGTTCTTCTCATACGCTTCGTTGATCTCGTCGAAGGTAAGGTCCCTTGTACATGGAATCTCTCCATAGTAGTAGTCTGCATGGGTCGTGCCATAGAATGGGATGGACCTCTTGGCCTGTGCCCAGGCTGCAGCTGCCCTTGAGTGGGTATGGACTATTCCACCGATGTTCTCGAAGGCCCTGTAGAGTTCGATGTGGGTCGGAGTATCGCTCGAGGGTCTGAGATCTCCCTCGACTACATTTCCGTCCATATCCACGACTACCATATCCTCGGCCTTCATGGTCTCGTAATCTACACCGGAGGGCTTTATCACCATAAGGCCGCTCTCTCGGTCTATTCCGGAGACATTTCCCCAGGTGAATACGACAAGGCCATGCCTTGGAAGGTCAAGATTGGCCTTGAATACTCTTTCCTTCAGTTCTTCCAGCATCAGAACACCTCGATTGCCTTTCTTTCAAGGATGAAGGCCTTCCTGTAGCTGTCGAGATATCGTGTAAAGCCGTCGATATCGTCCCTGTCCGCCATCACGGTCTCCGTTCTGGCATCCCTGAATACCCTTGTATCGAGATAGTCCTCAAGGGACTGCTTTCCATCATTCCACACAAGATAGCTTGCAAGCAGAGCCATGCCGTAGGGGCCTCCCTCACCTGCTGTCTCCATGACCGATACAGGAGTACTGGTCGCAGCAGAAAGAAGTCTTGCTCCAACGCCCTTTGTCTTGAAGAGACCACCGTGGCCGTAGAGCCTGTCTATCTCGACCTTCTCTGTTTCTATCAGGATATCCATTCCTATCTTGAGTGTGGAAAGGGATGAGAGGATGAGGTTCCTGGCGAAGTTTGCAAGCGTGATCTGGCTGTCCGGCTTCCTTACAAAGACAGGTCTTCCTTCATCGATATCGGTGACGCCCTCTCCGGATATATAATTATAGGATAGGAGACCACCACAATCTGCATCCCCCTTGAGGGCACTTTCGAAGACGATAGTATACAGCTTGCCCTTGTCGATCTGACAGCCAGCTGCCTTGAGTACATCATCGAAGAGATCTACCCAGGCGTTTATATCGCTTGTGCAGTTGTTGCAGTGGACCATCGCGACCGGCTTTCCTGCAGGGGTCGTCACCATATCTATCTCCCTGTGCACTCCAAGTGCATGGTCGACGACGACCATTGCAAAGTCGGAGGTACCTGCCGATACGTTGCCGGTCCTCACTCTGACCGAATTGGTCGCAGCCATGCCGGTTCCGGCATCGCCCTCTGGTGGAGCAAATGGAATGCCTGCTTCAAGGTCTCCCTCCGGATCGAGAAGAGCAGCGCCCTCCGCTGTCAGGCATCCTGCACTCTCTCCGGCGACAAGCACCTTCGGAAGGATATCTCTTATCTTCCACGAGATTCCCTTTTCAGAGAGGAAGGTGTCGAACTTGTCCAGCATGGTGCTGTCATAGTCGGGATAGGAGTCGGCTATCGGGAACATGCCGGAGGCCTCTCCGATTCCAAGCACCTTCTCTCCTGTGAGCACATAGTGGATGTAGCCTGCAAGGGTTGTGAAGAAGGCGACCTTTCCTACGCTCTTCTCCTCATTCATTACTGCCTGGCAGATGTGGGCGACAGACCACCTTTGAGGGATATTGAAGCCGAAAAGGTCTGTGAGATAGGCAGCTGCAGGCCCTGTTATCGTATTTCTCCAGGTCCTGAATCTCTCAAGAAGATTCATTTCGCTGTCGAATGGAAGATAGCCGTGCATCATTCCAGATATTCCAATGGAGTCGGTCCCCTTGAGGACCTTGCCTGTTCTCTTCCTGTAATCTTCCTTGAGGTTCCTATAGCAGACCTGAAGGCCTTTTATGATCTCATCCTGGTCATATGTCCAGATTCCGTCAACGAGATGGTTCTCCCATTCGAAGCTGCCAGAGGCTATGCTCTGATAGTTTCTGTCTATGAGGACCGACTTGATACGGGTGGAGCCGAACTCCAGCCCAATTGCTGTTCCATAATTCATAGTATGGATTCTACCACAGATAAAATGAAATTGTTCATAAAAGAGAAAAGAGCCTCTGTTCAAGAAGCTCTTTTCAAGTCGGGATGAATGGACTCGAACCATCGATATTCTGCTCCCAAAGCAGACGCCATAGCCGCTAGGCGACATCCCGTAACGGTTTATGAGTATGGTCCAACTTCAAAAAAGTGTCAAGCATTTGGAAGTGGTATTTCTTCCATGAAAAGCTGTTTCTCCTCATTTTCGGCAAGTTCCCTGAAATGGCCCCTTTCCAGGGAGCCGAGAGAAAGGTCCCCCTCCATGAGCCTTTCAAGATATGTGACGAAGAGCTTCCTCGAGGCCATCATCCTCCTGACCTGGTGGTACCTGCCCTCCCGGACCGTCACAAGGCAGCCATCCCTGAAGCGAGAAATTTCCGAAGGAAGGCACCTTGTTCCATCCTTCAGCACAATCCCCTCCCTGAAGGCCTCTATATCAGCCTCGGTCAGTTCTCCATCATACTTGGCATAGTAGACCTTCCTTATACCTCTTTTCGGAGAGATCAGACGGTGCGCAAGATCTCCATCGTTCGTCATGACAAGCAGACCCTCTGTCTCCTTGTCCAGTCGACCTACAGGGAAAAGCCCCATCATCCTGTACTCTTCTGGAATGAGCTCCATGATAGTCCTGTCCCTGGGGTCCGAAGTGCTTGTCACATACCCTGATGGCTTGTTGAGAAGTGCGACGATGCGTCTCTTCACGACCACTCTCTTCCTGTCTATCTCTATTACAGCACTGCTGTCGACCTTCATGTCGGCGCTTGATGCAGGTCTTCCATCCACCCAGATCCTTCTCATGCGGATGTAATTCCTGCACTCCCTTCTGGAAAGAAGGCCACTCTCGCTGATCACCTTGTCAAGCCTGTCCATACCTGAAGGATAACCGATAAACGGTTCTTGCTTAAGCACAGAACACACAGATAGCCGTAAAATCCATATCAGGGGCATGCAATCAGGATTCTCAAAAGAGGTTCCAGATATCCGCATCTATCCTTCATGCTGAGGACGGACCGACTTCTGAACCTATCTGGATTGGAGACATTCGAGTTATGGAAAGGAGTAGAACTCATCCTCTGGATCTGGAAGATAGCACATTTCAGGATGCATTTTATCCTGTTCCCTTTCTTGAATGGACATACGATCCTGCCCCTGATTCCCAGGTAGTTGCTAAATCGCACAGGAGTTGAGGAAGATCGATTTTATGCTTTTGAATACTCCTTATTTCCAATATATTAGTGATATGAGGGCAAGATGGGCGACCATTTCCATTTTTCTGCTTCTGGTCTCCTTCACTCTTTCTGCAAGGAGCATGGACAGGTACGCCATTACAGTCCACGATACTGTTGCCGACTCGCTTGCGATCTGGGATGAGAAGGCACTGGGCTTCGACAGCACAGTTTTCGGATGGATACAGAGAAAGAACCATCAGGAGGGCTTCATGCTGCGCTTCGGCATGCAGGCTCCCCGAGAGACGATAAACTCCCTTATTACAACGAATGGACTGACCTACGCACTTGAGCAGAGAAGGAAGAAGGACAGCAGTGAGGACGAAAGGGACTGGACCTTCAGCAGGAGATTCAGGTTCGTCTCTCTGCTGGGTCCTGCGATGAGCTTTCCTGTAAGCGACGAGCTGAACCTCTACATAGGGCTCGGACCCCGCTTTTCAATAGACCTCCACGAATCGGGAAACCTTACGATGAGAACATCGACGAAGTACAGCCATGTAGATATCGCACTCGATTTCGAGGCGGGCGCCTCCTTCCACCTTCCGGACAATCTGACAGCGAACGTCGGTCTCTATGGCATGTACGATGTCTGCAGCTTCATCAGGACAGAGGTCGAGAAGGATGGTAAGAAGGATGCCTCCCTTTCTGAGCTGAAGCTCAACAAGCGGCTCTACCATCTGAAGGCGTACGGATACATAATCATGAGCCACAGATTCGATTTCAGGGGCAGAAAATAAAAAAAGCAGGAATCTCTTCCTGCTCTACGCCCTATAAGACTCGAACTTATTACCTACTGCTTAGAAGGCAGTTGCTCTATCCAGATGAGCTAAGGGCGCATCTAAATCTGCATGCAAGGAAGTTTATAAACCATTAAGGATAATTGTTCAAGTGGAATGGGAATTATTTTGAAGCGGAAAGCCGAAAAAAAGCAGCTGCACGAGGGCAACTGCTTGAATTTTCCTCATTACAGAGAATTACCTTATCCTTGCAACTCCGCTTCTGACTGCAGCCTCGGCCACTGCCTTTGCCACTGTCTTTCCGACTCTTGGATCGAAGGCCTTCGGAATGATGTAATCGGCTGAGAGCTCATCATCGCCTACAAGAGAAGCAAGCGCTTCGGCAGCTGCCATCTTCATCTCCTCGTTGATATCACTGGCCCTGACATCGAAGGCACCACGGAAGATGCCTGGGAAAGCAAGTACGTTGTTTATCTGGTTGGGATAGTCGCTCCTTCCTGTGCTTATTACCCTGGCTCCACCAGCCTTGGCATCCTCTGGGAAGATTTCCGGAGTAGGATTTGCACAGGCGAAGATTATCGCATCCCTGTTCATTGTCCTTACCATTTCGGTCGTGACTGTTCCTGGAGCAGAGACACCGATGAAGACATCGGCACCTACGAGAAGATCTGCAAGGGAGCCGGCCTTTCTTGAGAGGTTGGTGACCTCTGCCATCTCCTCCTTGATCCAGTTGAGTCCCTCTCTGCCCTTGTAGATGGCACCCTTCCTGTCGCACATCGTGATGTCCTTGAAGCCTGCAGAGAGCAGGAGCTTCACGATTGCGATTGCTGCAGCACCGGCACCGGAGGTGACGATCCTGACCTCCTCTTTCTTCTTGCCAACGACCTTGAGTGCGTTGGTAAGACCTGCAAGTGTGATCACAGCAGTTCCATGCTGGTCATCATGGAAGATTGGGATATCGCACTTTTCCTTGAGCTTTCTCTCGATCTCGAAGCACCTTGGAGCTGCGATATCCTCCAGGTTGATGCCTCCGAAGGAGCCGGAGATGTTGTATACGGTCTCTACGAACTCGTCCACATCCTTGGTCTTCACGCAGAGAGGAAATGCATCCACATCGCCGAAGGACTTGAAGAGAACGCACTTTCCCTCCATGACAGGCATGCCGGCCTCTGGGCCGATATCTCCAAGGCCAAGTACTGCAGAACCATCTGTGATGACAGCGCACATATTGCTTCTTCTTGTGAGCTCGTAGCTCTTGTCGATATCCTTCTGAATCTCCAGACAGGGCTGTGCTACACCTGGTGTGTATGCCAGGGAAAGGTCATCCTTGCTCTGCACAGGCACTCTCGAAACAACTTCGATCTTGCCCTTCCATTCACCATGAAGTCTCAGTGACTCCTTTGCATAATCCATATGCGCCTCCAAATTATCTTTTCATGCCTATGATAATCAAAATCCGAGTTTGTGAACTAGCCATTTGGGACCTCGTCTGTCAAATACTGAAACAATTTAGGACGAATCGGCACAAAGTGATCATCAATGGAGCTGGATAGCGCTGTCGATTGCGGTGGATGTTCAAGGCCAGGAGTTCACCCTGCCACCTTCAATCGAAAGAGAAGCCACCACATCTCTGTGATGGCTTCAGCACACATATAAAGGAAACTTCCTCCTACTTGATTCTCGGTCTTGCAGCCTCGAGCAGCTCTGTAAGCTTTCCAGCTGGATCCTTGAACTTTGCAAGGAAGATCATTGCTGCAATTACGTATGGCTTGTAGCTTGCCTGCTTGTAGAGCGGTACGAGATAGCGGTCGAAGACCGACTGGTCGACCTCGCCCTCCTTGCAGGAAAGACCTGTGATATCGGCTGGCAGGCAGTGCATGTAGAGTGCCTTTCCATCCTTTGTGGTCTTCATGAGCTCCTCGGTACAGGTCCAGTTCTTGAACTTCGCATTGTTTTCAAGACATCTCTTCTCGAGATCCTTGAGTTCATCGAACTTTCCTTCCTCGACGAGCTTCGTTCTCTCTTCCATTACTGCAAATGGAGCCCAGGACTTCGGATAAACGATATCTGCATCCTTGAAGGCCTCTTCCATTGTAGCGACCTTTCTGTAGGAGCCACCGGACTTCTCGGCATTCTTCTTTGCAATCTCCTCTACTTCGCCCATGACATCGTAGCCCTCTGGGTGTGCAAGAACGACATCCATGCCGAATCTTGTGAAGAGGCCGATGACACCCTGTGGAACCGAAAGCGGCTTTCCATAGGATGGAGAGTATGCCCAGGTCATTGCGACCTTCTTGCCCTTGAGATTCTCGACTCCACCGAAGTAGTTGATGAGGTGCAGGAAGTCTGCCATCGTCTGTGTCGGATGGTCGATATCGCACTGCAGGTTCACAAGGGTCGGTCTCTGCTCGAGAACTCCGTCGTTGTACCCCTCCTGGACTGCCTCGGAGACGGTCTTCATATAGGTGTGGCCCTTTCCGATGTACATATCGTCCCTGATGCCGATGACATCTGCCATGAAGGAGACCATGTTCGCAGTCTCTCTGACAGTCTCGCCATGTGCGATCTGGGATACCTTCTCATCGAGATCCTGGACCTCGAGTCCGAGGAGGTTGCAGGCAGATGCGAAAGAGAAGCGGGTCCTGGTCGAATTGTCCCTGAATACAGAGATTCCGAGACCAGAATCGAACACCTTGACAGAGATGTTGTTCTCTCTCATTGCCCTGAGAATCTCGGCAACCTCGAAGACTGCTGAAATTTCATCATCGCTCTCCTTCCAGGTATGGAAGAAGTCATTGAGATACATGTTTTCGGTCCTGAGACCCTTCAGGGTCTTTATCATTGCCTGCATTTCGGCCTTTGTTTTCTTCATTCTCTCACTCCTTGGCAAAAGTACGTTTGCCTGCAATTTCACTCTAGCACGAGTATTGCAGGTTTACAAGTCAAAAATGTTGCGATTTGTTGCAGAGAAGAGATACAGAAAATTTGATTATTGCCCAATTTTGGGCCATTATATCTGTATCCGGATATCGAAGAGAGGTGAAAATGGACTATAGAGGCTACTTCAGACAGGAGCTCGAGGCTCTTGAGAACGGGACCATCGAGAGAGTCACTGTGATCAGGGGAGAGAATACAGGACTTGAGATTCTCTCGGACGGAGAGAACATAATAGCCACGAACCGCCCTCCTCTCTGCGATGACTTCTCTTCCACGATTTCGGAGACGATACAGGCAACGCCGCACATTGTAATGTTCGGCTCGGGCCACATTGCAAAGGCGCTCTATGATCTTTGCTGTCTGCAGGGTCTTCCGACGACAGTCATAGACCCAAGGCCGGAGATGAACAGCAGTGAGCGCTTTCCGAAGGCCAGCAGATACATCACGGAGTATGATTGCGTACCAGATGAGATATCGAGGATATTCAACCCCTACTTCTGCATCTTCACTCACGCACATCTGAAGGACCTCGAGGCTCTGGAGTATCTGCTAGAGAACCGGCCTGCTGCCCCATACATCGGGATGATCGGCTCGAAGAACAAGATAGAGCAGGTATACTCCAAGGCAGAGGAGCACGGCTTTGAAAGAGAGGAGCTCGAGAGGGTCCATGCACCAATAGGTCTTGAAATAGGCGGTGATACTCCACAGGAGATCGCAATCTCGATCATGGCAGAGATAATCAGCACCTACTCGAGAAGAAGACATGTGCATACTATCGACATTCCATTCCTCGAGAAGCTGACAGAGCAAAGAGAGGGTGTTCTCCTGAGGATAGTATCGAAGTCGGGCTCCGGTCCAAGGGCTGTCGGTACGATGATGCTCGTAACGCAGGATGGCCATGAGGGTACAATCGGCGGAGGAGAACTGGAATTGAAGGTCATAGAGGATGCAAGGAGTCTGGAAAGGGAGACAGAGATCCGCCACTATGGGCTCGACAGTGAGGATCTCAAAATGGCCTGTGGAGGAGAGGTGGACATTCTCTTCCAGAAGCTCGACTGAAAGAATTGGACTACCATCAAAGGTAGTCCAATCTATTCTCTACTCCAGCTTTCCAAGTGCCCTCAGCAGCTTCTCTGGGCTCATCGGCCAGCTTGTAAGCCACACCCCGCAGGCATCGTGGATTGCAATGCCTATTGCAGGCGCAGCTCCATTGCAGGCTATCTCGGAGATCGACTTCGCACCGTAAGGACCATACTTGTCATCAACATCCACAAGCACTGCCCTGAAGTCCTCCGGAGCCTCTGTTATCATAGGTGTTCCATAGTCGGTCAGGTTGGCGTTGATGCACACTCCATTCCTGTCGAGCTTCATATCCTCGTAGAGCGAGTGTCCGATCGACTTCATCGCAGCACCGTACATCTGGCAGAGTGCTATCTCCGGATTGATCGGGGTTCCTGCATCCTGAAGTGCGTAGAACTTCTGCACCTTTATCTCACCGGTTCTCGTATTCACAGCGACCTGTGCAAAGTGCGCACCGTATGGAACCGAGGAGGCCTTGGTCACAAAGGAGCCGTGCGCAATGCACTGTCCCCTGCCTTCTCCGCTTATTGCGGTATGCGAAAGCTCTGCATATGCAAGGACCCTTCCACTTCTCCTGGAGAAGACCTCGCCCGGATACCTCAGCTCAAGATCCGAAGCACTCTCGTCCAGCTGGAGTGCGGCCTCTTCGAGGATGAGCTTTCTAAGCTTCTTTGCAGCATCCAGGGAGGCATTTCCACTGAAGAAGGTACCAGAGGAGGCGTAGGAGCCGGTATCGAAGGCGCAGGAGTCCGTGTCGCCGGAGACGACAGTTATCCTGTCCATCGGCAGCTTCAGCACCTCGGCACAGATCTTTGCCGAGACAGTATCCAGTCCTGTACCGATATCGGCACCACCACTGTTGAGGATGACAGTTCCATCGGTCTCGAGCTTGCAGATGGCCTCAGCGTGGTCAAGCCCGGGAAGTCCAGAGCCCTGCATGATCATGGCAAAGCCCTTTCCTATCTTCCAGTCGGGGTCCTTAGAGACCTCTCTCTTTCCCCACTCGATCATCCTGCAGCCCTCTTCTATGGCCCTGTCAAGGCCACAGGAGCCGACCGGAACGATGTTTCCCGCCCTGCCTTCGCCAAGGCCGGCAAGGATATCGAGGCGGTAGCCCTCGTAGACATGGTTCTTCTCTACAAGCGTCCTGTAGTCTACGCCCAGCTTCTCTGCAAGCTGTGCCATGACCATCATGAGACCATATGTACCCTTGGGCGTTCCGTAACCCTGATATGCTCCTGCAGGAGGAGTGTTCGTGTAGTAGATCTCGAGATCGTACTTCATGTTCTCGACTGCAAAGAGCGGAAGAGTCTTCGAGCAGGAGTTCATTGGAACAGTGAGACAGTGGTTGCCATATGGTCCGGTGTTGGCCTTTACTTCCATGTAGATGGCAGTTATCCTTCCATCCCTGTTTCCACCCATCTTGACGTAGACCCTCATCGGATGGCGGGTCGAGTTGGCGATGAACTCCTCTTTTCTTGTGTTCCTGTAGTAGACCGGCTTTCCAGTGATCCAGGTCGCATATGCAGTGACATCCTCGACAAGGATATCCTGCTTGGAGCCGTAGCCTCCTCCGACCCTCTCCTTTATGACATGGATGCGGTTCTCTGGAATCTGGCACACCCAGCCGACAATCCTTCTGACATGGTATGGAACCTGTGTAGAGGCGTGGACGACGAGTCTTCCACCTTCGATGTGGCAGTAGCAGACGTGCGGCTCGAGCGGTGCATGCTGTATCTGGCTGGTCTGGTATGTCCCCTCCACGACTGCATCACAGCTTTCGAAGGCCTTATCGACATCCCCTATCTCGCCTCTGTTGGAAGCTGCAAGATTGCGGTGCGCATCTGCTCTGAGCGGGAACTGGTAGACGACCTTTCCCTCCCGTGGATCTCCTGAATGGCTGTTGTACTCCTCAAGGTCTGCAGGAGCACCGCTTCTGTACTCTACAGGCCCATTGTGCACGATAGGTGCACCCTTTTCCATCGCCTCCTCGACTGTGAAGACAGCCTCTGTCGGCTCGTACTCGACCTTGATGAGAGAAGCGGCCTTCAGTGCTATCTCCTCGCTTCTCGCAACTATACCGGCGACCCTGTCGCCTACATGGCGGACCTTCAAGTTGAAGAGCCTCCTGTCGTGGGGACTCGGCTCAGGATTTCCCTGGCCTGCGGACATGTAGTAGACATCCGGGCAGTTGAATGCTGTGATTATGGCCGCAACACCATCGAGCTTCTCGGCCTCGCTGGTATCGATCGACCTGATATAGGCAGATGCGAATGGGGACCTGAGTATGTGGAGTGTGTAGGCATCGGAGGGGACCTTGTCCTCTACGAAGACCCTCTCTCCCGATACAAGAGAGGCTCCATCTATCTTGTCGAAGGGCTTTCCAACGATATCGAGCCGTGGACGGAAGGAGGGTGCTATCTGTGAGCGGTACTCACCATAGTCCCTCAGCTCTGTTGCGAGCTTGACTGCAAGGTAGTAGTGCTCATAGCCTGCATCCCTGATGAAGATTCCTGAGAGCACATCCCTGATCTCCTCTCTCGTCGGGTAGGGAGTTCTTTCAAGGAGCCATGTAAGGATGAGGGCGGCTGCAGGTGCATTGTAGGCACTCTGCACGACACCAGCGCTTACCATGGCCTTCTGGACGCAGTTGAGCTCGCGTCCAGAAAGCAGCGATTCTGCTGTCCTTATCTCGGCACCCTCTGCCTGATAGAAGAGTATGAGGTTCGAGTATCTCAGCCTTCCATTGAATATTATCGTATCCGAGCCGGCAAAGCCCTCTCTGTCGTCACTGTCCCTGACGCTTGAGAAGCCTGCCCTGTAGAGAACATCGCGAAGTCTGGCCGTCTCATCTGCGACCAGGGTCATATTCTCACCGTTGATTCTGCAGACAATCCTCATAGTGCCTCCTCCAGCTCGAAGACGGTCCTGGCAAGGTATCTCTTGTACTCTGCACTGCCTTCGACTGTATCCCTGTACTCTGCCCTCTTCCAGATATCTGGAGAGGCGCCGCATACGAGAGGAGAACCCTTGACCGAGAGCGCATAGCGGTCTTTGACTCTTGCTGCGATCAGAGCAGCATGGGCACTTGCAGTGATGCCGAAGCGGCGGACATAGCCAGTGCAATGTGGATCGACGATGAAGTATTCGATCACTCTTCTGCAGCCCGTATTGAAGTATTCACTGACAGCCTTCAGCTCCTTTCCATGGGGAGTTGTCGACATGAAGTGGACATTTGCGGCAGAGAGTGCGGCAGCAAGGTAGCTGTCATCTCTTCTGGCCGCGATGTTTCCACCGATAGTGGCCGCATTCCTCTTCTCGAATGAGGCACAGAAGCGGCAGGCACTCTTGAGATACTCGGGAACGAGTGGAGAGTCGATCAGATCCTGGAGCGCTGCAAGTGCACCAATGCGGATCAGACCATCCTCCATCACCTCGATTTCGGCAGGTACAAGACCATTGATATCTATCAGCTCGGTCGTCTCCTTCAGAGGGCCTCCGAGTCTCAGGACCTCGGTGCCCCCTGCAAGGTAGAGGGAATCATCGAGTTCCTTTCTCAGTTTGACTGCATCGAGAGCAGATACCGGATGATGTATGACCATCTCATCTATCTCCTTTATTCTATGATTCCAGCTTCAGGAGCCTTTGCACACTCCTCAAGGAAGTGTCCGAGCATTCTCCTTGTTGCAGAGCGTCTGTACTCCGGCATCGCATGAGGTGATATGATGCTGTTCCAGCCATCGAGCACAGAGTCGATCAGGTCAGGAAGCTCCTTTAGAGACTTTCCGATTATGATATTCTCGACATCCCTGCTTCTTCTTACCTTCGGTCCTGCAGCTCCCGAGGAGGCCCTGAAGTCCCTGATGATGCCATCCTCGACCTTCATCAGAGCCGAAAGCGAGAGCTTGCTTATGGCATTTGCCTTCCTGGTGCCGATCTTCCTGTAGTAGCAGTAGGTGTAATCCGGCCTAGGAATCTTGACTGCGACTATCAGCTCATCGTCCCTGAGATAGTTCTTCTTTGCTCCGATGATGAAGTCATCGACCTTCATCTCCCTCTTTCCTGTCGAGCTCTGGAGCACGACTCTGGCATCGAGGAGAATCAGCGGCTGGGGAAGATCTCCCTTCGGAGAGGAGTTTCCGATGTTTCCTCCGATAGTTGCAGTGTTCCTCAGTGAGACTGCTCCCATGAGAGAGGCGGCCTTGCGGACAAGGTATGGGACTCTCTCGTCAGCTGCTATCTCACTGCTTGTCGAAAGTGCACCTATCACAACAGTGCCATCCCTCTGTACACTTATGCCCTTGAGCTCATAGAGCTGCGAAATAAGGAGGATCGGGAATGGGAATACTGGTGTGATTCCTACGCCTCTCTTGTATGCGACCATAAGATCGGAGCCACCTGCAAGCGGTCTTGCACCTGTGTTCTTCCTGATATCGAGCGCCTCCTCGAGCGAGGCTGGAATGTAGCATTCGTTCACCATAGACCCTCCCCCTTCCTGCTTGCCAGGAGAATGGAATCGACTATCAGGTCGTAGCCGGTACAGCGGCAGATGTTGCCGCTGATGGCAAGTCTGACATCGGCTTCGCTTGGATGCGGATTTCTGAGAAGCAGTGCCTGTGCGGCCATCACCATGCCGGGGATGCAGAAGCCGCACTGTACAGCTCCACCCTCTGCAAAGGCCTCGATTATGCATCTTCCCTGCTCTGTATCCCTGAGCCCTTCGATGGTGACGATCTCATCACCGCTGATCGCACCTACCGGGATTATGCAGGAGGTGACAAGTCTGCCATTCTTGAGTACGGAGCAGGCTCCGCACTCTCCCTCTCCACAGCCCTCCTTGGTGCCTGTAAGCTGGAAGCCCTCGCGCAGGACATCCACAAGTCTCTTAAGTGGATCGCCATCGAAGGCGACTCTTTTTCCATTCAAGGTAAAATATATCTTGCTCATCTTCTGTCAATGACCCCCTGGAGATCCTCCGGTGGCATCGGAATCGAGAATGTATCCCTTCCGATCGCCCTTTCAACTGCACCCATGTAGGCGGCATCTGCTCCGTTGAATACCAATTCGCCCATGCCCTTTGCACCATTCGGTCCCCATGGATATGGATTATCGACAAGGAACCACTCCTGTCGTGGGAAGTCCATACTGGTAGGGATTATGTAGTCGGACATGCTCGTCTGCCTGAAGCGGCCATTTCTCGACTCCATCTTCTCCATGGCAGCATAGCCGAGCGACTGGATTATTCCTCCATTGACCTGTCCGTGGACGATGAGCCTGTCGATAGGTCTTCCGATATCGTGGCTCGACCAGATACCCTTGACGGAGACCTCGTTCGTAAGCCTGTCGACCTCGACCTCTACTACTGCAGCTCCCCAGCCGTAGCCAAGGTATGCGTCTCCTCTGAATGTGGCCTGGTCCCAGGGATGACCCTCTGGGTGCTCATACTGCTTCACGACCTCGAAGTCGCCCTCGCTCCACCTCTCCTTCATCTCCTTTGCGGCCTTTTCGCAGAGGAAGCCAACTATCATCGTAGAGCGGCTTGCGGCCGTCGGACCGGAGTCCACGACCTTGGATGTATCCGGGTTGTCGTAGATGACATTGTCGATATCGATTCCGATAGTGGCCGAGACTATCTTCCTCATTATCGATCTGAAGCCCTGGCCCATCTCGGTAGAGCCACAGAGTATCTCGACCTTCTCCCCTGTCTTTCTCAGCTTGAGCTTCGCCTTTATGATCGCCTGCTCTCCGTTGCCGGTGAAGGCACCACCGTGGTTGTAGAAGCTTATGCCGATGCCCTTTCCGGAACCTATTCCATACTCCTTTACCTTCCTGAAGTAGTCTGAGGCATCCGTTACCTGCTTCATCATCTCCTCGAGAACGACCTTCTCGACAATGTGCCCCTGTGTGATCGTCTCCTCGCCCTGCTTGAGGAAGTACTTCCTCTTGTACTCTGCCGGATCGAGACCGAATCTTCTGGCGATGTGGTCCATATGCATCTCGATTGCATATAGGGTCTGCGGTGCACCGAAGCCTCTGAAGGCACAGGTCGGGAAGCAGTTGGTCGCGACCCCGTATCCCCAGGCCCTTGCGGCTGGGAAGCGGTAGACACCTGTCGAATGGAAGACACCGCGCTGCAGTACAACGTAGGAGGAGGATAGGTATGCTCCAGCGTTGTAGTATATCTTTATATCTGTACCCAGTATGTCTCCGTTTCTGTCGACGCCGGTCCTGAAGACGGTCCTCGATGGGTGTCTCTTGACACTGAACTCCATATCCTCCTCTCTGTCGAATATGAGGAAGATCGGCTTTCTGATCCTGTTGCAGGCGACGATGAGAGGACCTGCAAGCACATCGGGGAAGTGCTCCTTGCCACCGAAGGCTCCTCCTGTAGTCATCTGCCTGACTATGATATCCTCGGGCTTCAGACCCATGGTGCAGGCGATGGAGGTGCGGATGTAGAATGGACACTGCGCAGATGCGTAGATCACGAACTGGCCATTCTCATAGTTGCAGGCGACGGAGTTGGTCTCCAGATGGACATGCTCCTGGTATCCGGTCTCGAAGGTCTCCTCGATTATCGTATCGGCCATCTGGAGGGCCTCGTCGACACTCCTTCCCATCTCGCACTCGAGAGAGCACATGATGTTGTCTTCTCCACTGATGACAGCCTTCTTCTCGAGCGCTTCGTCAAGCGTCGTGACTGCAGGAAGCTCCTCGTACTCGATCTCGACCTTCTTCTCGAGCTCGTAGAGTATGCCTCTGTCCTTTCCGACCAGGAGTGCGATCGTCTCTCCGATGTACCTGACATCGTTCTCTGCAAAGCACCTCCAGTCCTCTGCGATCATGTGGAGCGCATTCTTCCCACCCTCGGGAATGTCCTTTGCCGAAATGAAGTAGTAGCCTTCAGGCAGCTCTGGGACCTTTATGGACAGGATATTCGCCCTCGCCTTTGTCGATCGGACCATCCTGGCATAGAGCATCCCATCAAGGCGGAAGTCGCATAGGTATGTCGCTTCCCCCCTCGCCTTCTCGTATGCATCCACTCTCTTCATCTCATCAGTAATCTGCATAAGTGCCATGGTTCCTCCGCAAAACACCATTGCAAAACGAATTAGTCAATGGTGCCGAGCTTTAGTCTATAGGGGAATTATACACTGATTTGGATGGGGTGAAATCAAAACTTTGCTGATTTTGTTGCGTTTTGTTGTCAAATAATACAGAAGACCATATCCCGTACGAGATATGGTCCTGAGAAGGAAGGCCGATTTCTATGCCTGTCGGGGGCTTCTTGAAAGGATATTCATAAGAATGAAGATGGCTCCGATCACTAGAAGACCTGCAAGGTCCGTGAAGGTTCCAGGGACCATCATCATCAGACCGGCTGCAATGAGGGCGATCCTGAGGATTGCAGGAATATGTCTGAAGAGGTGCCCATTGAGAGCCGCTGCGATTGCAAAGAGTCCGAGGACAGAAGTGATTATGACCTGGATGAGCTGGATCGGATTTCCGACTCCTTCGAGCAGCAGGATCGGGCTGTAGGCGAAGATGTATGGGATGATGAAGGCGGCGATTGCGAGCTTTGTCGCATTGAAGCCGGTCCTCATCGGGCTTGCCTTTGCGATTGCAGCACCTGCGAAGGCTGCCAGGGCAACTGGTGGCGTTATATCTGCCACGATACCGAAGTAGAAGACGAAGAAGTGGGCGGAGACCGGTGAGAAGCCGAGCTGGATCAGGATCGGAGCACAGGTAGATGCCATGATGCAGTAGTTTGCAGTGGTCGGAACGCCCATACCGAGGACGATACAGCAGAGCATGGTCAAAAAGAGACCGATTATCGTGATGCTGCCTGCCAGGTTGACGATCAGGTTGATGAGGATCGAAGCAAGACCTGTAACTGTTATGCAGCCTGCGATGATGCCAGCCATGCCGCATGCAACTGCAACTGTGATGGCACCCTTGCTGCCGGCACTCAGTGCGTCGATGGAAAGGAAGAGCGTCCTCTTCAGGCAGTCGACCAGTACTGCTGAGGCACTCTCATCCCTTCTCTCCTCCCTCTGGCTGAAGTAGAGGTTTATGAAGCCGATCAGGATTGCCGCGAATATCGAGAAGGCTGCAGACCAGGCCATTGTCCTTGCACCGGTCGCGACCAGTGTAATGAGAAGGATCAGTGGGAGGATCAGATAGCAGTTCTTTGCAAGATATGACCACTTTGGAAGCTCGGAGACAGGGATGCCCTTGAGGTTGAGCTTCTTTGCTTCGAGGTGGACTGCGATGAAGATTCCGAGGAAATACAGGAAGGCAGGAAGAATCGCCTTCATTGCGACCTGGGCGTATGGGATGCCGATGTACTCTGCCATCAGGAAGGCAGCTGCACCCATGATAGGTGGCATTATCTGGCCACCAGTTGAGGCGGTAGCCTCGACTGCACCTGCGAACTCGGGCCTGTAGCCGGTCCTCTTCATCATTGGAATCGTTATGGAGCCGGTAGTTACAGTATTTCCGACAGAGGAGCCGGAGACCATGCCGCACAGTGCGGATGAGATGACTGCGACCTTGGCAGGTCCGCCCGAGGACCAGCCGGCAATCCTGTTTGCAAATGCGATGAAGAAGTTCGCGATGTTGGTCCTTTCAAGGAAGGCACCGAAGATGATGAAGAGAACGATGTAGGTGTAGCAGACGTTGGTAGGTGTGCCGATTACACCGTTCGTCGAGTAGAAGAGCTTGAATATGATGTTCTTCAGCGCCTGATAGAGATTGGGGTTGAAGGACATCTGGTTGTAGAATGCGAATGCGATGAGCAGCGAGCAGATGACAAGGATAGGAAGACCTACGCTTCTTCTGCACAGCTCCATCAGGACAAGGATACCTACTACGCCGATCCAGACGTGATGCGGCTTGATTCTCGTTGCGAGGTTTATGATATCCATCGCATTGAGTGCAAAGTACATGAAGGCACCTGCACCCAGCAGCATCAGTACAATGTCATAGACCGGGACATGGTTGGGTCTCACCCTGCTCTTGTTCATTGGGAATGTGAGGTAGCCTGCAATTATTATGAGAGCGAGGAACCTCGAAAGCCTGATCTCGGGAAGAACGGTCGAGAAGAGAGTCATGTACATGCAGTACAGTGAAAAGAGCGCAAGGAATGCCGTATACAGCTTCTTCGGGACTCCTCTCCAGATCCTGGTATTGGACTCCTTGTCATACTTCTGCATGATCGCATTCATTTCGTCCTGTGTCGTTCTCTCTTCCATCTCGTTCCTCCCGTATATATCAGTCGATATGGCCTATTACTTTACGTTGATTCCCTTCTCGGCAAAGTACTTCTTTGCACCTGGGTGGTATGGGACACTGGTGATGGAAGAACCGTACTCGAGGTTGACCTCAGCATACTTTGCATGGCTGGAGGTGAGGTTCTGGGCGTTGTCGAAGATATCCTTTGTCAGAGCGTAGACAGCATCCTCGCTGACAGTATTCCTTGCAAGTACGACTGCACCTACACCAACTGTCTGAGCGGAGCTTTCCATGTTGTATGTGGATGCCTCGATCGTGCATGGAGTGTAGTATGGGCTGAGAGCCAGGAGCTTCTGGATGTGCTCCTCGTCGAGGGATACGAGGCTGACCTTCTTTGTAGTGGAGAGGTCGGTTACTGCTGTTGTCGGAGCACCTGCTACGATGAAGGCAGCGTCGATCTTGCCATCTCTGAGTGCATCTGCAGAGTCGCCGAAGGACTGGTAGGTAGGAGTGATATCGCTCTCTGTGAGGCCATATACGCCGAGGATGTCGATTGCATTGAAGTATACACCTGAGCCGGCAGCACCGATGGAGACGTTCTTGCCCTTGAGGTCGGCAACGGTCTTGATGCTTGGGTTGATGGTGACGATCTGGACCTGCTCTGCATAGAGTGCACCTACTGTGCTGAAGGACTTTATAGGCTCGCCCTTGAAGAGGTTCGTTCCATCATATGCATATGCCATGACATCGGACTGGCAGAATGCAAGCTCTGCATTTCCATCCTCGAGCTCGAGGATATTTGCCCTGGAACCATTGCCTGCAACACCGACGACAGTGATGCCGGCATTGTTGGTAGCGTGCTGTGCGATTACAGAACCGAATGCATAGTAGGTTCCAGCCTCACCACCAGTAACGAATCTGAGCTTTGCAGGTGCAGAAGCGGATTCTCCCTGTCCGCCAGCAAAAAGCATGCCTGCAACGAGCACAAGTGCGATAAGAGTCATGGAAAGTCTCTTCATATGTTTCCTCCTTGGGATATTACTTGAAACGGGACAGATCTGTCCCAGATTACAGCTTTTAAATTTAACTCAAAAAAGTAATAAAGTCTATAAGCTTATTCCATTTTTGACATTGCAGGAGAAAGCTTGGCCTCAAATGGACAAAAAAAGAGAACTGCAAAGCAGTTCCCACTCTCATTGGCGTTTCTCTCTACTCCCCGCTCGTCACATCGATGCCTATCGTGCAGATGTACCGTCCTGCAGTGAGGTTCTTCCTGCTCTGCCAGACAGGTCTGAAGGATGAGAGGACAAGAGACTCTCCAAAGTCAGTATTCGTAAGTGATGGGATCATGACCGAGATCGTGTCTCCAAGGCTCGAAGCGTACCTCTGGTCACCCTCCATATTCGGATCCTGGTCGGCAAGGACCGAGACATTCAGATCCACTGCAATTGCCACCTCGCCCGTTTCCTGATGCTTCCACCCCTCTGTAGAAAAGGTGACTGTGTAGGAATCCGGATCCTGTATATTGCCCTTCCAGGTGATGACAAAAGGGAAGTTGGTGGTCTCGTCCGTCTCGAGGTCGTAGTCGTCATCGACCACATCATCCCCATCCCCACTCAGCTCAGTGGTCCTGTAGACTATCGAAAGGACACCTGGGGTCGGATTCTTCCTGTACTTCAGCTTGACAGCATCGTCCGATGAGAAGAGTGCCGAAGTAAGTACAAGGACCAGGATCAGGAATGCTGCAAGTCTCTTCAAGGCAATATCTCCATACAGTGAATGAATCTGGAAAATGTTTATACAGGAAATATAATACCCTCGTTAAACTTGTGTCAACATTGAGAGTCATAATTCAAAAATTCTGACCTTATCCAGCATATTTTCCCTGAATATCCGCTAAAACCTCCAACAGACATATTACATTTCGATGTTGGAAGTTAAAATCCTCCTATCCGGACTCTGCCATTTGAAATCCAGCAATATCTTCTGCAGCTTGTGGATCCGCAAAAAAAAGAGCTGCTCTACCGAACAGCCCTTTTGCCAGATTGTATATTTCGAATTCTCAGATCGAATCGACGCGAACGTTTATGAGACAGACCCAGAGACCTGCGGTCGGATTCTTGGGACTTGTCCAGGATGGACTGAACTCTGCAATCCTGAGAGGAAGACTTCCATCTGTATTGGTCAGGGCAGGAACGTTGAGGTAGATGGAGTTGGCCTCGTTGTCGATGACAGATCCATATACCTGATTGCCTTCGATGTTGGGATTCTGGTCGGAAAGGACGCCTACGTTGAGAGAGACTGCAACAGGAGCGATGTTCTCACTTTCGCTGAGAACGTGCTTCCAGCCCTCTGTCGAGAAGGTGATCAGATATCCATCATCCTCGGTCATGTTTCCTCTCCAGGTTATGACGAATGGATACTTTGTCGAGCTCTCCTTCTCTATGTCGTAGCTGTGATCATCCTCGATATCATTGCCCTCTCCGGCGAGGTTCGTGTTTCCTGTCTCGTTCATCATGTAGACGATCGAGAGAACACCGGAGGTCGGATTCTTGGTGTACTTCAGGCGAACGGAAGAGCCCGAAGAAGCACTGTCATCAGCAAGGACAGAGCCCAGGACAAGGACCATCAGGAGTACAAGTATGACTATCTTCTTCATTATCCCTTTTCCTCTTGAACAGGTGCATGTATCGGCACACCTGTCTATGGTTCCACTATAAACATATCTGATGACTTATGTCAATTTTAATTTTGAAAAAAGTTGAAATATCTCAAAAACACTCGATTTATTCAACAAATATCAGTAAGAATGTTGTAATACTTAATCCATACTTAGAACATTTAACAATATTTTCAAGGGTTAAAGGAATTGTAGGGTATAAATGTTATATAGATTTCATTTAAATCATGACACAAGATAGGAAAAGGGGGTGTTTAGAAAGTCCGATACGCAGGACTGCCTGAACACCCCTTCATTTTTGTCCTGAATATCCCAAAATACAATAAAAAACCTATGCCCGGGGAATCGAACCCGGGGCATGAGGTGTAAAA